>OOBU01000004.1_pt1 | contig 188277 bp, 153 predicted proteins | sample 1671501 | NCBI WGS metagenome assembly OOBU01 (sample SAMN06348163, study PRJEB24527) | human gut metagenome | biome: human gut; feature: ankylosing spondylitis patient; material: feces | host: Homo sapiens | place: China | collected 2015-10
ATGAAAAGCCCATTGGCCGAGTTAAATATGCGCTATTTTAATTCCGCCAACGGGTTATATATACCATTATATAATATAAGTCCTTATTCGCGGGCAATCACCACCACCGGATTATCATCCTCTTTCAGGGTCTTCAGGAAACCGAGTTCCGGATTATCCTTACAAGACTCATGCTCTTCAACCCACTCCAGCACATCGGCCGCCTCAATCATTCCGGCCAGTTCGTGTGCGTTTGTCCGTTCCGAAAAGTCTACCGGCATAAACGGGGTCAGATCATCCATGATCTTGTCTGTCCTGCGTCCCATCACCACGGTACCCTTCCGGCGGTTATAAACTCCATAATACAAGTGATCCTCTTCAACCAGTGCATCAAAACACTCAAAGAAGATGCTTTTCTCCAGTTCATCCACTTTTCCAAGTACCAACGCCTTAGAAGCATCTTCCTCCTTCATCTTCGTCACGGAAAGGTTCCCCATATCAAACCAGTAAGCTGGTGTCAGCCGATACTTATCAACCGTATATACAGTATCATTCCGGTAACGCATGAACCGGATCTGTTCACCTTCCTGCCACAACACCGGCGGATTGGTCAGCACGACATTCGACTGATCCTGATTGCTGACAATGTAAAACATCCCTTTCTGCGTGAAATGACAAGGTGTACTCTTGAATACACCGATACTTTTGATGTCACTCATATTGACCGGCTTCCCTTGTGCAAGTAACAAAGTATCACCTTCCTGCCGGGGTTCGGAAGTGTACCAGACAAGTCCTTCTTTCCCGTCAACCAGCCCGTTATTAAAATATTGTATATATCCTTCCTCCGAAGCCAGCAAAGATACCGAAGCGCAGGCCGCATTCTCACTCATTTTCAGCATTCCCTGAAACTGTCCCTGCAAATCATACCGCAGCCACTCATCTTTCCAGCCCCTGAAACAAACCGCTCCGTCATGTCCCTGAAACCAGACTTTCGAAGAAGCATATCCGGACGGATCATTTCCGTAATGTCCCAGTTTACAGACAAAATGCCCGTCATTCTTGTCAAAGAGCAACGCCTGTTTTTCGTCAGTCACCAGGATATAACCCGGCAACAGACCGATATGAGCCCCCTCTCCTACCAGCACACTGTCATTCGTTTCGAGTGCTACATAACGAATCCTTCCAAGAAAATCAGATACTTTCAACGGCTGCAGGTTACCAAAAGCATCTGCAACCGGAATGGTTTCAAGTGATCCTGATTTCCGGTCCTCAGCAGACGAGCAGGCCGCCAGTAACAGACCGGCCATACATCCTGCCCACAATATCAGTTTTTTCATAACTCCATTTATTTTACACCATCCTATCCGGAATCCTGTCCCTCCATCCGCTCTTCCTCAGATCAAACAAAGGAAACAGATTGAAGACCAGCTCCCGCAACGGTCTTCAAAAGTACAAATATTTTTCATAATCCAACTAGTTTTATTAATTTTGCAGCCAAATATATACGATAATCAACATATCAACTATTATAGTGAAATAGAATCATGGAATTAGCAAGTAAGTACAATCCCGCAGACGTGGAGGGAAAATGGTACCAGTATTGGCTGGACAACAAACTTTTCAGTTCTAAACCCGACGGACGTGAACCTTACACCGTCGTCATTCCTCCCCCTAATGTGACCGGAGTGCTCCACATGGGACACATGCTTAACAATACCATACAGGATATATTGGTGCGCCGTGCACGCATGATGGGCAAGAATGCCTGCTGGGTACCGGGTACGGACCATGCTTCCATTGCTACTGAAGCCAAGGTTGTCAACAAACTGGCTCAGCAGGGAATCAAGAAAACCGACCTCACCCGTGAAGAATTCCTGAAACACGCATGGGCATGGACAGAAGAACACGGAGGCATCATCCTCAAGCAGCTTCGCCGCCTGGGAGCTTCATGCGACTGGGACCGCACCGCTTTCACCATGGATGAAAAACGCAGCCAGAGCGTCATCAAGGTATTTGTAGACCTGTACAACAAAGGCCTCATCTACCGCGGCGTGCGCATGGTGAACTGGGATCCCAAGGCACTGACTGCCCTTTCTGACGAAGAAGTAATTTATAAGGAAGAACACAGCAAGCTGTATTACCTGCGCTACTATGTTGCCAACGACGATATGAGCGGAGAAACCGGAGCTGAAGGTGAAATCATTCACCGCGATGCACAGGGCCGCCGCTATGCAGTTGTAGCCACTACCCGTCCGGAAACCATCATGGGTGATACCGCCATGTGTATCAATCCGGCCGACCCGAAGAACCAGTGGCTGAAAGGCAAGAAAGTAATCGTTCCGCTGGTAGGACGTGTTATTCCGGTTATTGAGGACAGCTATGTAGACATCGAATTCGGTACCGGCTGTCTGAAAGTTACTCCGGCTCACGACGTAAACGACTACATGCTGGGCGAAAAATACAATCTGCAAAGCATTGACATCTTCAATGACAACGGAACCATCAGCGAAGCTGCCGGAATGTATGTCGGAATGGACCGTTTCGATGTACGCGAACAGATTGAAAAAGACCTGAATGCTGCCGGCCTGCTGGAAAAAGTGGAAGCCTATACCAATAAAGTAGGTTTCTCTGAACGTACCAACGTAGCCATCGAACCGAAACTGTCCATGCAGTGGTTCCTGAAGATGCAGCATTTCGCAGATATGGCTCTGCCGCCGGTAATGAACGACGAACTGAAGTTCTATCCTGCCAAATATAAGAACACTTACCGCAACTGGCTGGAAAACATCAAGGACTGGTGTATCAGCCGTCAATTGTGGTGGGGACACCGCATTCCGGCCTACTTCCTTCCGCAGGGCGGATTTGTAGTAGCCGAAACACCTGAAGAAGCCCTGAAGCTGGCTCAGGAAAAATCCGGCAATCCTAGTCTGAAACTGGAAGATCTCCGTCAGGACGATGACTGTCTGGACACCTGGTTCTCTTCCTGGTTGTGGCCGATCTCCCTGTTCGACGGTATCAATAACCCCGGCAATGAAGAAATCAAATACTACTATCCCACTGCCGATCTGGTAACCGGTCCGGATATCATCTTCTTCTGGGTAGCCCGTATGATCATGGCCGGCTATGAATACATGGGCGACATGCCGTTCAAGAACGTTTACTTCACCGGTATTGTCCGCGACAAAATCGGACGCAAGATGTCCAAGTCACTGGGTAACTCCCCCGATCCACTGGATCTGATTGACAAGTACGGTGCCGACGGTGTCCGCATGGGTATGATGCTTTCTGCTCCTGCCGGAAACGATATTCTGTTCGACGATGCACTTTGCGAACAGGGACGTAACTTTAACAACAAGATCTGGAACGCCTTCCGTCTGGTAAAAGGATGGGAAGTAGCCGACATCGAACAGCCCGAATATGCACGCCTGGCAACCGAATGGTTTGACGCCATGCTGACCAAAACTGCAGCAGAAGTGGACGACCTGTTCGGCAAATACCGCTTGAGCGAAGCCCTGATGGCTGTATACAAACTGTTCTGGGATGAATTCTCAAGCTGGTATCTGGAAATGGTAAAACCCGCTTACGGACAGCCCATCGACAAAGCAACTTACGAAAAGACTCTCGGTTTCTTCGATACATTGCTCAAACTGCTTCATCCGTTCATGCCGTTCATTACGGAAGAATTGTGGCAGCACATCTATGACCGCAAAAAAGGTGAAAGCATCATGACGCAGATTCTGAATGTTGCCGGAAACTACGATGAAACAATCATTGCCCAGTTTGAGGCCGTGAAAGAAGTCATCGGAGGTATCCGTACCATCCGTCTGCAGAAGAACATTGCCCAGAAAGAAGCCCTCACCCTGGAAGTTGTCGGCGAAAGCCCGGTAAGCAAGTACAATGCTGTTATCGCCAAACTCTACAACCTGTCAGCAATCAATGCCGTAGCAGCCAAAGCAGAAGGAGCAGCAGCATTCATGGTAGGAACAACAGAATATGCCGTACCTCTGGGTAACCTGATCAACGTCGAAGAAGAGCTGAAGAAGCTGGAAGCCGACCTGAAATACCAGGAAGGATTCCTGCAGAGCGTGCTGAAAAAACTCAGCAACGAGAAGTTTGTCAGCAAAGCTCCGGCTAACGTCATCGAAATGGAACGTAAGAAACAAGCCGATGCGGAAACCAAGATTGCCGCACTGAAAGAAAGCATTGCTGCATTGAAAAAGTAAATTTATTCAAATCTACCTGATAAAAAGAGCATGCCTGCAAATCATCGCAGCGCATGCTCTTTTTTTATTTCCTATTCATTAACAAGAGAATAAATCATCCTCAAGCTTTTACACAACAAGTTTAAAAGATACTGACATTCAGCCGGTAAAAGGATATAATTCAAATCTCAATAAATCCTAAAACTCTTTAGGATTTGTATTTTTACTTCATATATATTCATTCCTGTTATATTTTTGCGGCCCGTTTAATTAGAAGAAACACAAAAGAATAGAACTCAAAACTATAATTACTAAATTTATAACCCTATGAACGTCTTTAAATTTTTATCTGCAACATTACTGGCAGGCATCTGTCTTTTCTCAGGTTGCAAAAAAGAAAAATCAATCGTACCCGAAAATCCTTCCGTGGTAGAAATCACCGTAAGTAACTCAAAAGGAGAACTCCTGGGAAGTGAAACGGTCAGAATGTATGATGAGACCTCTTATGAATCCTTCAAGAAAAATCACAACACCAAACCATTGCTGGAAATCACAACCGATAGCAATGGCATGGCAAGATTTACTCTGGAAAGCAATCTCTGGTTTCAGAATACAAAATCCAGAGAATTTATGTTCGTTGTTCTGAAAGCCTTTGATACCGATAACTATCAATGGTGGAGTAAAGGCGGAACAGTGAACGCCGGTAAAAAACATGCTTTCAGGATCGAAACGGCTCTGCCCAAAGCCGGAACAGAAGATCTGGTCAGGATTACCATACCCACAGGATGTATGGAAACCTACAGAAACAAATGGTCTGACCATCCCGGCTACCTGAAAAAGATAGAAGAACGCCCCTGACAGATACAGGCCGTTTACAGAAAAAGCCCCGTCAAAGGGGCTATTCTTCATTCCACCGCCTTCAAGGCAGCATCATAATCAGGCTCACTGGATATCTCGCTGACCAGTTGCGTATAACTCACCTTACCGGCCTCATCCACCACTATGACAGCCCTGGCTGCCAGCCCCTTGAGCGGCCCGTCTTCCAGACAAAGTCCGTATCCCTTCACAAAGTCCTGACTGCGGAAAAGCGACAAAGGCAGCACATTGTCTAACCCCTCTGTCGTACAGAAACGCTTCTGGGCAAAAGGCAAATCCATGGACAGACATAACACCACCGTATTATCCAGTCCTGAAACCTTGGCGTTAAACTGCCGGACAGACATTGCACACGTCGGAGTGTCCAGACTCGGAAAAATATTCAGAATCACCTTTTTCCCTTTAAAAGACGACAAGCTAACTTCTTTCAGATCCGCATTGGTTGCCTGAAAGTCAGGAGCCGTCTGTCCCACCTGTACCATCCGGCCGGATGTATGGGCCTCATAGCCCCTGCAAATCACTTTCTCACCCTTTCCATCCGGCATTACGGTTGCTGCCCCTGCAGGCAAAGTTTCCAGAGCCAGAACAGAAACTGCACATAAAATCAATCTAACTGCATTCATACACAAAATCTTTTTCTCTTTTCTATATTTGTTCATCCTCACATACCGCGTACAAAAGACGGCTTTCAAAGATATGTAATAATTACAAATATAAAAACGATCTTCAATTGTTTTATGAAACTTATAGATTTTCTTACTCTTTTGAATCCCGCTGATAATAGCGTACCCAATCCACAGACATCTCTACTGGAAGGTCGAGCGTATCTACGGGACCTACCCAGCCTCCTTCCAACTGCATGTCGACAAGCAGATAATAAGGCTTGTCAAAAGGAAACTGCCCCTCTTTATCCGTCTCTATTTTCGGATAGGCAAAAGTACGGCGGTCATTTACAAAGAACACCACACTGTCAGGATACATTTCCACAGCATACACATTATAATCATCCGGCCGTATTGCTGCGGTTCCTCCCTGCGGAGGATTGTTCCGTATGTTCAGGTGCTGAGTATATACAGAATGGACTGTCTGGTAAACAATCGTATCATGATTCAGGCGTTCCATTATATCAATCTCTCCTCCAGACGGCCATTTGTACTTCTCCTCTTCGAAAGGCTTCAGCCAGATAGCCGGCCAGGCCCCGCGGGCCCCCTGCAGCTTTGCCCTGATTTCCAGCCTTCCCCCATGAAAGGCCTTTTTATACTTGGTATACACCCCACCGGTTATAAATCTTGCGGTATCAGCGTTCCGGTCAGGATTCATCACTCCTTTCAGAATCAGATGACCGTTTTTCACTTCATAACAAACTTCATTATCCGACATGTGGCGCGCCCATTCCGGAGTCCAGCGAGGTATCTTCGACCAGGTCAGTGTATCAAAACCACTCCCTTCGAAATCGTCCTCCCAGACCAGTTTCCAGTCCGAAGTTTTCTGCGGGGACAAACAGGAAATCATTCCCCCCCATCCCAATACGACCATTACCCATAAAAAAAGTTTCTTCATACTTATCTATCGTTTTGAATGTTTAAGAATCACATATTCTTTTACTTCTGTCACTCCCAGCTGATTCCTTCTTCCGTAACAGTAAATGTACGTTCGGCAGAAGCTCCGGGCCATCCCGTATTTTTCAGCATGAGCAGACAGTGAAGAGGTACCCCTTCGAATTCCAGCCAGCCAAGTTCCGTTCCTTCCCGGGAAGCATGCCGTTTCCAACCCTTATCCCAGTAAAGCAACTCATAATGATTTCCCGTCTCGATCTGACTTTTCAAATAAGGACAGAAACCGACTCCGGTCAGCCGGTAACTTTCTCCCAAATCAAAATCCACATATCCTTCCGGAAACCTGCAACGGCAACAAGTCGCTTCCGTACCATCCGTCAAGTTACGGATACCTTCTGACGACTGTGACAAGGGAATTCCCTCCGACACCACACGCACCGAAGGCACACGTCCGTCAGCCGTATAGAAAACAATCTCTCCGGCAGCCAGCGTATCCGCCGGAAGATACATCCGGACATAGCGGCAGGAAGCAGACGAAACAACCGGAAACCTGTTCATCCCTATCCCCAGCGAGTCTGTCAGTTCACATAATTTCCCCTGAGGATTTCCATCTTCCATCACTACAAAACTTGTACCACGGAAAGCATGAAGATAAGTCAGGTTCCGGTCGTGAGTCGGCGCTCCGAACAGAGTCCGCAATCCGACTTTTCCTCTTTTCCCGTCATCCGACAAGATGCGGACAGTACCGTCGGCCTCCAGCCTGAAAGGACTGGCCGCAGGAACCACCACACCTTGCCGGTAATACACCGGCAGATATACCATGTCTTTACCCATATTACGGAACAGTACAGAACCATCGTTCCCAATCTTCCCCCATTGCACCGGATGCCATTGCTGATAGCCGAAAACCGCAAGATAAGCATACCGTGCACCTTCCGGAGCAGGTTCAGTCAATTTGATACAGACATCCTGAGTTTCGAAATATTCATTCGAGACATCCAGTTTCTTCATGTTCCGGAACAAAGAAGGAATATCAGCCCGGTCTACATCCCTGTCCGTTACAGGCCCTTCCGGATGATTGGAATAAGTATAACGGTAAACCTTTGGAAGGCGGAATTCTCCCCATAAACGATCGCAAGTCCGGTTGTTATAGATACGCTTGTATTTCCACCGGTCTTCATCCCAGAAAGCCTCGAAAGCATACGATCTGTCTCCCATCACCAGAACATTCCATGTGTGTGAATTATTCCGGTTCCCCCATGCAGGAACAAAATCAATGGCCACAGGCATTCCCAAAGCAGACAACAAAAGAGAATTATACCAACACCTGTGAATGCACAAGCCACGCTTCAACCGTTCGAACGTAACAGCATCCACCAAAGGAATCCGGGTTCCGAAAAACTGAGAATGTACCAGAGAACGGTATTCATAGAGCAGTGAATCCGTATCCTCCTTCCACGAGTGTCCGGCCGAAGCATAATATTTTCCCATGTGCCGGTAATAGAATGTATCCCTGATCCCGTCAGCCACCAGGCCATTCAAGCGGCGGTAAGGCAACACATACTCCAGAAAATCATCAAAAGAAATCTGCGAAGCATACACGTTTCTCTCCCAGGCATCGAAAGAACGTTCTGTTTCACTGATCAGATAAGAAGAACTCACGGCAGACAAGTCTGCCACCCAACATCCGGAAGAAATTCCGGGAATTCTTTCCTGCAGACGGTCGATTTCCTTCCCCCATTCTGCACATATCTGATAGTCAAATGTCCTGTTCACAGAGTCATAAGCCTGATATACAGAAGCCAGACCGGAAAGCCCGGATTCCGGAAAGCCATAACACCCCGGCATGTTCCTTATCAGAAAACGTACAGCCCGGAGTTTCAGACTGTCACCAGCATAATAATCCAGCACCTTTTCAAGCTCCTTCCGGTTATCACCGGCCAGCTTCAGAGCCTCATCCAACTGCCTTTCTTCACCAGTAGAACATCCGCCTGCAAACAGCAGCAACATCCAGACTACACCCCAGCCAAAGATCTTTCCCATACAATTATTTCCTTTCATTTAAAATACTTCTCACCTCCTGACGCATTTCCCTGACAGCCGTTGAGTTCACCTTCGGCTCACTATAAAGCACCTTCTCCGCTGCCCTTACCAATTTTTCCCGACTGTAATATTCCGGCACGGCATACAGTTTCACCAGCAGATAGTAAGGATAAATACGTTCCGGCAGTCTGTGAGTGGAACGTATCAGAAACTCCTCCGCCTTTTCAAACTCCCCTTTATCCTGAGCATTCCTCCCCAAAAGATTCAATATCATCGGATCACCACTCACCGTCAACGCCCGTTTCAGTTCCTCTTCCGCCTTCTCATAACACTTAAGCCGATAAAGTGCCCTCCCATATTCAAAACAATAATCATCGTTCCAGTTCATCCGGCTATACAGTTTCTCATACGCCTTCACGGCAGCCTGATAATCACCCGCCCGATACAGCCCTCTCAACGGCATCCATTCACGTGCAGCCTGTACCCGCTCCTCATATACCCTGTGTATACTTACAGAAGCTCCCAAGCCAGCCAATGCCGCAAGCAGCAAAACCACTTTTGCAAGTTTTTCCGGTCTTATGGCTACAAGCCATTCCCCCATGAGCACCATGACCGTCAATACCCAGACCGAAACAATAGCCGGAATATGCAAAGGATAAGAGAAAGAAGCAAAAACCATCAGTGATACCAGACATCCTCCCATACCGGTCAGACGTTTCCTTTTCCCGGCAAAGCCAAGCAGTACAAGCAACCAGACAACCACTGCCACAGCCACCCATATTCCCCGTTCGGCCGCAATCTGCAGAAACTCATTAAAAGCAAAATCAGGAGATCCGGCCACCCAAGCCTCCGCATCCGAAAACTTTCCCTCCATAAAATACTCCTCCTGAGCATCTCCATACAAGGCAGAGAAAGTTCTTCCTCTCTCCTCTCCCATCGGGTTATCCGCAATAGCCCGCATTGTTATCTTCCAGATCAGCAGACGCCCGTCAGCCGAGTCACGCTTCATCAGATAGGCTCCTGCGGCCAGAAAAATTCCCGACAACAGAACCCCGAGAACAGCATACTTATATTTCAGCATAAAAAATTTTATCCGGTCACCATATATACGAAAAGTAACATATCCGCAGGAAACAAAGGCTGCAAGCCATGCTGCCCGGCTCATCCCGGCCGGAAGTACACAAAGGACAAGCATCACCACACACAACGAAACATAATATTCCACTTTCGCCCTACGGCCCGTCCGTCCATTCACAGAAAGCATTCTGTATAAAGCAACGGGTAGAATGGCTGCCAGATACCCGGAATAAGGACCGGGATTATAGAACGTTCCCGTCAGCACAAAAAGCGAATGCCCCGACGGGTATAACCCGGCAATCTGTCCCAGGCCAAGCAATGCCTGCACCGCTCCCCCAAACATCAGCACCCATTCCGCGACCTCTGATACAATATGCACTGTGAAACGAAAATTCAGAATTCCCCCTGCTGCCCAAAACGGCAATGCCACCAACAGCGCTTCTGACAGCCATATCCACTGCTTTCCCTGCAAACCGGCAGGCACAACAGGATCATCCACCATCACAGTTGCCACCACACAGCCCAAAAGTAATCCTCCTGCGAACCATGCCGCCAGTCTGTATACCCAGTTCTTCATTATACCATCTATTCTATTGCTTTCCATACTCTGTCCCAGCGTACCTTATCCGTATACCGGTCAACCGATTTCCATATCCTTGAAGCCACTCCCACGATATACTCTTCCGGAAGTAAGCCCCAGTAGCGTGAATCCTGTGAATTCTCCCCACGATCTCCGGCAACAAAATAATAGTTTTTACGGAAACGGTAAGTAGTTATCACACTGTCATTCAGTAATACCGATGATCCCCGGAAAATCAGATCTTTTCCCTGTTCCCACTCAATCAGCTTATGGTAAAGTACCCAGCCGGTACGATCCATTTTCACCTCACTCCCGGCCTTTGGAATATACAACGGGCCAAAATTCTTTATATTCCAGTTCAGTAAAGAATCATAGGGAAAACTCTGAAACACTTCCTGAGGAAAATCTTCTGCCTTCATCTGTCCAATCCGTTTTTGAGACGCAAGATTTCCCAGAGGAGAAGCCACACCGGCTATATGAAAGATCCCGCCATGAATTGAAAGCGTATCCCCAGGCAGTCCGATACAACGCTTTATATAATATTTCAGAATATGCATCTCTATATGGCTCCAGTCGTTGGGGTGCGGGAAATTGAATACCACCACATCATTGCGCCGTATCTTTCTGAAGCCCGGAATACGGTAAATCTCTGTCTGCTCCAGATTGAGCGACTTGTGCAAATTAAAGAGACGAGCCCCCACAAGCGGCTTCCATACCAACACAAAATCTCCTTCCTTGAGTTCAGGCGACATGGAATCACTCGGTATCCGAAAAGAAGCAAAGACAAACACCTGTGCCAAAATCCATAGCAAAAACAGGCATATCCCCCCGAATACCAAATTCAACAAAACATCAAACCACTTCTTCACATCGTATCTTCCTTGCATTTTCAAATTATTTAATCACTGCAAATACGTACCAACTTATAGCCGTTTTCTTCATCCGATGCCAGTGCATAAATGACATTATGCGTCTCGTCCACACAAAAACGTGCCAAACGCTGACCGGTCCGCATTTCCTTAACAGCGTTCCCCTGCCAGTCAAACACAATGACCGATTCAGGCTCCATCGCATCTCCTTTCTCATGCAGCAGCGCATAAATAAACTCGTTTCCCGCATAAGCATCTTCAAATCCCAACTGAGTTTTTTCGTTACCTACGACAAATGCCGGGACAGTTCCTTCTGCCAATCCGTAGACCGGCTCATAAATACATAAAGTCGTATCCATGGCCAATTCCCAGCCGGACCCTACACTAAACAATTCCAATATTCCGCCAATATAAGTGGCATTGAACATCCTTGCATAATCAGGTTTAAAGAATGTGCGCGTGTCACTGCTAAATACAGACCAGATTTCCTCCGCATTACCGGTTACATATTCAGACGGGAAATCCTTATACACAGATGTTATTTGTTTTGTGGCTAAATTGATGCAGCCATAACGCAATTTAGGCTGGTTAGCCTTGAGTAAAAACTGATTTCCTCCCAGCGGAAGCAAATCGTATATGATAAAAGGAGTTTCAGACGGAGGAAGAATGCTGTAATCTATCTTATACTCGGTAAAAGACCGGTCTCTTTCCAGATTGGTGTCCAGATTATATGCTACCAATTTGCGCGAAACGCCATCGTAAACATAAAGCGTGTCTTTCCCTGGAGACAAATGAAATTGATTGGCTGACAAAAGTTCGCCAGGCCCTTGCCCTTTACGGGCAAACTTCCCTTTCGGATTCCCGGACAATGTGTACACATGAAAATAACAATCATCCATATAGTCCAGTATCACGAGTAAAGAATCAATACATTCCATCTGCAAAGGGAAACACCATATGGAAGAGTCGTTCAATGTATGAACTTCCACGGTGTAAACGCTATCCGGTTTGACACCATTGGAATAATAGGCCGACGCTTTCTTTTTAGCACATCCCGCAGCACTCAGAAACACCAATAAAAACAAGTAAAAAAACAACTTCTTCATTTCAATAATTGCTATGATCACCGAGAGCAAATTTATAGAATTATTTTGTATGGCAGATGATTTAGCTTCGCAGATTTCATTGAACTCACGTTATTTTAAATTATAAAATACCAACACCGGATTTCCTTCTTCATCTGCCTGCTTCAAACAAGCCTTCAACTCTGGAGAGATAATTTTCTCTTCCATATCAAGCAACGAAAGGCTGCCAACCAGCAAATCCTCATCCGTACCGACTGGCATAGGAAACAAACCGCCCAACCCCAAATCATCCTGCACGGCAGCGGCTTTCACGTTGGCAACCTGCCCAATACAATTTTCTTCAAAGCTTATATTTCACTACTTCCACTTCCGGATTGACTCCCACACCATAAATAGTTCCATCCGGATCTATGACAAAATTACAGATATCTCTATCAGTCCGATACTTTTCACATAAAGCCCCCGTATGAATATCAAAAGCCAGAATCAGTGTAGGATAACGCTCACCGCCCATGTCCTTTTTCTCCGAATCACTTTTCCCGTTATAAACGGCATAAACCTTATCGCCATGGATAGTCACATCTGTAAACCCATCCAAAAGCCTTTTCCGATCCAAACTGCCATATCCGTCGAACAACGGTTTCTCCATATAATGAGTCCATTTCTGTTTTATTTCACCATTCTCTTCTTCATAACAGGCCAAATAACCAAAATCATTCATTGCGTATACAAAACGGTTGCCATCGGATGCAAAATTACCAACATAGGATTGGGAACCCAACCCGTTCTTGGGACGCTCTTTCAGATTTCCGAAATTAGATATTATATTCAAATCCTTATCCATAAGGACAATGGGAGCATCCGCTCCAAAAACCGCACAGCCCAAAAAATACTTTTCATTCAACGCATACAGATTGGTTACATAAACCTCTTTGTCCTTCATCCGTTTGGAGGACAGTAATTTCAGTCTGTTTCTTTCTTCCACCAAATATTCACGAAGGGTTCTCAAGTTGAAATCATACAGATAAAGCCTGGTTTCACTGCCTTTTTTCAATAGTCCGCCATACTGAGGAGATATAAACTCCCCGGGACCGTTTCCAAACTTTCCCCATGCACTTTCAAATGACAAATCGGACTTGTCATAGAGTTTGACGAATTCATCTCCTTGTGTAAAAACCAGCATCAGATTATTTTCCAAAAGTGCCAACGTCCGTGGAAAACTAATAATCTGCTCCTTGTCATATTTCACACTGGTCAGCTTAATTTCCTCAACATCTTTCACTTCACTTTGTTTCTTTCCTTGCTGGATACAACTACAGAGGAAAATACCCATAACCATTGTCCACAATAAAAATCGTTTCATTGTATAATCTCCTTTATTTTAACAACAGAACACTTATTAGGAGTCTGTTCGTAATTTAACACATCTCAATTTTCTAATAGTTCTCATGCTTTTTAAAACAGAAAAACACCATTGGAAAATAGCATTTAGAAATATCAAGCAAAATAAACAGACTCCTAAAAAAGCATTCACATTCTTTTTTTTGAATAAAAACTATTGTGCTATTCAGAACCTTTCTTCAAAATTAGAATGCCACCATACTGTATTCCCATCTGGAGAAACTATCAAATAATAGCAATCTTTATCCTGATACCAATAACAATTGTCATTAAAATCATCTAAGTTAAAATCTTCATCATTAGCCAGCGCTTCCACATTAGCCATTGCCAAATCTGACATTTCAACTTTCTGCTGTGATGTATATACACCATAACCTGCAATAGATGCAAATGCTGCAACGAAAGCAGCTTTTATAAAATTCTTTTTCATCATTATTTAAATTTTTGAATGTTTAAATTAAATATCCAGTTCTCTCTACGAAGCAACAAATCCCCGATTTGTTGTACTTCAAAATAATAATTACCTTTGCATCGGTAACACCTCCTTCGGTTGGACGGGTTTAACATGGAGTGGAACATGATATTCATTGTTTGCAGACACGTAATTCATGTTTCCACTCTTTTTTATCTCTCACTTTCTGACAGTTCCCCAAAAATCCAGAGTAATGGATTGGTCCGGGATATTGCCATATATCGTTATCGTACGCCAGAAATCGCCTGGCTCCTCAGCTTTATATTTCACTGTCAGAACGGCACTTTCACCAGGCTGTATCTCATCCCATCCATATTCTACCGTCATACAATCACAAGACGTGGTGACTCCCTTGATACGGAACACCTCTTTGCCTGTATTATGGAGAATGACCTTTTTACTTTCCGTCTGATTTTCACCTACCGTTCCATAATGATACTCTGTAGAATCAGGATGAACTATGGTAACGGGAAGCGGATTGCTTTTCATCCCAGTCAGTTCCTTCAGGTAAAGATCCTTTACCGACAAATTGTGAATAGGATTACCTATCACTTTCACACGGTTTTCCGAGTCAACAAGAAAGGTCTGGAACATCATCTCACCGGGAAAATGATTCAGCGAGTTGAACGAATCGTCCGCGTCAATGCATACAGGCAGCGAGAAACCGTCGCGCCGAAGGATGTAGCGCAGTTCCTTTACGTCGGCCGACTGGAAAAAGAACACGAAAGAAACCTTCCCCTCGCACAGAGAATCCACCTCATGCATAAACTCCTTCCACTTAGGCAGTTGAAGCTTGCAGCTGATACAGCCCACAGAATCGACAAAGACCACTACCTTGTAGTCGGTTTTTGGAATCCTATAAGGAACCGTATCGGTTACGAAACGCGTGAACACCGGATGTGAGGGAAATCTTATCTCCTTGCCGTTCCATTCCTGCACCAGACGTTCCATCTGATTGTGCCTGCTTTCCCGACAGGACACACAAACTGCCAGAAAAGCAGAGAGAAGCAACCATTTTGAATATATCTTCATGCTCAAGACTGACTGTATCACTCAATAACTCACTATCTGATGCCTTCATACTTTACCCATACTTTCATACCATGGCAATCAATATCACCGGAACCATAACAGACATAGTTTCCTCCTTCGCCCTGGGCCAATGCCTCAACATTCTCCAGCATCAATTCACTCATTCCGGCAGATCCTGTGTATTCTACAAACGAGACATAGCCATAAAGACTCATCACGGCTACCGCCATAAAAAGTAACAACTTTTTCATATCGCTTCACAATTTTATTTTTAACTTTGTCACAAAGTTATGGAATAAACAGGAAACTGATACCGAGAAAAATCTGAAAAACCAATACATAAATGAGAATCAGATATTTAAGCATTGATTTTTCAGGAAGATTTCAGAAAAGATTCAGATAAAATTCAGAAACCGAAGAACATTTCTATGAGCAGGAGCAGGATGAAGCACATAATACCCTATATCGCCATCTTACTGTTGGCGACAGTCACCATTTATTCCAATGCGGAAAAGGAAAGGACACGCATCACCGAAAGGTGTCAGGATACATTCAGCCATGCCATCCGCACAGAAAAAAAACTGCTTATCAAACAGTTCTGCATGCAATACAGACAGGAAAATTCCCCAAACAGCCTGTCGGTGGAAGATAAAAAGGACTGGTACGACCAGAACTACCTTATAGCAACATCTCCGTCCAGACATCAACTGGACAGCCTTTTCAGGGACGGAGCGCATAAAATCAACCGGAACATCAGTACTGCCATAGGCTATACATTCAATGGTAAGAACTTCTTTTCCGGTGATGAAAGTTGCCGAAAGTCTGTCATACCGGCACAGGAATGCGTCTACAGGAAAGATACCATCTCCACCACAGATATCGTATTACAGGCTTATATACACATTCCGTTTTATGTCCCCTTGCAGAACACGTACACCTATGCAGTGGTTTTCATGGCAAGTGTAGCCCTGGCCGTCTGCTTCCTCTATACAAGACGCCGCAAGAAGAACATGACCGGCATTCCGCTTCAGGAATTGCCTGAAACCGGAAATGTTACACCAGTCATACCCCGGAAAGTCCAGACAGAAAAATGGATGAAATTGACCGATGGCTACCAGTGGAATCCGCAGAACCACATGATAGAACATGCCGGAAAGACCGTAATACTGAGAGGGGAAGCATTAAGGTTTTTTCAGAAATTCATTGTCGACAAACACTTTTTCCTGAGCTATTCTGAAATATGCAGGCTTTATCACCTGAAAGAGGAAACCAATGGAGCAAAAGACAGAGCATACCATTCCATCAAACAATTGAAAGACAATGTTGCGGAATTAGGCATCGAAATAAAGTCCATACGGGGAAAAGGCTACAAGCTGCTGTTCTCACACAGAAACCGACAGATAATCTGAATCCTACATTCGCATTGCATACCTTAATCTGAAACGTTGTCTTATCAACACATCACAACGATTGCAACGAAAGCAGGAAAGTCAACAGACCCCGGACGGAGCATCAGAACCTACATATCCTGATGACAGGACAGTCCGTGTCCGTACTGGTGGCATAAAGCCCCTCCTTACTTATGGAAAGACCAAAAACGGAATGGTCAAGCTTCATCTTCTTTAACGGATTTCCTTCAAGGCCAAACACATAGACCGACTGTCCTCCGTCCGGAAGTTCCTTATCCGAACGGAAAGCCCTGACACGTTCCTCAAAGGTAGTGCCGTCGAACACCGCACAGATACAGGAATCGGTCACCACCACCTCATTGAAGCCTTTTATGCCCCTGGAGATCGCCTCGCTGCCGGATACGGAGAACACCGGTTCGCCTGCCGGGCCGTAGTACTCCCTGTGCTCCCCCGTCTTCAGGTTGAACACCTCAATGACTTCGCCCAGTTGGGTCACCATGGCCAGCACACCGTTCTCTGGATTGTAGTCCATAAAACTGCGCCAGGCCTGAGCCAGAGCCATTCTCCCATCATCGGCTACAACCTTTTCCGTAGGAATGGAACCTACGCTTTCTTTTATCTGCCCGTGTGCATCCAATACATGGTAACGGTAATTACCCGTATAGTCTGTTACCAGAAAACCTCCATCTGTCTTGCAAAAGTCCAGTGTGCGTATAAGGCGTTCATCCAAAAGTATTTCTTCCGCACGTTCGACATTGCCTGACGAAGCGGATATACGCCAGCGGGTTATCTGTCTCCGGTTGGAATCAAGTACCCATACGGAATCAGGAGAAATGATACGGACACGCTCGGCAGAAAGAATCTCATCAGGGCCTTCGCCACGCCTGCCAAATGAAACAACATACTTCCAATCCGGATAAGTAAATGCGTGAAGAAAGCAGCTTTCCGGATGCAGGTCAAGAATGACTGCAAGACTATCCTTTATCTCCACCCGGTATGGATAGCGCAGATAGACACTATCACAAGAGATGGCTTTCACCTGCGACAGAGTTCTCACTTCCGGAAAATCCGCATAACGAGGATACACTTCTTTGGACACAGAGTTACATCCCCCCAAAAACAAAGTTGCAATGGAATATATCAAGATAAAAGTAAGATTATTTCTCATAAGACAATATCACTAAAATAACTATTCTATTTGCTGTTCAGCTGAAATACAGGATTGAATAGTTCTTTAAGGTTGAAATTAGAAATCTCTTTCCGAAATGGTCAGATAACCAAGGTAGTAGATTTTTCCCTCCTTTACCAGATTCTAAACCGGAAATGTTCTATCCACATAGACATGGTCTTCTTCTTTCACTTAGTCGAAACTATGTATTCTTATAGGGTATACTTCAGCTTAATACAATCTTGCAATGTTTATATGTACACATACAAAGTTTGTATCTTTATATTGTGCTTTGCCTCCGTTCTTATTTTAAATTATAAAATACCAACACCGGATTTCCTTCTTCATCTGCCTGCTTCAAACAAGCCTTCAACTCTGGAGAGATAATTTTCTCTTCCATATCAAGCAACGAAAGGCTGCCAACCAGCAAATCCTCATCCGTACCGACTGGCATAGGAAACAAACCGCCCAGCCCCAAATCATCCTGCACGGCAGCGGCTTTCACGTTGGAAACCTGCCCCGAAGACTTGTTATAAACCGACAAATACAGATCTTTCTGAACATAATACTTCACAGCTAAGGCAGCCCGGTTTTCATATACATACAGAAAACGGATATAATCGCTCGACAAGATCTCACGCATCACATCTCCCGAATCTTCCGATTTTTCAAAGACAGCAGTTTCGGGTAAAGTTCTATTTCCCCATTTCATCTCCCGGCACACCTTCAACGAATCATTTATCCATTCATAAATCCGGTTCGAAAAATAGGGGCAAAAACGTATCTTGCCTCCATAACTATAAAACGGAGCCGCATTCCCATGCAATATCTTTCCGGAAGCCGGTGCATCATAAGCAGTAGACAACACATTACCCTCCTTATCTGCCTTCACATATTGCTTTCCGCAGAAAAGGTCATTCTTCCGTAAAGGGAAATAATATAGATAATCGCCCTCTGTAGGAACACAGAAAGCTAACGGAGCCAAGTCAGGAAGTTTAATCTCTTCCTCATAATCCAGGCTTTCCAAATCATACTTCAACAGCTTCGACATCATACGGTCCAGTATGTACAGCGAGCCATCGGAGCGGTCGATCCAAAATGAATGCGGACTGAGGAACTCTCCCGGCCCGTTCCCCCTCCCCTCTATCTTATGAATAAACTTTCCGTCCGTTGCCGAAAATACCAACACCGCATTGGTTTTATACGTATCAAGCAGATAAATCCGGTCTTTCCACACCTCCAGCTGATCTATACTTCCAAACAAAGAGCGATCGGATGTCTCCAAAGGAAGAAAGCGTTCCACTCTTATCAGTTCCGAACTTTTGCAAGTTTGCACATTACCGAAATCTACGACCTCCACTACAGACTGGCTTTCACCTTTTCGGGAGGTACAATCAACTAATGCAATCAATAAAAAAGTTGTAATAAATATAACAAATATTTTATGCATATCTATAATATTACAAATTTAAATCCATATAGAATAAGGAATAGGAGCTATCTATAAAAGAAAAAACTCTAGACCCTATCTTAATACTTAAATTAGTTCAATTTGAATAAAAACAAAATGAAATCCTAAAATCATTAATATTTATCGTAATGGAAGACATGGCTATTCAAGTTTCTGAAGACATAACACCATCCCTTCATTCTTCAGGTATTCATTTACAGAATCCGGTACAACATACTGACGATTGTCCGTAACAGCCTCCAGATAAGTAATCCAATATGACTTTTCATAATCCGTTGCCGTTGTATAGGTAGGAATATCATGCCCCTCTCCCTCATAGCTGATATTGTGCAAACGGTCGTATATGAACGGTACTGTTTTTCCGAACTTCTTCAATTGTCCAGCCACAATTCTGTCTGTCACGGCTGCAAAACTTATCAGGCAACAATAACGTTCAAAGTCCCTCAGATTTTTCTCTATGTTTTTCTTCTTTTCATCCGGAACATCCATATCGCCAAAGTCAAAAAGCAACACCTGACGGAGAGTACCGTTTTTATTGAACACATATATATGGCTATCGATTTCTCTGTTGTAACTCAGGCAAACGTCAGTCTCTATAATCTTGATAAAAGAAAAGATGTAGGAAGGGTCTGTATACTCATCAAAATCTATCAGCCCCTCCATTACATTCAGGTTCTTGTCTGTAACGGCAATCTTCTTGCCGCTACACTTCCCTAAATTCCAAGGACACAGTCCCCACAATATATTCCCATCCTGAAGAACCTTAATCGCTTCCGCATCAAACGGAAGCATCTTACTTTCCTTAAAACGTAACCGGCTGTCAAAGACCAGAAGCTTCTTCTGCACTCCGTCTATCAGGTATATGTCTCCATTGTCCGACAAACAGAAGTCTGTGATACTGACATATTCAGACTTTCCCTGCCCCCTGCAACCCACTTGTCCAACTCCCTTTCCTTTACTGTCGAATACAACGACTTTTGACTGTTTAGGATCCAAAACATAAATACGGTTGTCTGTCATCGCGACTTTTGTAATCATGCTGACAAACGTATCACTGTTCCCGTTATCCAGGAATATATACTTCTTATCTCCAAGAAGCGTGTCCGGAATCTCAGACATGCCCTTTATTTCCGCATGGGCATAATCGATTATTTCCACATTATCACAAGCCTGTTCAGACAAGGTTTCTGTTTTTTGTATATTATAGACAATAATTCCTGCTCCTGCAATCAATATTATTGCTAAAGTGGTTTTTAAAAACTTTCTCATATTCATCATTACTTATTGCTATTCTTTATTTTCATTATACTCTCTGCGAAGCGACAAACCTTCCGTTTGTCCATCTTACTATTTTTCGCTAATTTTGTCGCGGTTACATCTCATTTCATCAATTTTATCTCTCACTTCAAATATTTCTTATATCATATGCATATATACAATCATCATAAGAGAGACCATATAATATGCCATGAGACATATCTACAGATATTCCTATAATATACTGATCAAAGGACAAGATTTCATGAAGTGTACCATCTTTACCAAAAACATGAAGCTCTACCTTCTTTTTCTTTTCATAGGCATCTTTATAATTCTGGTTCAAATATAAAGCATATATATTCTTGTCTGTTACTTGCAAATCCGCATAATACACCCATTTGCTCAACCCGGTTTCTTTATCCAATATATTTTGGCTTGCAGTTATACTCCCGACACAAGCAGAAAAACGTTTCCCTGTCTTATAATTGTAAAAATTTATCTGATTTATATAATGCATAGCAGACACAATCAGATTTTCACATTCATCTATGCGAGAAATGCTACTATAACAACTATAAGGTGTCGACATCTTAATCTTATAGCAAGGCTCTTCTGTCAAAATTCTTCCATTACTAGAAGAAACCCATTTATAATTGTTTTCAGTCAATACTTCTTGCATAGCCACTGAATCATTCATATAAAAAGAGTTGGCAGACATCGGGATTACTGGCAATCGCTTATCAATTATACATCGCCCCATCCTGATACTTTCATTCAGGTCAATTCTTTTTAATTCTGCGGATGACACATCGTTTATCCATATATTACATACTCCTTTATTTACACAGGATTGACCGGTCGGCTTACAATTGACAAAATCATTTGGACCATTTCCTTTTATTCCTATTTCTGTAATGTATTTACCATTTGCATCATAAATATGAAACAAGTTGTTTAATTTTGGAGTGAATGCCAAAAGATAATTGCCAACCACTTCCATATAAGAAACACCCAAGAGTTCTGATATCAGCAGCTTTCCGTTTAATGTCCGATGTGGTACTTCTACTCCATCTGTAATTTTAATATCATCAGAATAATAGATGTCCCTGACTTCAGTACATCCGACACAAAAAACTATGAATGCTAATGTAGCTGTTGTCTTAAAAGAGTTCCTTCTCATAGTTTCAATCCAGACTGATTCTTTGATTTTATTTCTATGCAGCAAACCATCGGCTACCTCATGCGAATGCACATCAGTATCTGATTATCCTCCGGGGAAACATCCTGTAACAAAATATCCAGATCCTTATTAAAGGAAAAACCGTCAGACTTCTTTTCCAATAAACTTGAAGTTTCTAATGGAAACACACTATATTCATCAAAAGAACCGGAAACCAGATAATTCATTTCACCCACTTTGAACATTTTTCCCAGTTGCTCCACTGTATATAAATAAGAAGACTGTGTACGTTTATCATAGAAGCCGGCAAATCTTTCATTATTGACAATATATAACACACTGCAATAATCAGCAAACTCCCGGATTGTATAATAAGAGACATAATCAGACTCTTCAAGAGCCTTAAAATAAGGATTTTGCCCGCCATTGCTTTTTTCCATAAGAAATGAATAAGGGGGAGCAGTATGATTGTCCAGCTCCAGTTGAATGCTTTTATCCATGATGCTGTCTCCGATTTCCCAAACACTCAGATCAAAAGGAGAATACGCATACGTCTTGCCTTGAAATGTATAAACATTACGTGAGTCTCCAGAGGCGTATCCACTTTTAAATTGCTTTTCAACCGCCGTCCCAAGTATCTGAAAAGCACTATCTGTCAACACAAAATAATTATCTCCCATTTGATTCGAGTCATACCCTATATTATTCCAAAGAATGTTACCATTTTCTGCAACAGCACAACAATTTGTTTGAAATGGCAATCTTTTTTCCGATTGGAATAAAAAATCTTTCAAACGATAATATATGACCTTTTGTCTGCCAATGTCAACAACACCTATACGATTCTGCAAATAGTCAACGAAAAACGAATACGGATGAATATATTCTCCGGGACCATCACCTTTTGTTCCTATACTGGCCAAGTATTTACCTTCCTGGGAAAATGCATAAAGGCAAAAATTCCTAATATCCAATATGAACAGAAGAGAGTCGGATACCGTTTCCACTTGTCCGATAGTTCCAAGCAGACAAGACGCATTCGTTTCCAGTTTGATATATCTGACATCAAATAATGAATCATTATTTTCAGCAATAGAACCAGAAAATGAAATAATGTCTTTCGCTTCATTCTGTATACGCTCAGATACATGAGTACATGATATCATGCACATGCATAATACGAAAATGATATTTCTCATAATATTAATATTATTTTTTTAATGAATACTTTTTCTTTTTTCCTAAGGCCAGTGCTTCCACATTGGCCTTTGCCAGAAATGAATACAAATAATTTATCACATTTCTTTTCATTGTTTTCTATCTTTCTGTTACAACAAATTTAGGAATGAAGTCTTATTTTTGCAAGGAGTAATTATAACACCTACTTGCATAAAACCATAATACACTGTAATACAAGGATCTATATTTACAAAATGTCAGTTCATGTCAGTTAATTCCAAAGGAAAGACAAGACGATAAGATCCGTTTCCGTCATTGTGCAAGGTTACAGAGGAGACTTGTTCCAGCTTGTTTCTGAAACGGCCCATCATCTTATAAAAATTGTCCAGAGAATAACTTTCAATATCTTTACCTATGATCCGGTAAATTTCATACCTGCTCAGCGTATGGTCAGGCGCTTTGAAAAAGTGTTCCAACAGCACAGACATAGCAGGTGAAAGTTTCTCTATGATGCCGTTATCATTGCAAAACAAATGTTGTCCGGCATCAAAATACAGATTGTTATCCAATTTGTAAATACGGGACCTTGAAATATGTCTGGATTTATTGTGCATATTGACAGGAAGCGGCGTTTTTTCGACTACTTTTTCTTCTACCACAGTTCGTTTCGAAACCAGCTGATTCAGTCTGTCGTGAAATAACAAGAAGAAAATATACATACACCAAAGAAGGAGAACTGTTATAACCATTCCGCCCGGTAGAAGACTCCACCAGGAATAAGAAATATAACCGGATAATTCAATCTCCAGACGATAACCCAAATAGGTAGAGACCAGACTATCCGACGGAGCAAACTCTTCCAGTGCTCCCGAAGCAAAGCTCGAAACTTTTCCCGACAAATCGGTTATTCTGGAACATACCCCTGTTTTTGCTTTTATATCGGATAATGCCAACTGCTTATCCCAAGCATAGTGCAAGGAATCAAAAGGAAATGGATATTTCTCAAGAATTAAGCTCAGGTAAACATTCTTATCTCCATCTTTAAAATAAGCGTTATTCCGCCTGTGTAAAGGAAGATGATAAACATGAGTTCCATCTTGTAATGCAAACACCACAGAATCTGGAATATCGGCTTCCAAGGTCTTTTGCTGAAATAAAGAAGTGACAGTACGAAAACCATATTTCTCCATCTTATCCAATTTCTTCAGTTCGTTTCCCACTGCCTCAAGAAAGACAGCTTTAGCCTGCCGGTTCCATGCCTGCTCACGTTGCTTACACGCATTGAATATCAATATGCCATATATTACTGTAAGAAGTATACAAGCAACAAATACTACAGCCTTGACGATCCTATTTTTGTCTGTCGATAATTTTTTGTTCCTACATGTCACGTCCATTGTTTCGGTTTATTTTTTTAATCAAACTTCATTATCAGATTGTCAGCAAATACATCTGTGACAGAAATTCCTATAGCATTTTTCATACAAGCATCTGATTTTTACAAACTCAAAATTAAGCAAAACATGAAACTGCACAAAACAATCGGACATGAAAAAGATTATTAAAGTCGCCTGAAAGGCCACAATGTAGCAAACCACCGGCTACCTCATGCGGGTCTGACTTCTTTTCCAACGAAGTTGCAATTTCTATGATATCATGCACATGCATAATACGGGAATTATATTCCAGTACTTCCACATTGGCCTTTGCCAGAAATGAATACAAATAATTTAATCACATTTCTTTTCATTGTTTTCTATCTTTTTTTACTTTTGTAACAAAAGTAAGGAAATTAACAACAGAGTATTCTGAGAGAAATCTGAGATTCTGACAGATCGTTTATATTCAGATATTTACATATATATTTCTCAGAAAACTTTCAGATTCAGCATACGGACAAATGAAACAAAGCAAGATAAAACTTATAGGAACAGCTGCAATATACCTGATTCTTATGCTCGGCATAGCATGGTTTTCTGCCATGAAAAACGAAGAAAGCATAAAGGACAAAAGCAAAATTGCATTTCTTACAGCAATCAAACAAGAAAAGGAATTGTTCATACCCCAGGTTATCATAAACTTTAATCCTTCTTCAACCAATCGCATTCCGGTTGAAGAAAAAATAGACTGGTCAGCCCAATTCTATCTGGCCATGGAAGATTCATGCAGACACAGATTTGACAGCATTTTCAGAGAAGAAATGAAAAAACAAGGGCTGAACCTGAATACGTCCATCTGTTACACGCACAACGGAAAAACCATCAGCACCATGAAAAAGAATGCTGACGGAGGCATAAAAATCATACATGAGAAAACATACAGAAAAAACAACAAGAAAGAAAATGACATCACATTAAGGGCATACGTATATTTACCTCTATATGTACTTGTCGGGCAACCCGCCTTATACACAATGATACTATTTACCCTCCTTGCAGTGGCCATGTATATCTACACCCGAAACAGGGAGAAAAAACAAATAACAACAACTTCAAGCCCTCTCGAAGCGGCTACAAGAACTACTGATAACGCCAGATGGATAATTATAAGCAAAGAAGTATGGTGGGACGAAAAGAACCATATTATAAAAAAAGGAGAAACTTCAATGATTCTGACGGGCGAATCATTGAAGTTTTTCAAACTGTTCTTAGAAAACAAATCCTTCTTTTTGAGCTATAAAACCATATATGAATCGTATGGACTGAAAGATGAAGCACCGGAATTCAAGGACAGAATTTACCAGTCAATCAAACTGTTGAGAAAAGATCTGATCGGTTTCGGAATAACCATAAGGTCTGTAAGAGGAAGAGGGTATGAATTAATCTTTCAGTGACGAACTGAAAGACAAGACACTACTCTCTGACAATCTTATCCAGAACTTCTGACAGATCATACGCAAACATCTTGTCATTATAGACATCAAAAACATAAAGTGTCTTATTCACCATATCTATATCAAAGGAATTGACAAACCGGGTAAGCTTTAACTCTGCCAGCGGCTTTCCGTCCCAGTCAAACAGCAAAATAGAAGGATATTTCTTTCTGCCCGTCTGAAAGGTCATCTTATCTTCATTTATCGAAACCACCCCCCAGAAATCCTTAAACAAACGTAAGTCAGCATAGGTATACATCCGGTTCCACTCTTTGCGATCCTCAATCTCGCTGATATCGTCAAGTTCATCTCCTACGCAGACCGTCCTGGCAAAGTCACCATTCAATGAATATATGTTGATATAGTTCAGACCTATAGGCATTTCAACAATCCGTTCGTTTACACGGCTCATCTTTGCAATGGTAGAAATAATGTTGATATCCTTGCTGTCGCTCACTTTCGCCTCGTTCAGACGTTCTATTACAGGAGGAAGCATTCCCGCTGTTTTTCCGGCCAGATATCTCTTCTGCTGTGTAAAGTCTGGAGAACTCTCTTTACAGAAGAAAACACTGTCGCTTATCGAAATAAAGCTAAACAGACCAGAAGGCAAAGAATCACATAATACAGTCATTACGTTTTTATTTTGCTCCAAAGAAGCACTGATGTCACTTCTTATTACCTTTCCTGTCTGAAAATCATATATGTTCGCATACAAATGCCCCTTCTCATGGAATATATCCGTCTTAAAAGCTACATGAGGAGCCATAACAAATTCGCCAGGGCCAGACCCTTTGGTAAAACATCTGCCTAACAGCCTGTTGTCATTCAAAGAGAAAAGACTCCACAAATAATCACCCCCACGCTGGGAAAAAAACATGATGGAATCCACTATACAGAAATCATTGATTCCTATCACATCAAATTCCGGTTCTTTGCTTTCTGTCAGTTCCACCACACAGGGAAATCCATCTACATAATCAACCGTATCGAATGTCATATATTGAGCAGATGAGGATTTCTGTACACATCCGCACATTCCTCCTAAAAGAACTGCCGACAATAAAACGAAAATATGCTTTTTCATACTGATACAAATAATTTTATGAGAGTAAATCATTTCAGATCATAAACCACCAGATTCCGGCCGGAACAAGCCAGCCCTTCCACAACAGCCAGAGAATCTTCCGGAACAAACGATTCTGCAGAACAACTTAAAGATATCGGAACCGGAAACAGCTCTGACACACTTTCCGGCTTCTTCTCTGCTGTACACCCACACAAGAGAGCAAGCAGCACACTGACAAAAGGAATAAACGAAATTTTCATAAGGATCAGATTATGATTTAACAATACAATTTTCTAAATCCAAAATTAGAAAAAAATTCATTACCCGCAACTGAATAAAAACTGAGATTTTCAATACAAGCTGTATTTTAATACGTTACATTAAGATTTCTCAGAAAACTTTCAGATTCAGATCCTTCAGGGTCGTCTTATTCAGCATCCGGTTTCAAGTAAACTGCACCGGAAAGCTCTGCATGTATTATACGGATTCCAACAGGAAGCCGATCGATTTCCTTATGGAAGTCGATTGACTGTCTGCCGGAAATCAATTGATTTCCTATAGGAAGTTGATAAAAAGATCAAGCGTGTAATATGGGGATGCGGTCACAATAACTGTGTCCGTTTATGAGAACCGCTTCAATTTAATGATTTCTCCCAGTTCGGGCAAAATAATGTCCTGACCGCGCTTCTTCGCTTCTGACTGAAACACATGGGGCGGATCGAATAAGGGTTCATCGGACAAATCAAAGGTGCCATAGTGCATGGGAATCGTTACACGGGCATGCATGTCGGCCGATGCAGTCAGTGCATCGTAAGGTGATATGTGATTGGGTTTCATAAACCAACGGGGTTTATAGGCACCAATACCGATCATGCAATAGTCGATATGGGGAAAGAGTTCCGGCAGTTCACGGAAATGATGGGCATAGCCTGTATCTCCACTGTTATAGATCGTAATGTGGTCGGCTTCAATCATAAAGGCTCCCCACAAACGCTCGCCTCCGTCTCTTACACCGCGCTTGCTCCAATGCTGGGCAGGAAGAAACGTAAGACGCAGATCGCCGTCAGCATACTGCTGATACCAGGCCGCTTCAATTACCTGCAGACCGGGAAACCATCCTTGAATCAGCCTGCCTGTTCCAATGCCGCAGAACAGTTTCATCCGGGGATTGCCGGCAACCAGCTTTGCCACACTGGGCTTGTCGAGATGATCAAAATGGTCGTGACTGATCAGCAGATAGTCTATATCGCGAAAAATGGAAGGACTGGCAGGAAACTCACTCCGGCGCTTGACAAACGGAATGCTGCCATACACCGGATCGATCATAAAACGTTTTCCTCCCAGCTGAAGAAAAAAAGAATTGTGCCCCAGCCAGATCAGGCAGTTGCCCACTGCGGCATCCAGCGAACGCAGGTAATGAATCCGGGGATTCCATTTCACCTGACGCTTTTCCTTGCGCTGGGGATTCGGTGAGAAACGCCACTTCAGAACACTTCCCACCCCCGGACGCCAGCGGTGCTGACGGTTAAAGAACTTGCCCCCCACCGACGGATTGCCCCGCCACCGGGGATTAACCGTCCGAAGGTGTTCGTTTTTCCGAAAGGTGATGCGTTCATTCATACGGACTCAGGCTTATTTTTCCAACAGTTCCTTCAGGAAGGTATCCAGTTCCTCGTCAAGCCCTTTCAGCAGTTCGTCACTGAGCAGCATGGTCTCTTCTTCATCCATCAGCAGCAGTTCGGCTACGGTTTCCTTTTCATCGTCCACCAGCACGAAAGAATACGGCTTCAGCAGACAAAGCTTGTCGAGCGCACCTTCATCTTTCAGCGTCATGACAGCCGAACGAAGCAGCGGCTCCACCTGGGTATAGAAGTCGTCGCTCTCATAATCCACCCACTCATCAATAATGGTACGGGCCAGCTCTTCATCGTCATCGTCGAAGATAACCAGCTCGCCGCTGTCCTGCCGCGGCAGCAGATGAATATCTGTTATGACTGAATCTTTCTCCCCTGCGGCATAGTGTCCGATCGCTTCTTTCAGGGCGGAAACGATGGCCAGCTGTGACTGTTCACATATATCCATAGACTATTCTCCTTTATTTGTTCTCTCAAATGTACAAAAAAAATCGTTCGTACAAGGAAAAGTTTCAGAAATTGTTATCAAAACGGTGCATTTGGATGTTCAGCTGGGTCCATTGGCGCAGACGTTCCTGCAACTGACGGTCGTAGAAACTGACAAGTTGTGCATAGTCAGAGTCGGGCTTCACCAGACTTTTTGCCTTTTCCAGCCACGATACTGCCTGGTTCATATCGCCCAGCATTTCATAGGAAAGGGCCAGATTGAACGCAGATTTCATCTTGAGGTTTCCTTTCTTGCTGGCTTCATAGAGCTTTGTCCACAGTTCCTGGGCTGCTTTCCAGTCTCCCTCACGCACACTGACTCCGGCATCGCGCATGTCGGCACATCCGCCGTCGAAATAGATCCGGTCGGCCGATACCCAATGGGGCACGAGATGGCCGGTCAGGATGGAAGCGGCATACGAAGATACTTCCGGAATGACAGTCTTGTCGGAAACCGTAGGGTCGATCTCCCATCCCAGGCTGTCGGTCTTCACCAGGGTGAACAGGGGTTTGTCACGTCCGGGAACATAGACCTGCACCTGCGGGGTAAGCTTCACATGAGCCACTGACAGAACGGCACCAAACTCCGGATAGAAAACATCCTCCTTGCGGGTTTCAATCTGCACACGGTCGAAAGAAAAGATGGCATCGGCTCCCAGATCCCGCGTCAGCTGTTCCACCTGACGGGCTGACAGGCTTGAAGTGCCGGCACTTCCTTCGGAACGGAGGGCAGAATCGCAAATGATCACCTGGTCAAAATAACGGGTATCGGCCAGCGACTCGGCCAGTGCTTCGGCTGAGGTCTTGCCGTCGCCTTCCAGATGTCCCAGGGTCAGCACTCCGGATTTGGGAGAAGGAATGGGAGGCATGTTATTGACCACGGCTACATTCCGCAACTGTTCGGGAAAACTGACATCGGCAGGACAAAGCTGGTCGAAAGAAAGAAACTGGACGGAACTGCAGGATGCCAGCACACATCCGGCTATTCCGATCAACAAAGAGGCATACTTTTTCATAATCATCGTTTTAACGGAACAAAATTAGCATATTCCCCATAAAGTATGAGTTAAATTTTGAAAATATACAAACGAAAACGTGCCGGAGCGTATGGATATTCACGCTCCGGCACGCCGGACACACGCCGGAGCGTGTGTAAAAGGGAACTGACGTTCAGCTCAGGATTATTCAGCCTGGTCGCGTCCGTGACAGTTCTTGTATTTCAGTCCGCTTCCGCAAGGACAGGGATCATTGCGTCCTACGGTCTTTTCAGCACGGTAGGGTTCCTGTTTCTGTTTCTCGCGGGTATCCTGTCCGGCTGCTTCCTGCTGGGATGCATCGGTCAGGCTGGCTTTTTCTTCCTTGTACTGCTGGCGCGGAGTGGAAGGTTCGGGAGCAGCTTCACGTACCTGCTGGGGTTCCTGAACCGGGATCTGTCCGCGCATCAGGACAGAAATGGTATTGTTGTTGATCTTGCTCACCATGTTGTCAAACAGAGTAACTGATTCCAGCTTGAAGATCAACAGCGGATCTTTCTGTTCGTAGCTGGCATTCTGTACAGAGTGCTTCAGTTCGTCCAGTTCGCGCAGGTTTTCTTTCCATGCATCGTCGATGGTATGCAGCAGGATAGCCTTTTCGAATGCTTTTACGATAGCCTTTGATTCGGTTTCGTATGCTTCCTTCAGGTTGACGGAAATGTTATACATGCGCTTGCCGTCGGTAATGGGGATCATGATGTTTTCATACATGTGTCCCTGGTTCTCATAAACCTGCTTGATAACCGGATTGGCAATCTGTGCCATGCGTTCGGTCTTGCGTTTGAAGAGTGCCATTGCTTCTTCGAAGGTCTTCTCAGCCAGCTCGTCTTTCCGGCGGTTGCGGAAGTCTTCTTCCGTGAAAGGAGCTTCCATAGCCAGTGTCTGGAGGATTTCCATCTTGGCATCTTCGTAAGTCGGCTGTTCCAGCGCATTGTAGCAACGGTCAACGATCATGTTCACGATATCCATACCGATACGTTCTCCCATCAGGGCGTGGCGGCGTTTGGTGTAAACCACGGTACGCTGCTTGTTCATCACGTCATCGTATTCCAACAGACGCTTACGGATACCGAAGTTGTTTTCTTCCACCTTCTTCTGGGCACGTTCAATGGATTTGGAAATCATGCTGTGTTCGATCATTTCGCCTTCCTTGAAGCCCAGCTTGTCCATGACGCTGGCAATACGGTCGGATGAGAACAGACGCATCAGGTCATCTTCAAGAGATACGAAGAATACGGATGAACCCGGGTCTCCCTGACGGCCGGCACGACCACGCAGCTGACGGTCAACACGGCGGGATTCGTGACGTTCCGTACCGATGATGGCCAGACCACCTGCTGCCTTCACTTCCGGACTCAGCTTGATATCGGTACCACGACCGGCCATGTTGGTGGCAATGGTTACCGTACTGCTCTGACCGGCTTTGGCTACGATCTCAGCTTCTTTCTGGTGAAGTTTCGCATTCAATACGTTGTGAGGGATCTTACGCAGGGTAAGCATCTTGCTCAGCATTTCGGAGATTTCCACGGAAGTGGTACCTACCAGTACCGGACGTCCGGCCTGTACCATCTTCTCTACCTCTTCGATCACAGCTTTGTATTTTTCACGCTTGGTCTTGTAGACACGGTCGTTCATATCGATACGTGCAATCGGACGGTTGGTCGGGATCACTACGACATCCAGTTTATAGATATCCCAGAATTCGCCGGCTTCCGTTTCAGCAGTACCGGTCATACCGGACAGCTTGTGATACATACGGAAGTAGTTCTGAAGTGTAATCGTTGCAAAGGTCTGTGTGGCAGCTTCCACCTTCACACCTTCCTTGGCTTCCACAGCCTGATGGAGACCGTCGCTCCAGCGGCGTCCGTCCATGATACGGCCGGTCTGCTCGTCTACGATCTTCACCTGTCCGTCCATTACGACGTAGTCTGTATCTTTTTCGAACATGGTGTATGCCTTCAACAGCTGGTTGATGGTATGCACACGTTCTGACTTGATGGCATAATTGGTCAGCAGTTCGTCTTTCTTGGCCAGCTTTTCTTCATCGCTCAGTCCTTTCTGGTTTTCCAGTTCAGACAGCTGTGCAGCGATGTCGGGCAATACGAACAGAGTAGGATCCTGTGAGTTTCCGGTGATCAGGTCTACACCCTTATCAGTCAGATCCACGCTCTTGAGCTTTTCGTCGATCACGAAATACAACGGCTCAACGGCTTCCGGCATACGCTTGTTGTTGGCCTCCATATAGATTTCCTCGGTCTTCAGCATACCGGCCTTGATACCCGGTTCACTCAGGAACTTGATCAGCGGCTTGTTTTTCGGCAGAGCCTTGTGGCTGCGGAACAGAGAAAGGAAACCGGCTTCCACGTCTTCTTTCTTGTCGGAAGCAATCAGGCGCTTGGCATCGGCCAGATACTGGGTAGCCAGTTTGCGCTGTGCTTCAACCAGACGTTCTACCAGCGGACGCAACACTTCGAAAAGCTGCTGGTCGCCCTTGGGTACCGGACCTGAAATGATCAGCGGAGTACGGGCATCGTCGATCAATACAGAGTCGACCTCATCGACAATGGCATAGTTATGCTTGCGCTGAACCAGGTCTTTCGGGCTGATGGCCATGTTGTCACGCAGGTAGTCGAAACCGAATTCATTGTTCGTACCGAAAGTGATGTCGGCCATGTAAGCACGGCGACGGGCTGCCGAGTTGGGCTGATGCTTGTCGATACAGTCCACACGCAGACCATGGAACATATAGAGAGGACCCATCCATTCAGAGTCACGCTTAGCCAGATAGTCGTTGACAGTAACCACATGCACACCGTTTCCGGTCAGTGCGTTCAGGAACACCGGAAGGGTTGCCACGAGGGTCTTACCTTCACCGGTCGCCATTTCGGCAATCTTACCCTGATGCAGTACAACACCACCGAAGAGCTGTACATCATAGTGTACCATGTTCCAGGACATTTCGTTACCGCCGGCTTTCCAGTGATTCTTCCAGATCGCCTTGTCGCCTTCAATGCGTACGAAGTCGCGTCCCTGTGCAGCCAGTTCACGGTCGAATTCGGTAGCTGTCACTTCGATTTCTTCATTTTCAGAGAGTCGGCGGGCCGTATCTTTCACGATGGCAAAAGCCTCGGGAAGGATTTCGTTGAGCACAACCTCATACTTGTCAAGCACTTCCTTTTCCAGTTTATCGATCTGTGCAAAGATGGCTTCACGCTTTTCCAGTTCGGTAGACTCGATGGAAGCTTTCAGCTCTTCGATTTTCTTGTTCTCTTCAACGGCAGAGTCCTTGATACGCTTTTTCAGCTCTTCCGTCTTGGCACGAAGTTCATCGTGGCTCAGTTTAGCTATTTCCGGATAAACTGCTTTCACTTTGTTCACCCACGGCTGAATTTCCTTCATGTCACGAGTAGCCTTGTTTCCGAACAGCTTGCTTATAAATTCATTAAATCCCATTGTGTATTATTGTTTTTATTATTTTCAAAAAGTAAAAAAGGTTTGTTCACGAAACCGCACAAAGATAACCAAAAAACAGGTATCTGCGGCATACGACCGAAAATTATTTACGAATTCCGGTCAAAGGAGAAGCGGAAGCGGCATTCGGAGCACGAATACGCATGAAGTGAGCCACCGTGGGAGCCACAGTAGCCATCTTGACAGGAGTATAGAGAATTTCAGGTTTCACACCCGCACCCAGGAAAATCAAAGGTACGGAAGGATAGGCTTCGCGGATCACCTTCTGGGTGTTCGAATATTCGCTGATGACAGACCATCCGGGCATCACCTCAATATACAGGTCGCCCGAGCAGTTCGCGCTGAAACTGTTGCGCAGCTTCTCGATCTGCGGATCCCAGGCTCCCAACAGAATACGCTGGGAAGAATAGGCCGAACGTACGCCGCTCATCTGCACGACAAAGTCGCAGGAACGGTTCATCACCTCGGTGAGATCCAGTTTCTTTTCTTCAATCAGCTTATGGTTCAGATAGATCTGACGGTCATAATAAGTCTCCACGTACTGTCCCTGACCGTAAACGGCCATCAGGTACATGTTCAGCAGGGCAGCACAGCGCTTGATGTGAAACTCTCCGCTGGGAATGCGGTATTGCGGAGGATCTGCGGGATCGGGATCCGTGTAACCGGTAGAAGTAATGAAAATCAGGGTATTGTTCAGTCCCACCTTCCGGTCGATCAGATCCAGCAGGTCGCCCAGGGTATTATCCAGACGTACATACGCATCCTGGATTTCCATGGCATATTCCGTATTCGACTTATGGGCATAGTTGCCCGCATAATAGGAAAGTGTCAGCAGGTCGGGCGTATTGTCTTTTCCGATATTCGTATTGGTCAGAAAGACATTGACCAGACGGTTTACTTCATCGTTGGCATAGGGGCTGGTCTTGAATTTCTTGAATTTGTCCAGCCGTTCGTCTGAAATATCATGTTTGAAGGTTACTTGCGGCACCTCTGTTGTGACATACTTGTAGGAGGTAACCGGAAGATAAGGTCCCCACACCAGACTGTTGATCCGGAAATCCAGTCCTTCGCGGTCATTATAGGCCGAAACCCATTCCGGGAACGATCCGTAATAGGTCGTACCGCTCCACTTTCCGGTTTCGCTGTTGATCCAGAAAGCTCCTTTGGCTGCATGTCCTGCTGCCATGACGGCCATTTCACGCGTAGGCGCAATGGAATAGACCTCAGCCCGTCCTTGTGTAGCCACCATCAGTTCATCGGAAAGGGTGGACACGAGCAAGTGTTGCGGAGAAGTGCTTTCGGAAGTGTAAATACCCATAAAGTTGGGATCGTCTACACTCTTGACGATACGCAATGAATTCCGGTCCATCCAGCGGTCGCCGACGATACCATTATAATAAGGTGTAGTTCCCGTATATACGGAAGCTACGGCCGAAGAGCGGTCGAGATTGAAAAAGTCGTATTCCGCATTATAGTACACCCTGCCCTCTTTCAGCAGACGCTTGAATCCACGTTCGCCGTACATCGCCGAAAAGGCTTCGATGTAGTCGGCCCGCAACTGGTCGATGGTCAGTCCCACCACCAGCTTAGGTGTCTGCGAAGAGTTCTGTGCCTGTAATCCTGTCAGGACAAATGCAGTGATCAGAGATGTCAGTATGCGTTCTTTCATTTATATCTTTTCTTCAATACTAATACATGGCTCACTGAATTCACCAGCAAACCGAGTGCCAAAGGTAATACTGTTAAATTAAATTCTTGTGGTGAAAAGGGGATTATCGTTATAAAAAGTGTTAAATGCACGCAATTCACCCGGTAAAACCAGTCCTTTTTACCTTTCACCACTCCCCGGATCCCCCACGGAAGCAGCAAAAGCGGCAGAGGATTGAACAGAATCAGCATCCAGTTGGAGCCGACCGTCGGGTGAACGGAAAAGAAAAACAGAAAGGTGATGATGCATCCCGCAAGCCCCTGCAAACCGAAAAGCAGAAGATCCCAGCCCCACCAGATACGACCGATACGCCACTGCCACCAGGCAACCAGTACCAACAGGGCCAGGAAACAGGATGCACACAACATCGGTGACAGGGGGAAAGAGGGAGCGGCTTCTTCAGGAACAACGTCTACAATCTTCGTTTCTTTCACAACCAGGGGGCGGCGACTGCCATCCGGCTGCAAGATGTATGCCTGTGCAGCAAAGTCGCGCATATAAAACGGTGCAAACATCTGAAGCCGGCTGTCAATCGGCTTATCGGCTTCCGCTCCCAGACAAAGATCAATGCCCAGTTCATCCCAGGAAGAGCCAGCCGTGAATTCATGGACTATACTGCGGAAGGTCTTTCCTTCCTTCCCTTCCGGGTAGACTACTGTTCCGTCAATGCTGCGCTCAATCTGGTCGCGCGCACGCGTAGTACAATTATCATAGAAATAATTATAGCGGTACTCCCGGTTCTCGGGGCGGTAATTCTCTTCGAGCAGGGAAAGGAGTTTCCACTTCTCAGCCGGAGTCAGATTCAGCTCCTGTTCATAAACCGACGAACCGCGCAAGGCATATTCCGACTCAAAGTAAGGATAGGGCGTAATTCCCAGCTGGTAGTCTGTCTCCCCTTTCACAAAGCGGAAAACAAAATGCGGAGTATTGAAACTGAACATTCCGTAATTGAACACCAGGTCTGTCTGGTCTGAAAAATTCTGGTAACGCAACGCCGTATGACCGAACAGTGCGTAGATCTCACTGCCCGGAGCACAGGTGAGCAGGCTGAACCGGATACTGTCCTGCGGCTGGAGAGCCTTTACAGGAAGCAGGAAACACAGGGAAAAAATCCCCAGAAGCCACATTTTAATAGATTTTGTCATAAACTCATATCACTTTTGGAAGCCAGAAAAGGCCGTTTCGGGTGCAAAAATACAGGTATTTATCTATAAAGTCTAAATAAATAATCGTTTTTATGACTAAACCTATTTATTTTTTACGTTACTTTGCAGCAGAAAAACGAACGAACGTGAATTTAGTAATAGATATAGGTAATACCGTTGCCAAACTTGCCGTATTCGACGGAGATGAAGTCGTGGAAGTGCTGCGTGGCTCCAACCATTCTCTGGACTGCCTCACCATGCTCTGCAACAAATATCCGATAGAACGGGGAATCATTGCTTCGGTAATCACCTTGAGCAATACCATACGCAGGCAACTGGCCAAGCTACACTTCCAGATGCTGGAGCTTACCTGGCAGACACCGGTGCCCATCCAAAACAAATACCGCAGTCCGCAGACCCTCGGCATGGACCGGCTGGCAGCCGTGGTGGGAGCCAATTACCTGGCTCCGGGGAAAAATCTGCTGGTTATCGACGCGGGAACTGCCCTGACCTACGAATTCATTGATGCCGACGGATGTTACTGGGGAGGCAATATCTCACCGGGAATCTATACCCGCTTCAAGGCTTTGAACGCCTGTTGCGATAAGCTTCCGCTCATCGAACGGAACGGAGATACCCCCGACTTCGGTTACAACACAGAAACTGCCATCCGTGCTGGAGTTATCAAAGGAATGGAGTTCGAAATAACAGGATATATCCAGCTAATGCAAAAGAAATATCCCGACCTTTTTGTTTTTTTAACTGGCGGCGATAAATTTTCTTTTGATACAAACTTAAAAAGTATCATCTTTGCAGATAGATTTTTAGTATTGAAAGGTTTAAACAGAATATTGAATTACAATGTTAAGTAAGAAAGTACTCATTAGCGCCCTGTTTGTCGCCGGCTCTGCAGCTGTCTGCGCACAGACAAGCACTAACTCTCCTTATACGAGATATGGACTGGGAGACCTGTCGGATCAGGCCTTTGCCAATAATGCCGCTATGGGCGGTATCGGCTATGGCTTGCGGAACAGTCTTAATATCAATACCATGAACCCAGCCTCATATTCGTCTGTTGACTCACTGTCATTCATGTTTGATATCGGCATGAGCCTCAAAAGCTCCAACTACCGGGAGGGAGGCATCAATTCCAATGCTAAAAATTCCAGCTTCGATTATGTTGCCATGCAGTTCCGTCTGCATCCGCGACTGGGTATCGCATTCGGATTTACTCCTTACTCAACCGTGGGCTACAAATTCGGAAAGACCAGTTCCATTGAAGGCAGTGACGTGACAATCACCAATGTCTTTTATGGAGAAGGCGGTTTGCAGCAGATTTTCGGAGGACTTGGTTTCAAGATTCTGGACAATCTTTCCATCGGTGCCAATGCGGGTTACCTGTACGGTGATATCAATTACCAGACCGCAGCCAGCTTCAGTAACCGCGGAGACCAGACCATTACTTACAACAATCTGTCGGTAAAAAGCTACAATGTAAGTTTCGGACTGCAATATACCCAACCGTTCAACAAAGACAATTCACTGACCATCGGACTGGTTTACGGACTGGGACACAACATGAATTCAACAGAAGTCAAGGGTATTCAGGTTGCTGCCGACAATACATCCAGCAGCACTTCCGACAGCTACAATGTAGTCAATGAACGGGAGGAATATAACGGATACGGCATTCCGCATACTTTCGGTGCCGGACTGACTTTCACACATAAGCAGAAACTGACCGTCGGTGCTGACTATACCCTGCAACAGTGGTCGAAAGCCAAATATAACAATACGGAAGGTCTCTACTATCAGGATCGCTCCAAAGTAGCCGTAGGAGCCGAATACACTCCCAACCTGCTTTCCAGAAATTATCTGGGACGCATCCGATATCGGGTAGGAGCCTACTATTCGACACCTTACCTGAATAACCTGCCGACAGGAGAAGGCCCCAGTGAATATGGTGTAAGTGCCGGATTCGGATTCCCGCTTTACCTGTTCCAGAAACATACCATGCTGAGCATCACAGGACAATATGTCCGTGTGAGCCCGTCCATCAGCAGAATGTTGTCGGAAGACCGTTTCGTCATCAAGCTGGGACTGACCTTCAATGAACGCTGGTTCATGAAATGGAGAGTACAATAAAAACATATCTATTATTTAACACAATGAATAATTAAATTTATATACGATGAAAATGAGGATGTTTACAATGCTGTGCGCACTGTCATTCAGTGCAGCAGCCACGTTTGCTCAGACAGGAGCACAAAGCGGTACCAGATTCGGACACGGCGAAGACAGTCTCCGCTGTTTGCAGAACATCAGTATTTACAGTGAATATGTAAAGACTGACAACTTCAAAGATGCCTACAAGCCCTGGAAAGCAGTATTTACAGAAGCCCCTATCGCACGAGTAAGTACCTATACGGATGGTGCCAAAATTCTGCGTGCCCTGATTGCCGGCTCTAAGGATGCAGCCCAGCAGAAAACGTATCTGGACGAACTGATGGCCGTTCACGATCAGCGTATCAAGTATCTGGACCAGCTGAACAGCCTGGTAAAGACTCCGGCAACCAAAGGTTCCATCATCGGTATGAAAGCGCATGACTACATCGTTTTCTCAGGCCCGAACGCTGACGTAGACAAGGCTTACCAGATGTGTAAGGAAGCTGTTGATCTGGAAAAGGCTACTTCTGATTACTTCATGTTCCAGGATTTCATGGACGTTTCTTCACGCAAACTGAAGAAAGACGACACTCACAAGGAACAGTTCATTCAGGACTATCTGACTGCTTCAGCTTATGCTGATGAAGCTCTGAAGGCTGCTACCAAGGAAAGAGACAAGAAGAACCTGAAACTGGCTAAAGACAATGTAGATGCTTACTTCATCAACAGTGGTGCTGCCAGCTGCGAAAACCTGCAGGAAATCTATGGTCCGAAAGTTGCTCAGAACAAGACAAACCTGGACTATCTGAAACAGGTGATCTCTGTAATGCAGATGCTGAAATGTACAGAACAGGAAGCATACTTCGAAGCTTCTGAAGCTGCACATGCCATCGAACCGACTGCTGCTACTGCCGTAGGTTGCGGTTACATGTATTATAAGAAAGGGGACATCGAAAAGAGTATCAACTACTTCGATCAGGCTATCGAACTGGAACAGGATCCTATCGAAAAGGCTAACCACTGCTACAGTGCTGCCGTTGTATTGTTCGGTAAGAAACAGTTCAGCCGCGCAAAACAATATGCAAATAAGGCTATCTCATTCAACCCCAACAAGGGTGATGCGTATATCCTGATCGCACAGATGTATGCAGCCAGCCCCAACTGGAGCGACGAAGGTGCATTGAACAAATGTACTTACTTTGCAGCCATCGACAAACTGCAGCGTGCAAAGAGTGTAGATCCTAGCGTAGCAGAAAAGGCTAACGAACTGATCAGAACTTACTCTGCTTACGTTCCGAAAGACGAAGACCTCTTCTTCCTCGGTCTGAAGAAAGGTAACTCCGTAACAATCGGCGGATGGATCGGCGAAACAACAACCATCAGATAATCCGTATGTCTACCAAACAGAAAAAGTTTACATACATCAATTTTTTGAACATAACAGCTGCCGCATGGGCAGCTGTTATGTTTCTTTTTCTGCCCTCCTGCGGCGGAAAGAAGCAAAATCTGGCTGATGCCGTCAGCGAAGGTGACTCCCTTCCCGACATGCATACAACCGGTGTGACCACTTTAATTTCAGACTCCGGCTTGATCCGCTACAAGATCGTAACGGAAGAATGGCTGATCTACAGCAAACGGAACCCTCCTTTCTGGGCTTTCGAAAAAGGCCTCTACATGGAAAAGTTTGACACACTCTTCCACATAGATGCCAGTATCAAGGCTGATACTGCTTATTATTACGAAACCAAGAAACTGTGGGAACTGCGTGGAAATGTACATATACAAAGCCAGCGCGGAGATAAATTCGATACCCAGCTCATGTACTGGGATCAGGGCAAGGAAAAAATCTATTCCGACCGCTTCATCCGGATAGAACAGCCGGACGGCCTGTTGATGGGGTATGGATTTGAATCGAACCAGACCATGACCGAATATCAGGTATTCAACAGTTCCGGAACACGTATCGTAGAGGACAAAGCTCCCCAGGATACAACTCAGACCAATCAGCAGAGAAATTAATACCAACATGGGACTTATCATACAACTGATTATATCGATGGCGTTTTCCGCGTTCTTTTCAGGAATGGAAATCGCCTTTGTTTCATCCAATAAACTGCGCTTCGAAATGGAACGCAGCAACAATCTGTCTACCCGTATTCTGACGGTCTTCTACCGTCATCCGAACGATTTCATCTCATCGATGCTGGTGGGCAACAACATTGCACTGGTCATCTATGGTATCCTGATGGCCGAACTGATCGAACATTATATATTGGTGAACGTACTGACCAACCAGGCTGCCCTGGTGGCCATTGAAACCATCATATCTACACTGATCATTCTGGTAACCGGGGAATTCATGCCGAAGACCCTGTTCCGCATCAACCCAAACCTGACACTCCGTGCCTGCTCGGTACCGGCCTTTATCTGTTATGTGGTACTCTACCCTGTCAGCCGTTTTTCTTCGCTTCTGTCCATGGGCTTTCTGCGTCTGACCGGCACCCGCCCGAACAAAGAAGCCAGCAATAAGGCTTTCACCAAAATGGACCTGGACTATTTCATCCAGAGCAGTATTGACGAAACCAAGGACAAAGAACAGATTGATACGGAAATCAAGATCTTCCAGAATGCACTGGATTTCTCGAACATCAAGATAAGGGACTGCCTGATTCCGAGAACGGAAATCATTGCCGTAGACATCGAGTCGACGATTCAGGAATTGAAGGACACGTTCATTGAAAACGGTATCAGCAAGGTTATTGTCTATAAGGACAACATTGACAACGTGATCGGCTATATCCACTCATCAGAATTGTTCCGCCACCCGCAGGAATGGCAAAAGAATATCCGGACCATCCCTATCGTACCGGCTACCATGAGCGCCCACAAGCTGATGAAAATATTCATGCAGCAAAAGCGATCACTGGCTGTCGTTGTTGACGAGTTCGGAGGAACCTCAGGCATTGTGGCCCTGGAGGATCTGGTAGAGGAAATTCTGGGAGATATCGAAGACGAGCACGACACCACATCCACCATCGCCAAGGAAATCGGCGAAGATGAATACATCCTGTCCGGACGTCTAGAAATTGAAAAGGCCAATGAAGACTTCGGGCTCCATCTGCCGGAAAACGATGAATACCAGACTATCGGCGGACTGATCCTGCATGAATACCAAAGTTTCCCGAAAGTACATGAAATCATTACAATCGCGCACTTCAAGTTCAAAATAATCAAGGTTACAGCTACGAAAATAGAGCTAGTAAAGCTGAAAGTTGAGAAATAATCGTTTTTTTTCGACAGAAGATAGCTAGTAAACTGCATTTTTTGTATCTTCGTGCGCTAAAAGAAAAAAACAATAAACAAAAAAATAATCACTTTAAATGGCAACTTTACAAACAATCAGAAGCAAAGGACCCTTGTTGGTCATTGTAATCGGTCTTGCCCTTTTTGCGTTTATCGCAGGTGACGCATGGAAAATACTCCAGCCGCATCAGGGAAAACAAGACGTAGGAGAAGTGAACGGAGAAACTCTCTCTGCTCAGGATTATCAGAAAATGGTGGATGAACTCAGTGAAGTCATTAAACTGACAAACGGACTGAACTCACTGAATGAAGATCAATTGTCTAACGTAAAAGACCAGGTATGGCAATCATACGTCAACAACAAACTGATTGCTGCAGAAGCTGAAAAACTGGGTCTGACCGTTACCGACGCTGAACTTCAGGCTATCATTGACCAGGGTACTCACCCGATGCTGATGCAAACTCCATTCCGCAATCCGCAGACCGGAGCATTCGATAAAGATATGCTGAAGAAATTCCTGGTAGACTATGCAAATCTGAACAACAGCCAGATGCCTGCACAGTATGTGGAATATTACCAGACTTTGGGCAACTTCTGGAAATTTATTGAAAAGAGCCTGCGTCAGTCTACTCTGGCTGAAAAATACCAGAACCTGATCATGCGCTCACTGATCTCAAATCCGGTGGCTGCTGAAGATGCATTCAAAGGACGTACAGAACAGAGCGACATGTTGCTGGCTGCCGTACCTTACTCTTCTATCGCCGATTCAACCGTTCAGGTTTCAGACGATGAAATCCGTAAGTTGTATGACACCAGAAAAGAACAGTTCAAGCAGCTGGCTGAAACCCGCAACATCCGCTACATTGATGTAAGAGTGGTTCCGTCGGATGCTGACCGTCAGGCTGTACTGAAAGAGGTAACAGACTACAGCAACCAGCTGGTTAACACCAGCGATGATTTCGCTACTTTCGTCCGTTCTACCGGTTCCGTTGTCAACTATGCTGACGTTCCGGTAAACAAGACTGTCCTGCCTCAGGACGTAACAGCTCGTCTGGACTCTGTTGCAATCAACGAAGTTTATGGTCCTTACTACAACCAGGCTGATGATTCTTACAACGCATTCAAGATCATTGCCAAGACGACTGCTCCTGACTCTATCCAGTTCCGTCAGATTCAGGTATATGCCAATACTGAAGATGCAACCAAGACTTTGGCAGACAGTATTTTCACTGCACTGAAGGGAGGAGCTGACTTTGCTGAACTGGCTCAGAAGTACGGACAGACAGGAGAAGCAAACTGGATCAGCGCAGCAAGCTGGGAAGGTGCCGAACTGGATGCTGAAAACGCCAAATATATCAATGCCCTGATCAGCCAGCCGGTAAATGAACTGGCCAGCCTGAATCTCGGACAGGCAACTGTCATTCTGCAGGTAATGAACAAAAAAGCCATGAAAGACAAATATAAAGTGGCTGTAGTGAAACTTCCGGTTGAATTCAGCAAGGAAACTTACAACGATGCTTACAACAAGTTCAGCCAGTTTGTTGCTCAGAATACCACTCTGGAAGACCTGAAGAAAAACGCAGAAGAAAGCGGATATACTCTGATCCCGCGCACAGACTTCTCCAGCGACGAGCACTATGTAGGCGGTGTACATTCTACTCGTGAAGCTCTGAAATGGGTATTCGCAGCTAAGGAAGGTGAAGTTTCTCCGCTTTATGAATGTGGTGACAACGATCATCTGATGGTTGTTTCTGTAGAAAAGATCAATCCGAAAGGTTATCGCGATATCAACTCTGTTGCTGATATGCTGAGAGCTGAAATCCGCCGTGACAAGAAGGCTGAAAAGATCATGGCACAGATGAACGGATTCAACTCACTGGATCAGGTGAAAGGTATGACAGACGCTGTCAGCGATTCTGTTAAACACGTTACCTTCTCTGCTCCTGCTTACATTGCAGTGACCAGAGCCAGCGAACCTGTAATCGGTGCAGTAGCAGAAAAAACTGCAGCCGGTAAGCTGAGTGCTCCTATCAAGGGTAACGCCGGAGTCTACATGATTCAGGTATATAATAAGGATAAGAGTGCTGAAGAATTCAACGCTAAAACAGAAGAATCAAATCTGACCAACATGGCTGCACGTTATGCCAGCCAGTGCATCTATGACCTGCGTACTAAAGCAGAAGTTGTAGACCAGCGCTACTTGTTCTTCTAAAAAGCTGCCAACTTGACTCTCCTGCCGGAAAGGAGAGTAATGTCATCATACAATTTAAGGGTAGAGGGAAATAAACTGATTTCTTCTCTACCCTTTTAGTTTCCCTAATCTGTTAACAACAGAACTCTGCCTTCCCCAGACAGAGTTCACTCTAAAATGATACGCCTATGAAAAAAGAAGTTATTATGTCAGCATTTCTGGGACTGGCATGTACAGGAATCCTGCTGAGCAGTTGCTCTGAGAACAACGACGATCCATCCAGCAAACCAGATCGTACCACCACTGATGAGATGTATTATGCCAATCAGTTTGCACGGGACATGCTGGAAACCTATTATTACTGGAACAAGGAAATAGCCGGCGATCTCCCCTTACTGGATCCCGAAACCAACAATGACCCAATCACAACGGTTGACCAGATCAAATATCACGAAGGTGACAAAGTCATTGACAAATGGACCATGCTCACCAATGACTTCAAAAGTTTTACCAGCGGCGTTGAAGGAGTTGCAACAACCTACGGCTACATGCCTGTCACTTACCTTCTGAGCGAACAGGGTAATGAGTGTATCTCAGCTATTGCCTATGTCCATAAAGGCAGCCCTGCAGAAAAAGCCGGTCTGAAACGAGGGGACCTGATCTATCAGATTGACGGCAAGCCACTGACTACGGCAAACTATACGGAACTGTTCAACAGTTCAAGCATCACACTTTCTTTGGCTGAACTGGGTGCCGACAATGTCATCACCCCAACAGGAAAGACAGTCAGCATGAATGCCGTGGAAATGTATGAAGACCCGATCCTCTGCGACAGTATCTACGACATTAATGGCAAAAAGGTCGGCTACCTTGCTTACAGCAGCTTCGACCTGGCTTCTATTCCCCAACTGGTAGAAATCAGCAAAAAATTCAAAGCTGAAGGTGTCAAGGAACTGATTCTGGATCTCCGCTACAATGGAGGAGGATATGTAATTACTGAAAGTGCAATGGCTTCCATGTACGCTCCGCAGGAAGCTGTCAGCAGCAAGAAGATTTTTGAAAAAGAAGAATACAATGACCTGCTTACAGCTTATTACGAACAGGAAGGAATCAGCACGGAAACTCCGTTCCAGACTGAATACAAGGTGGAAAGTGCAAATCTGAATATCAGCACCAAAGATGCCAACATTGGACTGGAGAAAGTATATGGTATCATTTCCGGCAATTCAGCTTCTGCCTCTGAAGCCCTTCTGAGCGGACTGATGCCCTACATGAATGTAGAACTGATTGGCGAACAGTCACACGGAAAATACTGCACCGGATTCATGCTCGGAACCTCTGACGTTTACGAAAAAGTTCCGGTTGCAATTGAAAACTGGGGAATCTATGTCATGGTCAGCATCTACAAGAATGCCAACAATGAAACTCCCTGTATGCCTGACGGACTAACCCCCGACGTGGCAGCAAGCGATGATCCGTTTGTCATGACCCAACTGGGAGATGTCAATGAAGCCATGCTGAAAACGGCACTGACGCAGGCCGGCAAAACATATCCGGCAGAACAAAACAGCCGAAGCATGAACCTCCGGATGAAAGAAATGCCGATACAGCGCAAAGCTAATTTCGGAAAACGAATCCTATTGCCTGCAACAGCCCATATTCAGCACCAGGGACTGACAGCTGAATAAATATTCCGGTCCGCCACATTCCTAAAAAATAAAATTGCCTTCGTTTCCGCTTTTACAGAAAAGAGAGACGAAGGCAATTCTGTTTTCACGTATCCAATATCACATAAACCTGATAACGGGTCGTTTCACCTACCGGAGTCAAAGACACATATCCTCCGGCAATCCGCCCCTGATCTGACAAGATAACGGGAAAAAGCATCTGCAACTCCTGATGTTTTTTCAAAGCTTCTCCATCCGTCATATAGTGTTCCACGACATACCGGCCACATGCCGGAAAGGCAACATAACGATCATAGAACAGACGGGCTACCACCCCCATATTCATCCGGAGGTTAATCTCCACACAGGGATGAACAAGAAAGTTTTCCCCCTCGCGACAGATCATCATATCTACTCCCAGATAGCCGGCATAATCCGTTCCGATCATTTTCTGCAGAACATCCTGCAAAAGGAGACGAACAGCCTGCAGGGTTTCCGAAGCTACATATCCGGCAAGCGTTTGGACAATCTGTTCATCCGGCAACAACCGGTTCAACTTATAATTTCCATGCGAATCGGTTTCGAACAAAGAATACCCGACCCAGGTGACATTTCCTCTTCCATCAGCCCGGTATTCCATCGCAAAATCGCATACCTTATTATAAAGAGGTTCTCCCATAATTCCACCCTGGGTACGGATCACCCGGGCCACCCAGCCTTCGACATTGGTACTCCACGTCTGGGGAGAAACACGCAACAGTCCTCTTCCACTGCCCGACCAGGGAGACTTGAGCACTGTTTCACCCACTGCATCAACAAACTCATGCACTTCATCCAGAGAGGAACATACCACCGCCCGGCCACAACATCCGGCCACAGACTGAATCTGTGACAGAACGTCCACACAACGCTGCCTGCCTGAAAGATAACGGATCTGCTCCAATGCAGAAACATCCGGACAATTATCAACCGCTACTCCCCTTTCCTGCAAACGGTGGACAACCGCAGGATCCCATCCCCAGGGAGACAACTCAAGTCCGGTCTTGTGCCCGGTAGTACAAACGCCAGACGGAGATAATCCGGAAACGGAACATTCATGCAGATATCTGCCGGCAAGCTCCCGGTCGGCCACCATGACCTCTTCGCCCGGACAGGCATACCACAAAGGAAGATACGACAAGTCCTCCCCCATCCGGACAATTTCCTGCGGGGGCTGATAATAAGGAGTAAAATTAGCCAGAGCCATATCATGCTCCGGATTAAACAAATAGAGCTTTGAAGCCATCTGACAAGGATTTTATTTCGTTAAAATCGGTAGGATTCTCCCATGAAACCGGTTTCCCGTATCACCTGGACAAGCCGGTTTACAACCAATTCAGGCATGAAGATAAGAATAAATATCCTGATGCACCGGAAATCCTCAGCCTCAATTTCAAAAAAAATAAATTTGCTAACTCCAGTTTGCAATATAACGAAGTATTAGTATATTTGCAGCGTAGAAATCAGAATTCATGGAAGCATTTTATAGAACACACAGCTACTTGGTCGAGCATACCACAGCGCCGGTGCGCCGCGACCTGATGGACGATATAGACTGGAGTGCCCGTCTGATCGGCATTAAAGGCACACGCGGTGTCGGAAAGACTACTTTCCTGCTGCAATATGCCAAAGAAAAATTTGGAACTGACCGTTCCTGTCTGTTTGTCAACATGAATAATTTCTACTTCTCCCAAGTCAGTCTGGTGGACTTTGCCGGTGAATTCGTAAAACGGGGAGGAAAGGTTCTTCTCATTGATCAGGTATTCAAACTGCCCGGCTGGAGCCAGGATCTGCGTACCTGTTACGAACGCTATCCCCAGCTGAAGATTGTCTTCAGCGGATCATCCGTCATGCGGCTTAAAGACGAAAACCCGGAGCTCAACGGGATCGTCAAGTCCTACAACCTGCGCGGCTTTTCCTTCCGGGAATTTCTGAATCTGCAAACGGGCAATCACTTCCCCAGCTACAGTCTGGAGGAAATCCTGACCAACCACGAACATATCGTCAAGACCATCTTGCCCCATATCAACCCGCTAAACTATTTTCAAGACTATATCCATCACGGATTCTACCCTTTTTTTCTGGAGAAACGCAATTTCTCGGAGAATCTGCTGAAGACCATGAACATGATGATTGAGGTGGATATACTTTTGATCAAACAAATTGAGCTGAAATATCTTTCAAAGATAAAAAAATTATTATATTTGTTGGCGGTAGACGGGCCTGGAGCACCTAATGTCAGCCAACTGGCTGCCGACATCCAGACCTCACGCGCCACGGTGATGAACTACATCAAGTATCTGGCTGATGCACGCCTGATCAACATGGTTTACCCCAAGGGAGAAGAATTTCCCAAAAAACCGTCGAAGATCATGATGCATAACACCAACCTGATGTACAGCATCTATCCGGTAAAAGTGGAAGAGCAGGACGTACTGGAAACCTTCTTCGTCAATACCCTGTGGAAAGACCATAAGGTGAACAAAGGAGACAAAGGAACTTCATTCCTGGTAGACGGAAATCTGCAATTCCGCATCTGTGCTGAAGGATGCAAGTTCAAGAGCAACCCGAATGTCTATTATGCCATGCACAAAATGGAACTGGGACACGGTAACCAGATTCCGTTATGGCTGTTCGGCTTCCTCTATTAAGAACCAGATTTTATTACTCAATATTTAATTAGTAATTGTATGACTAAACAAAAAAAATTCATCACTTGTGATGGTAACCAGGCTGCAGCACATATTTCATATATGTTCTCAGAAGTTGCAGCTATTTATCCTATCACCCCGTCTTCTACAATGGCTGAATATGTAGATGAATGGGCTGCCGCAGGTCGTAAAAACATCTTCGGTGAAACTGTTTTGGTTCAAGAAATGCAATCTGAAGGTGGTGCTGCCGGTGCAGTACACGGTTCTCTTCAGGCTGGTGCATTGACAACTACTTATACTGCTTCTCAGGGTCTTCTGCTGATGATCCCTAACATGTACAAGATTGCAGGTGAATTCCTTCCTTGCGTCTTCCATGTATCTGCCCGTACTCTGGCTTCACATGCACTGTGTATCTTCGGTGACCACCAGGATGTTATGTCTTGCCGTCAGACCGGTTTCGCTATGCTGTGCGAAGGATCTGTACAGGAAGTTATGGATTTGGCCGGTGTTGCTCACCTGTCAACAATCAAATCACGCGTACCGTTCGTAAACTTCTTCGACGGTTTCCGTACTTCACATGAAATCCAGAAGATCGAAATGCTGGAAAACGAAGACCTGGCTCCGCTGGTAGACCAGAAAGCCTTGGCTGAATTCCGTGAACGTGCACTGAGCCCCAACAAACCGGTTGCTCGTGGTATGGCTGAAAACCCGGATCACTTCTTCCAGCACAGAGAATCTTGCAATCCGTTCTATGAAGCAGTTCCTGCTATCGTAGAAGAATACATGAACGAAATCAACAAGATCACAGGACGTAACTACGGCTTATTCAACTACTACGGTGCTGAAGATGCTGAACGCGTAATCATCGCTATGGGTTCTGTAACTGAAGCTGCCCGCGAAGCTATCGACCATCTGGTAGCTAACGGTGAAAAAGTTGGTTTGGTTGCTGTTCATCTGTATCGTCCGTTCTCTGCTAAGCACTTCCTGGCTGCTGTACCTAAGACTGCAAAACGTATCGCAGTTCTTGACCGTACCAAAGAACCGGGTGCAAACGGCGAACCTCTGTATCTGGATGTTAAAGACTGCTTCTACGGACAGGAAAATGCTCCGGTTATCGTAGGCGGACGCTACGGTCTGGGTTCTAAGGATACTACTCCGGCTCAGATTCTGTCTGTATATGAAAACCTGTCTTTGCCGACTCCGAAAGATCACTTCACTATCGGTATCGTAGACGATGTAACCTTCACTTCTCTGCCTAAGAAAGAAGAAATCGCACTGGGTGGCGAAGGTATGTTCGAAGCTAAGTTCTACGGTCTGGGTGCTGACGGTACTGTAGGTGCCAACAAGAACTCAGTGAAGATCATCGGTGACAACACTAACAAATATTGCCAGGCTTACTTCTCTTACGACTCTAAGAAATCTGGTGGTTTCACTTGCTCTCACCTGCGTTTCGGTGATCACCCGATCCGTTCTACTTATCTGGTAACTACTCCTAACTTCGTAGCTTGCCACGTACAGGCTTACCTGCACATGTACGATGTAACCCGCGGTCTGCGTAAGAACGGTACATTCTTGCTGAACACTATCTGGGAAGGTGAAGAACTGGCTAAGAACCTGCCTAACAAGGTTAAGAAATATTTCGCAGAAAACAACATTACTGTTTACTATATCAACGCTACTAAGATTGCTCAGGAAATTGGTCTGGGTAACCGTACCAACACCATCCTGCAGTCTGCATTCTTCCGTATCACTGGCGTAATTCCAGTTGACCTGGCTGTTGAACAGATGAAGAAATTCATCGTGAAGTCTTACGGTAAGAAGGGTGAAGACGTAGTCAACAAGAACTACGCTGCCGTTGACCGTGGTGGTGAATACAAACAGCTGACTGTTGATCCGGCATGGGCTAGCCTGGAAGTAGAAGGCGCTGCTGCCAACAACGATCCTGCATTCATCAACGAAGTTGTTCGTCCGATCAATGCTCAGGATGGTGACTTGCTGCCGGTATCAGCATTCAAGGGTATCGAAGACGGTACATGGCATCAGGGTACAGCTAAATACGAAAAACGTGGTGTAGCTGCATTCGTTCCGGAATGGAATCCTGAAACTTGTATCCAGTGTAACAAGTGTGCTTACGTTTGTCCTCACGCTGCTATCCGTCCGTTCGTACTGGATGCTGACGAACAGGCTGGTGCTAACTTCCCGACATTGAAGGCTGTTGGTAAACAGTTTGACGGCATGACATTCCGCGTACAGGTAGACGTTATGGACTGCTTGGGTTGCGGTAACTGTGCTGACGTATGTCCGGGTAACCCGAAGAAGGGTGGCAAGGCTCTGACTATGAAGCCGCTTGAAACTCAGCTGGGTGAAGCTGCAAACTGGACTTACTGCTCTGAAAACGTGAAGTCTAAACAGCACCTGGTAGACATCAAGGCTAACGTGAAGAACTCTCAGTTCGCTACTCCGTTGTTCGAGTTCTCTGGAGCTTGCTCTGGTTGTGGTGAAACTCCGTACGTAAAACTGATTTCTCAGTTGTTCGGTGACCGTGAAATGGTTGCTAACGCTACCGGATGTTCTTCAATCTACTCTGGTTCTGTTCCTTCAACTCCTTATACTACAAACGAAAAGGGTCAGGGTCCTGCTTGGGCTAACTCATTGTTCGAAGACTTCTGCGAATTCGGTCTGGGTATGGAACTGGCTAACAAGAAACTGCGCAACCGTCTGGAAGAAGCAATGAAGACTGCTATCGCTGCAGAAGGTACTCCGGCAGAATACAAAGAAGCATTCCAGGAATGGATCGACGGCCGCAACGATGCTGACAAGAGCAAGGCTGCTGCTGAAAAGATCATCCCGCTGGTAGAAGCTGCTAAAGATAAATGTCCTTCATGCGCTACGATCGCTGAATTCAAAGACTATCTGGTAAAACGTTCACAGTGGATCATCGGTGGTGACGGTGCTTCTTACGATATCGGTTACGGAGGTCTGGATCACGTAATTGCTTCTGGCGAAGACGTTAACATCCTGGTACTGGATACTGAAGTTTACTCTAACACTGGTGGTCAGTCATCTAAGGCTACTCCGCTGGGTGCTATCGCTAAGTTTGCTGCTTCTGGTAAGCGCGTACGCAAGAAAGACCTAGGTATGATCGCTACTACTTACGGATATGTTTACGTAGCTCAGATCGCTATGGGTGCTGACCAGGCTCAGACTCTGAAAGCTATCCGCGAAGCTGAAGCTTATCCTGGACCGTCACTGGTTATCGCTTACGCTCCGTGTATCAACCACGGTCTGAAAGCTGGTATGGGTAAATCTCAGGCAGAAGAAGCTAAGGCTGTTGAATGTGGTTACTGGCACTTGTGGCGCTTCAACCCGGCTCTGGAAGAAGAAGGTAAGAATCCGTTCTCACTCGATTCTAAAGAACCGAACTGGGAAGGCTTCCAGGATTATCTGAAGGGTGAAGTTCGTTTCGCATCTGTAATGAAACAATATCCGACAGAAGCTGCTGATCTGTTCGCAGCTTGCGAAGACATGGCTAAGAAACGTTACGCTTCTTACAAGCGTATGGCTGCCATGGACTGGAGCGAAGAAAAATAATCCCTGAGGGAACTATTTTCTAGCTAAATAAGTTCAGAGGACCGCCTCCTGATGGGGACGGTCCTCTTTTTTATGATCATCTGGTCTTTTTTATGATTATCTGGAGAAAACAGCATATGCAGGATCTTCCGCATCTGCCAGCATTTGTACCAGAGCCTTTCTGAGTTTGCCGGCCAGCTTTATTTCATTTCCGGCCAGATTATTCATCTGATAAGGATCATGTTTCCGGTCAAAAAGATATTCCCCGGTAATCTCACCTTCCTTGAACCTGACAGCATAGGTATACCGTTCATTACGTATGCCTCTTGCACCCGTCTCCGGATTCTTTCCTGTGGCATCCACCTGACTGTACAGCATATACAGCTGGTATTCCGGCATATCTTCCCTACTACCCAGAATCTGTTTGCTCAGATTACGGGTCTGGACTGAAGAAGGTATCTTGTCCTCCAATCCCATCAGAGACAAAATAGTCGGACAGAAATCCTCCACAGAAAGCAATAACTCCTGATCTACCCTTGGCGAGAGTTTGTCTCCCCAGGAAATCATAAAAGGAACTCTCATTGCTTCTTCATAGAAGATATTTTTCCCGATATTCTCATGCATTCCCATGGAATCCCCATGATCAGAAACAAAGACAACGATTGTATGATCAAACATACCGTTTCGTTTGAGCGCTTCAATGATCCGTCCAAACTGTTCATCTACTCCCGATATGCAGGCATAATAATCAAGCAGACTTTTCTTGAAATAATCAACATACTTCTGATCTGCGTTTCGGAGATGCGGCATTGCGGCTACAACCGAATCAACATTCAATCCTTTATAAAGTTCCTTATAATTGTCGGGCACCAGTTCATAACCCGTATGAGGAGGATTCATGGATACCATCATGGCAAAAGGCTGGTCTGATCCCTTGATACTATCCAGATACTGAATGGCAAGATCGGCCTCATATTCAGGCCCCCACTGATTCACATAATAAAAATCCTCGCGCCCGGCCTGAGAATTCCAGTACATGGGTTTCAGATGCCAGTCGTATGTACCATAAGCCACCCAATAGTCAAAGCCATGTCTTCTGTGAGGAGGACACCATTCATTCCAGGCCATTTCCCCCTTATTGTTGTAGCAGTCGATAAAAGGCTTCACAGGTTTGTCCAAATGCCATTTCCCGATGTATGCAGTATGGTAACCTTCCGAGTGAAGTACATCCGACCAGCAAGTCAGGTCTTCCCGCAATTCAACATCCTGTACGGCTGATTCCGACTGACAGTTGGTAATAACTCCATTCTTGTGCGGATAAGCTCCCGAAAGGAACATACCTCTGGCCGGAGATGATACAGGATACCCGCTGACAGCCTGGGTACACACGACTGCTTCTCTGGCAAAAGAATCAAAATGCGGAGTTTTTACCGCTTCCTTTCCTCTGAAACTGAAGGCATCTCCACGAAACTGGTCAGCCATTATGACCAGAAGATTAGGACGTTCATTACCGGAATTATCCGATACGGCAGTTGCCTGGACAGGAAGCTGATACAAAGTGGATGCAATAGCAGCAAAACAGAAATTCGCGTAATTTTTCATGGTATCTAAGTTTTATTTCAGCAAATGTAGCTATTTGAACGATAATACAAAAAATCAAATTGCTTTTTTATCGGGGTCCTACCATACTCCAGATAGTTAATTTTCACAAAAAACAAGAAGGGTGAGAAACTTTTGCTAATTTTGTAAAACGTCTGAAAATACAGAAAACTGACCGGTACTGTTATCCCGACCATAACGCCGGAATGTATCTGATCTTTCCAGACAATGGGGTATGAAAAACTATATGTACAAATCTATTAAATTTATAAACCGAAGTCTATGAAAAAAATCAGTTTCTTATTGTGCCTTAGCATGACTTTCAATAATCTTGCAATAGAACAGGCATCAGCCAAAGAAACAAACAGCTATGAAACATGTTTTGTCTATGAAAACATGGATGAAAACAAGGTCAGTCTTGAAGAAATCGCCAGGGAATTATTCGCCGATCCTCTGTGTACGACACTGAACAAAAAAGTCGGAAAAAGAAAAATCAAGTCTTGCAAAAGCGAAGAGTTAAGAAATCTGGCCACAGCCCTGTATAACAAACAATATGACACTCAATTCCGTGTAAACTCCTTTAAACCGGTCTACAGTCCGGAAGCACTGGGAAAACTGTTGCATATCGGAGACGGTTACAGCACCTACCAGCATATTACAGGTATCGTACTCAAGCCCGGAAAACACATCATCGTTGTCGACGGTCTGAAAGAAGGCAGCAAACTCGGCGTGAAAGTAGCGGATTTGTATGCTCCCAATCAGGGAGACGAAGACTGGAGCCTTCATTTCGAAAGATTCGAACTCAAAAATGGGATTAACGTCATTGAGAAAACTTCCGAATGGACAGGACTTGCCTATATGGATTACTACTTCGACAACCCGGAAAAAGAAAATACGGTTAAGGTACATTTCATCACCGGAGAAGTCAACGGATATTTCGATGCATCCGTAAATACCAACGAAGACTGGGACAGAATGCTTGCCAACGCTGTCTATCCGGTTTTCGATGCAACAGGAAGCAACATACACCTGGCTTACCCGGTAGAGGATCTGAAAAAATATGCACCCGGCCAGGGTAAGGAACTGATTGATGTTTACGAACAGCTGGTGTCCAAGCAACATGAAATCATTGGCTGGAAAAAATACAATCACATCACAAACAATAAAATCTTTGCCCGCGTCAACTACGGATATTACATGTTCCGCGACGGTGATGGCGTAGCCTTCAAGTTCGATACCATGAAACGTGTGGCCGATCCTGTTCACATGCGGACAAAAGACGAAGATGCCTGCTGGGGATTCAGCCATGAAGTGGGACACGTACATCAGCTGCAAACCTATCTCTCATGGGGAGGATTGGGTGAAACCAGCAATAATATCTGTACCAGATATTGTACGCAGGCTTTCGGATACAAGAACAGACTTTCCTCAGCTTTTGCCAATGCTGAAAAGAGTTTCCTGGAAGACAGCAAGGCCGGTACGATCAGCCCTTCCCGAAGAGCCGGAGGCATGAACGATTCCATCATCTCTTCCTGCAAGATCAATCCGGACAAAGCTATCAGCTATCTGGAAACAGATGTCTTTGAAAGACTGGTTCCGTTCTGGAAACTGCAATGCTACTTCACTCAAAACGGCTATCCTGATTTCTATCCCGATTTATACGAAAAAATGAGAAACTCCGAAAAAGAACATCCGGAACTGAAAGATCTGGACAGAAGCAGCAACGTGGTTCCATTCCAGCTGAACTTCATCCGGGGAGCTTCCCTACTGGCCGGAAAGAACCTTTATCCTTATTTTGAAAAGTTCGGTTTCTTCCGCATCCTGAAACTTTCATACGGAGATTACGGAGACTACAACTACGAAATGACTACCGAAATGAGAGACCGTTTCAAGAAAGAAATGGAAGAACTGGAAAAACAGCAACTGATCAAGCCGCTCACTCCGGAAGAACTCAACGCACTGATTTATGCTAAAGAAAAAGAGTAACTCAAAGTCTAAATACGAACAAACCATGAAACGAATTTTTCCTCTTTTACTGGGAGGCCTGCTGCTGGCAGCTCCCATTCAGGGACAGGAAAAACCCCTCCCTTCATTATATGGCACCGGAGTCTGGAATGCTGATTCACTCGGCAATCACAGAGTGGTGGTTTCCGTTGACCAGCCCTCAGATGCAGTTCTGGCTCTCATCCAATGGCGACGGAAAGATTTCAATCCGGAAAACAAGGATCTGATTGTCATTGATGCCAAGACCGGAAAGCGCATCACCAACGTATGCCGCTTTCAGATCAACCGGGAAAAAGGTGAGGTCGTCTTTCAGCCGCAAACCGTTCCGGGAGACTATTACATCTATTACCTGAAAAATATTTCTTCAGGAAGCAAATATTATCCGACCGTAACTTATCCGGGATTTGAAGAAACAGCATCTGCCGAATGGAAAAAGGCCAACCGCCTGACTGGGAAAAAGGCTCCCGAACTACCGCAGGCTACCGTCAAGCAATTCCAGGCCATCAATGAATTCCATTCTTTCTACCCGATGGAAGTGATCGCCACTGCCAAAGAAAAAGACGACTTGCTGAAATCCCAACCAGAGGATCCCTATATTCTGTTTACGGAAGACCGGCGTTACCCGATCCGCATGACAACGGATCTGCCCTATAAATGGATAGAGGACAACCGCCATGATTCTTTTGAGGGAACGGCAGACAAGGGAGAATATTACACCTTCCAAATCGGTCTTTGGGCGGCCCGCAAGGATGTCAACCACCTGAAGCTTACCTATTCTGCTCTGGTTAATTCACAAACCGGCGAATCAATCCCCGCTTCTGCATTCACCTGTTTCAACACAGGAGGTGTAGATGTCACCGGAAGTGTGTTCGAAAAAGACTGTTCCGTCCCCAAAGGAAAAGTACAGGCCCTGTGGGTAGGAACGATGGTTCCTGAACAGCTGACAGCCGGACAGTATACAGGAACAGTAACCGTTCAGGCTGCAGGAATGAAACCCAAACAGGTAAAAGTGACCCTGAATGTCACTGACAACCTGATTGCCAACCATGGAGACAATGAACCCTGGAGACATTCGCGCCTGCGCTGGCTGAACTCCCAGATCGGTTTTGATGACGAAGTAATCGCTCCCTATATTCCTCTGAATGTACAGGACAAGACCATTTCACTGCTGGGACGCAAGGTGACTCTTCAGCCCAACGGATTCCCGGCACAAATCACTTCTTATTTCAAGGAAACACTCACCGAAATAGGAACAGAAGGACTGGATATCCTGTCCAGACCGATGGAACTCACAACCGGAGAAAACTGGGAGAACCTGGACTTCACCTATACCAAACGTAAGGCCGGTGCTCTGGGATGGCATGCCACCAATCAGAACAATCAGTTCATTATGAACCTGGACGCCCAGATCGAGTCTGACGGAAACATGGAATACAAGGTAGTGCTTATTGCCCGCAAGGATGGTGAAATAAATGACATTGCACTCCGTACCGAACTGGCCCCCAACATTGCACAATATATGATGGGATTGGGAGAAAAAGGCGGCTACTGCCCCCAGAATCTGGAGTGGAAATGGGGCGTTGAAAAAAATCAGGATGCCCTGTGGACCGGCAGTGTCAATGGAGGACTGCAACTCCGATTCTATGACGACAAATACGAACGTCCGCTGAATACGAACTTCTACCACGAGAAACCGCTGCACATGCCGGTTTCGTGGTGCAACAACGGCAATGGAGGTATCAAGCTGAGTGCAGCAGGAAAAAACACCCTGATCAATGCTTATTCAGGAAAACGCACAGTCAAAAAAGGTGACCGCCTGTGCTTCTACTTCAACGTACTGATCACTCCGTTCCGTACCATCAATCCCGACAAGCAATGGCAGGACCGCTATTATCACGGATATGACTTCATCGACAAGACTCATGAATTCGGAGCGACCGTAGTCAATATTCATCACGCCAATGCCATCAATCCGTTTATCAACTATCCTTTCCTGCGCACCAAAGAAATGAAAGCTTATATTGACGGAGCTCATGCAAAGAATATGAAAGTGAAGATCTACAATACGGTACGTGAACTTTCAAACAGCTGTACCGAGATCTTTGCCTTGAGAAGCCTCAACGGAGAAATTTTCTCCAAAGGTAAGGGAGGCGGATATTCCTGGCTTCAGGAACACTACGACCAGGATTACATCGCTGCCTGGTTTGCCTATAATGTACAGGATGCTGCGATTGTAAATACCGGAGTGTCCCGCTGGCACAATTACTATATGGAAGGACTGGACTGGCTCGTCAAGAATGTCGGCATCGACGGACTGTACATTGACGACCTGGCTTTCGACCGCATGTCCATGAAACGTGTACGCAAAATTCTGAACCGTACCAACCCCGGTGCCATGATCGACTTGCATTCAGCCAACCAGTTTAACGACAAAGACGGCTTTGCCAACAGTGCAAACCTGTATCTGGAACACTTCCCCTACCTGGACCGCCTGTGGTTCGGTGAATATTTCGACTACGACATGCCGCCCGAGTTCTGGATGGTGGAAGTATCTGGTATCCCCTACGGACTGATGGGAGAAATGCTGTGGGAAGGTGGAAACAAATGGCGCGGAATGCTGTATGGCATGACCGGACGTAACCCGGGATATGGGGTGGACAACCGTCCTCTTTGGAAATTCTGGGATGAGTTTGGAATGAAAGGCAGTGAAATGATCGGTTACTGGGTGAAGGATAACCCGGTCAAGACCGGCAGAGAAAAAACCCTCGCCACCATCTACCGTAAAACCGGAACCAAGACACTGGTCTCACTGGCAACCTGGGAAGACCATGATGTAGATGTTACCCTGCAAATTGACTGGGCTAAACTGGGTCTGGATCCGGCCAAGGTATCTCTGCATGCCCCGGCTATTGAGAACTTCCAGCCCGAAAAGACCTGGAAACCGGGAGACACCGTAACCGTTCCGAAAGGAAAAGGATGGCTTATCGTGATTGAATAACTAAAGGATTCCATCGAATAAAAACCATTTATCACATGAAAAACAGAATACTAACCCTGACAACCTGTGTCTTCTGCCTGGCTCCGCAAGGATTTGCCCAGCATGTATCCGTTCAGGAACAGACGGAGACCCTGAAAACCTATAAATTCTCTGATCCGAATCCGGTAGCAACTCCTTCCAACCTGTTCTACCCCTACTTCCGGTTTGACGGATTTACAGCCAAAGGTGAAAACCGGGAATGGAAAACAGTTGAACTGGAGAATGATTACATCAAAGTTACCCTCTTTCCGGAAGTAGGCGGAAAGATATGGGGAGCCGTGGACAAGACCACCGGTAAAGACTTCATCTACAAGAACGGAGTAGCCAAATTCCGTGATATCGCCATGAGAGGTCCCTGGACCTCCGGCGGTATCGAGTTCAATTTCGGTATCATCGGACACGCTCCCACCTCCAGCACTCCTGTGGATTATTTGGTCAGACAAAAAGATGACGGCAGTGTAAGCTGCTACCTGTTCTCCTACGAATGGCTGACACGCACGGCCTGGACTGTGGAAGTCAATCTGCCTAAGGACAAAGCTTACTTTACAACCCACACCACCTGGTACAACCAGTCCGATGTTGATCAGCCTTATTACCAGTGGATGAATGCCGGATACCGGGTCGGCCAGAAAGCCGAGTTCTGTTATCCGGGCGACCATCTCATCGGACACGGGGGTGAGGTTTCCTCGTTCCCGGTAGATGAAAACAACCGGAACATCGGATGGTATGACTCCAATAATTTCGGCAATTCCAAGTCTTACCACGTTCTGGGATATTACAATGACTATTACGGCATCTACTGGCACGGAGAAGATTTCGGATCCATCCATCATTCCAATTTTGATGAGAAACTGGGTATGAAAATCTTCCTGTGGGGACAGTCCCGTGAAGGAGGTATCTGGGAAGACTTGCTGACCGACCAGAACGGCCAGTACATCGAACTGCAGTCCGGCCGAATGTTCAACCAGCCGGCTTCCAACAGTGCCTACACCCCTTACAAACATCATTCGTTCGCACCTCAGATGACGGATGCATGGACCGAATACTGGTATCCCGTCAAAGGAATCAAAGGAGTGTCCAAGGCCAGCGCCATCGGAGCCTTGCACGTAATGCGTGAAGCTGACGGGCTGAAACTGGCCTTTTCACCGCTGGAAAAACTGTCAACCGATCTCAAGATCTACAAAGACCAGCAGCTGGTGGAAACACTGTCTCTGACTGCCAACGTCATGGAACCGGTCACCCTGACTTCCCTGAAAGGAAAAGACATCCCCGAAGGCCACCTGAAAGTAGTCATCGGAGACAATCTCCTGGTCTACTCGGATAATCCGGAAAACTTCGACCTGAAGCGCCCCATGACCCTTCCCGAAGATTTCAACTGGAATTCTGCTTTCGGACTTTATACCCAGGGAGAACAATGGCTGAACCAGAAAGTATGGGACAAGGCAGAAAGCTACCTGAAGAAATCCCTGAAACAGGATGCCAACTTCTCACCGGCTCTGGTACGCCTTTCCTCCCTCTATTACCGGGAAGGCAGATATCAGGAAATGATTCCCCTGCTGGAACGGGCTTTGGGACTGAATACCTATGACGGAGAAGCCAACTACCTGTACGGACTGGCCAACCGCATGCTGGGCAATGCAACAGAAGCAAAGGCTGCTTTTGCCATCGCCACTTTTTCAGCTTCAGTGCGCACTGCCGCTTACGAACAGCTGGGCGAAATGTATGCCTGCGACCGGAACTGGACCAAAGCCGAACAATATGCAAAGAAGAGTCTGACTTACAATGCCATGAATCTTCATGCCCGTCAGTTGCTGACCATGATTTACAGAAAGACTGGCAGAACAGAGCTGGCGAAAGAACAGATCAGCCAGGTGCTGGATCAGCTGCCTTTGTATCATGGTCTCCGGTTTGAAGAAGCCTGGCTGTCCGGAAACCATACTCCGGAACAACTTGCTTCATTCGCTTCCCAGATCCGTAATGAACTGCCGGCCGAAACTTATCTGGAACTGGCCGAATGGTATGAAAGAACCGGATGTGAGGAAGAAGCCATCGCCCTGCTCACCTGTGCCGGAAATCATCCGATAGCTCTGTATCAGAAAGCCTGGCTGCAGAACAGACAAGGAGCAGCTCAGGAAGCCCGGGAAACACTGGAACTGGCCAATGCCCAGTCTCCGGATTATATCTTCCCCTTCCGTCCGGAAACCCTGAAATACCTGGATTGGGCCGAATCACAGTCAGCCAACTGGAAAATCAACTATTACCAAGGACTGATATACTGGACCAACCAGCAGAAGGACAAAGCCATTTTGAAAATGAACCTGTGTGACAATTCAGGCTATGCACCTCTGTATCTGTCGCGCGCACAGCTCAAGGAAGGCGAAGCCAGACTGGCAGACCTGATAAAAGCCGAGCAGACAGATCCTTCATGGAGAACCGGCATGGCCTTGCTGAACTATTATATCGCAGAAAGCAACTGGGACAAGGTGGTAGAAACAGGCAAAAAGTACATCCGGAAATATCCGGACAACTATTACATCGGACTGAAATATGCCAACGGTCTGTGCGAAACCAGACAGTATGGTTCCTGCATTTCCCTGTTGAGCAAGATGCAGGTGTTGCCGAACGAAGGTTCTTATGCCGGCAGAGCCGTATATCGTGCTGCCAACCTCTACCAGGCAATGGATCAGTTCAGCAAACGCCGGTATGATGCAGCCCTGAAATCCATAAAAGCCTCCGAAGAATGGCCGGAAAATCTGGGTGTAGGAAAACCTTACGACGATCAGATAGACAAACGGCTGGAAGATTATCTGGAAGCCAAGGTATATGAAAAGAAAGGAGAAACGGCAAAAGCCCAAACCCTGCTGGACAAAGTATCTTCCCATCCTACTTCCACCCGCAATTTCGAATCAGCGCATTTGCTGACGGCACTGGCTTTGCGTGACAAAGGCAAACAGGCAGAAGCCGACAAGCTGGTTGCCTCCTGGAAAAAGGATTTCCCGGAAAGCAAACCGGCACAATGGTGTGCTGCCGTTTATCATGGAAACATGGACCAGGCCAGAGAACTGTTGAGCAGCAGATATGCTTCCAACGAGACTACTCCCTGGGAAACCGGTTACCGGGATACAAACTTTGACCTGATCGCAAGACTGTTCAAATAATTCTACCCAACCGGACTGCTGTAACTCTGTCCGGTTACCAGACAAGAAGGAGGCCCCAAAATCATGTTTACTCCAGACATTAAAGATTTTGGGGCCTTCCCTTTCTTGAAAAAGCCCCGCAGATTTCTGATTTTTTTCTGAGAAAAAGTATCGAAAGAATCTGATAATCAAATAAGATACAAATTTCTCAGAAATCCGCGCGGCCCCCTGTCATTGTTTTTCGGACATATTCTCTTTACCTTTGCTCAAGTATAAATTCAAAGGAATATGACAAGAAAAAACCTATTAAGAAAAGCATTATCCGGACTGTTGATTCTGACATTGGCCGGATGTCATCCGGGGAAAGAAAAAACGCAGGAAAAATGCCAGACTCTCCAGATAGAAACGGAAACGGAAGCCGGCAGTATCCGCCTGTCAGAAGTGGCAAACGGCTCACTGGTTGTTCTTCCCACCTCCGATTCATTACTGCTCAGTGAAATAAACCAGATTCATCTGAAAAAAGATTTTCTATATGTAGCGGATCCGTCTGCCGTATATAAATTTTCTTTATCCGGAGAATGTCTCGGTGCAATCCACCGCCAGGGAACAGGACCGGAAGAATATGCAAACGTAAGTGATTTTCAGACCGACGGTGAGCATGTGTGGGTATTGAGCCGCAACACGCAATGCATAAACAGCTATTCATGGGACAACAGCTGTACCAGCCGCATCAATTTGGACCTCTGGATGGAAAACATCTGTCTGACAGACAGCAATACCCTATACATTTATACAGGCAATGACATGAGCAAGGATAACCGGTTCCAGCTTCATGCCTTGTCACTGAGTGATTCAAGCTCCACGCATCACTTCCTGCCTGTTGACAAGGCCAAAGCCCAATATCTGTTTGTAAAGTCAAAGAACATTTTCCAGCAGAACGGATCGCACACCTACTTTACCCAGCTGTTCAACGACACCGTCTACAACCTGAACGCTGCCGCCTGTACCCCTGCATTTGTACTGGACTTCTCAGGCAAGAATATTCCGTCTTCTTTCTACAACCAGCCCTATGAACACATCATGGAGTTCTTTGAAAAACTGCATCAGGAAGACCGCTTTGCATACGGAACAGACTGTTTTCTGGAAACAGACAAAAACTACTGGGCCGGCTATTTCTACAAGAAGCAATACCGGATGTCCATCCTTCCCAAATCAGCTGACGGAAAGCAAATCTGTTTCGGTACACTTCTGGTTGACCAGCTGTATGATTATCCGGTCAATCTGACGGATGTAACATTGTTTGTCCAGGATAACGGACAGATCGTCCTTCCTTTACAGCCAGACGACATCATGGAATATGGCCGTACGCATTTATCCCCGTCCCAGCAACAGGAACTTGCAGACAAGCTTCACTATACAGACGACCAGAATCCGGTGCTGCTGCTCATCCGGGCCATCTGAACCGAAACCTCATCCATTCGTACAACCTAAAAAAACAAATTCTATGAAATCAATACAACGCAACACACTTCTCATCATATTTATGGTCTTGGCGGTATGTCTTCCCTCATGCAAACAGGAAGGAACCGGTGAGAAATGGCAAAAACAACGGAATGAAAAAACAGATGTCAGAAACCGGATCCGGGAAATCAGTATGGAAGACGTACTGATCGGAGCCATGGCCAAACCTTATGTTTTCGATGATTATCTCATCATAGCTGACTACCGCTCCATGGAGAAAATGGTACACATCTTCAACAAGAACACATTTGCTCCCTTATGCAGTTTCGGAGATCCCGGACAGGGCCCCAAAGAAATAACCGTCCTCGGAACAGTGGCATGGAATCCGGAGAAGCGGGAACTGTACGTGACGGATCACGGCCAGCTCCGCATTCTCGGCTATCAACTCGACAGCCTGCTCCAGAATCCCGAATACGAACCATTTGTCAAGCTGAAACTGAACGGTATGAACTTCCCGAACGATTATTGCTACATCAACGATACACTGGCTTACGGCTCTTTCATCCAGCCCACCTCCTCTTCCACTTTCCTGCAGACCAGTGGCAAATGGAACATGCAGACGGGAGAAATCAAGCTCACGGCCTACACCCATCCGGCCGACCAGAAAAAACGTATCAGTTACGCCGTTTCTCCAGCCAGCCAGACGCTGGTGGAATGCAATGGCAGATATGATCTGATCAGCCTCTACAACCTGGAAGGCGAACTGCAATGCAACGTCTACGGTCCCAACTGGGATGAAAGCGGAGACAGAAAAAAACATTTCTCACAGGTTCAGATCTGCGGAGACAAGATCGTTGCCTTATACTCGGGACAAGACTGGAACAAAGGCAATCTGGGGGAAATATTTCATGTGTTCAACATGAAAGGCGACTATCTGAAAACCCTGGTTGTAGGCCGTCCCATCAACTACTTCTGCTACGATAAAGACAACAACCGGATCATCATGAATCTGGACGATGAAATCCAGTTTGCTTATCTGGATCTGGAAGGGTTATTGTGAAAAGTATGACAGAAAAAATGATTATGCTTTGCTGTATCCATTTAAGTTAGTCCCTGTTTAAGAATAGATTGCAAAACTCATTCAGTTGCTGCTGCATGCGTTCCTGTGGAATGAGAATGCGCTTATATTCAGCAATCATGGTAGGGCTCATGCTTCTGCTCATGGCATATTCTACTACTACCCGGTCTGCTTCCGGACAGAGTATAATACCGATAGAAGGGTTCTCGTTAGACCGTTTAACATCCCGATCGAGTGCTTCCAAATAGAATTCCAACTGTCCAAGATCACGAGGATGGAACTTCGTCTTTTTCAATTCCACAGCAACTAATGCCTGTAAGCCACGATGAAAGAATAATAGATCAGCCTTGAATGTAGATGTTCCTATATTAATAGATCAGCCTTGAATGTAGATGTTCCTATATTAAGACGATATTCCTGATCCATGAATATAAAGTCTTTTCCAAGTTCAAGAATAAACTGCTTCATATGTTCTATCAGGCCATTTTTTAGCTTTGTTTCGCTATGCTTTTTCGGCAGATTAAGAAAATCTACGAACAGGGTGTCTTTGAACATGACTGGCGCATTAGGATATCTTTCCAGTAATCCTTTTGACATATTGTCCTTGCTTCCTAATAATCCTGCATAAGTCTGATTGAAAATGCAACGTTGGAGCTCTCGTTTTACTAAATGCTCTTTATTGGCATAGAGTATATAAAACAACCGTTCTTCGTCGCTTTTACATCGGCATAATATTTCTATATGATTAGTCAAACTCGTTAACTCCAATATCTTAGGCATTTGTCCAATTGCTGGCTGGACAAATTGTGCAGTTTTTGGCTGCACAATTACAGGTATTTTCTGTTTATGGTCGCTCGCTTCAATTTGTGCAGTTTTTGGCTGCACAAATTCAGTATTCAAATATTGTCTTATTGTTGCTATGAACGTTTCTGATGAATACTCATCATAGAACATTACCATATTGTAAATATTTCTTTTACTATATCCTTTGATGTCAGGGCGTTGGGAACGTATATATTCAGACAGTTGCGAAACAACCTTGCTTCCCCATTCTTCGCTCTTCAGTTTAGCAGATACATATCCACCTACATGCCATGCTGTGAGTAGCAGCTCTTCATTGACGGCTCTTGAAGCATTACTTTTATGTTGGAGAATAATATTTATGATTTCTCCGAATTGCTGTTCTATTGATATTGCGATGTCGTTATTTTTCATACGCTTAATCTTAATTTATGTTTGCAAGCAGCTTCTCAAGTTCTGCTACTGCTGAACTAATAGTTATACTTTTCTCTTTTATTTCAGCCATCAACTCTGCCAAGGAGTGGTCATAAGATCTATCTTTTGCCTTGCTTTTTCTTCTGGTATCATAATTCCGATCAAACTGCCTTTCTTTTATTTAATTTTGTTCCTAGATGCAATTATATTACGCAAATATAAGGAATTATATTCCAAATCTCAATTTGTTTTCTCATTTTTACTGAGAAGTCAGTAATCCAGCTCTTCAGGCTAAAACATATGGTCATTGAAGCTGGATTATGCGGTCATTAAGGCTTCATTATGCGTTCGTTACAACTGAATTGTGCAGTCGTTTCAGCTGAATTGTACGGTTCCTTCTCCAGTACCACAAAGTGGTTAAACCTGACATGGGAAAAGGTGTTTCAAAGGTTTATAGATATATTTTGCAATAATACTTGAAACAACGGAAACCACTGGAGCGCAACAGGATTAGAATAACCATAATTAATGTAGATTGCCGGATTGTGTTCCAACTTGTCAGCTTATTGCCCGATCGATTACTTAAATGAATCCAATGAAGATTTTAAGGAAAGGATGCAATAGTTCGTAGATGCCAAATTCGGAATGTTCGCTTATCTTTGCCTCTACAACAGTCTGGGAGACATATATAATGGAAATACTTCAAAAGGTGGGAACAATCCTGAAAAAGGATTAGCCTGACATCCGATAACAAGCTTGTTGGAACAGTTTCCTAAAATAATCTGACAGACTGCTGACTTTTTTCAGATTTATTCGTATTTTTGATGCGAATTACAAGAATGTGTGCCGATTGATGCCCAACACCAGCCGGCACACAATAATTTATAGGGGTGGTTTCACAAACTAATGAAAAAAGCACAGTTATGAAAAGCATGTTTTTGTTTTTATCTTTGTTGTCATGTATGCCCGCAGTGGCCAGTAATGTATCCGACAACAAACAAGATCAGGTAGATTTGAATCAGACGGCAACAGGAGGTTACGGGTATTTTATAAACCAGGATCAAAAAGCCTCCGTCTGGTGGGCCGAAGGCGCTTACAAAGTATTGAAAGATGCACCGGTTCCGAGAAAAAGCCAGAGCAGGATCTCTCTGTCGGCTGCCAAGAATGAATACGAATCGTTTATCATTGTGGTAAATCCGGAAAGTGAAATGGAAAACTTCCGCATCTCGGTGGCAGACTTTACTTCTTCTGACGGAAAGACGATCCCCGGTGACCAGGTTGAAATCAGAAAGGTGGAATACGTCAAGGTCTCCCACCCTACGGACTATTATGGTTACAAAGGATATTTCCCGGATCCGCTGCCGTTGTATGAAAAGCCTCTGACATTAAAGGCATCCGAGAATACCCCTTTATGGATTACAGTCCATGTTCCTTCGCAGACTGCGGCTGGCCAATATACATCGGAAGTGACACTTACGGCAGCCAACGGCTGGAAAACTACGGTTCCCGTTGATCTGACGGTGAGAAACTTTGAACTTCCTGCTGTTCCTACCATTCGTTCCGGATGGGGAATGAACATGAAAAATGTGGAACTCTATGAAAATCTGACCACCGAAGAACAGAAACGTGATAAATTCGAAAAATACATGGAAATGTTCAGCCGGTACAAAATCTCTCCTTACGATCCTTTCCTGTATGCTCCGATTCATGAAACCGTTTCCGGAGTGGACTGGGAAGGCGGATTTTATGACAGCAAAGAAAAAGTCAGCGGAAATTACGGCTATAAGGTTGTAGATAATTCAGCCACTGAGAACATAGAAGCCTGCACACGCGAATTGCAGCCTGTAACTCCGGGAAAGACCTATGAGTTAAAATGGAAAGCCAAAAGCCAGGCAGAGAAGCAGACTTATGTAGTAGGTGTAGAATGCTATGATGCCGAAAAGAATCTGATTGTCTTCGAAAACCGTTTTGAACAGTTTACGGCGAACCCGGGATGGGAATCATTCACTTTCCCGCTGGGAATGTTCGACGAAGAAATCCACTATGTCAAAGTCATCCTGTGTGCTGCCAACCGTACCTATCACGGAGAAGACAAAGGGGGTGTCTGGTTCGATGATCTTTCGATGAATCAGAAGGAAACAGACCAGAACCTGCTCGCATGCGGAAATTTTGAAGTGGATCTGGACAAGATCGACATCCAGCTGGATTTCTCTGATTTCGAAGCGGCTGCCAGAAAATACTTTGCGCCTCCCTATAATTTCAACTCCTTCCGTCTGGCCATAAAAGGTCTGGGATCAGGAACCTACTATTCCCGCCAGAATGGTATCTTCGAAGGATTCGAGCAGGGAACGGAAGAGTATAACAAACTTATGAAGCGCTATTTGCAGCAGATTCAGGATAATCTGGAACGAATCGGCGTACTGGGCAAAGAATACATCTACTGGTTTGATGAACCGTCGGAAAAAGATTATGAGTTCGTATACCAGACCAACAAGATGATCAAGGAATATGCTCCGAAACTGACAACCTTCCTGACAGAACATGTGGCAGGTCAGGACATCTCGGACGTTACCGATATCAGCTGCACCATCTGGCACCAGCTGAACCACGAAAAAATCGACAAGATGAACCAGCGCGGACTGGAATACTGGTCTTATCTCTGCGTATGGCCGAAAGCTCCGTGGATTTCCGAATTCATCGACCACGATGCCGTGAATATGCGCATGTGGCTGTGGGCATCCTACGTCTACCGCCTGAAAGGAGTACTCATGTGGGAAACCACCTACTGGAATTCCAATGAGGCTTCCCCGAAAGGATATCTGCAGAACCCCTGGCAAGAAGCCATGAGCTGGGTAACCGGATACGGCTGGCCTTATGGAAAACAGACAATCTGGGGAAATGGTGACGGACGGTTCTTCTATCCGGAAAACAGAGATCCCAACAAGGACAAAACAACCGCCTATCAGGGATATCCGATCCCGTCCATCAGACTGGAATTCCTCAGAGCCGGTATTGAGGATTACGAATACATGTGCATTCTGGAAAAACTGATGAAGGCGGCTTCGAAGAAACAGGCGTCACTGGTGAAAGAAGCCAGACAACTGTTGCAGATTCCAAAATCCATCTACACCGATGAGAAGACCTACAACAAAGATCCCCAGGTTTTGCTGGAACACCGGCAGAAAATTGCGGAACTGATTGAGAAGTTTATGAAATAAAAAAACTGTAGAAAAAATGAGCTTCGGGCTTTTAAAAAAACGTTTCGGCGTTTGCTTTAAAAGCCCGAATTCTTTTTTATAAAACATTTCGACGTTTTTTCAATGAGATAAGGATTGTATGATCTGAAAAATATACTTGCGAAAGTCTGTCGGAAGCAACCCCTTCATATTTTCTGAAGATTCATACAACTCCATAATCCTCTGAGAAAATATATCCTCCGAAAGTGTTTAATAATCAGTATAAAATATTAAACATAGAAGAATATTTATGTATATCTTTAAATTTCAGAACTATAAAAAGTTATAAATTTTTCAGCAACAAATCTTCTACCCCACACCATATTCAGAAAAACATTTAGTTAGGTGCAAAAAAATAATTGAAATATGATATATTTAAAAAAATAATATATTTTTGTTCAAAATTTAAATAATCTGAATTATGAAACGCATATTACTTCTTGGGTTGTTTATCTGTAACCTTTTGGGGCTGGAAACGATCGCACAGAACATTACAGGGAGCATAATCAACAAACAAAATGAAAAACTTCCTTACACGGCCATTGCCGTCATTGAGCGACAAAACAACAAACTGATCGACTCTGCCATCTGCGACTCTCTTGGTGTATTCCGCTTAAAATCAAGATCCGAATATCCGGAAGGAATCGTACTATATATCACCAATGTCGGCTATAAAGAAAAATATGTGGAGGTCGGCACGCAAGCACAAAATCTGGGAACCATCATTCTGGATGAAGATCCCGTATTACTCAGTGAAGTAGTCGTCACGGCAAAACCCCAGCTTACACGGGAAGCCGACCGGTATTCATTCAAAGTTGCAAACACCAGCATTGTGAAAGGGAACAATACCTGGGGAGTCTTAAAACTGACTCCTTTCCTTCAGGTGAATGACCATGCCGGAATCACGCTGGTCGGAAAAGGAAATCCCATCGTCTACATCAATGGCCGGAAATCAAAATTAAACGGAGAAACCCTGCAACAGTACCTGAAAAGCATGCCTGCCGAAAACATTGACAAGATAGAAATCATGACCACACTGAACAGCAGCTTTCGGGCAGACGTATCAGGTGGAGCTATCAATATCGTGCTGAGAAAAAATGAAAACGAAGGAGCCAAAGGTACTCTTTCCCTTACAGACCAGCAGATGAAGGACAAGAACTCACAGACAGGAAATGCGTTCTTAAACTACAAGAAGAACAAAGTGGATCTGACAGCCAATGTGTACGCACAGCATTACGTGCTCCCCCAGGAATCTGATATAACCTATAATTATCCGACCTCAAAAGCTTCCACCCTCTCGCATTCGGAATATGATTACAACAAACTGACCTACGGAGGGATGGTTAATCTGGACTACCACATCAATGACAAACAGATCATCGGTGTCGTTGTCAATGCTTCAGGCAATGCGTACAACCCCAGCCTGATGGACAACACGAACCGCTATTTCACGAACGGTCAGCTGGACTCTCTGTCGCAGACCAGAAAAGACGTTCACACAACCGGATATCAGGTATCGTCAAATGTCAACTATCGCTATGATATCAAACAGGGTAAATACCTGAATATTGACTTTGACTTCCTGAAATATGGGAATTACAACCGTCAGAATAACATTACACACAGCGAAAAGCCAGAAATGCCTCATACGCTGCTGCTAGATTACCGCCAAAGACAGAATATCAATATTACAAACTGGGCAGGCAAAATCGACTTCAAGACTCCGCTGGGCAACGGATATTCAATGAACATTGGCTCGGAGGTCTACACGACACGCTCGGACGCCAACTCTTTCTTCGGGCACAAAGAAGGTGAGCAGTATGTTGACAAGTACGGACAAAGCAATCATTTCATTTACGATGAAACGGTAGCGGCCGGATTCCTGTCATTCAGTAAAAGTTTCAGCAAGTGGGCACTCATGCTCGGTGCACGCCTGGAATACACACACGGTAAAGGCGATGTAAAAAATAATCCCGAACAGAATTTCAACCGCAATGACTGGGATGTATTTCCTTCTGCTTCCATCAGCTATATGCCCAATGAGAAACACAGTTTTTCGCTTTCCTTGCAGTCTGGAGTCAGACGCCCGGAATTTGCCTTGCTGAACCCGTTCCGCAATTATACTTCGGAAACGTCATACTCCGAGAACAACCCGTTCCTGAAATATATGCGGACTTATAACATAGACTTCTATTATACATTGAACTATAAATATGTTTTCGCAGTCAATCATTTTATCTCGCGCAACAGCTGGACTATGTTCCGTCTGCCGGTAGAAGGAACCAACACAGTACGCTCACTTTTCGACAATTATGGCAACAGCCGGATCACCACATTCAACTTTATGTGGAATGAAAGTCTGTTCAACAACTATCTATACGTGAACTATGCCCTTGGAGGTTACTATAGCTACAACAAAGGACAGATAGAAAATCAGCCTGTCAGAAGATATGGCTTCACCCCGACCCTGCAGTTCATGAATTTCGTCACTCTTTCGAAAAAGTACAAATGGTCATTAGATATCTACTACAACATGATGGGACGGGAACATATGCCCCAGACTCTGAGAAAGACCAATCATTACATGTATGCATCCATACGCAAGAATCTGAAACAGTGGACATTCACAGCAGGAGTCTACAACATCTTCAATTCTTACAATGAAGAATACAGCGTAAATACGGGAGCTGACTACAATTATGCCTTTACGATGAAAAACAATCCGCGCAATGTACAAGTGGGAGTAACCTATAATTTCGGAAATCAGAAAGTGAAAGGTTCCCGCAACAAACGGACTAATAATGAAATCAAGCGGCGTTTACAATAATTTTTTATTAACTTTAACTCATTAGTGTCCCATTAAAATGGGACACTAATGAACCAATATAAAAAATTATATCTATAAGGATTACAAATTAAATGATGATACCCCTTTATCTTTCATATATAGAATTTGTAAAATATCTAATTCGACATTATGGAAAGCATTTTTCCTTTTTAACACAAAGCTATAAATTAACTCACTTATTTTTCACTAAGTCTTCAAAAACTGCTGAACCATGAAACATCTCTTCCCATGCACTCTCCTGTTTGCAGCCATGTGGCTGATGGAGGCATGTTCTCCTGGAACTGCCGGAACCAACCATCCATGCATTCCGGAGACATATACAATCTCTAAAGACAGTCTGCTGGATAAAATCAAAGGAGGTTGGGCCGGTCAGGCCATCGGCTGTACCTACGGAGGTCCCACAGAGTTCAAATACTGCGGGACGATGATTCAGGATTATGTGCCCATCGAATGGTATGACGGCTACATCAAGTGGTGGTATGACAATGTGCCGGGATTGTATGACGATGTTTACATGGATCTTACTTTCGTGGATGTATTCGACCGTCTGGGGCTGGATGCCCCGGCGGACTCTTTTGCTATGGCTTTTGCCACTGCTGAATATCCCCTCTGGCATGCTAATCAGGCGGCACGATACAATATTCTGCAAGGAATCATGCCGCCGGCATCCGGTCACTGGATGAACAATCCTCATGCCTGCGACCTGGACTATCAGATAGAGGCAGACTATGCCGGTCTGATGTCTCCCGGTATGCCTAATGCTGCTTCCGGTATAGCCGATAAAATCAGACATATCATGACGTATGGAGATGGATGGTATGGCGGAGTCTATGTAGGAGCCATGTATTCCCTGGCTTTTCTGTCTGATGACATCGGATTCATCGTAAAAGAGGCGCTGAAAACCATTCCTCAGGAAAGCCAGTTCTACCAATGCATGAGTGACGTCATACGCTGGCACCAACAATATCCTGACAACTGGAAACAGACCTGGTTCGAATGTGAGAAGAAATGGAGTACCGATATCGGCTGTCCCGAAGGCGTATTCGTTCCTTACAACATTGACGCAACCATCAACAGCGCCTATATCCTGATCGGCCTGTTATATGGTGAAGGGGATTTCTACAAGACCATGGATATCTCTACCCGATGCGGTCAGGATTCGGACTGTAATCCTGCTTCTGCTGCCGGTATTCTGGGAACCATCCTGGGATATAACCGGATTCCGGATCAGTGGAAAAGAAGCCTGAAAGAAGTTGAGGACAGGAATTTTGCCTATACCGATATTTCTCTGAACAAGGCTTATCAGCTGAGCTTCGGTCAGGCTCTGCAAATGATCGAGAAAAACGGAGGAACAGTTGAAGGAGATCTGGTAACCATCCAATGCCAGCAACCGGTTGCCGTACAATACGAAAAAGCTTTCGAAGGAATGTATCCTACCGGGAAACGGGGGATCAATAAAAAGATCACCGATATTCAGGAACTGGAATTTAACGGAAACGGTGTCGTGATCAGAGGAAATGTCAATGCCTCCGACGAAGAATATGTGGCCGAAGTCGAACTGTACATTGACGGGCAGCTGGCCGAAACCGCCCAGCTGCCTGCTTCCTTCGCCAAACGGCGTTACGAGCTGTTCTGGAAATACCGGTTGACGGAAGGGAAACATACCATCGCTTTCAAATGGCTTAATCCCCAGCAGGGAGTCTCCATACAGATAAGCGAAATGTTGGTCTACAATGCAAGGAAATAAAAAAAATTAAAGAATCACATTCTCCTGCTTCCCGTCCATCCAGTTGGAAAGGTTGCTGAACACAATCGCAGCACGGGCTTCCATCGACTCTTCAGACGCAAATGCGACATGCGGAGTGGCCAGTACATTCGGTGCCTGAAGCAGCGGATGGGCCGGATCAAGCGGGGGTTCAGTTTCGAACACATCGATTCCGGCACCGGCCAGATAGCCGTTCTTCAAGGCTTCAGCCAGAGCTGCGGAGTCAACCACTCCCCCACGGGCCGTATTGATCAGATAAGCGCCCTGTTTCATCATTCCCAGACGGTCTGCATTAATCAGCTGACGGGTTTCGGCAGTCAGCGGACAGTGGAGGGAAACGATGTCGGACTGGGACAGAAGTTCTTCCAACGGCATGAACTCAATAAAGGAAGGTTCCTTGCCGGTCAGATGGCGTTTGTTGCCCAGCACCCGGCAGCCAAAAGCCTTGCACAGTTCGGCCGTACGTGTTCCGATGGCTCCTGCACCGACGATTCCCACAGTCTTGCCGCGCAGTTCACAGCCGACCAGACCGTCTTTGGTCTTTCCCTGACGGCAACGGCCGGCCACCTGCGGCACGTTCCGCAACAGTGACAACATCATGCAAAGGGCCAGTTCGGCTACTGCCTGAGTGGAATAACCGGCAGCATTGCTCACCTTCACTCCACATTCACGGGCAGCATCCAGATCCACATGATCGACTCCCGTGAACGCTACATCAATAAATTTCAGATGCTTGCAGGCGCGGATTACCTCTCCCCGCAACGGCATATTGGCTATGATGATCACATCAGCCTCGCGGGCACGTTCTATCTGTACCTGTATGTCCAAATCCCGGGGATAAGCGTTAAAAGTATGCCCGGCCTCAACCAGCGGACGGGCATATTCACTCAGCCTTTCCGGAGAAATGCCGAGTGATTCCAGCAATACGATATTCATGGTCTTGTTTCTTTAAAATTACCATTGCAAATGTACAAAAATCTATTTCACTACATTCTGTTCGATCAGCAAACAGTCTCATTCCACCTTAAAAGTCCCCTTCAGCCGGATGTCCTCTACGGATGCACCGACAAAGACTTCAAAATCTCCCGGTTCCAGTACAAAATCCATCGCTGCATTCCACAGCTTCAGATCATCCTTCTTCAGCACCAGCGTAACCTTCCTGCTTTCTCCGGGATTCAGTTCAACCTTGGAAAAGCCTCTCAAAGCCTTCACCGGAGTTGTCACACTGCTGATCTTGTCACGGACATAAAGCAGCACCACTTCCGCACCCTTTACATCTCCTGTATTCTTCAGCATACAGCTCACCAGTACCTCCCCTTTCGATGCCATGTGATTCTGTATCTCCAGTTGGCTATACTTAAAAGTCGTATAACTCAAGCCATATCCCAGACAAAACAAAGGATCCGGTGAGGAAAAGACATAATCGCGGCCGGGCTTCTGCGGAGTACCCCGCTGCCGGTAATATCCTTTGCCTGAAGGCTTGTGATTCGCATACATGGAGATATGTCCGGTGGTCGGGGGAAATGTCACAGACAAACGTCCGGAAGGATTAACTTCTCCAAACAGGATCCGGGAAATCGCATCTCCTCCCTTTTCACCCGGATACCAGGCTTCCAACACGGCATCCACCTTTTTCACCTCTTCGGGAATGGTATAAGGACGGCCGTTCAGCATGACAGTACCACCGGCTTCCCCTGACCGGATACAAGATCCAGCAACTCGGCCTGTACTCCGGGAAAATTCAGTTCATTCCGGTCATAGCCTTCACCGCATGTATTGACTTCCTTCGAATTGGCACCTCCCCAGCCAATTCCTGAATAAATGACACTGTGCCTCCAAGTACCAGTACAACGACATCACTTTCCCGGACTTTCACTCCCCCAGTGGCCGTCAATAACATACAGACGGCCAATTTCAGCCGATATACAGATCTGTGTTTCATAGATTCACCCGTTTTTATTCATAAGATGCATGTGTTTATCACGCTATTAAATCCAAAGATAAATAATTCTTGCTACTTTTGCAAACCGAACAAAATTATAAACTGATGATTCTTATGAGCCAGCATATCCCTTCCGATAAACGGGCAGAAATCTGCCTGCAATATTTGCGACAGATCGCCGTCAACAACAACCGCGAATGGTTTCACGAGCACCGCGACCTCTACGACGAGGCACGTGCTGCTTTCGAAAGCATGGTACACGACCTGATCGTGCGCATTGCCGCATTCGACCCGTCCGTGCAATATCTGACGGTGGCTGACTGCACCTACCGGTTCTACCGCGACACCCGCTTTTCTCCCGACAAGTCTCCCTACAAACGCCATTTCGGAGCCTACATCAATGCCCGGGGCAAGAAGTCCAACCATGGCGGATACTACATGCACCTGGAACCGGAAGGCTGTCTGGTAGCCGGAGGAGCCTACTGCCTGCCGTCGGACGTCCTGCGTGCCGTACGCCAGAGCATCTGCGAACAACCGGAAACTTTCCACCGCATCGTGGGCAGCGATCCGTTCCACAGCCTGTTTCCCGTACTGGGAGAAACACGGGTGAAAACCATCCCCAAGGGATTTCCCAAGGACTTCCCCTACCCTGAATACATCCGCTGCAAGGATTACTCCTGCTGCCACCCTGTCCCGGAGGACTTTTTCACGGCTCCCGACTGGCTGGAGCGCACAGCCGGAATGTTCGAGATCATGAAGCCCTTCCTTGACTTTGTCAATGCAACCATTGATGAGTTCTGAGACGGCATCCTCAATTGGCTGTAATGGAAGTGATATCCTTTACCGGACGGACAACTCCCGTTTCACCGCCATTGACCAATATAAAATTACCATTTTTATGCCAGATGAATCCCACACGTTTGTCCGTATAAGGAGGTTGCCCCATCAAAGAAAAAGCTGTCTGACTCATATAGTGACCACCTTCATACCATGAATCCCATGCTGTACTTGGAAGACGGGTAGACATAATCAGCAGTTCGCGCTGATTGGGGATTCGGTACCCCGTCGGACAGGGATTGTAAGTCTGATAATATTGCCATGTATACCTGTTATTATACGATCCGCCATAATAATTGGGATGTACTTCAAAATAAGCATAAGGCCGGTTGTCCTGCTGACGTTCGTTATGGGCAGCCAAAGCCGTCTCGAAGTTGGTACGTCTTGACTTTTCGTTCATATTCGTGACATCGATCTGATAGCCACGGGTATCTCCAATCTGATGCACAGATACCAGATCGGCAGGTTTCTGATCCGGCTGATCCAGCGGGATTCCCAGATTACGCAGACAGCGGTATGAATAAAAAGGCCCATTATATTTTTCAAGCTGAGAATCATTTTTCCGTCCCAGTGAAGCTCCCTCTTCTGCCCACAATACCCACGGGTTTGACGTCGAACCGTCATACGAACTGGAAGTGTAATGCCAATACACGCTGTTTCCTCCCGGACGGTCGACAGCATCAGTGGGATACAGACGCGACAATGCATCCAGCGCATACTCTCCCAGATAGATATCCACCAGCTGATTGATACTGGCCAGATACCAGCGGATTTCATCCGCATCTACTATATTATCCCCATCCAGATCACGATTCCGGATCAGACAAGCATAAATAGCATATTCATACCCACTGTTAAGCCCATAATATTTGCTTTCGCTGAATACATCGCTGGTGTTTAATACCTCAGTCCACTTCAACTTTGCAGGAGAATTCTGGTAATAATTTCCTAAAAGAATACGAAGCGTATTCAGACGTCCGTTGGATTTGTCCGTCGTAACTCCATTATTAATCGTACCTGCATAAAGTCTTTCGGTTTCCATATTCGACTCCAGGCCCCAGGCTGTCTTCAGGCTCTCCTTATTGACATTATAAACAGTACGGACACTGCGCTGGCGGAAAGAATATTGTGCCTTGATCACACTCGACTGATTATCTTCGGAATATTTCTCTTCATCGACAATGATATAAAGCTGACGGTCGTCCGTTTCAGCCATTTTCTTCCACAACGTGAGATCCTGCAAATTGGTTCTCGGATCATACGCATATACATTTTCATCCACAAAGGCAGTGATCCATGCATAGCCATCCGCATCAAATATTCCATTTGAATTAGTCACTGCCTCCTCTTTCAGGAATTGCATCAGCTGGTTCACATCCCGAAGACGGGCTTTCTCGGTATTCACAGTTTCGTTATTCTTATACCCCTCTCCGTCCGGAGAATAATAAGGAGAAGGCTGATCGTTCTTAGTACGATCCAGCGGGAAAGGGTCATTGTAATTCTGATCACCGGGATATTTCACCATCTTGTCATTGGCTACTCCATACTCTTTATTCACAGCAAACTTGATCCAACGGTAGTCTCTCATATTCTGTTTTATATCCGCGGCATTTGCAACTACCTCATGAATCCCCTTGCTGAACGGCGTGCTTACTCCCCACCGGAGGGTACCTGCCGTACCCCCTTCCTTGGGCTTGAATCCGCTTCTGTTCAGCTTAATCAGACGACGGTCGTAATGACAGTCAAACTGATAACTGTCCTGATAGTTCACCACCACATCTCCGTCATAGCCGGGACGGGGATCTGTCTCATCATCCACATCGACCTCAATATTATATACCCCTTTTACTTTAACATTATAAGTATAGGAATGATTACGTTTAGTATCATAATCATTGACATCCCCATCTGCATAGCCCAGATGAACAAGAAAACGCACGTTGGCATAAACCAGCTGGTCTACCCCATCTATCTCTTCAAAATATGACAGGATACCGGTTATTTCTACATAAGTAGAGTTTGCATCGGCATATATAAAATCCCCGAGGGTTACATTCCCATCCGCATCAGTAGTGGGATCTTCCCTTTTATCCCGCAATGCATATTCTCCCGTAGTAATTTCTTGTTTATATTTCTTTCTGTTCTCAGGCATGTAAAAAACAAAGCTCCCGCCTGTATACAAGGCTCCGTTTCTGGAGAACGTTTCAAATTCATAGGACGGCGAATTAAAATAGACGGCAGCGTCACCGTCAAAATCCCAGTTACCCTTCTCATCGGCTGCATCTTTCGGTAAAATAAGAGACTGCCGGGGTACCCGTTTAACCATCCAGCCTGTGGGCTGAAAAGAGAACTTTTTCCAGTCCTTACCTTCCGGAACTTCTGAAGTGACCACAAACTTCACCTTGGCGTCTGTACGTTCCAGCTCCAGGGAACATTCCAGTGTTGCTGTCTGCCCGCTCTCCATAGCCGGGATATTGATCAATGTCGGATCCGTTCCCTCTGCCGGGTCTTTCACCTTGGCATATCCCGTCATCATAAAATAGGCACTGCGGTATACCGATTCGTCACGCATGGTCATCACTTTTGCCTTCAGTTCATCCAGCGTGTTCACCGCAGTCAACTCGGCTTCTGTCACCGTATAGGCAGTAGACGTATTCCTATCCGCCAGATTGGCAATGCCCACAATGGTGGCGTTATTCAGCGAAGTGGTGGTAAACGTCAGACTACCCGAACTCTTTAAATCATTACCGTCGTCATAACTCAGCCCGCTTCCATCCTTGCAGAAAAACCGGTCGTGTATCTTTCCATCTTCGTCAAAGATCAGGATAAACACATTGTCCACCCTGTCCTCATACTTCCGATCCTGGGCAGCCCGGGTTTCTACCGTTGCTTCCGAAGCCTGGAAACCCAGTTTCACGATTGTCGGAATACCTTCCTGTATGCGGTCTGCATTTCTGAAAGGCATATCGTCCTGACATGCCGTGAAGAGCAGGATCACCGTCCACAGAGCTATCATCTTTATCTGTATTGCTGTCTTGTTCATATTCGCACCGGTATTATTCAAAATCAGGAACTGTAATTGTTCTTTCTGTCCATTCAACCACTTCAAAGTCAATATTCACATGCGTTGCTCCGCTAAGCGTAACATTGATATTGATCTGCTTGTTGCGGGGAATCGAGTTATATTCATCGCCCTCTGAGTCAAGAAAAGCCATCTTCGGATAATTTCCGTACTGGGTTTTAAAACCAATGGTGTAAGGAGAAGCTACCGTACCGCTGGTCCAGGCAAATGAGGGATAAAAATAGCATATCAGCACTTCGCTTTCATTGGGAGCTATCGGATATTCTACCGACTTATCATATACCTGTTCTTTATATGTCTGATCAGGTACATCCAGAGCTCCTTCTCTGAACAGATAAAAGCTGTTGCCGAAAAACGCTCCGAATGAAACCTCTGTTACCTTGATTGATTCAGAAAAATCGTTTTGAATCTGCATACGTACTTTAGAGACGCAACGCTCCAGAGCAACATCTATTGTCATATTCTCGCTGACTGTCAGATTCTTGTTCATCCAGCTCATGGGAAGGCCTTTCTTTTCCTCAGCAGCCCGAAGTTCCGAGCCTCTTATGGGGAAATACTGATTATCGGTATCTGTGATCAGCACCTTGCGTGAACCATTGACATCCACCACCTGTTTCTGCAAATTGGCTATATTGCTATAATCCTGTCCGATACTCGCCTCGTTAGCTATGACATAAAGCTGCGCAACTCCGACCGGTACATTCTCTATGATCAGTCTCGCGTCCGAGTCTACATCTTTAAACAGCCGGTTGATGGTGGTTGATTTATTGGTACCCGCCTGCGAAAGCAGAATGACCCGCAAGGTACAAATCTTTTTCTCTAATTCTCCCAGATCAGTCTCATAAGAGGGGGACATACGTGTTCCGGCATCCGGCTGAGGGAGCTGCAGATAAATGGTCGTTGTACGTTCCTCAGTGATATCCTGCGGATCGGTACCCGTACAGGCCTGGCAGAGCAGCACCGCCATCACCAGCAGGCTGTAACGCAACACATGTTTCATATCATACATATCTCTGTTCATAGCTATCATATTAAGGTGCAGCAGTTTCACCGCCCCACGATACATTGGCATCTTCCACCGACCAGTCTGTGATGGTCACATTCAGCGTTATTTGTGTTAAACCGTCCATTTCCATCAGTTCATCAGTCAGGGTAGCCTTATATTCATAGCGCTGCCCCATTTTCCACTCACCGTCCGTTGTAGCAAGCGGTGAGGTAAAGCGTTTGACCACCGTCATAGAGCTTCCCGGAGCCTCATTGATTATCTCACGGATAGTAACGGTAAAGGTGACATTCACCCCCGTATTACCTTGAGGAATAACCAGGGCAGGATCAGAAGTGACAGATAATTTGTTTGCTACCGTCAGCGGAGCGGCTGCCGGATCGGCTGCCGGATAGAGGGTAATTGCTCCCAGGATCAGATTCGTCCATGGAGATGCCTCCGTACTGATGTAATTTCCTTTCACCTGGATCGAAAAAGAGATGTCAGTTACCTCTGCCACATAACCGGTCAGTTGATTGTCAAAGACGAAGGATATATGAGAAAGCAGGTGACTGAAAGTCAGTTCCACCGGATTTTGGCTGGCAATAATCTTATCAGCCTCGATATCTGGTGCCGATGCCGTCATCAGATCGACAGCCGCATCGCCCGTAGCGGAACAGTCAAAATTGCTGACGGAAACCGTTCCATCACCAGCCACGGTGAGTGTAGCCCCAGCCGGCAATTCAGCCGGATATACCGCATGGAAATTATACGTCTTCCCCGGCACCCAATATTCCGTACCCGTGTAAGTACATCCGGAAGCTGTTTTTGTCACCTCCCTGCCGTCGAAAACATTGTTGCCGTCGTACCCGCCCCACACCTTGAAAAGGCTGCCGTCGGGCAAAGTAGTCCCTGTCACAGCCGCACGCGTTTCGGTCTGCACACTGAAATCGACAGGTACAGACGGATCAGCAGCAGGCTCGTCGGAAGAGGAACAGGCTCCCAGCACAAAAACAAGCGGAACAATCCGGGCATAAAACTTTTTCATATCTTCTCCTTGAGATTAAATGGCTGCATGAAAATGGATTTCTCCGGGCGGGAATGCCGCCCGGAGAAAAGGGGGATTATGGATTCGGAATAGCCAAATCAGAATTATTATCTGTATCTGTCCAGCTATTAACAGTTGCAGTAAATGTAATCGGTTTCAAACCAAGAACTGATTCATCCAATGTAGCCGTATAAGTATATTCATAATCTTTCTGCCATTCTACATCAGATAATGTAGTTGCTGAAAATACTTTTGGTGCATCAGAAGTACCAACTATATAAGACCCTTGATCATCTTGTACAGTCAATTTAAAACTGATATTCAATGTTGCTACAGTCTGAGGAATAGCAATGAAATCTACCAAACAGTTATCCCCACTCGCATCAAGTATTTTATCTGTCTGATTATAAGAGTCTTCGTTGGGATCTTGATCATTAAATGTCGCATCACTTGGTGAGCTATCCATTGTCCAGTTTGTACCATTAAATATTCCTTTCGTTTTTACACCTTTTACACTTACATCTGAAACGGTAATTTTATATTTATCCGTGAGGTCATGCACAAACTTAATCTTAATCCATGACATGATATGACCGAAAGAGAATGGAACTTCATCATAATTTTCAGAAGAAGAGTTATCTCTACTTGCTACTGCATATACCAAATCTTTAGAACCAGTTGCCAGATCCGGCACTTCATAGTTTTCTAATTTCAAATGACCGCTAGTATAATCAAAACTTAACTTAGTATCAATATCAGTACCACTTGGTCCCATCGCCGCAAATTTATAGCTCTGACCAGGAACCCAATATTGAAGATCCAAAGCTTCTGTATAGCTCCAATTTATTCCGTCGCTAGACTTTACCACTGTACCATTAAACACATCAGTATTAGTAGCATATCCACCATACACCTTAAAGGAACCTAAGTTATTCGTTGTCGTCTCCGTCACCGCCCGAGTCGGTTTTCCTACGAACGATGAGAACCCGATTGCCTGCGGTTCAGGTTGCTCCATTACTTCTTCCAATGAGCAGCTTGCCATTGAAACGGTTACAGCCATCGCTGCCAGCCAAAACTTATTCTTTTTCATATGTCTTAATAATTAATTAGTTAGTTTATATATAGATCGCTTATTTCTCGCTTTTACAAGGGAAGTTCCACTTCTTCGGAGTTTCCCCAGTCATTCACTCCCACTTCAAATCCGCCGGAATGGTTGCCTTCTCCTTCTTCGGGAGTGACCGTCAGTCCCTTAATGAGCAACACTCCGCCACGGGGCTGCTCACGCATGCGATCGGTCACATCTATCTCAAAGGTCTTTGTCTGACCGCTCTTCAGGGCTACTTCCAGCGTCAGGATATTGCGGGTCTGCTCGTCTGCACGGGGACGTCCGTTCTGCAACAGGTTGCCCGGATTTTCCACCCCGTCCGGCGTATAATAATGACCGTTGGGATGTTCATCAGTAGGAACCGGATCGAAGTTGCACAGTCCGAATGAACGCACCACTGCCTCTACCCCGTAATCACTCACTTCAGCATCTTCATACAACACCGTAACCACGTCATCAAGCGTGCGGCGATTGCTCAGATTCACCGTACCTGCCATACCCGACAGAGCTCCGCGTGCCTCGTTGATATATTCCTTGCCATCCTCAAACTCACAGCGTATGATGTAACTGAACACCACCGGATGCATGGCAACATCAATCTCTATAATCCGTTCTTCTTCACCGTCCTCCCATTCTTCCAGCTCACGGATATGAAATTCTTCCGAGTAACTGGAAAACAGGTAGTCCGGGGGATTTACCGTCGATTCAGCCGGATTGTTCTCCGAATAAGGGCTGCGGGAACGGCTGCGGGTGGTAGCCGTCAAGGTCGACACCAGATCTTCCGTCTCAAAAACAATATACTCCGTATCGTTGTTATGAAGCAGGGCCGTATAAACTCCCGGCTGCAACGTCACTCTTCCTCCTCCCGACGGCAGATTGAATATCTGGCGGTATCCCTCTTCCCGGGTCTCGGTGACCAGTCGCACTCCTTCGGGTTCGGGAGGTGTCACCTTGCTCCAGTCCATGATCCATTCGGGGTTCCATTCTGTTTCCCAGTCAATCAGGTATTCAATGTTCCACTCCAGATGCCAGTTTACCTGAAGGATCAGCGTAGAGGATGAGTCATGCCCCATATACAAATCCTTATGCTTGCAGCCAGCCAGTGCCTGCAGCATCAGTAAAAGGGAATATAGTATCACTTTCTTGCCCATATCGCTTCGTCCTTTCAGTTTCTGTCTCCAATATGCCACACCAGAGATATTTCAGCCTTGGTGGGACCTACCCAGTTCATTTTCTTAGTCAGCTGCCACACGTACCGCCCGTCTATCGGCAGATATTCCTTGCATTTCCCGTGAAATACTCCCACTCCGAGCGTAAAGTCCAGATTCAGGTTCCGGGCCACGGGCAGGGAATAGCCGTAAGAGATTCCTCCGCCATATCCCCAGTCGTCGACCATGTATCCGCGTCCGCCCAGTTCAAAGTCAAACGTACCGGTCTGGGCATATACCCCTACGTGATGACCGGAACGGTGATAGCCGTAACCGTCTTTCCCCAGCCAGTAGCGTGCCTCCACATCTCCCCCGTAAACGCGCCAGTAATAATGGCGGCGGTCGGTCTTCCACCAGGCATACATCCAGTTGAGGGCTACCGACCATCTTTCCCTGAAGAAAAACTCCAGTCCGATATTAGGAACAAGCGCGGCATCATAAAGCAGATTGGTTTTCACGGCAAAGGGAGGCAGGCGAAAACGTTTCTTTTCCGCAGATGCAGACAAAGCCGGCTGGATCAGATGAGTGCCGGCAGACAGAGGCTTCAGAGTCAGTTGAGTGCCGACAGACAGGGCATGAACCGGCTCAACCGGTGCCAGGTCGTGCACGGAAGCATATACAGTAACGGAAACAGCCCGGAGTTTATATAAATGATGATCTGCCAGATAGGCATAAGCCTGCCTGAATCTCTTGATCTGACGCTCTTTCTCGTCGGCCGGATAATCCGTATCGACGATGGCAAGCAGTTCCTTGCGGGCAGGCTGGTCCGGATCTCCATCCAGAATATTGCGGAAAGCTACCCAGTCTTCACCTCTGGACTCCAGGATCCAGCATGATTCGGGCAGGCCTGAATACAGGCTCCGCAAATGATGATACACATGCTGCCCACGTTCCGCTGAAAGGCGGTAATTATAGCTGTTGCGACCGTCGGGGGATGCCGAAGAAACAATGACCACAGAGTCGATCATCACCCCGGATACAGACAAAAGCCGGCCAAGCCCTGTCTCAATCTGGTCAAGAACCGCATCGTTGGAGCAGTAAGCCGTATCAACAGTATGACTGTCGATATTGAATAAAAGAGTGTACGACTGATCGGTCTGACGAATAACAGTCTGTTGTGCCAATAAAGACCCTGCACATCCAAACAACATCGCCAGAAGTATCAGACCGGAAAAAAGACTTCCGGGTAACCGATACAAAAGCCCTCTCATTTCCTTCAAACCGTAAGTCACCAGCTTATTTTTTTACAACTGCAAAATAAGTTGGAAATTCTCTCCACAACGTTTCATTTTTACAAAACATTGTGTCAAAAATGCAAATTATTCGGTCTGGAGGGTATGATAGGCCATACGGCTGCGCAAATAATCGGTAGGCGAAACACCCACATATTTCTTGAAACAGCGCAGAGCGGTTTCACGTGAACGGAACCCGACATAGAAAAATGTATCCTGCACACTGACTACCGAACCAGCATCGGCCAGCTTCAGAAATTCTGCAATCCGTTTCCGGTTGATCATGTCTGCAAAATTTTTGTACCCGTCATCCTGAATGGCTTTCGACAGATAACTGCGGTTGGTATTCAGTTCCTGAGCCAGATACGGCAGATCAATGTCAGGATTCCTCCAGATCTGATCATCATCCATCAGACGACGCAGACGCTCAATCAGGGGATCAGTCGGTTCGACATCTGCAACCAGGTCAGGAAGAACATCTGACTTGTCTGATTCTTGTTGAGGATCCTCAGTACAACGGACCTCAAAACGGATAAAGAGTTCCCGGTAGGTTACGGTTACCGCCACTGCCATACATACCAGCAAATGAATGGAACTGACCCATGCCAGTCCTGTCAGCATAAACAGAACAAAACAGACAGAGATGAGCTGTATTTTGACAGAATAAAGAACGATCCAGCTGTGATACACCGTACTTTTCATCCAGTTATAGGGAATATAATACAGGAAAACAGCATAAAAAGAAACTCCCAGAATCAGTGCTGCCAGCCTGAACCACACATTAAACTCTCCTATGTATGTCCAGATATCAGCGAAAGAAGTTAATTCCCTGGCATAAGGCTTCATAAACCAGAGGATTACTCCTAAAACCAGACCGGGCATCAGGAAAAGCAACATGTTCCTCCGGGTAAGCCATCCGTTGCCAATAGCTTCCAGCGGATATAAATAAAGGAATACAATCGCCCAAAGGCCACCGCCCATGTTTGTAACAGGAAGAACCTGGTTTACAATAGGCTGATCAAATGCTGGAGCCAGCAAACGACAAAGAAAGGCAAGTCCGGCAAACAACCAGACCCAGGCTAAAAAAAGACGGGAGCGGTCTCCACTGCGACGACGCATGAAAAGCACTCCACTACTTAACAAAAAAGTCAGTGAAGCCCAGCTCAAAAGAATCTTCAATCCAACCATCGTTTTATTTTAAGTTCCGTGCTTATTTTTTTACTTTGAATTTAAACTATCAAAGGGCTTTTTTCCCTATAATGATACTTAAACCGGATGCAAAGGTAAGAAAAAAATACTGCCTCTTTTTTTGCTTTTTACAATATTTAACTATAAGTAAAATGAATTTATTCAGTGATACAACGACCGCACGATGCAGCCCGATTGACCGCATAATTCCTGCGCAACGAAGGCATAATCCAGCCCGATTGACCGCATAAATTCCGCGCAAAGGCAGCATAAGATCCGCGCAAGAGCCTGTAATCAAACGGTCCGCACGGTACACCTGTTCGGGTGCATCATGCGGACCGGTAATTTTCCTCTGAATAATCTTTACTTTCTGCAAAGTTCCGAGAGATAAAAACTATGGAAACGCTCATGGATCTCATCGCGTACGCGGCGGAACTCAGCCTCGATAAACTCGGGCGTTCCTGTGGCATGCGAAGGGTCATCGAAACCGATATGCAGGCGCTTGCCTACCTTCCCCGTAAACGCCGGACAGCTCTCGTTGGCTCCTCCGCACACGGTAATGACATAATCCCACGCCTGATCCAGATAGGTACGGACACTGACCGGAGTATGGCTGCTGATGTCGATCCCTGCTTCCTTCATCACTTCCACGGCCTTGGGATTGACCTGTGCGGCCGGTTCCGTTCCGCCGGAATACACCTCCAGCGAGGCGTCAAACGATTGCAGGAAACCATGAGCCATCTGGCTGCGGCAACTGTTTCCCGTGCAAAGTATCAAAATTTTCATAACGCTATAAGTCTTGTAAAGGGTTATAATATGAAATTGAACAGATAGCCCGACAGGATGATGAAAAAGGCTACCGTACCGAAAAAGATCCCGATAAGACGCCAGGTCATCACCTTCTTGAGCAATGTGGCTTCGGGCAGTGACAGTCCCACCACCGCCATCATAAAGGCGATTGCCGTACCCATCGGAATCCCTTTGGCTACAAACACCTCGATGACGGGCACGATACCGGCTGCATTGGCATACATCGGTACGGCCAGGAGAACCGACAGGGGAACGGCCAGCCAGTTGTCCTTCGACATGTACTGCTCAAAAAATCCTTCGGGCACAAAGCCGTGCATGAAGGCTCCGATACCGATACCGATCAGAATATACACCAGTACGCCGCGGACAATCCGCCAGGCATCACGGACAATGGCAGGCAGCCGGCGGATAAAGGTGGTGTGATCTTTCTCCCACTCATCTGCCTGAGCCGACGAGTGTGCCTGAATCTGTTTCACCCAGTCGCTGAGATAAGGGGCCAGCCTCATCCGTCCCAGCACGAAACCGCCGATCACTCCCAGCAGAATGCCGCTGACGACATAGATAAGAGTCACTTTCAGTCCGAACGATCCGAGGAACATGGCCACCGCCACTTCGTTGACCAGCGGCGAGGTGATCAGAAAGGCAAAGGTCACTCCCAGGGGAATCCCTCCTTTCACAAACCCGATGAACAGCGGAATGGACGAGCAGGAGCAGAACGGGGTGATGGCTCCGAACAGAGCCGCCAGCAGATACTGCAACCCGTACATCCGGTGCGTAACCAGATAGTTGCGCAAGCGTTCGATCGGGAAATAGGCATTGACAATGCCCATCAGTACACTGATGAAGAACAACAGGATCAGAATCTTGACCGTGTCGTAGAAGAAAAAGTTCACAGCCGTGCCCAGGGAAGTTCCGGCACTCAGCCCGAAAATCCCATAGACCAGCCAGTCTGCAAAATCTTGTATCATGTCACTACCTGCGTTTTCAGATTCCCAGAAGTTTCTTCACGTCACTTTCCGTGGGCACCTGTCCCTTCATCTTCACCACTTCATCCACGACTACGGCAGGAGTGGTCATGATGTTATACTTCATCATTTCCATCAGATCGTCCACCTTGGTCAGTTTCACGTCCAGGTTGTTTTCCCTGATCACTTTCTCAATCACCTGATAGGTTGTCTTGCATCTGCAGCAACCCGGTCCCAATACTTTAATTTCCATCTTTCCAAAAATTTAATCAGTTATTAATCTTGTTTATACATACATTATCCAACAATAATAGATGCCGATGAGAATAAATACGACTCCCACAAGGAGATTCATCCACTTCTGCACCTTCTGCATCTTGCCGTAGAAACTGCCCATCTGCTGCACACTGAAAGCCAGTATCCAGGCAACGGCAAGCACCGGTATCGCCGTGGCTACGGCAAATACGGCCGGCAACAGATAACCGGCTGTCACGGAAGCCGACAGAGGGATCAGCATACCGAAATAGAACACACCGCTTGTGGGACAGAAAGCCAGGGCAAACAGAACCCCTATCAGCAAGGCTCCCCAGCCCCCTCTCTTCGCCAGTCCTTCCGCATTACCGCTGAACCCGAACTGGGGCAGGTTCAGTCTGTCGCCCACGAGCATGAACAGTCCGATGACCAGGAGCAGCGGTCCCAATGCCAGTTCACCCCATGTACCGACCACCTTCTGGATGCCGAACATACTGGATCCCTCTTTCAGGATCAGTATCAGTACCACACCGAGCAGAGTGTAAGCCAGAATACGTCCCAACGTATAGAGCAGACCGTTGCGGAAAATCTTCCGCCGGTCCTCAATGTCCTTACCGATAAACCCCACCGCTGCAATGTTCGTGGCCAGCGGACAGGGAGAAAGAGCCGTAAGCAAGCCCAGCAGAAACGCAGTCAGAAGAGGCGTGGAACTGTTGTCCAGCCATGTCTGTAACCAATCCATACGCTTCCCCCGTACTTACTTCAGCATTCCGCTGACCGTTTTCACCAATCCGGCTTTGAACGTATCAGGCGACTTGCGGGCATTGCCGAAAGCAAACTCCTTCTCCAGCACCTTACGCGTGTTGCGCTCAATGGCTATGCAGGTGGCACAACGCTATTTTCCGTGAAAACAAAGCACCTCCACACAGTCGCCGGCTGCTACATTCTGTCCGGCACAGGTTCCCTGACCTTTGCAGGCATCTCCTCCCGCGCAAGTGCTTCCGCCGGCACAGGCACATACCCGATCTTCAGATCCGGATTTTTCCTTTCCACCGCTTCCACAAGAAACCAGAAGCAGGCAGACCAGTCCTAAAGACCATACATTCTTCATACGTTTATCTAAATTTTATGATTAATAATTCACCTTATTAGTAATTCGCCAAACTACGAACATACAGCATAAAAAAGGGGCTTAACGGCAGCACCCTTCTTTCTTGCAGAGAGGCTGACCGAAGAAATCAGCAAACATCCGTCTGGCGATTTCCCAGTTCTCTCTATTAATGCAGTATTTCACTTTCGGAGCTTCAATCTCCCCCTGAATCAGTCCGGCATCCTTCAGTTCTTTCAGATGCTGCGAAACGGTAGCCTTGGCTATGGGCAGTTCCTCGTGGATATCGCCAAAGAAACAGCTTTCCTGACGGGCCAGAAACTGAAGGATAGCCATACGCGCCGGATGTCCCATTGCCTTGGCAAAGCGGGCCATCCGCTCCTGATCTTCCGAATACTTCTTTTGGATCATCTTTCTTTTCTCTTTTCGTTTGTTGTTCGCAAAACTACGAATAATATTTCTGACTGCAAAAGAAATCTCGCCGAAACTGAGTTTATTAATTATTATTTGTACTTTTGTTCGATTAGTCAAACATATACACATACAGCATCAAAAAGAAATGATCATGAAGAAAAATCTGCTTTTACTGCCAACTCTGGCAATGGCATTGTTCTGTGCCTGCACAGAAAACGTGAACCAACAGGAAAGTACCTGGCCACAGCCCTGCATGGAAGGAAACAGCGGAAACTGGGTTTACAACACCCAGATCAGCGATGAATTTGAAGCTCCCTTCGATACGGCCAAATGGTACGACCACAACCCGACCTGGCTGGGCAGACAGCCGTCGCTGTTCCGTAAGGAAAACGTGCGTGTGGAAAACGGACAGCTGATCCTGACCGGAAAACGCGAGAATGTGGCCGATGCTCCGGAAGGCTACCATACCTTTACTACGGCTGCGGTACAAAGCAAGAAAAAGGTACTCTACGGCTTCTTTGAAATCAAATGCAAGCCGATGAACTCTGCCCTGTCGAGTGCATTCTGGCTGTACACCCAGGATTCCATCAAACAGGAAGAAATTGACATTTTTGAGATCTGCGGACGCAACGATGCGGCTCCGTCTTATGAAAAAATTTATTTCGCTACTTCGCATTACATCCTCAAGAAACAGAACCTGCAGATCAGTGATCACGTGGAACACCTGACAGAAGGCCGCTGGGCTGACCAGTGGATCACAGCCGGACTGAAATGGACACGTGATGAACTGGTGTGGTACGTCAACGGAAAAGAAATACGCCACCGGAAAAACGATTTCTGGCATTCACCTGAAACCATCAATTTCGACAGCGAAGCCTTCCCGAGCTGGTGGGGACTGCCTTCCGACCAGGATAACGGAGGAGAATTCCAGATCGAGTATTTCCGCTACTGGACCGAAAAAGACCAGCCGTCACTGCAGACCGTTTACATCAATGACATGAAAGAATAACTTTAATAAAGATTATATATGAAATACCTGATCGTATCCGATATCCACGGATCCCTGCCTGCTCTGGAAAAAGTGCTGGCTTTCTACCGCGAACAACAGTGTGACCTGCTCTGCATTCTGGGCGATATCCTGAACTACGGGCCGCGCAACGGTCTTCCCGAAGGACTCGACCCGAAAGGCATTGCCGAACGGCTGAACGCAATGGCCGGAGAAATCGTTGCTATACGCGGAAACTGCGACTCGGAAGTGGACCAGATGCTGCTGGACTTCCCGATCCTTTCCGACTATACGCTCGTGGTAGACAACGGCAAACGTCTCTTCCTGACCCACGGACACATTTACAACGAAGAAAAACGTCCCAAGGCTGTCACCGACTGCTTTTTCTACGGACATACGCATCTCTGGAAACTGGAACGTCAGGCAGACGGCGTGGTCTGCAATACGGGTTCGGTGACCTTCCCCAAGGGAGGAAACGTACCGACCTTTGCCACTTACGAAAACGGAACCGTCACGGTGTACCGTCTTGACGGTGAACCGCTGGCCAGTCTCACGCTGGATAAATAAAAACCACAGAGGGTACCGGTTACAACCGGTACCCTACTTTCAGCATCAGATCGTATGTGGAATAGTCCACGTCATCATAATATCTGTAATTCGTCTTCCGGTTAAAGAAACGGTTGGAAAGAACAACGCTCCACTGCTTCCCGAACTGGTAAGCCAGCTGGACGGAAGCGACCGTCAGTCGCGCATTGCTTCTGTCTCCCTGTACATTCAGCGCATTCGGATCGTCTACCGTACTCCAGTCCAGATCCGGATCATACCCCTTCCAAGTAAATATATGATAATTCTCCAGATTCAGCAGCAGAGCAAACCGCCTGTTGCAGATCCATCCTACTCCTCCCTTGATGCTGTATCCGCTTCCCAGGTTATAATCCCTCTTGCCCAGCTTCATGTAGTCTGAAAGACTGGCTCCCAATGCCACTCCGTTGGCATACAGTTCTCCAAAGAACATGGTCTTCTTTCCCGGTTCCGGATTCTTGTAATAGATGGTGCCCAGGCCGACAGCAGCAGCTTCCGAAATACGGTAAGGCGCAACAAGCCGGTCATTCTTCTCATTGATATCCGAGTTGTAATAATCAAAATGCTGGAAGACTCCCATCATCAGTGAACGGTTTTTCCGCTGCCATACATTCTTTCCCCACAAGGCACCGATGGCATTCACCTGACTGATAAGCGGCTGGTTGATCACATCCAGTCCCATTTTGAAACGGAACCATTCATAGGGTGTATAATGTTCATCATCAAAAGGATTTCCGTAATTCAGGGCCATGTCCACATGCAGACTGGAAGATCCCTTCCTGGACTTCTCCTCATCGGCCAGAAAACGGGGACCGAGACTGACTACAAAATTGACCGGAACGTTCGAATAGCTGCGCCCCTTATAACTTCGCCGTTTCCAGGCCTCCCCCGTGATCAGCCGGTTAATGGCCCGCATCGGCGAGATGATTCCAGCAAGCAGTTCCCGCCCGGCACGTTCCCATCCGCTGGTACGGTTGTCAATGAACAGATCGGACACCCGGAAAGTTATCTCTCCCAGTGCAACCCCTCCGAAAGTAGTGGCCAGCATATCATTGGGAGACGGTGCCTCTGTTTCCATGAAAAATTCCCACATCAGGCTTCCGCCGGCTGCATAGGGAATGGACTGCCAGAAATTCAGTCCGTTGCTGCGTGCGGCATTAAAATACAGTCCGCCATGATAAGGATGGGAAAACAAATTGGTGGTAAACTGATCACTGTCCCACATCAGCCCGCGTCTGAAATTGTTCCTGATCGTTTTCCCGTTGATCCGGGCCCAGCTTTCATTGACGATAAAGCGGTCGAATGCCCAGACAGCCAGGTTAGTTCCAATCACCTCACCCGCCGCCCGCAATGGTTTCGGCTTCCAGATTGTAACGGAATCACTGACATAATAACGGGATTTCACCTGAGGCAGATACTCCTGAGCGTAACTGTTTCTGAAGGAAAAAACAGCAAGGAGCAGAAGCAGTAAATATCTGATTTTCATGTATCGGAAATTTGTTTTTCACAAATATCCGGAAAAATCCTGTCCTTTCAAAGGTCAGAATCTCTAAAAAAATATGCCAAAAAGTATTTGTCTTCAGAAAAAAGAGGCCACCCGCAAATGCGAGTGACCTCCCTCAACCAAAAAAATGTTTATTGTATAAAATAAGCACCCCTATATCACATAGAGGAAAGATTCGCTTCACAGCGAATATAAAGTAAGTCAAATAGATATAAAAAAGGCCGTTTCCACTTCCATAGCTCAAAAACAGAGACAGACAAGACCAAAGCTATTTCCATCAGAAACGACCTCGTTGCAAAAGTAAGCAATCCCTTATAAAGCCGCAATATTTTTTTGACAAAGAATGGATAAAACAGACCAAATCAATAACTATCCGGTCAAATTTATAAACTAAGTGGTCGTTTTTCACTACCAGGCAAAAAACAACCGCTTCGGTATCCAATCATCAGCATCCGGCTTAAAGCTGATAAAACCGATCCATCATTTCCTTCCTGTACTTCTTGGAAACCAGCAGTTCATCACATCCGTCGAAGGGCGGATACATGACACAGCGGTTGTCCTGAACCATCACCAGATAATTCATGTTCACGATATATGACTGGTGTACCTGCACAAACGACTTGTCATAAATACAGAGCTGTTCGGCCGTCGTATTCCGCTTCAGGGGCAGGAAAGTTCCGTCCGACAATGCCACTTCCCACAGCTTCCGCCCCGACAGATAACGGAAATAACCGATCTCCGAAGCATGCAGGAAACGCAGATCACCCGTAGGAGTCACCATCATAAACGGTTTCTCTGCCGTAGGTACAGGCAGCTGCGCCTTGACCGCCTCCACCTCCTTTCCCCGTTCTTCCAGACGCCGGATCACGACTTCCAGTTCCTGCGAATCCACCGGTTTCAGCAGAAAATCGAAGGCATAAGCACGGAAGGCGTCAATCATATATTTGTTATAGGCTGTATAGAACACGACCTCCATGTTCACTCCCAGTTTCTTCCGGGCACGGGTAACCAGTTCCATGCCCAGCATATCGGGCAGTTCCACATCCTGAAACACCAGGTCAGGGCGTACCTTTTCGATCAGTTTCAGCCCTGCCGCTCCATTGTGTGCCACCCCTTCCACTACAATCTGTCCGTATGGCTTCAAGGCCAGACAGAGATTGTCGATGGCACTCTCTTCGTCATCTATAATTACTGTTCGATAAATCTTATTCATAGTGTTATTTGGTTAATCGGTAAGAATAATGCAAAGGAATGGTGAAACGCACTTCACATCCTGTTTCTCCGTCTTCCACCGGCACATTGCTGATGGTCATGACAATAGACTGCCGGTTGTATGAATTGAGCAGCTGAATAGTCTGGGTAATCACCTTCATTCCGGTTCCCGTTCCCCGGTTCACACTCTGCCGTCGGTAGCCTCCTCCGTTGTCGCACACCGTGGCTACGACTCTCTCTCCTTCCTGCATCACCCTGATCCACAGTCTGCGTTTGCCTTCCTTCAGGCGGAGAGCATGCTTGATGGCATTCTCCACCGGAATCTGAAGCAGCATGGAAGGCACACGTACCACATTCAGATCGACATCACCCGTTGATACTTCAAACCGGAACTCCTCTCCCAGCGACTTTTGCTCCAGACTGACGTACGTATGAACAAAATCCAGTTCATCAGCCAGATTCACGGCCAGACTGTCTGTCAGTTCCAGGTTACGCCGCATCAGCTTGATCAGTCCCATCAGGTTCGTGTTGTCCGGGTTTTCCTTCCGTTCGCTCACTTCCCGGTTGAGCACATTAAAGATGAAATGCGGCGAAATCCGGTTACGGATATTCTCCAGACGCAGGGAAGTAATGGCCGTCTGCAGTTTCCAGCGTTCCTTGTCGATCTTTCTCCGGCGATACAGATACAGAGCCAGTGCAGCCGTACCCAGCAGCAAAATGCAACCCACAAGTCCATAAAGCCACTGATGCAAATGAAGCAGCTGGTTTTCCTTCTGCTGAATGGAAATTTCCTTCTGCATCAGCGTACTGTCCTGACGGTATTTCAGTGCAATCTCCGCGGCACGCATCTTCACACGCTCACTGCGGATCGAGTCATCAATCCGCTTGTTCTCCTGCAAATAATGGTAAGCCTTCCGGAAATCCCCGCTCTCTTCATAAAAATGCTGCAGATAGCGGTTCCGGACATTCACCATGTTGGGTTCCACATAATCGGGCTTCACGGCATTTTTCAGGCGCATCCGTGCCAGTGGCAGGTTCTTCTGCTTCAGTGCCAGTTCAATCAACTGCGTATCAATGTAATACAAGGCAGTCTGATTATTCACCCGGCGGAAAAAGTCATAACAGCGGCTCAGATAATAGGCAGAAGAGTCCGTCTGGTTCATCAGCAGAAAGACCTCACCCATATTGATCATGGTCAGATTCCGTTCAAACTCCATGTCGGGATATTTCCGGGTCAGCGCCAGCGAACGGCGGAAATACCCCAGTGCCGTCGGATAATCCTGACGGAAATAATACGAGTTGCCCCGGTTGTTCAGATACACATGCTTCTCATACGGACGCATCTGGTCAAACGAACGTTCGGCCAGATTGAAATAATAGTCACAACGGTCAAAGTTACGCAGTTCCATGCTTACCTGAGCCAGTCCGTAATAAACCGGGAAACGGTCTTTTTCAGCTACCTGAAGCGAATCAAACATAGACAGCGTGCGTCTGTACCAGAAAGATCCGAGGTCAAAACGGCCGCCGCGCACATACGCATCAGCCAGATTGATGCAGATATAAGGAAGCTTCTCACGCTCTCCGGCAGCCAGTCCACAGGCGTAGGCTTTCTCAAAAGCCTTTGCCGACAAATCCATTTCCGACTTCCGTCCGTACAGGTTTCCCTCCATATTATAAATCTGGCAATACAATCCCTGGATGGCAGCATTGTCGTCGCTGCGGTCGCAATATGCCCGCACACAGTCCATCAATGGTACCATCGAATCAAATTCAGCCGTATAAAACAGTGCTTTCGCCTTCAGCAGCATGTTCCGGTAATAACTCATGCTGTCCGGAGCCGAAGCCAGTGCACTGTCCAGCCTGTTGTATATTCCGGCAGGATCTTTTGTCAGAGAATCCTCCATTTCCCGCATGAATGCCTCATAAACTCCCAAATTCCTGCCCTTCCTGTCTTGTCCGGCCCTGGAACATCCGACTATCCCCGCCAGGGTCAGTAATATAATCCAGCCGGACCAATGGCGATATTTCATTTTCACATTTTTAGGTTTCCGCACAAAAATATATATTTTCAGCAGATAAGCCCAAAAAAAATCTCTTACCTTTGAGGCCATAAACCAAGCTTCTTGAAAAATCAAGAGAAATAAAACAATAAATCTGATGAAAATACTTTCGAATGACAAAATTACGGTCCAGATCACAGACCACGGAGCAGAGCTGGCCAGCATCATGGCCAACGGAAATGAATATTTATGGCAAGGCGACATACGCTTCTGGGGACGCCGCTCACCGGTGTTGTTCCCCATCGTCGGACGGTTATGGAACAACCAGTACAACCATGAGGGGGAAACCTACGAACTGGGACAGCACGGATTCGCACGCGACTGTGAGTTCCAGCTGACCTACGAGGAAGAAAATTCTCTGGTATTCAGTCTGGAGAGCAACGAAGATACCCTGAAACTCTATCCCTTCCCCTTCATCCTGCAAATCGGATACCGCCTGCGGGACAACCGCCTTCAGGTGATCTGGAATGTGGAAAACACCGGCGACCGCGAAATGCATTTCCAGATCGGAGGCCATCCGGCTTTCTACTACCGCGACCTCGATCTGAACACCAAGCAGCGGGGATTCCTCGACTTCGGACAGAAGCACCTCCTGCTTCATTACCTCACTCCGGCAGAAAAGGGCTGCGTGAAGCCTGAACATCAGGAGCTCCGCCTGCCCGACGGCATCATGGAACTCACCAGCGACAGCTTCGGATGCGACACCTATATCTTCGACAACAGCCAGCTCCGGAAAATGACTTTGCTCGACCGCAACCGGAAGCCTTACCTCAGCCTGGAGTTCAACACGCCTCTCGCTGCTGTCTGGTCGCCCAGTGCCGTCCACCCCGACGTGCCTTTCGTATGTCTGGAACCGTGGTACGGACGCTGCGACACCGTAGGCTACCGCGGCGAACTGAAAGACCGTGAATGGATCCAGCATCTGGCTCCCGGAAAGAGCTTCACCGGCGGCTATACCATCGTGCTGGAAGATTTATAATCCGTCCTGACCGGCGCAACAGGCCCGGATACAATGATCCCTCTGTTCCCATACTGACACTTACAGCATCAGAACCGGAACAGAGGGATTATTTTTAACCCAGTACGCTTCCCAGATAGAGGAAGAACATACCGATCAGAACCAGAAGCAGGTCAATAGCCTTGCTCCGCAGATTCTTCTCGCGGAAAATCATCGCACCGAACAGGAAAGACACGATCACGCTTCCCCGGCGTACCATCGACACAATGGAAATCATGGACCCGTCCATGCTCAGGGCATAGAAATAGATAAAGTCCGCTGCCGACAGAAACACGGAAATCAGCGGAATGCACCAGTTCCAGTGGAAAGGCGTACTCGTCTTGCGTTTGGGCCACCACAGGAACATCAGCACCCCGCCCATCAGGAAAAACTGATAGATGTTATACCACGACTGGATCACCATGTTGTTGAACTGCTTCATCAGGTACTTGTCGTACAGCCCGCTTGCCGCACCCAGCACCGCCGCCAGCACAATAAAGGCAATCCATTTGTTGTGGGTGAAATCAATCCCCTCCTTCTTGCCCGAACGACTCAGCAGGAAAAACGATCCGATGGCCAGCAGCACACCGATCCACTGATACACGTTCAGCCGCTCGCCGAAAATCAGCAAGGCTCCCACCAGCGTCATCACCGGACGGGTAGCATTGATCGGTCCCACAATGGTCAGCGGCAGATGCTTCATGCCGAAATAGCCGAACGTCCACGACGACAGCACGATCAGCGACTTCACCAGGATAAACTTGTGCACCTCCCAGCCCGCATCAGGCACATAAAACAGGGTATGCTGCAACCATTCCGGACGGAAATGAGAAATCAGGATAAACGGCAGGAAGATCAGACTCGAAAACAGGGTGTTCAGTCCCAGCACGGGAAGCACCGCATTGCCTGCCAGCGATTTTTTCTTGAATACGTCATAAAAGCCCAGCAACGCCGCTGAGCAGAAAGCCAGTAATAACCACATAAATTTGTCTCGTTGAATAACCGGCCGCAAAGGTACGACAAAATCCCCAAAGATTTTGCACAAGTCGCAAACTCTCTCTACCTTTGATCAAAAATACACAGCAAGATGAACGAACAGGTGATCCAGAAACTGAAGATACTGACCGAATCGGCCAAATACGACGTTTCCTGCGCTTCCAGCGGAACCGTGCGCCGGAACAGCCGCAAAGACGGTCTCGGCAACACCGTGGGAGGATGGGGCATCTGCCACAGTTTCTCCGAAGACGGACGCTGCATTTCCCTGCTCAAAATCATGCTCACCAACTATTGCATCTACGACTGTGCCTATTGCATCAACCGTGTCAGCAACGACATTCCCCGGGCCACTCTCTCGGTCTCCGAACTCGTGGATCTCACCATCGAGTTCTACCGCCGCAACTACATCGAAGGACTCTTCCTCAGCTCCGGTGTGGTACGCAATCCCGACTACACCATGGAACGCCTGGTACGCGTGGCCAAAGATCTGCGCGAGGTACACCGCTTCAACGGATATATCCACCTCAAGAGCATTCCCGGAGCCAGCGAGGAACTGGTGCGCCAGGCCGGACGCTATGCCGACCGCCTCAGTGTCAATCTGGAAATCCCTACGGAAAAGAATCTCAAGCTGCTGGCCCCCGAGAAAGACCACCAGAGCGTCTACAAGCCGATGCTGTACATCCAGCAGGGCGCCCTCGAAAGTGCCGAGGAACGGAAGAAACACCGCCATGCACCCCGCTTTGCCCCCGCCGGACAAAGCACCCAGATGATCGTGGGCGCCACTTCCGAAACCGACCGCGACATCCTCAACGTGTCGTCGGCCCTCTACCAGCGCCCCACCATGAAGCGTGTCTACTACTCCGGATACATCTCCGTCAACACCTACGACAAGCGGTTGCCTGCCCTGAAACAGCCGCCCCTGGTGCGCGAGAACCGCCTCTATCAGGCCGACTGGCTCCTGCGCTTCTATCAGTTCCGGGTGGATGAACTCGTGGACGATGCCTCCTCCGACCTCGATCTGGAAGTCGATCCCAAACTGGCCTGGGCCCTCCGTCATCCGGAATTCTTTCCCGTAAACATCCTGACGGCCGACTACGAAGCCCTGCTGCGCGTCCCCGGCATCGGAGTGCGCTCGGCACGTCTCATCGTCCTTTCGCGCCGCTTCTCCCGCATCGGCCTCTACGACCTCAAGCGCATGGGAGCCGTGGTCAAGAAAGCCCGCTATTTCATCACCTGCCACGAACTGCCCGACAAGACCATCCTCGATCTCGGGCCCGCAGGTGTACGCAAGCTGCTCCTTCCCCGTCCGCCCCGCAAGACCGACGACCGTCAGCTGAGTTTCGATTTCCAGGATTAACCCCTAACCCGTCCGCCCATGACCGTCTTCCTCTACGACCATACCTTCGAAGGACTGCTCACCGCCCTGTTCGATGCCTACGCCCGCAAGACCTTTCCCGAAGCCCTGCTCACCGCCGGCGAGCCCCTTCCCCTGTTCTGCGACGAGGTACATACCCTCGTGACCGATCCCGAAAAGTCCGAACGCGTCTGGAAAGCTCTCCGCAAAAAACTCTCCGCCGCCGGGCTTGCTTCCGTCACCGGCTGCTGGCTCTCCGAACTGCCCGAAGCCCCCATGCTGCTGATGCGCTACCTCCGCAAGGTATTCGACTCTCCCCGGAACATCGAAACCCACTATGCCGATCCCGATGTCCTGGCCGTCTGGCAACTCGGCCGCAAAGTCAGTGGCGAACGCATGCGCGTCCTCCAGTTCATGCGCTTCCAGAAAACCGCCGACGGCACCTACTTCGGCATCATGGAACCCCTCTACAACGTGCTCTCGCTTACGGTACGCCATTTCCGCGACCGCTTTGCCGACCAGCCCTGGATCATCTACGATGCCCGCCGGCGCTTCGGCTACTATTACGACCGCACTGATGTCAGCGAGATCACCTTCAGCGATCCTGCCCAGCAACCCCTTACCGACGGCATCCTCCGCGAAGACCAGCTCGATGAAAAAGAAAAGCTCTTCCAGGATCTCTGGAAGAGCTATTTCAAAACGGTATGTATCAGGGAACGCCTGAACCCCGTCAAGCACCGCAAGGATATGCCGGTGCGTTATTGGAAATACCTGACCGAAAAACGCTAGAGGAACAGATCGTCCGGATAACTCACATCCGTGAGATACAGTGCATGTCCCGGCACCGACGTACCGGCACTGCAGCGGTTCTTCTCCTCGATCACCCGGCGGAACCCGTCCACGGTCAGCTTGCCACGGCCCACCTCCACCAGTGTTCCTACCACAGCCCGCACCATGTTGCGCAGGAAACGGTCAGCCCGGATGGTAAACACCCATTCCCCGTCCCCCGTCTGCTCCCAGCGGGCCAGCATGATCCTGCAGTTGTTCGTCTTCACGTCCGTATGCAGCTTGCTGAAACTCGTGAAGTCCGTATAGTCAAACAGCGTCTGTGCCGCCTCGTTCATCCGTTCGAAATCCAGCGGCTGGAAGATGCGCCACGAATACCCCCTGCGGAACGGATCCTTCCGCGTGTGGATATAATATTTGTACGTGCGCGAAGTTGCATCAAAGCGCGCGTGCGCCTCCGGTTTCACCCGCCGCACCCCGTACACCGCAATGTCCGGCGGCAACAGCCGGTTCAGTTTGTCCGTCACCACCTCCCCGTCCAGCTCCGTGTCAAAGTCAAAGTGAGCCACCATCAGCCGCGCATGCACACCGGCATCCGTACGTCCGGCCCCCACCACTTCAATCTCCCGGCGCAGGAAGGTAGAAAGCGCCTTCATCAGCGTTTCCTGCACACTCGCTCCGTTCGGCTGGATCTGCCAGCCGTGGTAATTCGTTCCGTCGAACGACAAATAGATGAAATACCGGAACATACTCAACGCGCCGTTATGTGGAAACAACCCTGTTTCAGTTCATACTTCACATAGCAGCGGTCCGCCTTCCGCAGGTCACGCAGCACCTCCGACAACACCAGCTTCAGCGTGTCGGCACTCACGTCCTGCATCGGCCGTCCGTCCGGATCCTCCACCTTCTCAAACCGTTTCCAGCTGATATCAAAAGTCGTTCCGTAGAAATGACACGAGTTCATCGACGCATTCCCGTTGGTTCTCCGCAGACGCTTCACATCCTCCTTCGTACGGGTCACCGACGTCACGATCACCCGGTTCGGATTCAGCCCCTTGCAGGCCAGTGAATCCAGGAAGTTCGCCCCGATGGTGTCCAGCAGCTCACTCGCCTTCGGCACCAGATACGGAATAGAGTGCGTCAGCGAATCCATTCCGTACAGTTCACACGGACCGATCTCGTCCAGCCGGTCTCCCAGATTCCGGGCTTCTTCCCGCGAAGCAATCGGCCGGATACCAATTGCCTTGGCCGACTTCAGCTGCACGTCGTTCAGATCCCCGAACGAACGTCTGTAGCTCACCACTCCGCGAATATTGCGCGGCTCGTTCATTTTCATCGACATATCCTTTTTCTCGCCACAGCCCGCCAGCACACTTCCGGCAGTCAGGGCAAGCACACAACATACCTCCCAAAAACCTCTTTTCATGCTTATTCAGTTTGCTCGTCTAATTTTCATTTACTCATTTTCAGCAGGCAAAGATAGCGAGAACTTACGAAAAGATCAAATAAAACGGAACATGCTGTGACCTCCGGCTGAGAGCAGCAAGAATCAGTAAGCATTTTTCTCACCATGAACGGCATTCGCCACGGTCTTGTAGATAATATACAGGTCCAGGCCGAAACTCCAGTGTTCGATGTACCAGATATCCCCGCGGATACGTCCCTCCATGTCCTTCAGTTCCTTCGTCTCCCCGCGGTAGCCCGTCACCTGGCTCCATCCCGTGATACCCGGCTTCACAAAGTGACGCACCATATACTTGTTGATCAGCTTCGAATACTCCTCCGTATGCTTCAGCATGTGCGGACGCGGTCCCACCACGCTCATGTCACCCTTCAGCACGTTGATAAACTGCGGCAGCTCGTCGATGCTCGTCTTGCGCATGATGTTTCCCCACTTCGTCTTCCGCGGGTCATCCTTCGTAGCCTGCACCTTGTCCGCATCCGCATTCACCTTCATGCTCCGGAACTTGTAACAGTAGAACTCCTTGTCGTTCAGTCCGTTCCGTTTCTGTTTGAAGAAGATCGGGCCCGGCATGGTAATCTTCGTGATGATGGTCACAATGATCAGGATCGGGATAAACAGCGTACACAGGAAACACAGCGAGAACACGATGTCGAAAGTCCGTTTCAGCATCTTGTTCCCCAGACGGCTCAGCGGATCCTGCCGCAGACTCAGGTACGGCACATTCCCCATCATGTTGAAATACATGCGGTTCTGCAGGTAGTTATGCACGTTCGGCACACTGTAGAAATGCACCAGGTTATTCTCGCAGTAATCAATGATCGGCATGATCACCTCCCGGTCCTTCGACGGCAGACAGCAGAACAGGAAATGCGTATTCCCGTGCTTTTTCAGATAATCCGTCACCTCCTGCGGCTTGCCCAGATACGGACACTCCTGCGGGAAATGCCCGTTCGGTTCAAAATCAAAATACCCCAGCACACGGTATCCTGCCCAGCTTTGCGACGTCAGTTCCTGATACAGCTCCCGGTTGTTGTCCGTACTGCCCACCAGTACCACATACCGCAGGTTACCGCCCTTCGTACGGTACGCCTTGATCAGCATACGCAGGCCCAGCCGGAACACCGACACACAGACCAGCACCGCCAGCAGGTACGCCAGAAACAGCTTCGACCAGGCATCCATATATCCTCCCAGTTGCAGGATTCCCCCGCCCAGGATTGCAAAGAACACCACATTCTTGGCCACACGGGTCAGCACCTCATACGCGAACACCTTCCGTCGGTAAAGAATTACCCCCGTATGCATCGCACACAGCAGGTAACACAACATCAGCGTCGCCACAATCTGGAACTCCGATGCCTGGAGTGTCTTCTCCCAGGCCGTATCCTGTGCCCAATGATAAAATCTGTGAAACAGTCCGCCTACGATACAGGTATCACAGGCAATGACAAATACATTTACAAGCCGGTTATACGACTCTGCCATTCCTCTTTTCATGACCTAGTGCTTTTCAATATGATTTTTACAAAAAAAATTTTGGTTACTTCATTTTCCCTCTTCCCCGGGAACTCATGCGTTTCAGCTCCCCATTACGCTTCTGATCTCACGCATCTGAGAAGCAATATATCCCGTGTCAGTAGCGCTTCAGCTCCAGCGTAGCATAATCCGATTCCAGCACCAGCGCCTTGCCGTCCGCCTTCACGATGCGGAACGTCGTTTCCATCGCTCCGATACCGAAAGGCTTCAGCTGCTCCAGCGTGGCATCCTTCTTGCTGTCACTCGTCCCGGCACGCACCTTAAACTCACTCATCACCGCCTCCCGGCCCTCGTCCGTATAGCCGAAGCGACCGATGAAATCCCCGTACCCCTGCGTACCCTGCCGTTCCGCAATTTCCACCACGTAGCGCGTGATCCCGTAGAAAATCCGTTCCGGCTCATGCACGGCTCCGTCCTCCTTCGTCGTGAAGCGTTCCAGTTTCCAGAACCCTTCCACGCTGCTGTCCACCGGCTGCTTGGCACATCCCGGCATCAGCAGACAGGCCAGTATCAGGCCCAGCACCAGCAATGCATACACCAGTGTCGCCTTCGTCTTTCCGCTTAATTGTATTATTTTCATAAACCCTTTTATTATTTTCAATCATTTCAACATTCATTCCCGGCTCCCGTCCGGCATTCCTCCGTCGGAGACCGGTCACCGTTTCCGGTGTCCTAGCGTTTCAGCAGTTCCCCCGTCTTGCGGATGCAGAACGTACCTCCCGCCGTATTTCCCGGCAGATAATTTCCGCGATCCAGTCCCAGAGCCGCCGAGAAACTCCATCCCGCCAGCCGCTTCGGACGGTATGTCACCTCCCAGAGCGATCCGAACTGCTTGCGCGGCTTGTCCAGCGGTGCCGAATAAGTTCCCCAGTGACGGGCAAACGACACCAGCACCCTCCAGTTCCATTCTTCCGACGGATCTCCCGTCATTCCCAGGTGATTCGCCCGGACACGGTTACTCTTGAACACATTGCTGCCGTCCGTATTATATGCCGGTCCCGGCAGGAACGGATGTCCCAGTCCCAGACCCGCATGCTGCCAGCCCAGATACTCTCCGTTCGTATAATAATTGTCGCCGCCGCTCATCTGCACATCCTGAAACGAACCAGCGATGCCGTCATACAAGATCGGCCCCGTCTGATCCTTGGTATTCAGTCCTTCCCACAGCACCCGCGTCACCCAGCGGTTCTCCGGCAAGGTCACCTCCAGTCCCAGATGCCCGTCCTTCCAGCGGCCATACTGCCAGAACATCTGCGAGTGATCCTCGAAATAATGCTCCAGATACGCCCGGAACTTCCAGTCCTTCAGATAATACGACAAGGCAAAGTTCCAGCTTCCGCAATGATTTCCCTGTACATTCTGCAGCGTACTGGCCTGCTTCGGGATCAGCACCTTCATGAAATCCTTCAGACCGTTCGGCTTGTCCTTCACAAACGTCAGGCTGCCGTCCTCATTCTTCCGGTACACCGTTCCGCCGAACTGCGCCGCCGTCAGCAGTCCGAATTCAAACTCCACCGGCAGCTTCTCCCGGTTGCCCAGGCGCAACATCAGCGACTTCGAGTGATACAGCACATTCTTCAGCACCGTCTTTCCCGGTGCCGCAAACTCCTCCTGCCAGCCATTGTCCGTAAACATACCGTAAGCGATATGCCCCTTCAGTGACAGCCAGTTGCCCGTGAATCCCAGCGGCAGATACTCCCGGATCTCCCCCCGCACCTGCGGCACGGGACGCGCGTTCATACCTTCCACCATCATGCCGCTGCTGAGCCGTTCATCCTTGTCCAGCGGGAAATTTCCCCGCTCCTTGCTTCCGATACTCAGCGTCAGCATCTTCCACGACACATCCGCATACGCCTGCTGCACCACGAACCTGGCCCGGTCCGGCACTGCCCCGTTGTTCAGCGTACCCGCCAGATCCAGTCCGGCCCCCACTCTCCAGTTCCGTTTCAGCGGCTGGTCATAAGTCACCCCCGCCCGGAGCCATCCGCTGTTCGGCCGTTCCGACGCCAGCCCGTAACGGTTGGACGTCATCCACATCGGCGCATACTCCCCGGCAGACACGTTCACATCCGCCTCCACCCGGTAGCCCAACGATGCTTCCGTTTGGGCAAATGAAGGCAAGGCCACTGCCAGAACCGGCAGCAGCGCCCACTTTTTTCCAAAAATCATTGATTAGTTTTTATAAGAAAGCGACAACTCGCTTATTTGGTTTCATTTATCATCATCCTACAGTCCTTCTATATCCTCTTCTCTCAGTCCCGTAGTCTTTGCTATCTGTTCATTGTTCATACCCAACGCCTTGAGATTCCGTGCAATAGCTATTTGTATTTCCGCACGGCCTTCCGCACGGCCTTCCGCACGACCTTCCTCCAGTCCCTTTTTCCATCCGGCTTCACGTGCATCCTCTTCCACAATCCGGCTCACACGATATCGATCCAGCGCCTTATCATAAGCGATGCGGTCCTCCATCGAGAGATTAGCCACGGCAGCAAGTTCTTCCAGACGGCTGAAAACCTGTTCTTTCAACGCGTCAGGCATTCGGTTCCAGTGTTGCATATTCTTCAGTGTATAAATCAGTTTGTCATAAAGAGTTTCACACTCCTTGAGTTCCCTGGTGAAATAAGGAAACTGAAGGAAGATCTGCCGGAAGTGCGGATTAACCACCCTGCCGTTTTCCCGGTCGGCAATAACGGTGTCCGTACGGAATTTTTCTTCCAGTCCCGGTTCCCGGAAGTTCATCAGGAAGATTCCGTACACGGTAGAAAGCCTGTATCTGGTGCCGTAGTTTTCCTGCATCGGCTCTTTCAGCAGAAAATCATCTTCCTCCGCATCATGCCCGTCCATTCTCAGTTCACGTTCCTTCTTTCTTTTTTCGCGCAAGTTCTCCACCTGCCTGCCAATGGCGCGACACATGTAAAACAACGTCCTGTCCAGAAAGCTGCTGTGAAAGCGGTTCTGCATCTCCACGATGATATATTCTCCCGTGTCCGTCAGGCAGTACAGATCGTAGATAATACCCGCATCTGCCATGCTGTCGGAGTGATTCTCCTTGTCCAGGAAAATCAGATTCGTGATACGGTGCTCCCCCGAAAGCAACTCGTTAAGGAGCGTGATAAGCAATTCCTTGCTGGCAGGCTGTCCGAATATAATCTTGAATCCAATATCCGTAAACGGGTTCACAAAATGCCCGCACGTCAAATCCATACCGTCCATAATTTCTCCTTTCGGCTTTTTGATTTTACAAAGAAAGCGAAAAATCGCCAGAAAAACAAATTTCCGGATTATACCCCTCGTTATTCAGTTCCTTCACGGTATACGACTTTCCCTGCGAAACCAGTCTCGGCGGTTCCGACTCACTCAACAGGGCATACACCACATGCCCTACAATGGCCAGAGAAAGCAACAGGCAAATAAGATTTCCGGTTTTCATGGTATATTCAGAATAAAGTTTCACATTGTCATAGGCAGATACCGCCCGTTTACCAGCGACAGCAGCTGTCCGCGCTGCTGCTTCCCGTCCGGATGCCGGCAGCCCACGTGCATCCATTGCGGCAGTCCCTGATCATTTTCGTTTTCCGAAATCAGCTGATCAAAAGCCCGCCCCTTCAGAAACTCCCGGCAGAACGCCTTGAATTCCCTCATCCGTCCGTTCAGCGGAATCAGATCGAACGCATAGCCATACCGGTGGGCAGAAGTCACGCTTCCCCCTACCGCCCGGTTCAGTTCCCGACAGCGGTACCCCGATGAAATCCGGATGGCAGGCGTTCCCCATCCCTGCTTCCGCGAACAGGCTTCCCATGCCTCCCGCAGCGAGTCCAGCAAACTCTCCACACTCTCCGTGATATGCGCCTCTATTTCCGGTGAAGGCGTGTTGTCAATCCCTCTTTCCCGGGCAACCTTTGAGTGGATGCACTCTTCCATGGTGAAATACTTCATAGCATTTATCTTTAAGATTCATGTTCTAAAGATAACAAGAAAAGATCAGATTTGCAACACTTTATAAAGAAAATCCGCTTAGTCCCTGCGGAAAATATCCCGCGTGTACACCTTGTCCTTCACGCTGTCCAGACAGTTGTCATAGCGGTTGGCAATGATGGCCTGACTCTGCTGCTTGAATGCTTCCAGATCATTCACCACCTTCGAGCCGAAGAAGGTACTTCCGTCTTCCAGTGTCGGTTCGTAGATGATCACCTGCGCCCCTTTCGCCTTGATACGCTTCATCACGCCCTGGATGGAACTCTGGCGGAAATTGTCGCTGTTCGACTTCATGGTCAGGCGGTACACCCCGATGACACACTGCTTTTCCGATGACGGATCAAAGTCACCCCGGTTGTAATAATCATAATAACCAGCCATCTTCAGCACCTGATCCGCAATGAAATCCTTGCGCGTACGGTTGCTTTCCACAATTGCCTGAATCAGATTCTCCGGCACATCCTGATAGTTGGCCAGCAGCTGTTTCGTATCCTTCGGCAGACAGTAACCGCCGTAACCGAATGAAGGATTGTTGTAGTGCGTACCGATACGCGGATCCAGACAGATACCCTGAATGATGGCCTGTGTATCCAGTCCCTTCACTTCCGCATACGTGTCCAGCTCGTTAAAGTAAGAGACACGCAAAGCCAGGTAGGTATTTGCAAACAGTTTCACCGCTTCCGCTTCTTTCAGGCCCATGAACAGCGTATCCACGTCCTGCTTGATTGCTCCTTCCTGAAGCAGCTTTGCAAATTCTCTGGCCTTCTCCTCCAGATGTTCTCCGGCAATGGCACGGATCGCCTCGTTCTCTTCGTTCCGACCTTCAATCTGTTTGGGATAGCCCACGATGATCCGGCTCGGATACAGGTTGTCATACAGCGCCTTGCTTTCCCGCAGGAACTCCGGCGAGAACAGCAGGTTGAACTTCTTTCCCTGCAGGGCCGGTGTGTCACGGAACACCTTCGCATACTTTACATACAGGCTGCGGCAGTAACCCACCGGGATGGTACTCTTGATCACCATCACGGCATCGGGATTCACCTCCAGCACCAGATCGATCACCTCTTCCACGTGACTTGTGTCGAAGTAATTCTTCACCGGATCATAGTTGGTCGGTGCAGCGATCACCACAAAATCCGCATTCTTATAGGCTGCTGCTCCGTCCAGTGTAGCCTTCAGGTTCAGTTCCTTTTCAGCCAGGTATTTTTCGATGTACTCGTCCTGAATCGGACTGATGCGGTTATTGATTTTCTCTACCTTTTCGGGGATCACGTCCACAGCCGTCACCTGGTGATGCTGGGATAAGAGTGTAGCGATGGACAGACCTACATAGCCTGTGCCGGCTACGGCGATAGTATAGTTTTTCATACGATTTCTTATATTTAAAATATTGGAAATACAAAATAAAAACAGACTTTTCTTGCGTATTTGGAAAAATAAAAAGATCTACTACATTATTTCTTTTAAAAGTTCATAGCCCCAAAATAGTAAAAATACTTAGTCTCTATGATAATTAAAAACTCTTCTCAGATAATGTGGATATTAATAAAAAATATACCTTTGTCTAAAAAAATCAGATAATAAGATGACTTTAAACAAAATATATTTCATATTCAAATTGATTGGTTCCTATATCATTGCAATTATTATCTTACCAATCGCCTTGATATTAAATATTTTCCGTAGATAATTATTTAGCAAAGGGATTTTTATATATACCCAATAATTGTTTTCCGAAATAATAAAAGAATTGCATATCATCTATAAAATAACGTTTAAATAAACGTTTAGGCTCTTTCAAACAACGATACAGCCATTCCATACCTATTTTTTGCCAGAATATTGGTGCACGCTTTAGAGTTCCTGCTTCAAAATCAATAGTAGCTCCCAATCCCATGAAAATATCCACTTTTGGCATACGGTCACGATATTTCATAATCCACTTTTCTTGCTTGGGAGCACCTACACCAACCAGCAAAACGTTAGCACCACTTTCATTCACAATTTTAATCAACTCCTCACATTCAGCCTCTTTTTTTTCAAAACCATATGAAGGTGAGTGGGCACCTACTACAATGTCTCTTCCTACCTTTTGATTAATTCTTTCCATTGCTTTTACTGCAATACCTTCAGCTGCTCCTAATAAGAATATTTTGCAGTTAGGATTATCTTTATGATATTCATAAAATGCTGTAAAGAAACTGGATCCAGGAATAGCTTCAGGTAATGGATTTTTTAGAAGTTTAGAAAGAAAATATAGAATTTTACTGTCGCACACAATCCATTCGGCTTGTTGGTATACATTATAGAACTCTTCATCTTTTTGTAACTTAACTAAATGATCAACATTAGGAGTTATAATCACTCCTTTTTTAACTTCCTGTAAAAGTTCATTTTGTTTGAGCGATTGTATTCTAATATTTAGGAATTGGGTAAAATTATTAATGTTCATATTCTAAAGAAGTGATAAATATACTTGATATATTCTTTTTGCTATAGATTGATCATCGATGTGCATTTGAAATATCTTGTCTCTTCCATTAATACCTTTAATTTGATTATTAATCGCTTTGAAAGCAAGTTCTGCTAATTCTTCAGCCTCCATATTAGTAGACACAGCAGAATTTTTCACATTTTCCAATAACAAAGAAACATCTCCTACATTTGTTGATATAACTGGAAGATTACAAGCCATTGCCTCTTTCACAACTTGTGGAGATCCTTCAGAAATTGAAGTCATAATCATTAAATTTGCATTCTGATATAATTGCACCACATCCTCTCGAGACATATTTTTAATTTCAGAGGTATGGCATTTTATTCCATATCTATTTTTTAATACAGATATAGTTTGCTCAAATAAAGGATAGTTTTTTACACTACGATTTTTGTCACTGGGAAAAATGATATGCAAATCTTCTTGAAGAGAAGTAGATTTAGGTACAGATGATGGAACAAAAAAGTTCGTATTGACAGAGCATGGAATAATCTGAGTATACTTAACATATTTCTTTACAATACCATCCATCACTTTATTTAAAGTAATAGCTGCATTTACCTTTTTAAGAATCTGCTTAGTAAACCAAACTTGAATAGCTTTCCCTTGCTCTGCTTGAATATCTCCTCCATGCAGTGTAACTAACACAGGTATCTTTTTAGGGAGTTTTCCTAATAGCAAAAATAAACCGGAAAATCCATAATGTATATGTATTAAATCGAAAGATTGTTCTTGTATCAGTTTGCGAATTTTAAATATAGATTTTATATATTCACTTTTACCATGTCTACCATTAACAAATGCAATAGTATAATGTATATTGGGGAACTCTTGTTTTATAGCTGATTCTTGTTCTTGTACAAAAATTCCATAGGTTGGATTTTCTGTACATGGATACATATTAGTTACAAGTAAAATCTTCATATTTAATAAAAGGCTCTATTATAAGTTATTCCAATATTGGTGTACAACTTTATTTATTTTCTCAAAACTTAGATATTTACCGGATAATGCTTTCCTATTTTTCTTTTGCAACCATACTCCTATTGTATCAGGATCCGATAAAGATTGATTCATAGATGCAATAAAACTCTCTATATCCGGACATTCTGAAATATCAATTAGAGGAAATAAATGTTTCTCAATAATATAGTGTTTTTTTAGATTTAACTCTTTGTCTGTGAAAATGCCGTATGTATAGTATTCACTGAATCTATATGTATTACACAATGCTATTTTCCAACTCTTCCAAAAAGAATTCTTTTTTATACGATGAAGTAGTAAATTTGTATTTTCTCGAACAAAGCATGTGGGTGTACTCATATAGTTAAATTTGCCAATATCCTTTAAGCTTTGAGGCAATTTTAATAACTTTTTTGCCGATTGACAATATTCATCATGACTCGGTTCGTTTGTATCTTCTACTCGATACATAATATATTTCCCTTCCTTTTTCCAACTATTTATATTGAATGGCTTCATGAAAACCGTCTCAGAATCTATATTAAACACAGCTTCATATTGATCTCCAATAACCTCAAAAACTCCAAGTTTACATATTTGTTGAATAATCCACTCTCGTACAGGTATTGTTATAGGACTGATATGAAAATGATGACCAAGTATCTTAATTGGAACTCTTATCATAAACCAAGGAAGTATTGTTGATTTTTTATAAACTTTATGTCTTCCATAACATAAAGACTGAAATAACTTTATGTCTTCATCATTAACAAAGATAAAGTGATCCAATTCTGGTGCAAAACGATCTATGCTTTCACATAGTAATTTACATTCATTATAATCATCCTTATATGACTGAGTAATTATTGCTATTTGTTGTGTCATAATTTATTTCCTTTTTTTTATTAATTTTGCGGGATTACCTCCCACTATACTATATTCTTCAAAATCTTTCGTGAGTACTGCACCTGCAGCTATAATTGATCCTTTTTTGATGTGTCTTCCTGGGGTCATAATGACTCGAACTCCTATCCAACAATCATCTTCAATAATAGTAGTAAAAGGAGTATCTGGAGAACCTTGGAAACACATGGGACGATGAATATCACTAAAATTGTGATTATTAGCAATAATATGTACTTCAGGGGCCATTAGCACATACTTTCCAATAACTGTATTATTAGGTATTACACAATTGGCACCTATTCCACTGTAATCACCAATTATAATATTTTCCCCAGTTCCAAAGTACGCCATTCGGTCAATTGTAGAAACTTTTCCACAAAACTTAAAAATCCTTCGACAACATATAATTCGAATATAATTAGATATTCTTCCCAAAACAGGATTATATGAACTTGGAAGCCAAGTCGCAAAACTATAATATAAAAATAAAAAAAAATAGTTCCTTAATTTTTTGTAAGTATTCAATTGAAACATATCTAAATAAGTATAAGTATCTCATTTTCGGTTCATCAAGAACCTTTGTCTATGCTTATAAACTCCCATTGAGAACTAATTATTGTTCACATATCTTATCATGATTTATTTGATAATATGTTATGGGAGAACCTTTTTAATAAATTATACATACTGCGAATAATTTTAACTCCTCCAATAAAATTTATTCGACAACATAACAGAACCATTTTATGGTGAATTGGTAATGTAGGATGGAATAATATAGATACTTTTGTTGTGCTTCTTATTTGTTTAGCAAATTTATAATCCCCATTTAGCAAAAGACTTGATTTTAGACTATTAAGAAAATAATCTATATATATATTTAGTCTTTCATTTACCTCATTATTTTGAAAAAAAGTATCTATCTCTTTGGCTAAAAGTACCAATCCTTGTTGAGTTTTAATACTAAATAAATTTGAAGTATATGCATTTATATTCATCTTATTATAATGATATAATGGAAGATTGATGTAAGCTATTGATTTAGCAAAATAAAACAATCGATAAGTAACATAAAAATCTTCACAGAAATCCATACCTTCTTTACACATTATATCATTCTCTTGATAAAGAGAACTTCTCACCAGTTTATTACACACACTACCATGCATTTTTCCTGATAAAAGAGCAATGACGCAATCCGTGTAATTATCAGGGGGATTAACTGATACATATTTTGTCGTTGTTGCATATATTTCATTCCAATCACATATTACGATGTCAGCATTTGTTTTTTTAGCTTTTTGATACATGAGTTCGTACATATTTCTTTCTACCCAGTCGTCACTGTCACAATCTATTATGTATTCCCCTTGCGCTATCGATCTACCTGTATTTCTTGCAGCTGCTAAACCTCGATTATATTCATGATGAACTATTTTTGTATGAGGGCTCCTATTGGGATATTGATTTAATACTGATTGTAATATACTAACACTGTTATCAGGACTATAATCATTAACAAAAATAAACTCTATTGAAGATAATGTTTGTTCAAAAAGCGAACGTGCACATCGTTCGATACACTTTTCTACTTTATATATTGGAATTATTACACTAACTTGATACATAACTTATTTCGTTGAAAAATCAGATAAAAAAGATTCCTTCTGTTCATACTCTGCCCTATTAGAATCGGAATAAGTAAATCCTAACATCATCATAATAGGGACAGAAATCGGAGATATAAAAGTTGCATCGGCTATATTTTGTATAAGCATAAAGAAAAGTACAAAAATAAATATTCGATAATTATGGTTATAGAGCGTATTGGCCTCTTTCCATCTCTTTATCCAAAATACGACATATAGAAAAATTCCAATTATACCAAATTCTGCTAAGATAGGATAGAAAGTATCTACTAAGAAGTTACTGCTTTCTCCATAATCTAAAGGAGACATTCCATATACAGAATCTACTCCATATTCATAATAAAGTGGAGAATAATAACGTGCTGCAGCTTCGCTCCCAAAAGTACCAAAACCACTTCCTAAAGGGAAATAATCGGCTAATATCTTTACCGCAGTATAATAAAATGTAGTTCTTGCTATTCCATCTTCTTCTCCGGACAAAAAATATAAAGAAAATTTAGTCCAATTGACATAAATACTAAATATAATTATTATTAAAATCACAATTATATATTTGATAGACAACGTAAATTTTCCTTTCAAAAAAAAACCCAAATAAATAAAGCAGATTAGTTCTGTATTGAATTTACTTCTAAAAGTGAAAAGTCCAGGTAATAGCAAAAATAATGCAATATACCAATTTTTTTTCTTTTGAGGCGAAAAGTATAAATACGAAATAGATGATAATATACAAGCCGGATAAAATGCAGCCGTATTACTATATATATTTTCTATAAAAGGCAACATACACCAGCAATATATACCAAGAAATAAGAATATTCTTTTTAGTACCCTTTTAAATTTATTTGTCCAACTCACATGTAAATAATACATAGTATAAAAACAAATTATAGGCTTTAAAAAGAGTAAGAGATCAAGTATTATTGCTTGATATTTATTTATGCGTAAATAAAAGGAGTATATCAAATAAAAGAATAATATACCTAAAACTAAAAGGAATTCTTTTTTTCTTAATATTGGGGTAGTAAATAAAATATACCCCCCTAAAAAAAGAGTAGATAATTCATCTACGTAACTAAATGACTTAACAAAAGGAGTAAAAATAATATACAATACAGATATAATATATATAGCTAATATAAATTTATTATTTTTTGTTTTAGTCCTTTGGCATAGAAAATTTGTCATTTTATTTATTTCTATATAAATAGAGAAAAATTCTTAAAATATTATTGTTGGGAAACAATAATCAGAAGCTTTCTTAAAATATGAATAGCTTTCTTTAAAAGGAGAATTATTGAGCAACGCCAATCCTATATCCCAATAATTTTTATAGTAAATTCTATTTCTGTTTGGGCTTGATTCTATATCTTGTTTAAACTTATTCAGATAATACTCCCTATATATTTGAATTTTTTTTCCTGATGGTCTATTTATGTTTTGCGGATAAATGTAATAATATAACAAGGCTTTATCAGGCTTAACTTGTTTTAGTTTATATTTTCTTAAAATACGAGTAAGAAATTCCCAGTCTTGATGTCTTTTAAAGCTTGTATCAAATCCCTTGATTTCTAAGCATACGCTTTTTCTAAGCATTAATGAAGATGAACCAAATTTTGCTCTACAAAAAAGGAACTCTTCATAAAGGTTTTTGGATAAATCTACTTTATTTAATTGTTCTTTAATTCCGTGTGGGGTTATAAATCGATTTATGGAATTACAAAAAACTCCTGCCCAACTATCATCCAATTGATTTAAAACTTGTACTTGCTTCTCGACTTTTTCGGGAAAGAACTCATCATCATCATCCAATAAACAGATGTATTCTCCCTTTGCATTAAAAATGCCTGTATTTCTGGCTGCACTGCCATTACGATTTGTCTTATGTGTAATATATGTTATCTGCTCCTTATCAATGTATGACTTAAGAGTTTGAAAAGTTGCCAATTGGTTTTCTGTATTCTCTCCATTATCATCCACAACAATGACTTCAATATTCTTATATGTTTGGTTCAATACGCTATCTATTGCCCTGCAGATATACTGGGAACGGGCATAAGTTGGTATTATTACACTAACAAGTGGAGTACTTATTTTAGATTCCATAGTTATTTTTTATACTTTAAAAATTGATATATTTTCATTACACCTAAAACATTCAAAATTAGTACACATATTCCAGTAAAAATTAAAATTTGCTTCTTCCTTTTTGATAATTGTACCCATTGATATTCCACCATAAGTTGCTGATCTTTATTATCTTCATATCCATGATCTGCTAGAATATCTTCTCCACCAAAAGCTTTAACAGATGTCCACTCCTGACATGGCAAACTCCAAAATGGATCAGCACCAGATAATCCTAAAGGTAAAAAGAAAGTCATACAATGATAAGGGCTGCCACTGGATACATAATTTTCAGCAATATTCTTTTGCTCACCTACAAATCCAATTAAAAGAAAACCTTTATTGTCAAAAGATGATACAGAATCTGGAAATTGCCTTTTTAAAACAGCAGTCATAGCTGAGCGAACCTGATTGGGAGATAGTATTTCAGGTAATAACTTTAAAAATGCAGTTTCAGCCAATGCATGAAAAGTTCCATTTTTACAAATCAAGGTACGTCCCCATACAGGATAAGTACCTTCAGGAGAAATCATACGTTCCTGAATTACTGAATATCTTTGTAATCTGGGCCATTGAATTTTACGGTAGAAGTCAAATTTATCTAATTTATGTTTACAACCGATACGAATAACGTCAGTCAGCATCGGATGAATTACAAAAGAATTGTAATAATCCATAGCAAAATTTGCTCCGTCTCCATACATTCCATCACCATGATAATAGGAAAAGATAAATCTCTCTACACCATTTATTAATCGTTCATCATCGCACTCCCCTTCGTATTCCAATAAACAAGCTTCCACCATCGATGCAAAAAGAAGCCAGTTGCTATTGCCTGGAATGATGCGCCTTGTCTCCTTTAATTCTTTTAGGACTCGATGCTGAGTTTCTTTATCTAATTTATTCCATAACATAGTAGGGGCACGAAGTAATCCTTGTGCCAGATAAGCAGCATCTACAAGTGGCAGATTTCCCTCTTTAAAGTTCATATAATCTTTGCATGAAGGATTCACAGCATTACTGATTGCCTTAATTGCATAAGCCCTAAATTTTCTTCTTAACAAACCTTCCTCATCATTTCCATCTGGCAATTCTATCCATGGGGCTATACCACAAATCGTTCTGCCCAATGCCTCAAGATATTGAAATTTTCTGGTTGCTTCCGTGTAAACAGGCATCATAATTTTAAGAGAATCCACCGCTGTATATCTCAGTATCGGATAAGATATTTGTGACAGGTGATCAATCCAAAGTTTACGTTCATTAGTATCAGCTGATAGAAAAAGAGGATTCATAACCGATAACAATATCCCAACGCATAATATTTTAAATTTGATTGTCATAAAATTTAAGTGTTTTTTGTTCAGTAACAGTTTTATTATCTGGTATAGTTTGATTACTGATAGTGGTTCCATAACCAATTATACAACGACTTCCAATGACTGATCCTTTTAAAATTGTAACCCGCTTTCCAATCCAGCAGTCATCACCAATTGAAACAGCTTTAGTTTTAGGACGTTCATATTCAAAACCCAAAGAAGGATATTTACTTTCAGCCAATGCTCTTCTTTCCTTTGCCGGATAAATACAATGAGTATTGGTGTCCCAAATCATACATTCATATGAAATCTGATTGTAACTTCCAATTGTAATTGATTCATCACACCTTATCTCACTGTCTTCATTAATATTATTATAATCTCCAATTTTAAGGTTTCCACCATATCGAAGCCATATTCTACCTCTTAGCCGGTTACGGTTTCCAATAAATATATCTCCATCAGCTCGAATTGAATAGTTTCTATAAGAATAGCCTTTATCTAATATATTCTCATCTCCTATATATAGCCTTCCGCTTACAACAATCTGACTGTGAGTTATAGAGTTATGTTTTCCTATCTGAAGAGAGCTGTTTTTATTGATAACGGAAAGTCGGCATTTTTTTATTACAGTATCCTCCGCTATAGAAAGACTACAAGTTGGGGAAACCTGAATGATACAACCTGTTATAGAACAACGTTTTCCAACATTCAACTTACCGTCTCTTTTTACAATCACAACAGAGCCTTTGAAAAGATATCTCCACTTGATAAAAAAAAAGGAACTTATTAGTTTTTTCAACATAATTACGCTCTTACTTTATAAATGATTGATTTTGCTTTATTCTTTAAAAATAAACGTTCGTCTTTATTTAATCCAATCAACAGGATTGTTCCAATCCCACTTAAAACACATATAACCGAGAGTAAAACAAATCCTGAAAATCCATTATATATCAAAGGTTTAAAAAGTAAAGGAAGTATTATACTTACAATAGAAACAATGCTTATATTTAATAAGACCTTTCTAAAAAAATCTCCAATACTAAATCTTTCGATTTTTTTATACAGATAAAAACGAATAAATAAACAGAATAGTGATAAAAAAATAGCAATAAGCAATGTAACATAAGGTGGCATTCCTATCTTTAAACAAATAAATGAAATAGGCAAGTTCAGCAAATTAATACCACCAACAACTATTTGAAGATATTTTATATTACCGGTTGCTAAATGTGCAGTAAGTAAAGGCCTATATAAACAATCTGTCATAGATAAAAAAAGAATGAGTTGTACAAACTCAACTGTATATTCAGGAACAGTTTTAAGCCAAAGTTGCAAAATGTATTCTGTATTGAAAAATACCGGTAAAGAAAGAATTAATAGAAGATAATAAGAATATTGCGTACTTTTATAGATCAACATATTCATATAGTCTTTATTATTTTCCGCGTATGCCTTCGTGATCTGTGGATTAACGGCTATCATAAAATTATTTATAAAACTAGTGATAGCTGTATTTACCTGAATAGCTATTCCTCTCGCTGCATTAACAGTTGCACCACAAAATAGATTTATTAAAATATTTGTTCCTTGATCCCGTAAAAGTAAAGATGACGTACCAATAAAATTCCATCCTGCAAAACGAAACATTTCATTTAGAAGTTTTTTATCGTATGAAAACTTATATCGTCTGCATTCCTCAAAATGTTTTTTACTATATCTCCCATAAATATATCTAATGATACATGAGATTGCACACATCAACATCGAATAGAATATAAGTCTATCAATAGGTGAAATCAAAATCAAATATGCTATAGAGAGTTTTCCTATCGTTTCTACAATACTGATATAGGCAAAAGCAGACATTCTTTCATGAGCAATAATAACCGCATTATATGGAATACTTATCAGATTAATAATAAAGGCTAACAATGAAAATTGAAACACCCAATTACTAGCTTCCATACGTTGTTCTGCAATATTCATTTGTGTATTCAAAAACCATAAGCCAATTGTTTCAGCAAGTAGTACAATAATCAAAATCAGAATAATCTGAATAGTCATTGCAGATGAAAATATCAGATTGAGTTTTTGCTTATCTCCTTTACCTAATTCATAGGTAATAAACCGACTTATCGCAGCTGAAAGTGATCCAGAAAGAAGATTAAACATTACTACCACTCCTCCGATAACATTATAAAGTCCATAATCTTCTACTCCTAATGCATTCAGAACAACTCGTGAGGTGTAAAGACTAACTATCATCATAAACAACATCCTCACATAAAGTAGAAGTGTATTCTTGGCAATTCGCTTATTATTTTCAGCAATACTACTCATGAATATTTATTTCTTAAAAGATTTTAAACGTCCAATTTTGATGCAACTTACCGGGAAAGTCCTCTCAGAACTTTCCGATCAAATAAGTCAAAAATTAAGCTTGATTTTTATAATATGGACTCCGATGATTATCGGTAGCTGATTTTCATTTACATATCGTCATAGAAGACTTACACAGGACATTATTACATAAGCGGACTCAACCTTTGAATCATATTACGCAAAGAGCTTGCTTCAAGATTGATCATTTGGATAAAAAGTTCCAAGTATGATTGGGTGTGTGGATCCATGGATGGTTGCATTTGTGTATACGGGATGAATCCTTTTAATTCTTTCGGTATCGGTTTCGAATATCCGTTATAAAACCAGCCTAATGCAAAACTATGGAGGGAAATACGTTCGTAAGTCCGAAAGACAACGCTATCTTCTTTATTTCGCGTTTGGGCTAAGATTGCGCTATCATCTACGGTAGCTCCTATCACGCAAAGTGTTCCATAACCTTGGGCTACACCAGGATCCAGCGTGTACTCTATAACGCCTTTTCTGTCCCGTTTATTTCGATAGGTCACTCTGACAGCACCTTCTGATCCACCTCTGCCCAGTATTTGCTGGTCTATGACTTCACTTTTCTCTTGTCCGTATAACTTGTCCCATTCTTCATTAGACATAAAAGGTACTCCTCCAGCGGTTTCATTAGTCAACACTTGGATGGCTTCCTGCACATTGCTGAAACCCCGGTAGATATTAATCTTAGCCATAGGTTGATAATTATCAAGTTACCCTATTACTTCGTATCTTTTTCATCACCCTTTTCTGCTGGCATCTCAATCGGCTGGATAACCTGTGTAAAGGCTTCGATGATGGTATTCACCCCCTTGGGAACAGGAAGCTGTCCGGCATGGACATTAACTGTATATTTGGCGGAGTTGCTCTTCTCATAGTGTGTATCATGGGTGGAAGAGTCGCGTGAAGAATAGCTGGCAGATCCTTTGATGGAAACCGACAGAGGCCCCCACCCCAGCTTGCTTTCGAACGAGCCTTCGCCCCTGGATTCCGTTTCCTTGCTTTCAGATTCCGTTTCCGAAAAACTGGACTTCACCTCCATTTCAAAAGAAATGTCCACATTGTTTACTCCCAGAGAGTTGACCGGTATGATGGTCAGCAGGGGAAGATTGAACGAAGTGGTGAAATTCCTGATTTCAGTGGTCGGCTTGCCATCCTTATCCGTAGTCGGTGTCAGCACACCTCGTTCCAGCGACATTTCAATCATTACCGGAGCGTAACTGGTATGCCTGACTGAACTGTCAGCATCTTTTCCGTATTTTTTCTTATACTCCTCTTTTTCCTTATCTGTCAGCGCACGCTCCACCCGGTTGAAACAGGTTTCAAGCAAAAACTTGGTCTGTGTGAGTGCCATGGCAGCATTGGCCTTGGCGGAAGCATTAAGCGGACCGCCGATCAGATCTTCCATAGGCAGGCCCGTAAACTGCTGGGCCATTGATAAAAGTTCTTTTTCCATCTATTGTTTTTCCGGCTTTTCATCCAGCTGCCGGGAAGCCTTCTGCTTCAGCTCTTCCAGCCGGGCACTGGCTTCGGCTACAATGGGACGGCTCTGAGGAGTCAGCGAAATGCGCGAATGACATTGGGAACATTCAAAAGCTTCTCCTTTCAGGAGCAGGGCCAGATCGAAATAGATAATATTCCGGCAGCAAGGACATGGGATTGCATTAGGCATATTGTTAGTTTTTAAAGGTTTGTTTCTTCTGATTCTGTTTCCGTTTTCCGGAGAGGCACGGAAGCACGGATAGCTTTCTCGTAAAGCTCCATAACGGTAAGCAGTCCGCGCGAAAGGGGCTGCGAAGAGGTCTCCACAGACACTTCCAGTCCTTTCATGACCGGAGTCTTCCCGTCCCGGTCCGTTCCGTTCAGACGGCCGCGATACAGGGCTTTCTCGCTCAGGATATCGGTCTGTCCGTTGGCCGGATAGCTGTCGGACGAAGTGATGTCGATGGAAAAGTTGATATGGGCCTTGGCTACGGACAGGGCGTTGATGGAAAGCAGGTTGATAAGAGGCATCTGGAAGGTCATGGATTTGCCTTCTGCTCCTCCCACCTGGATACTCATGGTGATCATCTCCGGTTCGTAGACCCCGTCCTTGTATTTGAAACAGTTCTTCAGCAGGAAGGTGGTCTGTCCGGACAGCATCATCATGTTGGCCTTGGAAAGGGCAACCAGCGGAGCGCTGATAATGCTCTCGATGTTCTGTTCGCTGTTCAGATGTTCCGTTTTCGCCATAATTTTAAGAAGATTGATACTCAAAAGGAACAAAAATGCTTTGACTGGCCAGCATAGAAGTAACCATCAGAAATTCCGGGCTTTCACAATGTCCCTTTATCAGTTCTGAACCAGCAGTATAACTGATTCCTGCATGAAAAGGATTGCTTTTGGAAGGATACGCAGTGACTTCTGTGGTAATATCTTCAATAGAACTTTGCCGTACATCGCCAGCTGTAAGCTTTGCATATCCGGCTATACGGTCACCTTCTATACGAGGACGATATTTTCTACAATTCTCATAACTCGGTTCCCAATAATCCATCCGGTTCACGGATACATAGTCTTCATCCGTTCCACTTTTCAATCTTACCAGATTGAATGCGGAAGGAGCTACTACCTCACCCAATACCATGGATGGAGAAAATATGATGCGTGCCAATTGTTCATAATCGGCTACATATTCACTGACTGATATGACTTCCTGTTCTTCAGACACGGCCTATCTCTGCTTGAATTTGATCGAAAGCATTGGTCAGATTCTCCGGGGAAAACTCTTTCATCCCTTTGATCACCTTTTTATCTTTTCCCATGGCAAAGAATGAAAAATTTTCATTGCCTATATTGATGGAAGCCAACTGTTTTCCGGGAGCAGTAAGAAGTAATGTCCCGTTTGTATTTGGAAACAGGTTCCAGGCTTCAGACGCTTTTTCTCCGATGATTTCAAGGGCACATTTCGTATTCTCATACGCTGTCCGTTCAATGGGGAGAGCACCATTTTCATCCCAGTTCTCCGGCAGCAACTTAAGCTCCTCCAGCCTGTTCAATGCCTGCCTGATCCGTTTCTGCACGGCAACATTCCGGTACAAGTCGATTTCCGGAAAATAAGTTAAAACCTGCGGTAAAACAGGAAATGAAAGTTTATAGGAGTCTGCTGCTCCGTAGCAGTTCTTACTGACCGGATTCACAGACAATTCCATTCCCCTTTTTATACAGACTTTTGACAGACATATACCGCGTGATCTGCTTTCTCTTCTGCGGGAAACAGTCTCTGTCTGGATAGAATATGTAAATCCGTTCATGGTCAATTTTCTCCTCTTAATACGTGAATGATATTTTCAGTAACCACATACCTGAACGCATCAAACATAATGTCGTTCAATTCTGAAGCCAGACTGTATAGCTTCTCCGCTTCCATGCCTTCTGAAGGGACATAAGAAGCATGCAGGTCGAACAACAGATGTACGTTTGAATCGTTCATTACCTGAAAACCTATGGTAAGCTGCATACGGGCTTGATGGTCTAAATCCACCTGAGCCTCTTTGGTTACTTTTATCTGTTTTCCCTTCTCCAGTCTATATTTCTCCAGATCTTCTGTATGCTCCGGTTTGAACACATAATTCAAAGCATCCTTGAGGTCAAACCGATCAAGAGAAATATGAAACGGGAATCTGTTTCTTTTGGTCAGGGAAAGTTCCTGAATCCTGAACGACGGCACAACATCCTGCAAAAAGGTTTGTATCGTACAAAAGTGAACGGGCATTGTTTCACCAAAAGACCTGTAACCTTTCGGACCGATCGCTACCGTTGCGGTATCACCTTTGAAGGAATAGGTTGTCTCCGTTGTGCTGGAAGACAGTTCAGCATATTGATCTTCGCCTGAAGGAATATCCGTGACAGGGATATGAAATATTTTTTTACTGAATTCTCTGAATTTTTGCCAATACTCGGCCTGTGTATCAGAAGAAGAAAACCGGATATTGGCCGATACCGTTTGCAGAAAGGTTTGCGAATAAACCTCATGCTCTGTATGTGGATATGGATTGGTAAAATTCATAAAACTCAATATTAAGAAATCAACACTTATTTATTACAAAGAAACAAATTATTTTTTAGATTTTCCATAGAATGTACCCTTATTTTTCAGTTTTTTGTAAGTCTCCACTTTAAGTCCCCAACCACAACGGAACACTTCCGCAGATTCAGTGAAAGGCGCCGGAAACATCTCATTCCACTTATTGTCAATCTGTTACAAAGAAAATTCAAGCTTTTCTGCCAGCTTTGCCAACCTATATATAAACTTATAGGGAAAAGTGCGGACAGAAATGGATCTATTTTTGTCCGCACTAACTATAAAAGTTTTATTTACCTCTGGCAAACCTGGCAGAACTGCCGGTCAGGGCCTGTCCTTTGGATGCCGTTCCCGATAGTCATCTTCCAGACTGTCAAGAAGTTGGATCAGCTGTTGCCGGAAGACCTCAGAGGAGCGGCGGAACTGCGGAAGGTAAATGCGGAAAATGTCGTAGTACTGGTTCAGATTCGTACTGACCCCTTTTTTACTTTCTCATACGTGCGGGCACTCATCGAGGCCCGGTCGCAGATCTCACGGATGGTTAATAACTTGCCGTCGACTTTCACACGGCGATGCAGCATCTCAATGTACCGCCCCAGGGCAGCATTGGGTTCATGATTTTGTGTCATTTTTTTAAATTTAAAAAATTCGACACGAATATATGTTAATTCTCTTAATTTATCTATATTTTATTACCGCCATGCCGGTAAGCAAGATTTGGTGGTTTACACGCCTTTCACAACCTTTGTGGAAAACTTTAAAACATCAATGCCATGGAAGACATTACATTCAGCCTTTTCAAAGGTTATGCGGACACCTTGCCGGCGGACGCAACACTCAGTGAAATCATCCGGATGATCCGACAGGATCCCACAGTAAAACTACACACCCTTAAACACCGTTACTACGCTTCGCAGGGAAATGCCGCTGCTGCCGATAAGGAGAAATCTTCCTGTCCCTGCTTTTCCGTAGCCGTCCGTTTTCAGGGCGGCAAGCGGAAGAGGCATATCTGCGGATGGACTTCCGTCGGGCTGGTGGACATCGACCACCTGGAAAAGGCTGCCCTGCCGGAACTGCTGAAACGGATCGTTGCCGACCCGCATACCCTGCTCACCTATACCACAATCAGCGGAGCGGGCATCCGGATTCTCTACCGCATGGAGCACGATGAAAACACCCTGCAAAGGGCTGTCGCCTCTCCGCTTGACGAGAACGCATACCTGGCTTCGGAAGCGCAGTACCGGGCGACATTCCTGCTGGCAAATGACTATTATGCCCGACTGCTGGGAGTGGAATGTGACCTGAAATGCAAAAATTCAACCCGCCTGTGCGGGCTTGCCCACGATCCGGAACTTTTCTTCAATCCGGATGCTCTTCCCTTCCGGGCTGAGGTGGTTCCCAAAATCCGGAAACGGATGCGCAACTACCGGCTGGAAAGGGCCGTTACCACTGCCCGGAAGGAGCTGGAAGCGCAGGGGGTGACCTACGAACCGCACCAGCACAACGACTACATCATGCGGATGGGATATCTGCTCAACCGCTACGGGATAGACCAAGATCAGGCCACGGAATGGGCGCTGAATACCTTTACCGGTTACGACGGCGACATAGCAGGGATCTTCCGCTCCTGCTACCTGCAGACGGAAGAATTCGGTACACTGTCGCCCAGCACCGGAAAGGACAATGCACGGCAACCGCTGGCTGGCGTAGCTGAGATCGAGGATTTTCTCTGCGGTCAGGGTTCGTTCCGCCGGAATGTCATTACCGGCAAGTATGAGGTGGACTTCACCCGCGAAAACCGCGAAGAGGATTTCCGGGAAGTGGACGACCACATTGTGAACTCGCTCTGGGCACGCATGAGCAAAACAAACAGCCGCGTGCGGATCTCCGACCTGCGCAATGTGCTGGAGTCGGAATTCGTGGCGGACTACAATCCGTTTCAACTGTATTTTGACGGGCTGGATCCCTGGGACGGACAGACGGACTACATCGGCGAACTGGCCGATACACTCCATACGGTACAGGGTCCCGAGGACTGCCGGAAGTATCTGAAAAAATGGCTCGTGGGCTGCGTGGCGGCACTCTTCGACCGCTCGGTGGTGAACCACGAGATTCTGGTGCTGGCCGGTCCGCAGGCCACCTACAAGACAACCTGGCTGAACAACCTGCTGCCGCCGGAACTGCGGAAGTATTTCTGCGTGAAGTCCGACTTTGCCCAGATGACCAAGGACGACCAGCTGCGCCTGACGGAATTTGCCCTGATCTGCCTGGAGGAGATCGAGGAGCTGCGGCCGGAGGCGCTGAGCCGCATCAAGGCGGTATCGACCACCCTGATCATCAACGAGCGGAGGGCGTACGGGCACTTCAAGGAATCGAAGCCGCACATCGCCAGCTTCTGCGGAACGACGAACAATGTCAACTTCCTGACCGACGTCTCAGGCGACCGCCGCTGGTTTCCCATGGAGATCACCGCCATTGATGATCCGTATACGCACCCCGTGAACTACAGGGGGGTGTATGCCCAGGCTTACGCGCTCTGGAAAAGCCGCTTCCGCTACTGGCTGAGCAGCAGTGAGGTGGCGGAGGTGAACCGCCGCAACGAGTATTTCCGGGCACCGGATCTGGAAGCGGACCAGATCCAGACGTATTTCCGCCGTCCCCTGCCGGGGGAAGCGGCTGTCTTCATCACCACGGCCCAGATCATCAGCCGCATCAGCGGAGGAATCCGCCAGCTGATGAGCCCCGCCAAGGTGAACCAGCTGATGAAGAAGCTGGGCTTCGAGGCGGTGCGCAGCGGCAACAAACGGGGCTATCTGGTAGTGGAACTGACACTGGATCAGGTGAACCAGAACCGCAGTGCCCTGGGGCATTACTTGCGGGAAGCGGAAGCCTGATACTCCGCAAGAGGATCAGGACAAGGCGCTGCGGAACTTCTGCCAGTAATCCTTACCGAGGAGTTCCCAGGCGGCCACGCCTGCAACGGCGAGGAAAATCCATCCCAGCACGATCACCTTACGGCTGGTGCCGGAAGGTTCTCTCGGAACGACGGCAGGTTCCACCACGGCAAAGACGGGCTTTTCTTCCTGTACCTTGGCCCGGGCCACCTGCAGCTGCTGGGCTACCTGGCTGTAGACCTGATAGGCCAGCGACATATCGTTCTGAAGCCGTTCGCGCTCGGCCAGGGTACTCTGGAACACCACGTTGCTGTTGGCATCCACATATTTTGCATACCGCTGTTGGGCTTCGTAATATTCCGCCTGGCGTTCCCGGTAAAGCTGTTCCAGGTAACGGCAGTCTTCCTTCGCCTTGCGGGTACGATAGGCTGTGATATACTGCTGAAGCTTGGAAACCACACTGTCGGCCACCGTGGCAGTGACCTTGGGATCCTGCAGGGTAACGGTCAAAGTGGTAATTGACGTCTTTTTATCCACATTTGCCAGTACAGACTCACGAAGAGACTTTAATTTCCCGGCCTCTTTTTCTGAAAGTTCAATGGAACCTCCGGCCAGAGAATCAACGGGCAGCTCTTCCTTGTCACCGCCCAACAAAGACTTGATACCGCCGACCGCCATGCCGGGAGCACGCAGGATGTAGCTCCACCAGGGAGCGGACAGTTCGTCCAGATAGGCAACAAGTGTGGTATCCACCTTGCCGTCAGCCGTACGGACACGGGCATCAAAAAGTTCCAGCAGGAAAGGGGTAGAAGCCACAATATCGGGAGCCAGCGTCGCATTCAGGGCATCCGGACTGTCGCTTCCCATACTGGTTCCCAGAAAGGAGGCGGCCATACTTGCCAGTCCTCCCCCGCTCTTGCCGCTGCCCATTTCGGGGGAAAGGGTCACGCTGACCGTATATTGCTTGGGAATGCTCAGGGCAATGATCACTCCTGCCACCAGTCCCACGGCGGCAGCGAGATATAACTTCCTGCGGATGGCAAATATGCGACGGATCAATGCCATCCAGTCAATTGTCACTTCGTCCTCCTCCCCGCCTTCGGGACGGGTGAAGAGGGGCTGCTGTTCCATCTTATCTGTTTTCTTTTCTTCCATAGGTATTACTTCTTGATCAGGTTCGTAATTGTGGCGAACATGGTAGCGAGGGAACCGAAGGAGCTGGCATAGCCCAGGATCTCACCCACATTGACCTTGCGGTTCTTCTTGCTCGGCACAATAATTTCACACCCCGGTTCGATCTTGTCGCTGTCGCGGCTGCCCACCTGGGTGACCTGACCGTTCATATAGATAATGAATTTCCTGGATTTCTTCGCATTGTCGGCATAACCTCCTGCCTGGTCGAGGTAGTAGCTGACATTCTTGCCTTTCAGATAGGCCACCGTGTTGGGAACCATTACGGCACCGTCGATCTTCACGGTGTTGTTCATCTTGGGCACACTGATGACATCGCCTTCACGCAGCACCAGGTCGTACTCGCCGCCGGGATTGGCCAGGGCTTTCTCCAGATCGAGTCCCACACTGAAAGTGTCTTCCACACGCACACCCAGCGAGTCCATCATGGCCTTGCCGAACTGGCGGTTCATGATCTCAAGGACATCGCGCATACGCTTCTTTTCATCCTCATTCGCCACACGGGTCAGCTTCGCTCCGCGCAGGTAGGCCCTGGGAGTAGCACCTCCGGCCTTACGCAACAGGTCGGACAGGCGTTCTTCGCGGCTGGTCATCGCATAGGTACCGCCAAACAGCACTTCGCCGGTGACCTGTACGTTCTGCTGGATCTGATAACCCGGGCTGCGGCGCACGAACACCTGATCGTAGGGCTGGAGCACAAATCCCTGCTGGCCATCGATCACAAAGCCGTCCTTCAGGGCAAAGGTGAAGGTCTGGCCGATGCTGTCGGTATAGCTGGTGCTCCTGGGGTCCTTGATACGGCGGGAAACATCCACCCGTACGGTAGAGGCAGCCTCACGCAGACCTCCGGCACGGATAATCAGGTCTTCCAGCGTCATGTTGTCCGAGAAGGAATAGCTGTCCGGACGGGCAACCTCGCCATAGATCATCACATCGCCGCGGTCTTCCAGGTCATGGATGCTGGGGATGTTCAGGATGTCATTCTTCTGCAAGGGGATATCGGGAGAAGTACCGTTCAGGATGCCTGCCACATCGACACTGACAATCTCGGTCGTCAGGTCGGGACGCTCGCGCTGGAGCACGGCACGCTTCATAAAGGCATCGCCGGTCAGTCCTCTGGCCTCGGTGATCAGGGCACGGACGGTGTTGAGTTCTCCGCTCAGCTGGTAAATGCCGGGACGATAGACCGCACCGCGGATTTCCAGTTTGTTGGTAAAGCGGTTCAGGATGGCTTCGGCCGTCACCACGTCGCCGTTGCGCATCTGGTAGGCACTGAAGTCCTTGTCCCTGACGGTATTGATTTCATATTCTTCCCCGTTCTGGCGAACCACACGGAGGGATTTCGTATAGGCTTCGGCATCGAATCCGCCGGCATACTGAATCAGGGTGGCCAGGGATTCCCTGGCCTTCATTTCGAAACGCATGGGGCGCTTCACGTTGCCGCTGAACTTGACCATCACTTCATAGGCAGGCACAATGATGACATCGCCTTCCTGCAGACGGATATCGTCCTGGATCTTGCCCTTCATGATGAAGTCGTACACATCGACATCGGCGATCTTCTGTCCGGAGCGGACTACCTGCACGCTGCGGAGACTTCCGATCTCGTTCACGCCGCCTGCCCGGTAAAGCGCATGGAAGACGGTGGAGAAGCTGCTCAGAGCATAGGTACCCGGCTGCATCACCTCACCCATCACATTGATCTGGATGGTACGGGTATTGCCCAGGGTCAGACGGATTTCCAGATTACCCTCGGCACTGTCGAGACCGCTGTACGTCTTGCCCAGCACCTTCTTGAGGTAATCATTGGCCGCGCTCACGGTCATGCCGCTCAGGGAAACGGGGCCGATCTTCTCGATATTGATGGTTCCGTCGGGAGAAATCTGCTGACGGATAGTATTCTGGCTGGTACCCCAGATGTCGATGATCACCTCATCGCCCGGGCCGAGCCGGTAGTTGGGCGGAGTAGCCAGATTGACACTGGGTTCAAAGGTAAGATTGCGGGTATTGAAAATGTTGCGCCCGAACACCTGGTCCTCGCGGGCAAGTTCGGCAGCATCGGGCTGCGGAGTTTCCAGCGCAGTGGAAGTGTCCTCCTTCACCGCCTCGCGCAGGCGGGCTTCATTCAGTTCGGTACCGCTCATCTGAGAGGCATTGACTCCCTGCTGCTGTTCGTACAGTTTCTTTACTCGTTCGGCCTGTTCGCGTGTGACGCCTCGCCGCGCCAGTTCGGTAGCCAGCTGACGCTGGTCCTTCCCTTCGGCCATCCCCTGTTTCACGTACTCCAGTACCTGCTGGTCGCTCATGGTCTGTGCACAGACAGAGGGAGCAGCAAGGAACAGACACAGAAACAGCGGAATTACCAGTGAATGTTTCTTCATATCTACTTCTTAAGTTTTTGTATAATGATTGTTTTTATTGACTTTCAAGGCTCCCCCAGCGCCTCGACGATCAGGCGGACCTGAGCGGGCGTAAAGCTGCGCACCTTCTGGCTGAAACCGGACGCATGAAGCGCGTCGACCAGTGCAGGCTGCAGGGAAATCCAGTACATCAGTTTGCGGCGGGCAGCCCCTGCCGTGATGTTGGGAGCATAGCAACGGGCAAGTTCCCCGATGCCGTAAGAGCGAATCTGAAAAGTATCCATATCTTTGTTTCTGTTAATTGATTATAGAATAAAGATACTCATTTTCAGTGATATAAGCAAGTTTTTCCGGTCTCTGTTCCGGTCTTTTTTCACCTCCGGACCGTGTGTCGCCACACCCCTGTCGGGCCTTATCGTGCATCATCGCCCGTCATTCGCCGACAAGTGTCCGTAAGGTGCAAACCGCTCTTCGGAAGGTGTTACCTTTGTCATACAGACAACGGGAAGGAAGGTTCCGGACAAGCTCTCCGGATTATCCGGAAAATCCAGAGAAACCGACAGGTGGTTACCTCAGCAACGACTGGTCGATGCAGCTGAATCGACCGCACGATCCCTTCGCAACGACTGGTCGATATCCTGGCATTGACTGGTCAATGCAAGGAATGGCCGGAACCCGAAAGTCCGGAGTCTGTAAGGAACTTATTTATTAACTCTTTATTTATCGTATTATGTTAAACTACAGTATCGCCATGAGAAGCAACCCCATCGACAAGGGGGCTCCCAAGAAAGCTTATGCCACTTCACAGTACAGCGAAGTGATGAACATCAACCAGTTTGCCGAACATATTGCCAGCCACGGCAGCGTGTACAAGCGTTCCGACGTGGCGGCGATCCTGACCATGGCGGTGGACTGCCTGCGGGAACAGCTGCTGGAAGGCAAGAAGGTGGAACTGGGCGACCTGGGTTTCTTCTATGTCCGCATCAGCGGTGAAGGGGCTCCTTCGGCTGCCGAGTACAATCCGGCCATTTACGTCAAGAAGCTGAACGTGAAATGGCAGTGCGGCGCCCGCTTCAAGGATCTGCTGGGTGAAGCCGTCTTCAACCTGGTGGCTCCGCGCTCTGTCAGCCAGAAAGTGCTCAAGGCCCACAAGGCCGGTGAAACAACCGTGGATATCTCGCCGGAGGTGACGGAGGAAGAAACGGATGACCAGGGCGGCATGGGTGTCTGACCAGCGGAAATAACTGACGGGAACTGACGCGCGACGGCGACCCTTTCCAGACAGGCGGTGAGCGGACTCTCCGAAAATGACTCCGGATCCGCCAGGCACAAGTGGCTTTCACCAGGGAAAGCAGGAAACCGTTCCGTCAGGCTCCTCAGTGCTTCCGACCCCAATTATATAAACCTTAATCTTAACTGCTTATGGAAAATACCAGCAAGAAAAAAACAATCTGGAGCCTGGTGCTCAAAGTGATCATCACCGTGGCAACCGCCGTCGCAGGTGCCTTCGGACTCAGTGCCTGCGGGGTGATCTAGCGGACGAAACCGGAAAGGATTCCTGATTTGAAGGAGGGCTGCACAAGGCAGACCCTCCTTTCTTTTTCAGTCATGAAACACTTAACCAGCGGTTAAATTTCTTCGATCAGTTCGCACCAGGTGTAGCTGACCCGCAGCAAAGCGGCACTTCCGCTCACCTGAATGGCGATATAATGGCGTCCTCCGTAACGGACAAACTGTCCTTCCATACCGAACAGCGGTCCCTTGCGGACAACCCGCACCCGGACATTTTTCTTGTTCTTCAGTTTTTCGGGATCAATGAACCGCGTCCCCTGGATCTCGGGGTTGGTGGCCCGTATGAAATTCTGCATCTCCCGGTTGGAAATGATACAATAGTCGGCACTTTCCCGTCCGCGCCTCATGAAATACGTGGGAAAAGGAATGGACTGCTGCAAACGTCTGCACCATTCGCGATCGTAGTGGTTACATCGTATGAAAAGCAGATTATGGATGGCGGGAACAAGAATCCGTTCGCAACGTCCGCTTCCATCTTTTGCGTCCTGCAGCTCATAAGTCTGGGGGATATAATAAGGTATCTCTGAGTCACGAAGAAATTCGGCCACCTGCAATTCCTTACAGTAGGTGGTCTGCAACGGGATCCATATCGGGTTTTCTTCGATCGTCTGTTTCATTTCTTTACCTGTCGTAATCTGGCTGAAATTTTTCCGCATGTATATTCTTCTCTCTCCACCAGGTCCTGCAGGAGCCCGGTATACCACATCTATTTGGTTGACAATAAAGAGAAATGAAATAAAACATGCTTCCGTCTAGGAGAGACCGGCCCTCCCACAGCTGCCAGGTTGTATCATTTCGGCGCAAAGATAAGCATTTTTCCCTATGATGATACATTTTTACTCCTGTTTTAACCAAATATTCCCGTATATTACAAAACAGGTATTTACATTTCCATTACAAAAACCAACTTTAGGTTCAACGGGGTAAAAAAATAACGTTCCCAATAGTAGGTTATTTCATATATTCTCACTACCTTTGCCCCATTAGAACCCGCCAAGCCTCTTGACAATGCTCAAATCGGCGGGTCGTTTTTTTATTCTACATATATGAAAGCAAATTTCGTCAAGCCTTATTCCTTCGATAGATATAACAGCAATGGGATTCTGTCGGAATTGGAAAGAAGAAAGCTTGTGGAAATAATTTTTCCTCCTGAACACTCTGCTTGACAAAAGCGGATATTACTTCCGGTTATAGGGTATAAAAAAAGGTGAATAGCGAAACCGGAAAGAATGTATTACCTTTGCAGCGGATTAAAAAAGAGATAAAACTATGTTCAGTAAAGAAAACAGAGCAAATACCATTCACGGTATTTTATTGATTGCCTTATTCTCATTCGCTGCGTTCTACATCGCCGAAATTCCTTTCGTGAAAAGTCTGTCATTCAGTCCGCTGATTGTGGGTATCATCCTGGGTATGCTGTATGCCAACAGCCTGCGCAACAAGCTTCCCGAAACCTGGGTGCCGGGAATCAAGTTCTGTACGAAGCAGATCCTGCGTGCCGGTATCGTACTCTACGGATTCCGCCTGACGCTGACACAGGTAGCTGCCGTGGGACTTCCGGCTGTGGTGATCGACACCATCATCGTGGCAGGAACCATCTTCCTGGGCGTATGGCTGGGCAAGCTGCTGAAAATGGATAAAGATACTTCGCTGATGACGGCTACGGGAAGCGCGATCTGCGGTGCTGCGGCAGTGCTGGGTGCCGAACCGGTCGTGAAATGTGAGGGCCACAAGACAGCCATCGCCGTATCGACGGTGGTGATCTTCGGAACGATCTCCATGTTCCTCTATCCTATCCTGTACCGCGCCGGTATGCTGGATGCGCTGGGTGACACGGGAGTAGCAATCTATACGGGAAGTACCCTGCACGAAGTGGCTCACGTGGCCGGTGCGGGTAACGCAATGGACCCGACCGACACGCTGGGTATTGCGGGTACGGCAACCATCACCAAGATGATCCGTGTCATGATGCTGGCTCCGGTGCTCGTGATCATGAGCTTCGCACTGGCCGGCCGCAAGAAGGCTGCAACAGAGGGAGGCACGACCCAGAAGAGCAAGATCACCATTCCCTGGTTTGCCTTCGGATTCATCGGCATCATCTGTCTGAACTCACTGCTGCAATACCTCTTCGGAGTGGACAGCGTGAAGGAAATTCCGCTGAACGGTGCCATTGAATACATCGATACATTCATGCTGACCATGGCCATGACTGCCCTGGGTACAGACACCAGCATGGAGAAATTCAAACAGGCAGGTGCGAAACCTTTCCTGCTGGCCGGACTGCTTTACATCTGGCTGCTGGGCGGCGGTTACCTGCTGACCAAGTGGCTGGTTCCGATGATCGGATAAGCCAATGTATGGGATGAAAAATGGTTCAGGGGAAGTCTGGTTTGTGGTTCCGGACTTCCCCTGAATGGTTTTTACAACGGATCTTATTTTCCCAAACGGCTTCTTGCCTCACTTGCAGGATAATTGTATCGGATCGGTGAGGCTCCTTTCAGCATTTCAGGCATTGAAATACTCCGGGAAACAACTCCCCAGTCTATCCGTTGCCGATTGATCTCATCATATTTCAGAAATTCTTCAAAGTTATACATGCCACCGGACTTCTCCATGATACGACGATAAATGCTCTGTCGGCTTGGTGCGTTAAAGCCACCGCTATTATACCGCATGATACTATTTTCCGTAGCCCGATATACTCCTTTGGGATAATAATCAGCTCCTTCATAAATTCCGATTTTTTCATTTGCATAGCGGGCATCCGACAGAAAATATCCCCACGACACTTGCAAAGGATCAGAGGTCACATCAATGTTCATGGATTCATTTATAGCATGAAGTTCCTCAACTCCAGCTGAATAGGGATAATAACCTTCAAATTCAGTATATTCATCGGCCAGTTTTCCAAATCCATGCCCGCAAGCTTCATGATGGATCAGATATTCAAGATCTTGCCCACCCTGACCATACAGACAGAAAGCTGCCGAAAAACCATCAGACCACATCGAACAATTGGAACGGAACGGTGCACTTGAATTCAACAGAACAATGGTAGTTACATCAGCTGTCTGATAATTCGTTTCCGCCATCTTATAGCAATAATCAATAACCATCAGAGGATTTGTAACAAATGTATTCCTCTCAAATTCTACTGAGGTCTGAAATGCTGTATTCTCCCCAAGTATTTCATTTCTGGACACAACATTGACCATATACACATCAAAGTAATCCTGAAAAGAAGCATATGGTTCTTCTGAAAAGAACGCCTTCATGGCCTGTTCGGCATGGCTCCGATATGTTCCATCGGCAATCAGACGGTCAGAATAGGCATCACCGAAAATCACCAGTTTCAAACCATCTCCTACTGTGTGAGTCTGAAGAGTAACAACAGACCCATCCATCGAATAATCAGTGGATTCATACGTAGGGAATATCAATTTATATCCTTCCTGCTGAAAAAGAATGCCACCAAAACCAACTTCATTCCACCACTTACTGGCAAGTATTTCATCCGGCACGTTTCCACTTAGCCTGTTGCCGGTCAAATTCATGTAATTCAAATTTTCCAGATTAGCCAGAGAAGCAGGAAGGTTTCCGGTTAATCCATTTTCAGATAAGGAAAGACTCCTGACACGTCCATCCCAATATTCAACTCCATACCATTCATATAAAGGCTTGTCACTGCACCAGTTCTCATGATTGATCCAATTGTCGCCATCAGTAGCATTATACAGATCTATCAACGCCTGCTTTTCCCGCTGCTGAACCATCATTACATCTTCAAATTCCATTTCATCAACCGTCAGATCATATACATGCCCGGGGAGAAAACCACCTTCAGGGGCTTTCCGTTCCAAAATTGCCTGATCGGCTGTTCCATCATTCTTGAAAAGAAAAAAAGTAATGACGTTGTCTTCTGAAGTCGGGAGTACAGCCAGATAACAGGTAACCACCTCTTTATCGGCTATCTTATCAGCAGGTATCAGATACCACATGTGATTATACTTTACTCCGCAAACCATCTCTTTCTCCATATCAAAGTAAGGTAAATTACCTTCTTCGGTTACAGGAATGAGAGGCTCTACCGAACGAACAAACAATCCCTGTGCATTATCCAAAAGTTCCGCACGAATATTAAGTTTCAAAAAAGTAAACAGATGACTAAAATGCAAATGCAATTCTCCATTCTGCATCTGGCTTTTAGCGTACATGAAGTCAACAGCCGGATCGGGATGATCCTCACAATAAGATTGTGTAAACAGATCTCTGAAGGGAAGATGAGGAAAACTTAAAGCAGATTCTACATGAGGATAATATGCATAGAACTCTCCCCCTTCTTTTTTCTCTAAAGGTGTATCAACCGGAGCAAAATCAACCTGCTTTCCTTTTGTAAGAGCTTTATAACGTATTGCCCTTGACTGCCCTTCCGGGAACAGACCAATCAGGTCACCTTCATCCCATGAAACAACAACTGCATCTTCGCCCACATCATATACAGTTCTTGATGACTGATCTATAACACCTGTCACACGGATACTTCCATTTTGCCCATCAAATGACTGCTCATCCGTACATGCTGACATACTCCATACCAAAAACAGCAAACCGATATAAATTCCTATGTTTTTCATTATATTTCCTTTCTTTTAAAGTTACCATTTGTCAACCGGCATATCGTCTGTATTTTCACCCTCTGGAACAAGATACTGACTATTCCCTTCCTGAATAACTGATACCGTCTGATAAAGTTCACCACTCCGGATTGTCACAACTCCATTCCGTTCTTCTTTATTCCAATTCTCTCCTATGGTCAGACTGATGACAGAGTCTCCTGCACCTCCTGTAAGGGGAGTTATACTTATCCATGAAGAGAACTGATCATCCAGTTCAACACTCCACCTCCCATCAGAATGAAGTTGTATAGAAACTGTCTCTCCACTTTGAGAAATATTCCAGGAAGTCTGTGATTCCGGTATTTCAAGAATTGTGGCAGAAGCAGAAGAACCCGCATTCTCCTTTTCACAGGAAAAGAGGAATACACTAAACATTAAAATTATCACCCGAAAAATTCCAGAATGGGACTTTGGAAAATTAAAAAAGACAAACATAACCTATCTGTTTAAAAGTTTACGGATTTGTGAATTATGTGGCTAAATATATAAAGAAAATATCAAAAAATCAATACATTCAGAAAAAATTATTACATACTCCCGTAAAATCAGATATATTATCAATGATTACAGAAAATAAGCCAGCACGATGAAAGCTACGGCTATGCAGAGAATACCCCAAACAGGGTATTTCACCTTCGGGAAAGTGGAGCTAACTTTGCCGCAAAAATACTTCATGAATCTGGCTGCATTGATTTCGGGCGGAGTGGACAGTGCCGTAGCGGTCCACCTGCTCTGCGAACAGGGCTACAAGCCCGACCTGTTTTATATCCGGATCGGCATGGATACCGACGACGGACTGAGCTGCACGGCGGAAGAGGACATCGAACTGGCGACGGCAACGGCCCGCAAGTATGGCCTGAAGCTGGAGGTGGTGGATCTCCAGCAGGAGTACTGGGACCGGGTGGTGGCTTACACCATCGACAAGGTGAGACAGGGCTTCACGCCCAACCCGGACGTGATGTGCAACAAGCTGATCAAGTTCGGATGTTTCGAGGAAAAGGCGGGACATGCGTACGACCGGATTGCGACGGGGCACTATGCGTCGACCTGCGAACGCGAAGGGAAGGTGTGGCTGGCAACGGCCAAAGATCCGGTGAAGGATCAGACGGATTTTCTGGCTCAGATTGACTACCTGCAGGTATCCAGGCTGCTGTTTCCGCTGGGGGGACTGATGAAGCAGGAGGTGCGCGAGACGGCTCTGGCGGCACGGCTGCCGAGTGCCCGCCGCAAGGACAGCCAGGGGATCTGTTTTCTGGGAAAAATCAACTACAACGACTTTATCCGGCGTTTCCTGGGCGAACGGCCGGGGGCAATCGTGGAACTGGAAAGCGGCCGGGAGATCGGTACGCACAAGGGATTCTGGTTTCACACCATCGGACAGCGGAAGGGACTGGGACTGAGCGGAGGTCCGTGGTTCGTGGTAGACAAGGACCCGGAGAAGAACCTGCTGTTCGTATCGCGGGGATATGACACGGTGCATCAGTACGGGCGGAAGTTCCGGCTGACGGACTTTCATTTCATTACGGAAAATCCCTGGCCGGAAGCCGGGGAACAGGAGATCTGCTTCAAGATCCGCCATACGGACCAGTTCCTGCCGGGGGTGATCCGACCGGCAGGAACCGGTTATGAGGTGGAGAGTCCGCACCTGATCCAGGGAATCGCACCGGGTCAGTTCGGTGTGATCTACGACCGGGAGGCACGGCTCTGCATCGGAAGCGGGGAAATCCGCCGGTGTCCCGGATAAATTCACTTCAGCAGGATGCCGAACTCGGCTCCCGTAGCGTAATTGCCTTCCAGCACGCGCAGGGCTGTCAGCTTGAGATAGCGACAGGACACGGGAGTCTTCAGTCGGAAGGAACGGTAGACCGGTGCCTGACGGATGTTGGGAATAAAGTCTTCGTATACCGGTGTCCAGTTTTTGCCGTCCTCGCTGGCCATGAGAGCAAGGCGGTCGATTACCCCCTCGCTGCTGTTGTCCTGACGGGGCGTATAGGAGAATCCTTTGACTTCCTGTGTTTCGCCCAGGTCGATCACCAGACTCTGCGGACGGAAAGCAGCATCCTTGTCCTGAGAAGGGGAGCGCCAGAAGGTCTGGTCGTCATCATCCACCAGGGCCCCGGCTGCGGCATAAGGCTGCCCGTCGGCGGTCAGGATGCGCCAGTTGCGCTTGCAGGCATCGAAGGTACGGACAGCTTCCTCACCTTTCCGGCCGTCCTTGTCGAAGGCTACGGCACGGACAGCTCCTTCCCGGGCAAAGGTAAACGGTCCGGTATAAAGCGGAGAGGAAACCGAAGGCACGGAACCGTCGGTCGTGTAGCGAAGCTGGTAGACCGGACGTTCCACCTGAAGAGACACTTCGCCCGCCTTGGTGCGGCTGATCACGGGAGCAACGGCTCCGTCGGGTTCCTTGTAGCATCCCACTTCACTGACAGCCAGGGCAACCGGTGCATAGAAGCGGATGCGCAGAGAGGAAGTCTCCACATAGTTTTTCAGACGGATCAGACGGCAGGCACCGATGCTGGTGGCTCCGGCAATTTCTTTCCAGGTTCCGCCGACCTTCATATCGACTTTCACCGAGTCAATGCGCTGGCCCAGCTTGATGTTTTCGCGCAGTTTGATGATATTGAATGTTTCCGTACGGGGAAAATCAAGAACCAGTTCGGCTGAGGTTACCTTGTCGTCGGTGGCCCAGTAGGAATAGCGGTCTCCGTCGGTCAGAAGGGCAGTGCCGTAATGTGCCTCATCCCCACCCCGCACATTGGAAGCATGCAGCGTAGCTCCCCTGGTCAGGTCATCGCGGAACGTAGCTTCCAGGTAGCGTCCGAACTCTTCCAGGGCAAGCTTGTCGGGCTCATCCTGTTCCCCCAGCGGATTGATCGGGAGGTTCAGATCCCATCCCTGTCCGCGTCCGACACTGTTGATATAGATGTCGAACAGTTTCTGGGGAGTCTTGACGGTCAGGCTGTCGGAAGCGTGCCAGGTGAAGCGCCGGCGCAGGGAGAAGTCAGCTTCGGCAGGAATCCAGTACTGGCCGTTGCGGTTTCCTTCGTTGATGCGTTTGATGTGTTCGGGCGCACCGGAAGGGATCGGCCGTCCGTTCCATTTCTCACCGGGAGCAAACAGGGTAGCCCAGCAGGTCTCGCCGGCATATCCTTTCTCATTGCCCACCCAGCGCACGTCGGGTCCCGGATCGCCGAAGATCACGGCATTGGGCTGCAGTTCGCGGCAGAGAGCATAGATGTTTTCCCAGTCGTAGTAGTCGAGGAAGCCTCCGCGGTATTCATTGGCACCGCCATAATATCCGTCGCCACCCTCACCCGGAGCACCGTCGAACCAGATGATAAAGAGATCGCCGTACTGGGTGAGCAGTTCCCGGAGCTGTGCCTTGAACATATCCAGGTATTCGGGAGTACCGAACTTGGCCGTATTGCGGTCCCAGGGAGAAAGGTAAACCCCGAACTTCAGCCCGTGCTTGCGGCAGGCTGCCTCCCACTCGCCTACCCAGTCGCCTTTTCCGTTGCGCCAGGGAGAACGGGAGATATTGTAGTCGGTCGTGCGGGAAGGCCACATACAGAATCCTCCGTGGTGTTTCGCATTGATGAGGAATCCCTTCGATCCGGCTTTCTTGGCACGGAGCACGATCTCTTCGGCATTGAAGTTTACGGGATTGACGATCTCGGGAGACTCGTCGCCCCAGCCCCAGTCTTTATCAAGGTAATTGATCTGATTGAACTCAATCATGTTATACATCTCCATCTCATGCCACTGCAACTGGCCCTGTGAAGGAAGTGCCCCGTAGGGAGCAGGTGGAGGAACTGTCTGTCCGGAAGCGGTCAGAGCGGAAAGAGAAGCGCAGGCTGTCAGTACAGCCAGCAGGGAACGGGTTGGTTTCCACACATGTTTCATAAGTATTTTCTGTTAAGATGAACACAAAAGAACCGTCACCGGGACGATCCGGACACAAAGATAACCCATCCCGGTTTTTCTGCAAAGGAATCAGGTGGAAAAATAAAGGTACAAAAAACAGGAACAGCCGTATATGTGAGACTGTCCCTGTTGGTTTATTCATGGCTATGCTTTCAATCAGAAAGAAAGTCCGTCATTCCATCCCGGATTCTGTGTCAGATTCGGGTTCAGCGAACGTTCATTGATAGGAATCGGATAGAGATAGTCGCGTTCCTCATTAAAGGCAGTACGCGAAATGTTATGGTGATAATCAACATATCCGCTTTCTCCTTCGGTCAGCACGATGTCAGATCCGATCTTGTACACCTGTGCATCCTTTTTATCAGGTTTGGTATCGCCGGTATAGAGAACGACATCCGTCACGCCGTCACCGGAAAGATCGTATTCACCTGCACCGGGGAAATACATACCGGTAATGGACTGATTCACGCAGGAGCCTGCTTTCCAGCGCACCAGGTCATCGAAACGGAATCCCTCCTGAGTGAGTTCAATGGCACGTTCCCGACGGATTTCGAGAATCACTCCCTGATTGCTTCCGGTCACGTTGGTATATCCATATTCAGCTGAAGAAAGGTAACTGTCCGGATTAGCGTTGGCAGCGGCCATATCCAGATGTGGCATTGCCACACGGTCACGGATCACATTAACGGTCTTGTCAAGATCAGCCTGTGTCAATGTTCCAAGTTCAGCCTTAGCTTCCGCATAGTTCAACAGGACTTCAGCATAGCGGAAAACCGGAAGGTCGCAAGTAGAACGGTCGTTACGGTCTACCTGTCCGCCAGAAGCAGTCGGATCCTGTACAAACTTGACAGGCTGGTAACCGGTTACGCTGACCGACAAGTCAGGAGCCAGAATTTCAGTCTGGCCGATACGGTGATACCCCGGAGTACGGACAGTCTGAGCCAGACGCGGATCGCGATCTTTCACTTCTTCGGTGAAAGGCATTTTCTCCCATCCTGCACGGTCGGTAAACGGTGTTCCGTCTTTCATCAGGTAGGCATTGATCAGTTTGCGGGGCAGTCCCGGACGTCCCTGTGTCGGAACCAGAGTATGTGCCGTAGCATTGTGGTAAAGACTCATACCATAATCGAATTTGATAGCCAGGATATACTCATCGGGATTGGCATCTTCTGCGGCAAACAACATCAGATAGTCTTCTTCGGGATTACCGGTGGAATACAGATGATACTTACCGCCATTGATCAGTTCCTCAGCAGCCTTCACAGCCTGTTCCAGATAGTAGGCGTAATCGTGTCCGTCCAGTGATACATTGTGGTATTTGCGATAGGTTCCTTCATACAGACAGAAGCGGGCCTTCAGAGCCAGGGCTGCCCAGCGGTTCACACGGAAAGGACTGCTGGTTTCTTCTTCTTTGGCAGGCAAGTTCTCAATGGCGTAATCAATGTCGGCCAGCATATTGGTCATCACCAGTTCACGGGAATCGCGTGCCTTATAGAGTTCCTCATCGGAAGAGAAGAGTTCCTTGTCATACCAGGGTACATCTCCGAAGCGTTTTACCTTGTCGAAATAGAAGTAGGCACGGAAGAAGCGGGCCAATGCGGAATACTTGACCGCAGCCTCTTCATCCTCACACTTATCAATGTTTCCCAGCAGGGTATTGACATTGCGCAGTGCAGTCCAGGTCCATCCTCCTCCACTGGCGGGAACGATGCGGTTGGATCCTCCCAGCAGTTCATCCGACAGCTCCTGCTGTACATATACATCACTCTGCTGGTCGTAGGGTGACTTGTCGAGAATCGTGTTGTAAAAGTTGTTGCTGAAAAGCTGGAGATCTGTTTCAGTCCTGAAATAGTTTTCTTCCGTGATATCGCTCAGCGGGGTCTTGTCAAGCCAGTCATTACAGGATGAAAGAGCAGCCATCAACGTAAAAGCCAATAAAATATTTTTTTTCATATTATGTTCTGTTAGTTTAAGTCATTAGAAAGTAACGTCAATACCGAACAGGAATGATTTCTGCCACGGATAATAAGCATTGTTATATGCATCGCTTCTGTCAATAGCCGCTTCGGGATCTACATATCTGGAATGTTTCTTCAGCGGCGACCAGTAACAGAGGTTTTCACCGGTAAAGTAAATGCGTACAGATTCGATTCTGGCTTTTCCGGTCCATGACTGAGGGAGTGTATAGCCGACTGTCAGGTTCTTGAAGCGCAGATAACGCAGGTTCTGCAAATAACGGTCGTTCACGTTGCTCAGCACCCCACCGCTGGCAGAGTAAGCCATCGCACGGGGGAAATAGGCATCCGTATTTTCAGCAGTCCATACATCGGCCAGGAAGTCCTTCTGCAGGAACGACAGATACGGATAAGAGTACGGACCCCAGAAAGGCATTGACTGTCCGGCAGGATACCAGTAGTGATTGCCTGTTCCCTGGAAGAAGGCGGAAACATCAAAACCGTTCCACTGCGCACTGGCTGAAATACCGTAAGAGAAGGAAGGCAGAGAATTGCCGAGGATCTTCCGGTCGCCGGGGTTGTCGACATTGTTGCTTCCAATGCCTACCTTGCCGTCACCGTCGAGATCGACGAATTTCACGTCGCCGGCCTGCCATCCGCCGGTCTGTCCCTTGAGTACATAACTCAAGTCGACTTTTTCAGCGTATGCCTTTGCCTCTTCGTCGGTCTGGAACAGTCCGTCTGTCACATATCCCCAGATCTCACCGATTTCCATTCCTTCATAATAATCTTTGGCAAATGTCTTGTTCTCGTTGTCGTATTTCGTAATCACACTCTTGTAGTCACTCAGGTTAAGTCCGACACTGTATTCAAAAGGCTTGTTTCCCAGTGTCAGGCGGTCACGCCAGTTCAGGGTGATTTCATAACCTTTCGTACGCAAGTCGGCTGCATTCATATCGGGCAGGTCGGCACCATACACTCCGGGCAGATCCACACCATCGGTAAGCATGTCCTTCGTATCGCGGATATAACCGTCCACCGTCAGGTTCAGACGGTTGCCCAGCATGGTCAGGTCGAATCCGAAGTCCCACTGCTGTGCAGTCTCCCAAGTCATTCCCGAAGCGATGGGTGCGCTCAGTGAAGAATACTTGGGCAGCACACTTCCTTCCCCGAAAGTATATCCCAGACTGGAGATGGAAATCAGGCGGGCAAAAGAATAATAAGAAGAGATGTTCTGATTGCCCAGACTACCGAAAGATCCTCTGACTTTCAGATTGTCTATCCACTGGCGTACAGGCTGGAAGAAAGATTCTTCGGAGATACGCCATCCGGCCGAAGCTGAAGGGAAGAATCCCCAGCGGCTTCCTGAAGCGAAACGGGAAGTTCCGTCATAACGTCCGCTCACCTCAAACAGGTAACGGCTCTTATAATCATAATTGATACGTCCGAAAATACCCAGCAGGGCATATTCATTCTGTCCTCCGCCTACTCCGGTGATCGTAGCACCTTCCGCATTCTGTCCCACCAGATCCAGGTCGTCGAGATCAGTAGAAACAAGGTTTTCACCGTATGCCGAAATATTCTTGTTCTTCCATGCTTCATAGTTCATACCGCCTACAACCGACAGGTGATGAGCCTGGTTGAAGGTGTCATCGTAGGTTCCGAAAATGTTGGTAGAGTAATACTGGTTCGTATTGACAGCCTCATCCAGACGATTAGCTCCGGCTCCGGTTGCATACGACAACAGTTCACCATCCGGATACTCCCGGTAATACATCACATTTGAACGGCTGGTATTGCGCGACTGGTACTGGCGATAAGTAAAGTCTCCGGTGAAGCTCAGCTCCCTGATCGGAGCATACACCAGACGGGTGGTATTGGTGAAGTCCGTACTGCGTTCCACATTGCGGTGTGAATTCTCACCCAGAAGGATATGGCGTCCGTTGGCCACCTTGTAGTTCAGATAAGGTGTACTGTAGAGCCAGGATCCGTCAGGATTCTTCTGCGGGAAACAAGCCAGTGCATGACGGGCACTGTAGGCCAGTGTATTTTCAACGTCACCGTCACCCAGATAGCTGTATTGTGAGCTGTAGAACGAAGTATTGTTCGACATGGTCAGCCATTCATTGATACGGAAATCGATTTTCGAACGCAGATTGTATTTCCGGTATATATCCGGATTCTCACGCAGGATACCTGTCTGTTTGTCGTAGGATCCCGAAACGAAATATTTTACATCATCCTTGCCTCCGCTGATGGACACATTGTGCTGCTGCATCGGACGGTTGTCACGATACAGGCTATGCCACCAGTCATAGTTTCCGTAGTAAACCCACTGGTTACGTCCGTTTCTCACGTCTTCCACCACCCAGGGACGATCCGGATGTTCAGTCTTGTCGTTCACACGGTTCCACAGTTCCTGCATATCCTGATCGGTATAATCCACATAAAGCGTACCCGAATTGGCTTGCCAGAACTGATTGATGGTATATACTGACCAGTAACCGGTTGTTTCATAATCAGTGGAAGTGGTAGGTGCCTGCCATCCGAAACGGCCGCTGTAACGTACAGTTGCCTTGCCGCCTTTGGCAGCTCCCGACTTGGTTGTCACAAGAATCACACCGAATGCAGCACGTGCACCGTAAATGGCAGCGGCAGATGCATCCTTGATAACGGAAATGGATTCCACATCATTGGGATTGACTCGGTCGATATCTCCCACGGCACCGTCAATCAGTACCAGCGGTTCCGATTCATGGATGGAAGTGATACCGCGCACATTGATGGAAGCGGAACTGCCCGGTACACCCGAAGAGGTCGTTACATTCAAGCCGGCTACTGTACCCTGCAACATACTGCTCAACGATTTTGTGACACGGTTTTCCAGTTCTTCACCACCTACGGAAGCAACAGCTCCGGTCAGATTCACCTTCTTCTGTTTACCATAACCGACAACCACTACCTCGTTCAGCAAGACCGCATCTTCGCTCAGACGTACGGTCACATTGGACTGTCCGGAAGCAACCGTCACCTTCTGCGGGACAAAACCCACATACGACACATTCAGAACTACCTTCCCTTCGGGCACTTGAAGTGTAAAGGCACCGTCAATATCAGTTATCGCACCAATGGTAGTGTTCTCAATGGTTACTGTCACCCCGATAAGAGGCTCCTCATTTGTATCGAACACTTTTCCCGATATGCTTCTGTTCTGTGCCGAAAGCACCATACTGCTTCCAGCCAACAGGAGTATCAGGAATAAAACTACAGATTTCAATATATTCATCACTTTATTAATTTATGGGTTGTTTATATTCATATCGCCTTGATTTCATTCGGGCTCAGAGACGAATACTCTTCGTATATACCTCTCCGAAACGATTGGTAAATTCTACCCGGATTTCCTTGCTTCCGTCGGCAGGCATGGCACGGAACAGATGGCCTGTCTTTTCTGCCGAGGCACGGTTCTTCAGTTCCGAAGCACGCTCTTCATCGGAATCAACGAACTGTTCCATTTCTCCCATCGGTTTTCCGTCCTGAAACCACACGACTTTGCAGGCACTGTCCCAGTCCCAGACATTGGCAACCACAAAACTGCTCTGGCTTTTGAACTCTCCTTTGTTATAGATGCGGAACTGATAAGAAAAGTCACGGCGGGTTCCCTTGTAATGCCACTTCAAATCATTTCCGTCAACATCCACCACCATATATCCGTTGGGCGCACCACACTGATTGACCCAGCCCGTCCACCAGCCGCCACAGGCCGCACCGATGTTGTGTTCATACAGCACAGGAGAAACTTCATTGTTCTGGAAGAAATGAGTGTGTCCGCTGAACACATGTACATTATAGTTTTTCAGAACCTCCTTCAGCTGGGCGGCGTTCCGGATGTTGCCATCGGGAGAAATACGGTTCCATGAAGGTGCATGCATGTTCAGGATTACCAGACTGCCTTCAGGCAAATAGCTCAAATCCTTCTTCAGCCAATCCAGCTGCTGCCCGGTCAGGCTGGTCAGATAAGATTTTCCACCTACATAGTTGATGTTCTTCATCGTGACAATATGTGCCTTGCCGATGTTGAAAGAATAGTCAGTGGGACCGAAATGACTTTCGTAGACCATTTCACCATATACCGGTGAAGCCAGTTCCATATTGTGAAGCCCCTGATACTGTCTGTCAAAATCGTGATTACCGATACACTGGAAGAATGTGGCTCCCGTATTTTTCAGCGAAGCTTTGTAATTATCAAACAAAGGCATGTTGTCCCATACCAGGTCGCCCAGTGTCATTCCGACAACTTCATGCGACTGCTTCAACGAGTCAATGACTTCCACCATATCGGGCACCGTTTCCTGGCACCAGCGCTTGAAATCGCGTTCATTGCGCACCTGAGGATCAGACACGGCTATGTAATGGAAACGATCGTCAGTTTCAGTCCGCTTCTCCAATACAAAATCATGTTTTCCACCGGCCAAAGCCAGGACACGCACCGGAACATAAAAGCCATCGGCCAGTCCGTCATTCTGAGGCAAGACATATCCTGCCGGAGTAGAAATGCTAACGAACTTGCTTCTGGTCGTATCTGAATGCAACGCCCACGTTCCCTGTACATCCGTTGTTGTAAAACTAATACCGTCGTTCACTACGACACCGGCTACTCCCCGACCATTTTTATCTATCACTTTCCCAGCAAAACGAAACTGAGAATCAACGATTTTTGCCTGTACACAGGCTCCATACAGCATGAAGCCCAGAATAATCCATTTACCTTTCATGTTATCTTTATTAGATTTCACCTCTCATCCGTTATCGGGCTTCCCGACCGCTTACCATCTCTTTGGCTTCCAGCACCTGGTCAGTTGTCAGCAAATCCACACCCATAGCAATCATCTTCTGCAAATCAGCTGTTTTGTTCACAGTCCATACATTTACCTTCAATCCCAGACTTTGGGCTTCTTTCACCCATTCCGGATGCTTGTAAAACACCTTATAACTATAGTCTATTCCTGTCAGGCCTTTAGCCTTGATATCCTTCGGAGCACAGTCTCCATTCAGATAAGCCACTTCCGCATCCGGAGCCAGGCTGACAAGCTGTTCACATATATTCATGCTGAAAGAAATATATTCCACCTGCTTTTCCATTCCATATTTTTTTACCAGTCTGACACAGGCAGCGGCGATCTGATTTTCCTGAGATCGGGTCTTATGAGGTTTGATTTCCAGTACAAGACGAATCTCAGGAAGCTGCTTACCTGTCTTCAGATACTCTTCCAGCAAGGGAATACGTTCTCCGTTTTTCAATTTGATATCTTTCAGTTTTTCATACCTGGTCTCTCCGATCACCAGTCCTTCGACAACATCATCATGATTGACTACCACTACCCCGTCAGCAGTCAGCTGCACATCAAATTCGGAACCATACACTCCGGCTTCGGCGGCCTTCTGAAGGCCTGTAATCGAGTTCTGGGCAGAACCTTCTGTTTTCCAGAAGCCACGGTGAGCAATAACTTGAGTCTGTGCCTGTGCCGTCCATACAAAAAGCAGGCATAACCCTGTTAAAATAGATTGTTTAATTTTCATGTAACTTTTATTTTAGAATAACTCAAACAGAATCTTTATATAAAAAAGATTAAATATTTGATTTTTTAACGCTGCAAAAGTAGGACTATGGTATTACAGTCCAGTTACTTTTTCATAAAGAAGCTACATGATTCATATTGCATTTCCATTACTTATTCTGATACAAGCCGCATCCCTGAATATAACAAATCTCTATTCGACAACAGATTAACAACGGCAGGAAACAATCAGCAACAGCAAACAAGACAAACAGACAGAAAGAACAGGCATATATAAAAACGAGGCTGACTTCCGTAAATAAAGTCAGCCTCGTTACAGGTTTAATCATCAAGATCAGTCGCAGGCAGAGAAGCGCAGCTTGTAGCTGAACGGCATCTGCGGGATCTTGTATTTCAGCATGGTTTCCGGACCACAGCTGGCATTACCCAGACCGCGAACCAGTGCATCCAGGTGAAGGATGATGCACGGACGTTCCTGGAGTTCCCAAAGGTGGTTGGCCTTCATCAGGTCGGCATCCGTATAGCGCAGGGCGGAGAAGGATACACCGCCTTCGGTCTGGATGCTGACACCACGTCCCTGGCAGTTGGTCAGCTTCAGTTCACGCAAGCCTTCGCGGTTACCCATGGACTGGGGTTTCACGTAAGGTACAACCATGTCTTCCACAGTGGTGCGGTAGCGTCCTACCATGCAGCCTGCATGACGGTCGTTGTAGTTTTCCCACGGACCGTATGCATAATAGTCCACATTGTTCAGACCGGCATTGACGGAGCATACCAGACCGGTACGACGCAGGTCGGCAGTCTTCGGCGTGAGTTTCACATCCATATCCATCACGCCGCCCGGATAGAACACGTACGTGATCTCCGTGTCGCAGAGACTTCCCTTGCGGACAGTCTTCACAACCACATTACCGCTGGCTTCTTCCACAGCCTCACAGGTACCGGTGGGTTCCAGTCCGTTTTCGGTCTTCTCGAAGCGGTCGTTTTCAATCCAGCGGTGGTTATCAAAGATGAAACCTTCACCGCCATAGATGACATCCAGTCCGTTCAGGCGCAGGGCAGTCATCCGTCCGGTTGTGGTGTCAAAGGCTGCATCCACAAATCCGTTGCCGACGGTCAGGCTCTGACCTTCTTTCTTCACGGCCAGCCTGGGTACACGGGCATTGATGCGCAGTTCCGGCAGTCCGGCACGGCTGGTCAGTTCAAACTGCTTCTGGGCTACTTCATGACCGGCTCCGGCCCATACCGTTGCCTTGCGCTGGCGCACGGTCAGGTTGATCATCACTTCTTCACCGTTCTTCGATGCTTTCTTCAGGTCAGCTCCCGACAGCGGCAAAGTGAGTGAAACGGAATCATAGGGGGCTACATCGGCCAGCTGCATGCTGTCTGCTCCCACTACATAACCGTCTTTCACGGTTTCCCAGCGCAGGTCGAAATCAGCCAGAGAAGTAAAGTTATACGTATTTTTCAGACTGACAGTCACTTCGTTTCCGTTCTTGTCATTATTCTCCAGACGGAACTTGATATACTGATAAACGGCTTTCACTTCCTTCAGCTTCGGAGTTTCCTCGCGGGTAGCGGGGATGATACCGTTGGAGCAGAAGTTGCCCTGGTGCGGGCCGGGGAAGTCGTATCCGGTGTGCAGACGTCCGGCATAGTTGCCCTGCTTGATTTCAACCGGTTCATAGATGGCCTGGTCTACCCAGTCCCAGATGGCACCACCGATGGTAGACGAACTGCTTTCGATGCTGTTCCAGTATTCAGTCAGGTTACCGATGGCATTACCCATGGCATGTGCATATTCGCAGATGAACATCGGCTTGTCGAACGAGTTGACATACTGATCCATCCAGCCCATGCTGGGATACATCTTCGAGTAGAGGTCACTGAAACGGTTACCGCCGAATTCCTTGCCGTCGCGGGTGCTTTCGTGGTGTACGGGACGGGGATCAAGGCGCTTGGCTGCATCGTAGCAGGCCTGGAAGTTGTTACCGCCTCCACATTCATTGCCCAGACTCCAGAAGATCACACTCGGATGGTTGCGGTCACGCAGCACCATGCGGTCGATGCGGTCCACAAAGGCCGGAATCCATGACGGCATGTCACTGATGGACTGGTTGGCATGGTCTTCCAGATCGGCCTCATCCATGGTATAGAGTCCGTAATAGTCGAACATGGCATACATCTTCGACGCGTTGGGATAGTGTGAGGTACGGATGGTATTGATGTTATTGCGCTTCATCAGCAGCACATCCTGCAGCATGGATTCCACCGTTACGGCACGTCCGTAGAGCGGATGGCTGTCGTGGCGGTTCACACCCTTGAAGAAGACGCGCTTGCCGTTGATATATACCAGCGGACCGCGTACTTCGATGTCGCGGAAACCATATTTGGTAGAGAAGGCCATTTCGTCCTTGCCTCCAGCACGCTGGATAACGCTCACCGTATAGAGGTTCGGTGTTTCTGCTGTCCACAGGCTGAGGTTCTTCACGCGGAAGTCAGTCTTAACCTTGCAGGTTGTTTCACGTTCAGAGAAACGCACGGTCTGTTCGGTTTCAGCCACTACCTTGCCCGACGGATCCGACAGACGGACAACAAGTTCCTTTTCGCCTTTCAGACGTCCCCGGTTGTCGAGCGTCAGTTCCACCTGCATTTCTCCCTGACGGTAATCAGCCGAAGCATCCAGACGGGAAGTAATGTAATGATCGCGCACGCTCACCAGCGGTGTGTTATAGAGATAAACATCGCGGAAGATACCGCTCATACGGAACATGTCCTGACATTCCAGGTAAGAGCCGTCGCTCCAGCGGAACACCTGTACGGCCAGTTTGTTCTGTCCCGGACGGAGATATGAAGTCAGGTCAAATTCAGCCACGTTGTTGGAACCCTGGGTATAGCCCACGTACTTTCCGTTCAGGTAAACCAATGCGGCACTGTAGATACCGTTGAACTGGATGAAAGTGCGCTGTTTATCCCAGCCTTCGGGCAGGTTGAAATAGCGGACGTAAGAGCCCACGGGATTGATGCCGTAGTTCTTTCCGCCGTCATTGAATCCCTTGCGGGCATCGATATAGGGCGGTGTGTTGGAGTGCGGATACTCCACATTGCAGTAGATGGGACGGTCATATCCCTGCATTTCCCAGTTGGAGGGAACAGGAATCGTAGCCCAGCTGCTGACATCATAGTCTTCTTTATAGAAATCCAGCGGACGTTCAGACGGCTGCGGCACGAAGTTGAAGTACCAGTCGCCGTTGAGCAGCATCATGGCCTTGCTCTGGTTGTACACCCACGGAGTGGCGTAAAACTCCTTGTCGGCCAGCATTTCCTGTTCGCTGAAATAAGGAATATAAGTGGCATGGCCCTTTTCCTTGTTTTCCTCGAAACGGGTTTCGTCTTCCCAGTACACCTTCTCGCGTGCAGCACCGGAAGCAGAAGCCGGAGCAGCCACCTTGCTTGCCGTGATGCGGAAAAGGGTTTCCTTCGACGTACCGGCCTTGGCTACATCCACCAGGGCGATGGTTCCGTCTTCGCGGCAGGAAGCTACCCACTGCGCCTTGTTTGAAGGAATCAGCTGCACATACTCGCCGACAGGCTTGATGAGCCACAGCTGCATTTCGTCAGATCCGTTCACTTCAGCCACCTGTGCCAGGGCATTGTCGGCAGCCCGCACGGCCCGGTTCTCAAAAGGATTAATCAGCCGGAAGCTGCCGGAAAGATCCGTGATGCTCCACTGCTGCTGTTTGTCCGATTCACTCACTGCGGCCAGTTTCACATTCGGGGCCGAACCTGAATAGCTCCAGGCCTTTCCCGGATACTTGACTGAGCAGACATTGTAGAGCTTCTTCTTGTCGAAGCGCACCTGTGCCTGCAGGCCCTGTACCGCCAGGAATACGAGGTAAGTCAGAATGACAAATAAACGTTGTTTCATAAGTTGTTATAGGTTTTTAAATTAAAGTCTGGGTAAAGATACGATTTTTCCGGGATATCCGGACACTGTTACGGATAATTTCCGGATCAGTCTCCCCGGTAGTAGTACAGCAGGGTGTGGCGGGCAATGAAATCCGCATTCTCCTGTACCCAGCTGTCCGCTTCGCCGGACAGGGAAGCATCAGGCAACCAGCCGTTGGCAATGCAGCGGTGCAACAGGTCGGGCGGACACAGCATTTCCTCGGTGAGCAGGCGGAAAGCCTTCCTGCGCGCTTCTTCCGGACGATACAACGGATTGTCCGGGTCGGCAATGCAGGCAGCCACGTCCTTGGCCAGCAGAATACCCTTCTCCCGATTCACCAGCAGGACAAAGTTGCGGTGGGCACGGAACTGAGGCAGGGTGTGATTGTCGTCATCAGGCCATTGGAGCACTCCGGTCAGAAAACCGCGCAGAGCCTCATAGTCCGGCAGATAAGCCACTTCCCGCCCCTGTGTATGCGCCGTAAAGAGTTCGTAGTTGCGGCGGTTCTGTTCCTTCACCCGTTCGGGTACTTCCGGTTCGGAAGTATAAAGTCCTTCCACTTCCTTCCAGCGTGAAGGATCGGCGGCCAGGCGGTCTGTCCATTCGTGCAGAAAGAGCGCCAGCGGTCCGGTCGGTACGATGAAACGGTCGTGCGGAGCAACATGGGCGATATAAGGCTGCATCGACGGCTCCGTCAGATAAGTATGTCCGAAAAGCCAGGTCAGCTTGCGTTCAGCCTCTTCTTTCGTGGCAAAGGTATCCCAGAATCCGGCCAGTGCCTCATTCTCGGGAGCTTCCTCGTAGGCCCGCTCCACCAGCGGACGGAAAGCGGCTGCCTGACGGATAATGTCCGGATGCAGGGGACTGACAAAGCCGTGGCTAAAAGTGGCTTTCTGCCAGGTGTTCCAGATGAGGAACGCCACGTCTTCCTCGTTCACCTCATCGGAGAGCCAGTCGGCCGGCACCTTCCGGAACGGAAGCGGCTTCCCGTAAAGCGCAGTATGTTCCTTCGTGAAACATCTCCACAGTCCGAGTCCGGAAACGACATCTTCCACATAGGCCGCCACATACAGACACAGCTTGCGCCGGAAAGGTTCGGGCAGCTCCGTCAGCGTACAGGCCGCCAGCAGTTCATTGGCCAGTGTCACATAATACGCATCCGAAGGACGGACAGCCGTATAGGGATGGATGGCCAGCCATTCTTTGGGGTAAAGGATTGATTTTTTCATGCGATATTTTAAAGAATTTGAGGTTACGGATCATAAAGGCAGTCCTGGATCAGTGTCTGGCCAGACACGTGATGAGCAGGGAACAGGCCGTCAGACAGACTCCGGCTCCTGCCACTCCGGCCCAGCCGAAGGCATGCCAGCATGTACCTGCCAGGAAAGTGCCCGCAGCACCGCCCACAAAGTAGGTGGTCATAAAGATGGTGTTCACCCGGCTGGATGCCTGGGGAGCCATCGACAGGGCACAGGTCTGGTTACTGATCTGTACGCACTGCATACCGATGTCAATGAGGATGATACCGGCAATGAATCCGGTATACGTATCCTGAAAGATATACATCACGGCCCATGCCGCAATCATCAGTCCGCAGCCGATGAAATTCAGGGGACGGACTCCCAGCCGGCGGACGGAGGCTCCCACAAAGGAAGCAGTCAGTGCCCCGGCCACTCCGCAGAGTCCCAGCATACCGATCACGTTGTTGCCGGCATAAAAGGGAGGTCCGCTCAGTTTGAAGGCCAGACAGGCCCAGAGCGCCAGGAAACTGCCGAAACAGAGTCCGGAACGTGCCGACACCATGCGGATCGTAGGCTGGCTGCGGAACAGATCCAGTAGAGACTTCATCAGGCCGCGATACGTCCCCCGGAAATTGGAAGGCATGTCAGGCAGGATGCGCAACACCACAAAGATGCAGACCAGCATCATCAGGGCAGCAATGTAATACATGGTGCGCCAGCCCCAGTATTCGCCGACAATTCCGCTGATCACACGAGATCCCAGAATACCGGCCAGCAGTCCGCTCACCAGCATCCCGACGTTACGGGCCTTGTTCTGCGGCAGCGAGAACTGCGAAACCATCGGTATGAAGATCTGCGGCATGACAGAACAGACACCCGTCACCAGCGAAGCCGCCAGTATGCAACGGATATCGGGCGCCACAGCCACAGCCAGCATGGAGCAGGCCAGCAGTGAAAAGTTAATCACAATGATGTTCCTCCGCTTGTAGAGGTCACCCAGCGGAATGATGAACAGCAGTCCCAGCGCGTAACCGATCTGCGTAACCATCGGAATGAGGTTAGCCGTAAACTCGGATACGTGCAAATCTTCGCCCATGCGGTTCAGCAGGGGCTGGTTGTAGTAGAGGTTGGCAACTGCCACCCCGGAAATGATCGCCAGCATCCACAGCAGGGATGCGGGGATTCCTTTGTTTTCTTCCAATCGTATTCTCATGCCCCAAAGGTACGTTTTTTACCACAAAATGCCCTTATCCGCACCTGAAAAAGTGAAAAACGTCTTACCTTTGCAAAAAACAAAGCCTAAAATTCGAACTCATAAACCAACCTTTTAACGACGATGAAAAAACTCGGATTATGCCTTGCCGTCCTCTTGCTGACGGCCCTTTGTGCCCAGGCTGCACGGGTGGACACCCTCTCCGTTGCGAGTCCCAAAATGAAACGGAACATTCCGGTAGTGGTCATCGTGCCCGAACAGGCACTGGCCGGAAACTCCTGTCCTACCCTCTATCTGCTGCACGGACACGGAGGCAATGCATTCACATGGCCGACCATCAAACCGGAGCTTCCCCAGATGGCCGACCGCGACGGTATTATCGTAGTATGTCCCGACGGAGAAGCAAGCTGGTACTGGGACAGTCCGCTACGTCCGGAAAGCCAGTTTGAAACCTTTGTAGCCCGGGAACTGACCGCCTGGATCGACTCCCGCTATCCCACCATCAAAGACCGCAAGGGACGGGCCATCACCGGACTCAGCATGGGCGGACACGGAAGTTTGTGGCTGTCCTTCCGTCACAAGGATCTGTTCGGAGCAGCCGGAAGTACCAGCGGCGGTGTAGACATCCGTCCGTTCCCCCAAAGCTGGGGAATGAGCAACCACCTGGGTAAGGAAGCAGAAAACCAGAGCCGCTGGGATGCCCACACGGTCATGACCCAGCTGGACCGCATCCAGGATGGAGAGCTCTCCCTGATCATCGACTGCGGAACGGAAGATTTCTTTCTGGAAGTCAACCGGAAATTCCATCAGGAACTCCTCAAGCGAGGTATCCGTCACGATTTTATCATACGTCCGGGTGCCCATAACATAAACTACTGGAACAATTCGATCGATTATCAGTGGATTTTCTTCCGCAAATACTTTAAAGGCTACCGTGATCCTGCCGCATCGAAATAACCGCCCCGCGGAATTGTGCGGTCGTTGCAGCGAAATTATGCGGTCGTTGTGGCAGGATCGTGCAGTCATTGCAATGGAATTATGCGGTCGTTGCGGCGAAATTATGCAGTCATTGCAGCGGAACTGTGCGGTCATTACGGCAGGGATTGTACCACCATAACAATGGCATTGCTGAAATCCGGGAGATCTCTACGGAAAGAAAAACTAAAACATTCATTTTCTTGGTAAAAACCAAATTATTCATTTCCTTTGTAAGAACAACAATTAACAACGCATTGCCTTATGGAAAATTATATTCGTTTTGACTGGGCCATGAAGCGCCTGTTGCGCAACAAGGCCAATTATGCGGTATTGGAAGGACTGCTTACCACCCTGCTGGAGGAAAAAGTAACCATCCACAAATTGTTGGAAAGCGAAAGCAATCAGGAGGATGAATTCGACAAATATAACCGCGTGGACATGCTGGCCGAAAATTCACAAGGAGAGCTGGTACTCATCGAGGTTCAAAACAACAACGAGTATGCGTACTTCCAACGCATGCTGTTCGGTGCGTCCAAACTGGTAACGGAATACATCAACCGGGGTGAAGGATATGAGAAGGTGCGTAAAGTATACAGCGTGAATATTGTATATTTCTCCCTGGGACACGGCAAAGATTTCGTATATCACGGGAAGACGGAATTCATAGGCATTCACGAAGGAGACATACTGGAACTCAGTCCATTCCAGAAACAGACATTCAAGGTGGACAAGGTCAGTCAGCTCTATCCGGAATATTACATTCTGAAAGTAAATGACTTTAACCGGGTAGCCAGAACACCGCTGGAAGAATGGATTTACTATCTGAACACAGGCAATGTTCCGGAACATGCCACAGCTCCGGGACTGGATACGGTGAAAGAGCAGCTGAAACTGGACCGTATGAGCCGGGAAGAACTGAAAGCATACTATAAGCATCTGGACAATATCGTGATTCTGCGTGACAACATCATGACGGAACGCGCTGAAGGGCGCGCAGAAGGCAGAGCAGAGGGGCGTGCTGAAGGCAGAGCAGAAGGTCTGGCAGAAGGACGTGCTGAAGAAAAGACCGCTATTGCACGGAACCTGAAATCACTGGGATTGTCTCCGGAACAAATAGCAAAGGCTACCGGACTGACAAAAGCAGAAATCAATCAATTAACTACTGACCACCAGTAAGTGTAACAAACAGAAAGGCTGTTCCCCTGCCCTGCGGCAGTCGGGAACAGCCTTTTCCAAATATTCTGTCCACTCAGTCTCCTTTTGGAGGGAGACTCTTAAAATTCGATGACCAGTGACTGGCGAGCCGGTAAAACCAAATTACGTGTGAAATCCACTTGCTTGCCGCTGGCAATTTCCGTACCGGTTTTCCGTCCATTTGTCAAGGCATTGTAATGTTCGCTTGGCAATGTCTGTTCCTGGTCAGTACTGTTCAAAACGATCATTTCCGTCTTTCCTTCGTTTGTACGAGCATACAAGTATATTCCCTGCTGAGGGATATGATACTTTACGGTTTTGTATTCCAACATCTTTAGTTTAGTTTGGTTTAGCGGGGCAAATTTATATGTTTTCCAACATATTATACATTCCGTACAAACAGAAAATATTATTTTTATTCAGTTTTCATGATTTACATCAAGCCGGTGAAATCAGTATAGAAATGAGTTTATTCCGGATTCAATTCTTCCACTTTACCCATGAAAAGCATCAGTCCGGTACTCTTTTCCTGAATGAAGAAATAGAACGGCCGGTCAAAAGTGACAGCTGCCACAGGTTCCTCACCTCCTTCAGGCAAAGAAGTGTCAAGCCCTGCCCAGGTGACGGAAGCAGCTTCCGTTCCCCGTTCGTCTACCCTGAGAACAGACTGCTGCTTGAAAACATTGAAATACAACGGATCGGGTGTCAGTCCACTGAAATCAGCCTCTCCACTGAATGCATCGTGAATCCCCATTTCCTGAAGCATTTCAATAAGTGAGGTATCATAAGCCAGTTCAAACTTCGGCAGTTTCAGATCCACCTGAGCCCCATAAAGCCGGGACGTCAGTTCTTTCCAGGCTCCGTCGGCCAATGCCCGGCCGGCCTGCGCCATATCTGTCCCGGCAGCCGGAAGAACCAGCAACATGGAATATGCTTCGTTACCATAAGGAAGACTGACAGCCGTAAATGATTCAGTTGCGGCATAACCGGCTCTCTGTCTGTCATGCATCATCGGCACGGCAACTTCCCTGAGATTCCCCCGGAAAGTCTCTGTCCGAGTCTGTGCAGGATCAAATTTATCAGTCCATGCTCCTTTGAAATAAAGTGTATGAAGCATCACCAGCTGCGCATCCGCCAACGGACAATCAATTTCCCGAATACATCCTTCTGTCTTTTCGCTGCACCAGTCGTAAAGCTGCTGCTGACTTTGGGTATTCTGAAAATCCAGTTGTCTGACATCTGCTCCCAATACCGACTGAGCCACATCCGTATAACCGGAATGAACGGTGAACTGATCGTCCATCCACAGAGAATAAGCCTGTGCCAGTGAGGTTGTGTTATCCAGTTCCGGAAGCCAGGTATTGAGTTTCGAAAAGAAATCATTCAATTCACCGGCACTGACACCGGAAGGACTCAAAACCGCATACAGTTCATCAGCCGTATGACTCTCAGCTCCGTTAGCCATCAGGTTGAGCAAGGCAGCCGTGCCGAGAGGAGACACCAGCATATTTTTTCCTGCCTCCTGCAGACTGGCCTGTCTGAGCAAAGCCAGCGAGAAGTCCAGTGTATGGTCAGCCAACTGGGTTTCTGAACGCGTAAGAGGAATATCCTGCCGTTCTTTGGCTGCGGGAACATCCGTTTCGGAAGAAGACGGATCATCAGAGTTGCAGGCACTGAGTGCAAACAGCAACAAGGGTGTCAAGAAATACAACTTAGTCTTCATAATACTTCCTTTTAAGAAACGTTCAAATTTACTCATAAACAGGCTGATATCCAATGCCGTGTATGTAAAAAAAAAAAAAAAACGCAAAGAGAATTCAAAAGCCGTATGAAAGAGACGAAATCTTACACGTTTCGAAACTCATGAAACAGATCATTCGTTTCCACAAAAAGTCATAGAAGCTCCTTGACTACCAACATATTATTCCTGCATTCCTTCATAGGCTGCTTTCCGGAGGCTCCCTTCTTTTCCATCAGAATTGTATTCCCAATACATAATACCCTTCAGCCCTTTCTGCTTGACAAAAGCACATTTGGCTGTAATGGAAGATGGATTCTCATACGAACAAACCAACTTTCCATCTTTATCAGCAAGGTAAGGGACTTTTGCAATCGAGTCCCAGCAGGTTTTGTAGTCTTGCTGCGCCATGATTGCATCGTAACTGATAAAATCAGACAATGGAGCAGCCGCATGCCCGTAGAAAGGAATACCCAATACCAGTTTTTCTACAGGAACTCCTTTCTGTATATGAGCCTCCACAGCCTCTTCACCGCATCCGTCTCCTACCAGTGGCGAACGGTAAAGAGCCGCATGATGATAAGGGGGACGGTTAATATCGTATACCATAACATTGACAAAATCTATATAAGGATCAATGGCTTTGAAGTCTATGTAATTGCCGTTATATACGGAAGCCAGTGTCAGGAGTTTGTCCGGACCGATTGCTTTTCGCAGATCTCTCATCAGCAACGTGTAATTTTGGGTATCGTCAGGAGAAGATGATATTCCTGCCGCACTGCTGGTAGGATATTCCCAGTCGATGTCAATACCATCCAGCTGAAACTGTTCGATTGCCCGCCGGCAATCGTTGGCAAACGACAGGCGGTATTGTTCGTTTGCAGCCATTTCACTGAATCTGCCACTTTCCCATCCGCCAACGGAAAGCAACACCTTCAGATGGGGAGCTTTTTGCTTGAGAGCCGTAATTTCAGACAGACGTCCTTCATTATCTATCTTGAGTTTGCTGAATGTAGAATCTACATGAGCGAATGCATAGTTTATGTGTGTCACAAGATCAGGGTCCGGAAGAGTTGCCCCATGCGATGTGACATATGCCAAAACAATCTTTTCATTTTTTGTGGAACAAGATTCCATCATACTTGCCATAACAGAAAGGCAGAGAAGAGTTATCAGTTGAAATATACTTTTCATATGTATAAACAGATTAAGATAAGTCAGTATAAAAAGCGCAAGAAGGTATAAGAAAAATTATAGAAGAGGATCCTGCGGATGCAGGTATCCTCTTCTACACGTCAGAACCGTTACATGATTATTGTCTGCTCAGTTCCTTTACATTGTATCCCGTTATCCGGATCACAGGAGAATTTCCCCGGGTATCAACATCTTTCCAACGGACAGATACCTCTTTCTGCTCACCGGGAAGCAGGGCAAAATAGTTGTCTTCATAGAGAATGGGCAGAAACTGGTCACCATCCTTGTCACCAACCACATTGATGCGGGTCATCAGTGCAGGTGTGGATGTGGGATTGGTCAGAGTGACTGTCGCTGTCCAGTTGCCTTCTTTATCCTGAGCCATCTTTGCCTGACAGTCGAGTGTCACTTCAGGCAGTTGCTTCAGAGCCTGATAATTGATTCCTTTCCGACTGGCGTGATAGAAATTGTCGGACAGGATCTTTCCGTCCTCCAGCAGCCACAGCTTGATGAAATAAACTTCCGAAAGCGTTTCGGGGAATTCCAGCTTGATGCACTTCTCTGTCGTATCCTCACGGCTGTCCACGGTCGTTTCTTTCTCCCAGGCTACACTGGCATCCATGTTCAGAATCTGTACCCGGGCTGTAAGATGACTGTGAGTACCGGCGCTGTAGTTCACCACTTCCACTTCATCGGTAGCCGGATTCCACTGAATATGCAGGGGTTCCGATGCTTTCTTGATGGCAAAGTAGGCTGCCGTCGGCTCCAGATAATAGTCGTAAGTCTGCCATACCATGGAAGGCCAGCAGGGATGACTCATCCACATCAGCAATCCCATGCGGTTCTTGCTCCGCGACTCAAACAGACTGCGGTGACCGTCGTAGTTCACCCACTGGGCCAGCTCCGTAAATTCCCGGGCACTCTGCGGCTTGCCATAACCTTCGGCTATGATTTCATTGAACGAAGCTGCTCCCTGTGCCCCCTGAAGAGTGTAGTCATGCATACCCCATTCATCCGACTGAGGCCAGATGCCTTCTTCAGAATAAGTCCGGCAGAAACCTTCGTAAGTCATCACGTTCGGCATACCGCGCTCACTGTGGAACTTATCGTTTCCGGCAGGAAGTGTAAAATAGGTCTTGGCAGGAAGCATGCGGTAAGGACCGTGTCCGCTCACAACCTCATCGGCCGAACTCGGGATGTAGTGCAGCCCCGGATGTTCGTCACGCACGATGCTCCGCAAGGCCTTGTCGATGCGTTCCGGCGGGAAGCCTTCGTTCCGTCCGCAATAGATACCGATGGAAGCATGGCTGCGGATGCGGCGTACGTAATCCTCGGCATTGGTGATGAACAGGTCAGGATAATAAGGATCGGGCCCGTCAGCAGGATTGGCCAGCCAGAAGTCCTGCCAGATCATGATACCGTGACGATCGCAAGCCTCATAGAGTTCTTCATCGCCGATCATGCCCACCCAGTTGCGCAGGATGTTCATGTTCATATCGGCATGATAAGCGACAGCTGCATCGTATTCACGTCCGCGGTAGTTCAGGTTCGACTCACTGAATCCCCAGTTGCCGCCGCGTCCGACGAATCGCCGTCCGTTGATATACATATTCAGAATACCCTTGTCCTCATTAAAGGTCATCTGGCGGATACCGGTCTTGTAAGAAAGGCTGTCAGAAAGTTTTCCGTCGGTCTTGAACGTGAAAGCAGCATCATAGAGGTAAGGCTCACCATATCCGTTGGGCCACCACAGACGCGGATGTTCCATATTCAGCTGTCCGAAGCGTTCCGGAGTGAAAAGGATCTCTTTCTCTTCGCCGGCTTTCAGAGTAACCTCCTGGGCAAAACGGAGAGTACCGATACTTCCTTCCAGCACACCCTGAACTTCCTTGTCGCTATGGTTCTTCACGAAAGCATGAGCGGTAAGGCGCACGGAAGTAGTGTCCGGCAGAGGGAATACACTCTCTACCAGCGGATCACTGACGGTTACGTTACCGGTGCTCACAAGCTTCACATCGTTCCAGATACCGATATTTCTGCCGCGGACCGTAGGAATCCAGTCCCAGCCGATCGTTGCATGGAAAGTAGGGTTGTCCGCTCCCAGGATTCCTCCGTTGAAGTCTGTGCTCTGCTTGTTCTTTTCCTTGACAGCTCCCAGGTGGCTGTTCTTCATGATCTCTACCGAAAGAACATTCTTTCCGGGAACAATCAGCTCCGTCACATCCAGTTTGCCGCGGATGAACGCGCCTTCGATGTCGCCTGCTTTCCGGCCGTTCAGATAGACATGAGCCTTCCAGTTGATTCCGTCAAAGTTCAGGAACACCCGGTCTTTGATGAAACCTTCGGGAACCGTAAACTCGTTACGGTACCAGAAATTGGAATTGAAGAATGACTCTGATACATTCAGCTGGTTGGCCGAATAGTTCGGATCAGGCAGGGCACCAATGTTCTTGTAGCTGCTCAGCACGGTTCCCGGTACCGTAGCCGGAATCCATCCGTCGGTCTGGAAACCGGCAGAAGCGATTTCTTCTCCATTGCCCTTCACTTCCGAAGCACGCTGGACCTTCCAGTTGCCGCCCGACAGACGGATGCTGTTGCCTTCGGCAGCCGGTTGCGGAACGGCACGGGCTGTCAGTCCACCCTTACCCATCACTTCGATTTCACTGAGCATATATGAACCTTTCTCCTTCGGACGTTCCATGAGTACACGCACATAGCGGGCTTTTCCTTTGACAGCTATTTCATCCGTAGGACTGTCTCCACCCGGCAGCGGAGCGGCATCCTTCCAGCTGCGTGCATCATCCGAGGTCTGGATCTTTCCCTGAACGGCCTTGTTCACCCAGTGCAGGATCACCTTGTCGAAATCGGCCTTAGTGCCGAGATCCACGTAGATCCATTCCTGCGCATCGCCCGCACTCATCCAGATGCTGTTGAAGCAGGAAGACGGTTTCAGTTCGACATATTCCCCGCCATTGAAGAAATTCATGTCGTGGATCGTCCAGTAGGCAGCTCCCGCCATCCGCATGACAACACGGTAATGACTGTACTCTCCGCTTTGCTTCATGGGAATCTCCAGTTCGATGATACGCACCGGAAGTGCTCCCTTTTCATCCTGTTTGTTCGGATCAGAATGCATGTTATATTTCGCAGCTTCGCCGGGCAGTCCTTTTCCGGCAATCTTTCCCAACTCGGTCCAGCTGGCCCCGTCGTCCGATCCCTGACAGATCAGTTCATAGCCCTTGCCGGCTTTTTCTGCATAATAAGTCACTGTCCCTTTCAGATAAACCCGGTCTGCCTTTTTCCTGTAGTTCTCCAGATCAAACTGGAAATAAGTGTCTTCACCGGTTGCCACATTCCGTGAATAAGGACCTTCATCGATCATCCACTCCCGCTCCCGTTTCGGCTTCTCGCCGTCAGGAGTCAGCAGTCTCAGATACTGAGGAACTCCGTTATGTACAATCCCGTCGGTAACCAGCTGGGCAGTCAGGTTATAGTCGTAAGCAGACGACTGATAAGCCGCACGCATCAGAGCGATGTTGCGGTAAGTATCGTCCTTCACCAGTTCGGGCGAAAAGTCCTCCTGCGGACTGCCCGGATACTGTCCGATTCCCCTTGTATAATAGTCCGAGCGGCCCGTCACCTGTCCGTTACTGCCGGAACAGGCTGCAAGCAACGCTGCCGAGGCTGCAATGCCTCCCAGAAAGAAATGAAAATAATGCCTGCGTTTCATTCTAATTATTAAGGTAATGGTTAAAGATTAAATTTAAATTTCCCGTGCGAATTTACGATTATTTTGCCAACTCTCCTGCCCGATTCTGCGATAAATTCAGCCGTAAGAAAAAAAGATCCTTTGATCTGCCCAAACAAAAAAGAGAAATAATTGACAGGAAAGACGTATCTTTACGCCCAAATTGATTCAAACAACCCTCAAAAACAGGAAAATTATGAATGAAATGGAAAAAGAATACTACGACCGCTTCGAAATAAAACTTCAGGACGATCTGCTGCGACTTTGTACTTCTTATCAGCAGCTCGACGGTGTCCTCATTGCATCGGAAGACATTGACGGACACTGGAACGTGCTGGGTCCCCAATATCTGGCCGATGCCGTAGAACAGGTACGTGACTATCCCATCGTATCCGTAGCCTGGGCAGCCTATCTGGGAACCGGAGTGGCCTGGGGATGGGATGCAGACTGGGCCGCGGTTTCCAAGGCTCCCTACCAGCTCTTCTACGGAGAACAGGGATTCGACGATATGGACGAACACATCGTAAAAGATCTGCTGGGATTTCCGCTCGACAGTCAGGAAGCAGCCATGCTGGAAAATTCCATCCGCCGCTGTGCCGAACATACGGTTGCTGCCATCCGCCACGAACAGATAGAACCCCAGAGTGCAATGGCCTATCACATCTTCGCACGCGCCTGCAAGGTGATGTACCGCATCGGAGCAGCCATGCAGCTCAAACGCATGCATTACCAGCTGGAAAAGGTACAGTTGAACTGATTTTAATGCCTTTATCTTTTCTAAAGAAGGACTAACTTAACCAGGCTTTTAACGTAAATACCTCCACACTCACCCTGAAAGCAACCTGTGGCCAGCAGACTGCCACCCGTAAGCTGAAGTTGAAATAAAAAACTTCAGCCTACGGATGACAGTATCAGCCGAATATCGATTCCGGAACTTCTCCTGTCCAGCTCAAGGGCTTTTCTACCCCGAAAAGCTGCAGGATTACCGCTGCTGTATTGACTGTATTGTTGGGTTCTTCCATCATCTTTCCTTCAGCAATGCCGGGACCGGTTATTCCCCAGGGAACAATCATCTCTTCCACGCTCACTCCGCCGTGACCATAGTTGATGCCTCCATGATCTGTCAGGAAGAGGAAATGTGTATCATCAAACAGATCTTCTGCCTTCAGTTTATCAAGCAGGCGGCCGATTTCTTCATCGGCTTCTTCGATAGACCGGATGTATTCCGGAGACATCCACTTGTGGTTATGGCCGGCATGGTCAGTGTGAACCGTATAGAGGAAAACCAGGGTCGGTTCGTCCCGGTGTGTTTTAATGAACGAGAAAGCCCTCTCATAATAAGGAGCATAGGCATCGTTTTCCAGGAAACAGATATCGTCCAGATATTTCTGGTTATAAGGATAGATCAGGTTCGGCCAATTGTAATAAAAGGCCGTCTTTATGCCTTCCTTCTTATCCTTCAGCACTTTGAAAACAGAAGGATAATATCCGTCGCTATCTGTTTCTACAGCAGGAAGCTTGAATTTGTCAATCGTCCAGCTGTTATCAACGACCCCGTGCAGTTCCGGACCGCTTCCGGTGAGATGGCTCGTCCAGTTAGGCAAAGTGACCGACGGCATAACCACCCGTGTTTTCAGTGAAAGAACGCCCTGTGCAAGCAGATTATCCAGATGAGGAGTCCGTGCCTTCCGGAATCCTTCCACACAGATTCCATCCAGCGAAAGCAGGACAACCCGCCGGGCAGTTTTCTTTCTACGGCCCTCTATGTTCCGGATTGCTCCTGTCAGCGGTTCACCCGGAAAAGAAGCGATGCCGAGCGCCACAGCTCCCAACAGGCTATGTTTGAGAAAATCTCTTCTTGAACAATCATGTTTTTCTGGTTTCATAGTTTATGTTTTTATTTAAGTAAGACTTTAATATGTTAAGTTTTTTCTGTTTTCAAAGATATCACATCCGACCCCGTCGGAACAGTTTTCGACAACTGGCGAAGATAGCGGTTGACAGCTTTAACAAAAATGGATTAAATTACCCCTAACATGGACTATTCAACGAATATTTCGTTTTTTTACCGGCAGGATAATCCATTCAGTCATCCAACTTCAGAAACAGCAGAAAGAGGACGTATAAATTTATTAACTGGTCTATAATCTGACAAAAAATTTTTTAACTGGTTTTACTTGCTTAATTTATATCTGGTTTATAATTTTGCTTGCGTTTAAACACTGACTGTATGAAGGTTATCTATTGCTATCCGGAATAAGAAAGGACTATACATTTGAAATCAAATATACAACATAATCTAACCCTAAAATTTAATAACATTTTATGAATCATTTATTGAAATCCTGTGCTGTAAGTGCTGCTGCACTGGCCGTTGCCATGCTGACCGGCTGCACTTCCCCTAAAGGAGAACCGCAAACCTTTGAAATCGGAAACAAGGAGTTCCTGCTCAACGGAAAACCTTTCCTGATCAAAGCGGCAGAAATCCACTACACCCGTATCCCGGCTGAATACTGGGAACACCGTATCGAGATGTGCAAGGCGCTGGGGATGAACACCATCTGTATCTATGCCTTCTGGAACATCCATGAACAGCGTCCGGGTGAATTCGACTTCGAAGGACAGAACGACGTGGCCCGCTTCTGCCGCCTGGCCCAGAAACACGGCATGTATATCATGCTGCGCCCCGGTCCGTATGTCTGCTCGGAATGGGAAATGGGCGGACTGCCCTGGTGGCTGCTCAAGAAAAAAGACATTGCCCTGCGTACCAGTGACCCGTATTTCCTGGAACGTACCAAAATCTTCATGAACGAACTGGGCAAGCAGCTGGCTGACCTGCAGGCTCCCCGCGGAGGAAACATCATCATGGTGCAGGTGGAAAACGAATACGGAGCTTATGCCGAAGACAAGGAATACATCGCTTCCATCCGTGACATCGTACGCGGAGCCGGATTCACCGATGTGCCCCTGTTCCAGTGTGACTGGGCATCTACCTTCCAGCGCAATGGCCTCGACGATCTGCTCTGGACTATCAACTTCGGTACGGGAGCAGATATCGACCAGCAGTTCAAGGCTCTTCGGGAAGCCCGGCCTGAAACTCCGCTCATGTGCAGCGAATACTGGAGCGGATGGTTTGACCACTGGGGACGCAAGCACGAAACCCGCCCGGCTGACGTGATGGTCAAAGGTATCAAGGACATGATGGACCGCAACATTTCCTTCTCACTCTACATGACTCACGGAGGAACAACCTTCGGCCACTGGGGAGGAGCCAACAGTCCGTCCTATTCGGCCATGTGCAGCTCTTATGACTACGACGCACCTATCAGCGAAGCCGGATGGGCTACTCCGAAATATTATCAGCTGCGTGATCTGCTTGTCCAGTATGCTGATTCAGGACAGGTGATTCCGGATGTACCTGCACCGATGCCGGTCATTGAAATCCCTGCCATGCAACTGAACGAAGTAGCTCCCCTGTTTGACAATCTGCCCAAGCCCCAGACTTCGGAAGCCATCCAGCCGATGGAACAGTTCGATCAGGGATGGGGTACCATTCTCTACCGCACGACACTTCCGGCTGATGTCAAGGAAGGAACCGTTCTGCTGGTAGATGAACCACACGACTGGGCACAGATATATCTGAACGGACAGCTGCTGGGACGCCTGGATCGCCGCCGTGGTGAAAACATCCTGTCGCTGCCTGAGGTGAAAGCCGGCACCCGTCTGGACATCCTGGTAGAAGCCATGGGACGCGTCAACTTCGACCGCGCTATCCATGACCGCAAAGGTATCACCGACAAGGTTCAGCTGCTGAACGAAGGATGCGAACCACAGACTCTCACCGGATGGCAGGTATACAGCTTCCCCACCGATGCCAAGTTTGCTGCCGACAAGCAGTTTGCCAAGGGAAGCAAGTTCGACGGTCCGGCCTACTATCGCACAACCTTTACACTCGACAAGACCGGAGATACCTTCCTCGACATGTCTACCTGGGGAAAAGGAATGGTATGGGTGAACGGTCATGCAATGGGACGATTCTGGAAGATCGGTCCGCAGCAGACTCTGTTCATGCCGGGATGCTGGCTGAAGAAGGGCAAGAACGAAATCGTGGTTCTCGACCTGCTCGGTCCGGAGGAAACCCAAATTGCGGGTCTGAAACAGCCGATTCTGGACGTTCTCCACAACGAAGAACCTGTCACTCACCGCAAGGAAGGTGAAACCCTCAACCTGAAGGGAGAAACACCCGTTGCTACCGGAGAACTGAAACCCGGAGGCGGATGGCAGACCATACAGTTCAACCGTCCGGTAGAGGGACGCTACTTCTGCCTGGAAGCCCTCAATGCACACGACGGCAAGGATCTTGCTGCCATCGCCGAACTCTATCTGACCGACGAAAACGGCAAAGACATCTCCCGTCAGAAATGGAGCATCACGTATGCAGACAGCGAAAGCTATCAATGGTCAAACAACACGGCCGACAAGATCTACGACCTTCAGGAATCGACAACCTGGTGTACGGACTACGGAACTAAATTCCCGCATTCCATCATCATCGACCTGAAAGACAATCACAAGATCACCGGTTTCCGCTGTCTTCCCAGCTCGGAAGAAGGAAATCCGGCAGCCATCAAAGGCTTCAAGGCTTATGTGAAAAAAGAACCGTTTAAACTGAAATAATCTCATACGCTGAACGTCGGTCAGTTCTACAGGCAAAGACACTTCTATCTCCTCTGTCTGACCGGAACTGGCCGACGTATTTTTCAAGAACCGACTACCGGAAGATTCACCGGAATCAAGCAGACAATGAAGCCTGATCATACAGACGATGAAGCTGAATCGAGCGGACAATAAGGCCCAATTATACAGACGATTAAACGGTATCGGGCCATACTTTATGAACCTTATATGTAAATACTGAAGAAGCCATGAAAGCAAGACTTATCTATGCCTTTCTGGGACTGTCACTGGTCACTCTGCCGGCAACATCCCAGTCCACCCGGCGCTGGTCGCCACAGGAAGACGGCAGTATCACCTGGAACATCCGGAACGACCTTCCCCATTCCGACCACATTGAAATGAGCGGTAAATCCGTCTCTGTCGTATTGCGCTACGGTGTAGACCGCGAAGGCAACTTTACCCTGAACAAAGGAATGGTCTGGCCGCTGCTGCGCACCGTGCCGAACAATACCCATGCCAGCCTGATGCGCCGTTCTGCCTGGAATCCGCTGGATGCAGTCCTCGTGAACAGCCGTTCGCTTACGGAAGAAAAAGTGGAAAGCATCAGCCTCAACGGCATACTGACCGTGGAAAGCCGGTTCGACAAAGGCTACTACGGACAATGGAAACTGATCCGCGAATATTTCCCGTCTACCGACCAGCCCGCTCTCATTGAAAAATATAGCCTGATCAATACCGGCAAAAACTCCCTGCAGGTGGAAATTCCCGAAGAACAGACACGTTCGAAAACCAATCCGGAAAACGGAGTTACCGGAGCCTATATCATGGAAGGGACAGTCTACGGAAGTGGCCCGCACACAGTCCTGCCGGGCGATACGCTTTACTTTGCAGCTTCCCTGTCCGCCCATCGTGAAGGAGAACCCTCCATCCGGCTGCAACCGGAAACAGAAAAGGCCAAACGGATGGATTTCCTGAAGCAACTGGCAGACAATCTGATTCTGGAGACTCCCGATCCTGTCATCAACCGCATGTTTGCCTTCTCCAAGATCCGGGCCTGCGAAAGCATCTACGAAACCAAGGGCGGACCGATGCACGGACCTGGAGGCGAATCATACTATGCCGCCATCTGGGCCAATGACCAAGCAGAATACATCAACCCCTATTTCCCCTTCACAGGCTATGCTTACGGCAATGCCTCCGCTCTTAATTCTTTCAGACATTTTGCCCGCTTTATGAACGATGAGTGGAAGCCCATTCCCAGTTCCATCATTGCTGAAGGACTGGACATCTGGAACGGCGCAGGCGACCGCGGAGATGCAGCCATGATTGCCTACGGAGCCTCCCGATTTGCACTGGCCGGAGGAGACCGGCAGCAGGCAGAAACCCTCTGGCCGCTCATCCAGTGGTGTCTGGAATACTGTCACCGCAAGCTGACGCCGGAAGGTGTCGTAGCCTCTGACGCAGACGAACTGGAAGGACGTTTCCCGGCCGGAAAAGCCAACCTCTGTACCTCTTCACTCTACTATGATGCCCTGATTTCCGCTGCCTTTCTGGCAAAGGATCTGGGAAAAGACAAAAAGACAGCAGCCACCTACCGGCAACAGGCTGCCGACTTGCGCAAATCCATTGAAAAATATTTCGGAGGAACCGTGGAAGGCTATGACACTTACCACTATTACGAAGGCAACGATATCCTGCGCTCCTGGATATGCATTCCGCTGACCGTGGGTATCAGCGAACGGAAAGAAGGAACCATCCAGGCTCTGTTCTCTCCGCGCCTCTGGACAGAAAACGGTCTGCTTACCCAGGCCGGTGACAGCACTTTCTGGGACCGTTCCACCCTGTATGCCCTGCGCGGTGTCTATGCCGTAGGCGAAACAGAAAAAGCAACCGAATACCTGAAGCATTACTCATCCGTCCGTCTGCTGGGTGAACATGTTCCCTATGCCATCGAAGCATGGCCTGAAGGAGGTCAGCGCCATCTTTCCGCCGAAAGTGCTCTCTACGGCCGCATCATTACGGAAGGGCTCTTCGGCATCCGCCCCACCGGACTGAAAAGCTGTGACGTGACGCCCCGTCTTCCCCAAGAGTGGAATCAGGCTGCCCTCCGCCGCATACGGGCTTTCGGCAGCACGTTCGACATTACGGTTGAACGCATCCGGAACGGCAAACTGCGCGTAAACATTGACGGAAAGTCTTATACCATCCGGGAAGGGGAAACCATTCATGCCCGGCTGCAATAAAACCAAACATCATCCTTCATTCTAAACATCATCTGATTATGTGGAAACAAATATCTCTTGCAGTACTTCTGGCAGCAGGTCTCCTCGCCTGCCAGACAAAAGAACGCTACCAGTCCTTCACACCCGGACAGGTCTGGCTGGACAATAACAACGTACATATCAACGCCCACGGAGGAGGCATCCTTTACGACAACGGACGCTACTACTGGTTTGGCGAGCACAAGACCGAAGGAGAAGGAGGCAACGTGGCCAATGTCGGAGTGCATTGCTACTCCTCAACCGATCTCTACAACTGGAAAGACGAAGGTATCGCTCTGGCCGTAGCACCGGAAGGCAGCGGAAGTCCGATCGAAAAAGGATGTATCCTGGAACGCCCCAAGGTGATTCATAATGCCCGGACCGGCAAGTACGTCATGTGGTTTCACCTCGAACCCAAAGGAGCCGGTTACACCGGAGCCCAGAGCGGAGTGGCCGTCAGTGACAAGGTTACCGGCCCTTACCGTTTCCTGCATGCCGGACGCATCAATGCCGGTAAATGGCCCCAGGGTACACCGGAAAGTCTGAAGACAGCCCCCGTCCAGGCTGAAGCCCACTATTCCGGAGGAGACCTGCCAGCTCACCCGGATTCTCTGAACCTGATCAAACGAGATCTGGAAGGAGGACAGATGGCCCGCGACATGAACCTGTTTGTAGACGATGACGGCACGGCATATCATATCTATGCATCGGAAGAAAACAGTACCCTGCAGATTGCCCGGCTGAACAGCGACTATACGGATCACGACGGTACCTACATCCGCTGCTTCAAGGGACGGTTTATGGAAGCTCCGGCCATGTTCAAACACGAAGGACGCTACTACCTGATGATGTCGGGATGTACAGGATGGTCGCCCAATGCAGCCCGCTCTGCCGTAGCAGATTCCATTCTGGGTGAATGGACCGAACTGGGAAATCCCTGTGTGGATGCCGATTCAGCCCTCACCTATCATTCCCAGAGCACTTACATCCTGCCCGTAGCCGGAAAAGAAGGACAATTCATCTATCTGGGTGACCGCTGGACTCCGGAAAATGCCATCGACGGACGCTACATCTGGCTGCCGCTGGAGTTTGAAGACGGACGTTTCATTATCCGGTGGAAAGACGAGTGGAAACTGGAAGACTAATCAAAAAGAATTTCGACGATGAAAATTTGCAACATACATTATTCTGTCATTCTGGGAATAGCAGCTCTTTTTTCTCTCCCGGGATGTTTCAGTCAGGGAAACAATCCCGACGATCTGTTTTTTCAGAACAAAAAAAAGATGCTGACAGCCCGGTGGAACAGTCCGTTCAGTCAGGCAGAAACAGCAAGCAAGCATGCACCCAAAGGCCCCTACCTGGGAAACGGAGATGTGGGACTGGTCAGTTATACTTCAGAAAACGGACAGACCCTGCAACTGTCAAAAGTAGACTTCATCACCGACAACTGGTCGGACTGGGCAGGAACGGGTCCCGCTGCCCTGCCGGTGGGAGGAGTCAGCATTTCAGTACAGTCAGAACCCGCCGAGGGCTTCTGTTATGAGATGAGACAACTTGATGCCGAGCTCTATATGCATACCGGAACCGCAGAACCGGTAGAAATGACAACGTGGATGACAATGGACGAAAACTACGTGGTAACTGAACTGACTACGGCTTCGGAACATCCCATAGATGTCACAGTCATGACCTATGCCAACGGTGAAAACAAACTCTATGAAACCACTTCCGGAATCCGTGAGAAAGTGGGACAGGTATCCCGCCGGAGCCGGACGGAAGGAGATGTACGCTGGATAGCCCGTGCAGGCATCTCAACCCGCATCACAGGAACTGAGGCTTCCTGGGAAAAAACATCCTCCTCGCAAGTCACCGCCTCTTTTCAGATAAAGGCAGGACAGCCGGTTTGCATTGTAACTTATGTATCCGGCAGTCTGGAAGATGATGCCCGTCTGCCGGAAGCATACGACAAGCTTTCTTCAGTGAACGGCCCCCAACTCGCCCTTCTGAAAATTGAGAAAAAACAATGGTGGAAAGATATGTGGACACGTTCGTATGTAGAAACAAACGATTCCCTGCTGAACCGCCAGTACCTGTCATCCATCTACCTGATGGCTTCGGCCTGTAACCTGCACAGTCCGGTCTGTGGAGGCATGTACGGCGTCTGGAACATGAACGACTCCATGAACTATCATGGAGACATCCATCTGAACTACAACAGCCAGGCCGGCTTCTACAGCGTATTCTCGGCCAACCGCCCCGAACTGGCAATGCCGTATTACGACTTTCTGGAGAAACTGATCCCCGAAGGAAAGAGACGGGCACGCGAGGAAATGGGACTCGTCCATCCGTCTCTGAAAGATAAGTCCTGCCGTGGACTGCTGTTCTCCGTCAGTGCTTTGGGCAACGGCTATCTCTATGGAGAATACTGGCAGCAGACCATGGATGCTCCGTTCAATGTTCCCCTGTTCAGCTGGTATTACGAATATACGGGCGACCGGGAATTCCTGCGCAAGCGGGCTTATCCGTTTATCCGGGAGTGTGGTGATTTCTACGAAGACTATCTGGAAAAGGAAACTCTGGACAGCACCTACCGCTATAACATCCTCACCGGCGGACACGAAGGCTCGTGGGATCTGAATCCTCCCTCCGATCTGGCCTTTGTAGAACAGACCTTCAGGCTGTTGCTCCGCTACAGTGAAATACTGGGAGTAGATGAAAACCGTCGGGCTTTGTGGAAGGATATCGTCACCCACCTGCCTTCGTACAAGGTCATCATGCCTACGAAGACTCCCAACCAGGGTTTGCCCGTCTATGCCAAAAATGAGGCAGGATGGGACTTGCCGGCTCATGTCATCCAGCTCCATCCGGTTTACCCATGCGAACTGCTGAATCTTCATTCAGACAGTACCGCCCTTCAACTGGCACGCAATACTTTGTATTATTACGCAGTCGACCAGCAAGGATTTACCGAGACGATGAATGAACTGGGACTGAGTGCCTTTGTGATGGGTACCCGCATCGGCTTTGATCCTGATATTCTGATAGACAAGATGAAGACACTGATTCACCGTGCCGGAACCAACTTCCTGATTCTGGACGGACATCATTGTCTGGAAAAAACGACCATTGTGGAGACGATCAACTCGATGATGCTGCAATCGGTGGACGGTGTCCTGCACCTGTTCCCTTGCTGGCCGGACAAACCCGCCTCCTTTACCCGTCTGAGAGCCAAAGGAGCATTTGTCGTTTCTGCCCAATATGACGGGAAACAGGTAACATCCCTCAAACTGACCAGTGAACGAGGAGAAACCTGCCGGATTGCTCTTCCGCAAAAGGATGTAGCAACAGCAGAAGTCAGACAGAATGGAGAAGCCATAAAAACAATTCAAAAGGACGGTATTCTGTCGTTCACGACGGAAGCAGGAAAAGAATATGACATCCAATTCCTTCCAGACCATGAATAGGAAGTAGAACTGGAACATCCTGCAACTCATTATAAACCTATGAGAAAACTAAGACTAACTGCACCATATCCCAACATGGCGGAAATCAGAAAATAGACAACAGTAACTGAAATAAACCGATAAAAGAAATCCTGACTCCTCAACTGAAGAGTCAGGATTTCTTTTATCGGTTTATCCCTTTTGTAAGGTCTGAAATCTGTATTCCAGACCGGATCAGCTTATACCAGGAAGCCCAGCAAGATACCGGCAGCTACAGCCGAACCGATCACACCGGCTACGTTCGGCCCCATGGCATGCATCAGCAGATAATTGCTCGGATCGTATTCCAGACCAACGACCTGGGAAATACGGGCTGAGTCGGGCACAGCAGATACACCGGCATTACCGATCAGCGGATTGATCTTATTTTCTTTCTTCAGCACCAGATTGAAGATTTTCACGAAAAGCACACCGGATGCAGTAGCGATGATGAATGATACCGCACCGAGGAAGAAGATGAAGATGGAGTCCTTGGTCAGGAATTCCGAAGCCTGAGTGGAAGCTCCTACGGTCAGACCGAGCAGAATAGTGATCGTGTCAATCAGCGGACCACGGGCTGTTTCAGCCAGACGGCGGGTCACACCACTTTCCTTCAACAGATTACCGAAGAACAGCATACCGAGCAGCGGCAAACCGGAAGGCACCAGGAAACAGGTAAGCAGCAAACCTACGATAGGGAACATCACCTTCTCCGTATGTGACACGGCACGCGGAGCCTTCATGCGGATAAGACGCTCTTTCTTGGTTGTGAGCAGACGCATGATAGGGGGCTGGATGACTGGTACCAGCGCCATGTATGAATAGGCCGATACGGCAATGGCTCCCATCAGGTTCGGTGCCAGCTTCGATGACAGGAAGATGGCAGTCGGTCCGTCGGCACCACCGATGATACCGATGGCAGCAGCCTGCATGGGGTCGAATCCGAAAGCAAGCGCCAGCATATAGGCACCGAAGATACCAAACTGGGCAGCCGCACCGATCAGCATCAGCTTCGGATTGGAAATCAGAGCCGAGAAGTCAGTCATTGCCCCGATTCCCAGGAAGATGAGCGGCGGATACCATCCCGACGTCACACCCTGATACAAAATGTTAAGCACTGAGCCTTCCTCATAAATACCTACCTTGAGTCCGGCTTCCATATTAAACGGAATATTACCGATCAGCATACCGAATCCGATGGGGATCAGCAGCATCGGCTCAAATTCCTTCGCTACGGCCAGATAAATGAAGAATATACCGATCAGAATCATCACAAGGTGCCCCGTAGTGGCATTGTGGAAACCGGTATAGGTCCAGAAATCGGCCAGGTTATTCTGTAAGAAACTAAAAAACTCTCCCATAATTATTCAATGATTATAAGGTCAGTACCTTCAAGAATCGATTCGCCCTTGCTTACCTTGATAGAGGTAACCTTTCCGTCGCGGTCGGATTTGATGTCGTTTTCCATCTTCATGGCTTCCAGGATCATCAGGGTCTGTCCGCGCTTCACGGCATCACCTTCCTTCACTTTGACATCCAGAATTACACCCGGCAGCGGAGACTTGATGCTACCCTTGCTGGAAGGTGCGGCCGGACGGGAAACAGCGGGAGGAGGAGCAGCCGGAGTGGTGGAAGCCGTACGCATGACCGGCTTGATCTTCGGAGTGGCTTTCTTCTCCAGTTCCACCTTATAGGGAGTACCGTTCACTTCTACCTGTACCTGATTTTCTTCAATGTCTCCAACGGTTACCTTGTACAGGTTTCCGTTGATCTTATATCTGTATTCTTTCATGGTTCTTTTCTGTTTTAAGAGGATTATTTCTTATGGGGAGTTTCACGCAACGTATAAATCTTCGAGCTCCACGGTGAATAGCTTCGTTTCACCCGGCTGATGGTCAGAATGGTTTCTTCCACATCATGATCGGCTCCCTGGTGTTCATGCAAAGCCATGGAGATGGCAGCAATGACTTCTCCCGGAGCTTCACCGAGACCTTTTTCCTTGGCTTCCTGCTTATCGGTAATATTGTGTACCTGCATGGCATTCCGCTTACGCAGACGAATGGCCAGCTTGCCCACATACTTGAAGCAAACATAAAGCAGAATCAGACCGAGGAACACAACGCTCATGGCCGAGATTGCCATACCGATACCCACCGGGTCATGCTGCTCAAACTTATCCATCTTCGGATTACTTTCGATGGTCTGGTTATTCGTACTCGGAGTGACATAGCGGTCCTCATGACCACCTTTCACTTCCCACTGGGCAGCTCCGTCGCTCACCCGGGCATACGACTGGTCAGCCTGCAAAGCTCCTGCCGGAACTACAATCTGATCGAGCAGCTTGCGTCCGGAGTCGTAAAGACCAATCCAGTTGGCCTCCGTCTTGCTCAACTCAAAGTTGGTATGGAACGTACCTCTGCGGGGAGCATTGTCCGCCCAGAAAAGCGTATGCTGACGCGGCTTGACAAGAGTCAGCACGTCTCCTTTCGGGATGAAATACGTAGCCGTATCACCCGGCTGACTGCTCACCCGGAGCAGACAGCCTGCCAGATCGGCACTGCTGTATGACTGGTTGAATATTTCAATCCATCCACTGTGAACACCATAGTCATCCTGAAAATTGGAAACATTGTCCACCAGTACCTCGTTCAGCACCAGCTTGGTGTTCGTCTTCTTTTCCTGACAGGAAGTAAAGCCGACCAGCAGAAGCAGGGAAAGAAATATTCCGGTTCTATATCTGTTCATAATCATGCATTTTAAGGGTTACAAAGGAATATTGCCATGCTTCTTAGCCGGGTTGGACAGTTTCTTGGTCTGCAACTGCTGCAAGGCGCGGATGATGCGGAAACGTGTATTACGCGGTTCGATTACATCGTCGATATAGCCATACTTCGCAGCGTTGTAAGGGTTGGCAAACAGCTTGGTATATTCTGCTTCCTTTTCAGCCATGAAGGCTTTCGGATCGGGAGCTTCCTTGGCTTCCTTGGCATAGAGTACCTCAACAGCACCGGCACCACCCATTACGGCAATTTCGGCTGTCGGCCATGCATAGTTCATATCGCCACGCAACTGCTTACAGCTCATCACAATGTGAGAACCTCCATAAGACTTACGCAAGGTAATAGTCACCTTAGGCACAGTAGCCTCTCCGTAAGCGTACAGCAATTTTGCACCATGCAGGATAACGGCGTTGTATTCCTGTCCTGTTCCCGGCAGGAATCCCGGCACATCTACCAGCGAAACGATAGGAATGTTGAAGGCATCGCAGAAACGGACAAAGCGTGCCCCCTTACGGGAAGCGTTGCAGTCGAGCACACCGGCCAGGAACTTAGGCTGGTTGGCCACGATACCTACTGACTGTCCGTTGAAACGGGCGAAGCCGATGATGATATTCTTGGCAAAATCACGCTGTACTTCCAGGAACTCACCGTTATCAACAATCGCACCGATCACCTCATACATGTCGTATGCCTTGTTGGGGCTGTCCGGAATAATTTCATTCAGAGAATCCTCCAGACGGTCAATTGGATCAGTACAGTCCACATAAGGCGGTTCTTCCAGATTATTCTGAGGAATATAGCTCAACAGTTTACGGATCAGAGCCAGACCTTCTTCTTCCGTAGAAGCAGTGAAGTGAGTCACACCCGAACGGGTAGAATGCACGCTGGCACCTCCCAGATCTTCCTGTGAAACGTCTTCACCCGTTACGGTCTTCACCACCTTCGGTCCGGTCAGGAACATATAGGAAGTACCTTCCATCATCAGGGTAAAGTCTGTCAGAGCCGGAGAATAAACGGCACCTCCTGCACACGGTCCGAAAATACCGGAGATCTGCGGGATTACTCCCGAAGCCAGGATGTTGCGTTGGAAGATCTCTGCATAACCAGCCAGGGCATTGATACCCTCCTGAATACGTGCACCACCAGAGTCGTTCAGTCCGATGCAGGGAGCTCCCATCTTCATGGCCATATCCATCACCTTACAGATCTTGAGTGACATGGTCTCGGAAAGAGAACCGGCAGAAACCGTGAAATCCTGTGCGAATACATATACCAGACGCCCTTCAATCGTACCGTAACCGGTTACAACACCGTCACCCAGGTAATGCTTCTTGTCCATACCGAAATTCGTGCAACGATGCTTGACAAACATATCCATTTCTTCGAAGCTGCCTTCATCCAGCAACATCGCGATACGTTCGCGGGCAGTGTACTTTCCTTTTGCGTGTTGTTTCTCAATCGCTTTTTCCCCGCCGCCCAGACGTGCCTGTGCGCGCAGTTCAATAAGCTCCTTTACTTTTTCAAGTTGATTGCTCATGGTATCAGGTATTAGATAATTAATGTAAATACAGAGACACAAAACAACGGGGAACGGATCACTGCGAATCCCGTTGTTTCGTGTCTCTGCGTATCATATTCAAACTCTTCATTATTTTTCACAAAGTTCGGTCAGTACTCCCATCGTTGACTTCGGATGCAGGAAAGCAATATTCAGACCTTCTGCGCCCTTGCGTGGTGCCTTGTCAATCAGACGGATGCCTTCACCCTCAGCCTGGGCCAGAGCCTGAGCCACACCGTCTTCAACGGCAAAAGCTACATGGTGTACCCCCATGCCCCTGTTTTCAATAAACTTAGCGATGGTACTGTCCGGACCGGTCGGTTCCAGCAGCTCGATCTTAGTGTCTCCACATTTCAGAAAGGCAGTCTTTACTTTCTGATCTTCAACGGTTTCGATATTATAACATTTCAAACCGAGTACATTCTCATAATAAGGAAGGGCCTCTTCAATGCTTTTTACGGCAATGCCCAGATGTTCAATGTGAGAAATTTTCATAATTGCGTTTTTTTAAAGGTATTAAATCAAAGTCAATTTGCATCAACTGCACAAAGAAAACAATTTTGTGCTAAAACACGAAACTTTTTCGGATAAATATTATTAGAATCTGCTTTAAAAAATCCTTTTTCCTCAGCTCTTCTCACACATAAATTTTAATCAGCAGGCGATTCAGCCATTCCCATCTCACCCGGAACCATCTCCGGCTGCTGAGCTGTTTGCCACCAAAACGAAGAATAAAATCGCGGAAACCGTAGCGGCGGAACGGCAATCCGGCATCAATGAATTCAAAATGGGCATATCCTTGCTCACGTGCATAAAGCATGGCATTCCACACGGCCAGTACACCCGGATAGAGCCAGGCATAACTCTTGCGCATTCCTCCGGAGAAAAGCAAGTATGCACAGTCACCTGAAAACAGACAGACCGATCCTCCGATCACCTTACCTTTATATTTGACTACGAAAATTTTGCCGAGCTCCCGTCGGGAAGGTTCCGAGATCAGGGACAGAAAGAAACGGATATCCGGAAAATAACGATGAACCTTGGGCAGGTAATACTGGCGAAGCATGGTAAACAGGGCACACACATCTTCCTCGCTCCGGGCTACTTCCATAACGGCTCCATGCTTCAGTCCATTGTGGATCTGCCGTTTCCGGGAAGCACTCATCCACTTGTCTATGAGTTCCTGATGAATGGAGTTGCGCACCCGCAACCACTTGACCGGGAAATAGCCGTTAGCCCGGAAGTAACGGTAACCGAACAGCGGTTCCTCCAGGTTCCGGAACTCTATGAGAAAAGAATCCTCTTCGTGACGCAAGGTCAGATAGGCCAGCATTTCCCGGAACACTTCTTCCCGCTTCATGCTGCCTCCGAAATAATCCCCTACTCCGTATACAAAGGTTTTCGACCATCCTCCCCACAGGGAAAACTGACGGCGAGTGATCGACAGGAGCTTACCCACGGGACTTTCTCCTTCAAAGGCTACAAGCATGACGGGCGTATAGCCGGGAGTCTGCTCCAGCACCCGGAACAGTTCGGTAGAATGGAAGAGGTTGTCGCCCGGCAAGGCAGGAATATCTTCCGAATGATAATATGTAGACAATCGGAGCGCCATGTATGCAAATTTAGGATTTTTTTTGAGCATTTGCATAAGAAAGGCTATATTTGTCACATCAAAAACAATTATTTATGGAAAATTTCAGCGATCTGATCAAAAAGCGGCGGAGTACCCGAAAATTCACGGAAGAGGAACTGACCCAGGAACAGGTGGTAAGTCTGCTGAAGGCAGGACTGATGGCTCCTTCATCGAAAAGAAGCAACTGCTGGCAGTTCATCGTGGTGGATGACAAGGAAACTCTGGAAAAACTTTCGCACTGCAAGGAATCGGGAGCAACCTTCGTGAGCGATGCAGCCCTGGCCATCGTTGTTACTGCCGATCCGATGGTAAGCGATGTCTGGATCGAAGATGCCTCCGTGGCCTCCATCCTGATCCAGCTGCAGGCCGAAGATCTGGGACTGGGAAGCTGCTGGGTTCAACTGCGTGAACGGTTTACAGCAGACGGCGTGCCCGCCAACGAATATGTGCATGAGGTACTCGACCTGCCTCTCCAGCTACAGGCTCTTTCCATCATTGCCATCGGTCACAAAGGAATGGAACGGAAACCGTTTGATGAAAGCCACCTGCAATGGGAAAAGATACACCTTAACAAATATGGAGGGAAATAACCATGTCGGCATCCAACCACAAAGACACCTATCAGGCCACTGGGGTATTCCTGGTACTGATGGGCATCCTTTATCTGCTTGACAAATGGATCGGCTTCAGTAGCCACGGACTGCCCTGGGTAATGCAGAAAGACACCATGCTGCTGTATGCCGCCGTCATCTTCCTCTGGTTCAAGAGCGACAAGTCGGTGGGAATCATTCTGGCCGGAATCTGGCTCATCCAGAACATCGGACTGGTCATTGCCCTGCTGGGACAAATGTCTGCCTACCTGCTTCCGCTGGCCCTGCTGCTTGTGGGAGTGATTCTTTATTTTATATCTTCACGCTGATTATGGACGAAACACATCTGTATAACCTGACATTCATCGGGGCAGGCAACGTGGCTACCCACCTGTCACAAGCCCTGTCGCAACACCACTGCTGCATCCGGCAGGTATTCAGCCGCACGGAAGAATCGGCTCGTGAACTGGCCGGACGGCTCCATGCTGCCTTCACCACCCGTCTGGACGAGATTGATGCAGGAAGCGATCTCTACATCGTTTCCATCAAGGACTCGGCTCTGAACGAAGTACTTCCTGCACTGACACGACGCAATCCGGATGCTCTCTTTGTGCATACGGCCGGAAGCGTTCCCATGAGTATCTGGAACGGACTGGCCCGGCGACACGGGGTGATCTATCCCATGCAAACCTTCAGCAAACAGCGGGATGTAGATTTCACGACTACCCCGTTCTTCATCGAGGCCAACTCAGAAGAAGATACCCGTCTGCTGATGCAGCTGGCACAGCGCCTCAGTGAAAAGGTATATGAAGCTTCTTCCGAGCAGCGCAAATATCTCCACATTTCAGCCGTATTCGCCTGCAATTTTGCCAACCACATGTATGCAGTGTGTCATCACCTGCTCAGCGAACACGGGCTTCCGTTTGAATCCATGCTTCCACTCATCGAGGAAACAACCCGGAAAATACACTACCTGACGCCCGAAGAAGCACAGACCGGTCCGGCCCGACGGAACGACTGCAACATCATGGAAGATCATCTGCACATGCTGGAAAGTGAACCGGAACTGGCCGAAATCTACCGGAACATCAGCCGGAACATCCGGGCTTATGCCGAAAAAACAAAAAAGTCAAACCCGTAACATCAATCTGTAATTTATGATAGACTACGATTTAACCCGAATCAAGGCACTCTTCTTCGACGTAGACGGAGTGCTGAGCGCCGAAACCATCCTGCTTCATCCCAACGGAGAGCCCATGCGTACCGTCAACATCAAAGACGGATATGCCCTGCAACTGGCCGTGAAATGCGGTCTGCATGTAGCCATCATCACCGGTGGAAAAACAGAAGCCGTACGCGAACGTTACAAAGGACTGGGCGTACAGGATATCTGTCTGGGAGCTGCCGTCAAGACCAAAGAATACCACGAACTGATGCAGAAATACGACCTGAAACCCGAAGAGGTGCTTTACATGGGCGATGATATCCCCGATTATGAAGTGTTGCGCCTGGTGGGACTTCCCTGCTGTCCGGCAGACGCTGCTCCCGAAATCAAGGCCGTCTGCAAATACATCTCTCACCGTAACGGAGGTCATGGCTGCGGACGCGATGTCATCGAACAGGTGCTCAAGGCCCAGGGAAAATGGATGTCACACGAACAGGCTTTCGGCTGGTAATAAAGCCAGAAACAGAAATCTCAACCCTCAAAACTAAAAATTATGCTGGACAATCTGAAGAAATATCATATCAAACTGGCAAGCAACTCTCCGAGACGCCGGGAACTGCTTGCCGGACTGGGCATCGAATTTGAAACCAAAGTGCTGCCCGGTATCGACGAAAGTTACCCCGACACACTCAAGGGCGAGGAAATTTCTCTCTACATCGCAAGCAAGAAGGCAGATGCTTACCGCACTACCCTGCAACCGGACGAACTCATCATTACAGCCGATACCATTGTTTATCTGGACGGACTGGTACTGGGCAAACCACACGATGCAGCAGATGCCCGCCGGATGCTCACTTTGCTTTCCGGACGTACTCATCAGGTAATTACCGGTGTCTGCATCCTGACCGCAAGCCAACAGCGCAGCTTTGCCGTTACCACCGAAGTGACATTCGATACCCTGAGCGAAGAAGAAATCAGCTATTATGTGGAAAAATACCACCCCATGGACAAAGCCGGCTCCTACGGTATCCAGGAATGGATCGGCTTTATCGGAGTAACCGGACTTCAAGGTTCATACTATAACGTCATGGGACTTCCCGTACAACGCCTGTATCAGGAACTGAGAAAACTTTAAAAGACTTTCAAGGATTTAAAAGATGTTATTAAACATATTTTTCTTCTGAAAAGATTTGCAATTAACCGGAAAACCCGTACCTTTGCATCGTGTTTTCATAGTATTAGATTTAAGGTTAATAAAAAGGTTGGAGTACAGCGGTACTCCTTTTTTTATACCTGTACTCCAACCTCTCTTTTTCCCGCTCCTGCGGCCTGGTAAATCCACTCTTCGTTTCAAGCACATTCTGAGCTTCAATCTTTTTTCAGACCTTCAGGATTTTTCTGTCCGTCCAGCACTTCCCGAACGAAATAAACTCCGTCATAGTCCGCAGCAAATCCGTCATCCCACTTGCCGTTATATTCCAGTTTCAACATCATTTGGAGAGGTTTGCCATTCTTCTGTCCGCCTGTCTTCCGGTCATAAATTTCTGTCAGAGTCCCTGTCTTGTCCACCAGCCAGTACTCCTTATCACTGTTTTCCGGACGAAACGAACGTACTTCATGACCGATACGTATTTCTCCCGACAGATTATACAACACCTGTGTGGAGTCGGATACAGCGTCCATTGCGGTCAGACAGATACTGCTTTCATCAAACAAAGGAGCATCCTGACCAATCTCAACGAAAACAGCCCGGTCGGGATGAGAATCCTGCACCTCAAAATAGCGCATGCCACTATTTCCGACACCCCATCCGCTGCAAGTGGAGGGCACAGGCTCTTCCTTCATCTGCTTGTCTACTTCAGCTGCGTATGAACCGGCAGGAACCAGCTGATAACGCTTCACTCCTTCACGTCCGGATTTTACTTCCTTGAACTGACAGGACTGACTTGCATCCCATCCTTCCTCTTTCTGCAGAAGAGGAAGTACATCCTCGATGGAACGGTTTTTCAGTTCAAAGACCTGAATGACTTTCCTGGGAGCTGTATCTCCGTTCCGGACAACTACGGCGCCCGGCAAGGAAGGATCTGCCATCACCCTGATATCCGGATTATGCTGTGCCCAGAAACTCAGACCAGCTCCTGTCACACGTTCCCATTCAAATCCTTCATACGCTTTTCTAGAAGGAACATCAGCTGTCGTCTGCTGCATGGTCTCTTCTGTTTTTCCGGTCTTCCCGTTTCCACTACAGGCACACAGACCGGCTGCCAAAAATAAAGCCAGATATTTCATAATTATTTATTTTTTTCTTTCAGAGCAAGACGGCTTCCGTCTGACAAAGTAGTCAGCACAGCTTCCTGTCCTTTTCCACGAAGATCGAATACCGGATTCTTATAACCATAGCCGGAAGCCGTACGATACTGACGCAACAGACTGTAGACTCCATTCCGGTTCATCTGAGCCACTCCGGCCTTTCCGAAGAAAAGAATCTCAATTTCCTCACCGCCATCGGCCACAAAGGCAACTTTCACCAGATCTTCCACTCCACTGGTGGCATACAGCAATTGCCCCCGTCTGGAGACCAGCCATTCTGACTCAGCCTTTTCCACCAGATACGTATCATCCTCCTCCACATTCCATACAGGTGTACCGTCCGGACGTGTTCTGCGGTCAAGCACCACATCCGTTTCCGGATAGAAGAACTCTACCTGCGAAGAATCGGATGCAAAAACCAGATAGCCGGCAACAGACGAATTCGGATCAGCCACAGAATGTACACGGCTACCCTCTTCGAATACACGTATTTTCTTCTGAAGCATTTTTGACCAGGTATATCCCATGGCCGTATCGCTGCCCCCGATCAGACCTTCACCTTCCTGCTGACGTACATATTGGATGCGGTACATCTCACCCTTTCCCAACGTCAGAGTATCTCCACTGAGGGAAACAACATCCAGTGTGTCGGCAAAATCAATCGTCTGTCCGTTACCGATACTTTTTCCTTCCAGTATCAGCCGGGCACCGTCAGTCAGTTTCCAGCGTTCATATTTCAAGGTTGCCATTCCGATGGAAGTTGCCTTGCCTCCTTCTTCCAGGGTTACTCCCTGTACTATCTGCTGATTGGCAGGCATCACTTCCACCCAGTTACCTTTCAGTTCATTCTCCGTTACAGTTCCTTTCCCCGCATTGCAGGATGCCAGAACCAGCGCAGATGCCAATGCGCTCCATAATACATGCTTCTCCATATTTGTATCACAAATTTAAGTGTTTATACTCACAAAGTTAATCACCCCAGGGAGAAGTCCAAAGGAAAAGCCTGTCCGTATGTTCTCATTTAGTGATTTTTAAAGTCACTTTTCTTTGTTTCACTCCAATAAATCTTTCATTTTTGCAATCATCCTCTCCAATGAAAAGATTTTTCTTATTCACGCAATGATTTAACCCACATACAATTGCAGACTCAGCTGTCACCTTTATCGACAGACACGACATAAGCCGGCCGATGTTTCTGTATCTGACTCATTATGCCCCAGCTGCCCTTGCAGGCTCCGGAAAAATATAAATGTATGAAAACACCTTCCACCGAAAGGCAGACGCAATGTCATCAAGTTACTTCCTGCCTGTCTTATCCGATTCCACACTCTGGAAAGGCACATAAGGAGAAAGGCTAAAGATCACATTTCCATAAGAGTCCGTACCCCGGTAACCGGAAACTTCCATTCTCAGTGTATATTTCGCATCTTTCCGGTAGTTCTTCACATCCAGATAATACAGATAATTCTTTCTTTTTCCGGTGGTACGGGTTTCATCAGCAAATCCCCGGTGCAGATCTTCAGCTATGACCTTGCCGTTTTCCAGCAGCTGCATACTCTTGATGTTCAGGCGGTCATTCCCCTTGGTATAGAAAAGCCCCGCCATCGCACGGCCGTTGTCATACACCTTATCAGTGACATCAAATTCCCATGTCGTATAGTCAATGAAAGAAACCTTTTCCGGTGACCAGGTTGCGATGACATGACAGTCAGGACGGTAATAGTCAACTTTCAGGGCATCCAGTCTCTTATACTGCGTATTCATGCGGTTCTCAAAATCAGCAAAGTCCTTCTTGCCGTCTGCCCAGGCAATTTCAGCCAGTCCCAGCAGTCGCGGAAAGTTCTGCAGATTAATGTCTTTCACCTCCTGCGGCACAGCCGGCCACATATTCGCCTGCACTCCCAGCAGACAGTCCAGTTCCCGGGAAGTCAGACCTTCAGCCGGATCGTATCCATAGACATCACTCAACGTGATGGCATAAGGATAAGCCAGGTCCGACAGCAAGCCGTCATCCGGTGTACCCTGACGGATGTCAAAATACAGATGACTGGCAGGAGTGGCAATCGTCGGGAAACCATACTTTGCCGCATCCTTTACCGCAGAACTGCCAAGCCATGACATGATGTGAGCATTTTCAGGCAGATTGCCGGCATCAGCCAGAATATCATTCCATCCGATCGGCTTCTTGCCTTTGCCGGCAATGATGGCCGAAACTCTCGTCACGAAATAACTCTGAAGTTCCATGACATTCTTCATTCCTTTTTCCTTCATGAAGTTCTGAATATGCTCATTCTTTTCCCACAGGATATGACGGACTTCATCTCCTCCGAAGTGAATGTATTCAGAAGGAAATATGGCTGCAATTTCAGTAAACACATCATCAAGGAACTGATATACCTTCTCATTCGACGGATCCAGCGTGTTGGGAGTAAACTGATGTCCCCACACATGGTAAGTCTCGCAGAACGGCATCACATAATCCGGATAGAACGAATCATTGACAGCCAGTTCCGGATAATTAATAAGCACAGGCCAGCAATGTCCCGGCACGTCTATTTCCGGAACAATCTGCACATGGCGGGCAGCAGCATAAGCCACCAGATCCTTCAGTTCTTCCTGCGTATAGAATCCGCTTCTTCCTTCCGGCTGACCAAACTGCACGGGATAGTGTGTAGCCTTCTCGGAAGTAAGCCGCGGATATTTCTTTATTTCCACCCGCCATCCCTGGTCGTCCGTCAGATGAAGATGCAAGGTATTCATCTTGTAAAGAGACATGATGTCAATATACTTCTTCAGCACATCAACCGAATAGAATGTACGGCTGACATCCTTCATATATCCTCTCCACTGGAAGCGAGGCTTGTCATTGATCTGAAGCGACGGCACGGTAATGTCACCTTCCAGTTTTTCTTTTCCTACCACTTCGGGAGGCATCAGCTGTGTCAGTGTCTGCGCTCCGTAGAAGAGTCCTGCCAGACCTTCCGACCTGACAACAATTCTTTTATCACTGACATCCAGCGTATATGCCTCCGACGAACGGTTTTTCTTCGACAGATCAAACACGATGCCATTCTTCCCTTTTACACTGGACACCTCCTTCAGCTGCAACTGAAAGGGAAGCGAACGGCTGACAGACTGAATCCACAATTCTCCGATCTGTCTGGAAGCCGGAGTGACATAGACAACTGTCCGGGGAGTAAACACAAAAGCCGGTTTACCCGTTTCCTTCACCGACAAAGGTTTGGGAACCACACTGTATTCTGCGGCCTGCAGATTGAACAAAGTACACAGGCAAGCCCAGATAATCAATAAATACTTCATACGTTAAACAAGGTTTTATACAGATTAAAAATATATTTATCAGTTGGCATTTGCAGTTTTATCAGCCGTTTTTCCGGCTTTCCAACCCAGACATCCAGCCCAAAGCATTTTATTTCTTAAATTCATAGTCTTTTATTTAGATTTTTAACGGTTTAACATAACCATTTGAAAAGTCAACTTTTTACGAGATATTTAAGTCGTTTTACGAAACTTTGCTATCAAATAACTCTTGGGCAAAAGTAACCAAAATACTTGACAGGACAAAAAGATTGGCTACTTTCGATATCATTTCTCAATACTGACGTATTTCTGATTCTGACTATTCGGTTTATCTGGAATAGTCATTTGAAGTTTTATACCGATAAACGGAGCTATATATTTCTTGCGTACCCATCTTCTATCGTTCACTCCAAGCATTTCAGCTATTTCAACTATACTTTTCGGTGATTTACAAAATTCAAACACCTTATCTTGGGGTGTCATGATATCCGACTTATTCTGTATTTCATCATGACTTGAGGTGAAATCATCATCACTTGGGGTGTGACTTGGAGTGTATGAATCTTTCACTTGGGGTGTAGATGTTTTTCACTTCACCAGCCAGTGAGTGTTTAAACCATATTGTGAGATTCACGAATGGCGGAACAACTTTGATTTCCGGTGCAGGAAGTCCTTGCTCTCTACAACTTTCCATAATAAGCCCTATACCTCGTCCCCAAGCTTCCATCTTGCAGCCGAACTCCTTAACCTCGCCGTCAACAGTAACAAAGTACATCAAAGACAAGTTACCACTGGGCTTTTACGGAGAGAAAAAATATAGCGTAACAAACTCTGTTTCCCATCGGTTCGCTACGCTTTCTAAATTTTACAATCTCTCTATATGTTTTATTACATGATTTACACCTTCAGGAATATCCTTTGACGATAAAGCAGGTACAGGAATCCCCAGCAAACGGCAATATAGGCCAGTGCCAGTATCAGCGGCTGGAATGATTCCGGGAAAAGTGATGCCAGTCCGCCGAAAAGAGACCGGCCCGTATAGTCAAAATCAATGAAGCGCTGAGCCAGATAGATCGTAATGGAGTTCATCCCGATGACCCGGAAAAACAAAGTCCACCGATGACAGTGCCGTACATCAATCAGGTAATAGAACAAGGCAAACAGCAGCATGGATATACCACCTACCAGGCAGGCAAACGAACTTGTCCACAAGTTTTTATTGATCGGGAAAACCAGATCCCATATCCATCCGACAACGACCAGTACCATTCCGGCACAGGCCAGCAGAACGACCTTCCGCAGTTCAGGCAGTCCTTCCCGCTTGATCCATTCCCCCGTCAGCATACCCAAAGAGGCTGTTCCGACAGCAGGAATAATACCTAAAAGCCCTTCCGGATCATGAATTCCCAAATACAACTGTCCCGGCAAAAACATCCGGTCTACATAACCTACCAGACTCCCTTCCATGGAAAAAGGATCTCCATTGCCATCCGGCGCCGGGAAACAGGCCAGCAGCGCCCAGTAACCGATAAAAAGCAAGGCTACAACTCCCATACGGACACGTGTCCGCACATTCAGAAAAAGCAAGGCTGCAAACATCCAGGACAGGCCGATACGTCCCAGAACACTGGCATAACGCAAATGAGCAAAATCAAAATCCAGCAGTCCGTTGTAAATACAACCCAGCAGTACCAGAACCAGTCCCCGGCGGATCACCTTACGGTAGATGGCTGCCGAACTCATCCCACACGCTTTCTGTTTTTCCAAAGAATAAGGAAAGGAAATACCTGCAATAAAAAGGAATAGAGGAAAAATCATATCCTCAAAAGCAACCCCATGCCAGGGCACATGCTCCATCTGCCTGGCTATTGCCTGAAAAAACGGAATCGGACAGCAGGTTGCCAATCCGGCAAACAGAGCTCCTCCGCCCATAATAAAAAACATGTCAAATCCCCGCAAGGCATCCAACGATTGCAAACGTTGACTCTTTACTTCTTTTTTCATACGTATTATTCGGTTTATTACACTATATACAACCCCATTTCAAGATATACGCCACAAAAGTAGAAAATTTATTATAGGAAGAAAATTTTATCGCCGGATATTTAACGACCGCACGATACCTTCGCATTGACAGGTCAATGCAAAAAAATCGACCGCACGATCAGGCCACAACGACCGCACGATCAGGCCGCAACGACCGCACGATCAAGCTGCAACGAAAGTAAATTTACCTGTTGGCGGAATTAAATTGATAAAAGATTTATGTATAAAAAGTTGTGCATATTA
>OOBU01000011.1_pt1 | contig 158563 bp, 144 predicted proteins | sample 1671501 | NCBI WGS metagenome assembly OOBU01 (sample SAMN06348163, study PRJEB24527) | human gut metagenome | biome: human gut; feature: ankylosing spondylitis patient; material: feces | host: Homo sapiens | place: China | collected 2015-10
TTTCCGTTATGCTATTGAGAAAATGTGCAAGGAAAAGAAAAGTTTAAATCACTTCAGGATTAAATATGGGATATGTCTTATAGAATTATAAAAAGTAGTGACGCATATAAACAGCCCTCCACCTCCAAAAAATATAACACCTAACCAGCCTCCACAAACTTTGGTCATGGTTTTACAACTATCGTCTGCAATAATAAAAATTGCTCCTATAGCAAAAATCACACAACATATAACCAACAGCAAGTTTTTCCACAAACTTTGATAAATCTTTATTTCTGCACCCATAATCTCTTGACTTAATTTATTCAGAATCTCACAGTTTATCCGTTTATTTCATAATGAATGAGTTACAATGAAGCAAGAAAATCTTCTGGCATTCATTTTTCACCTAAAATCTAAATTACTACAAGCAAGCCATACTTAAAAAAACATCTGTTCATCACAAAATCCAGATAATATGCAATTTATAAAAAAGTAAGGAAAAACCAAAACTTGCATATTGTGTTATCAGATACATTTTTACCATCATTGACAGGTGTCATTATTCCAACACCTCACATAACATTGTATAAGAATATAGAACTCTTACAAAGATGTTATTTAGCATAAGCATATAATTCCCCAATATAATATCATGGCCCTACAAATAAATTTCAGTATCTTTGGTTATTAGTATAGTTCATCAAAGTTACTCCACATTAATTCATCTGTACCAACAATATGAATATTTATATCCGATTCCTATTCTCAGAAAATAGAACCTTTGACGGTTCTGCCAAATATTGAGCATCTAAAAATCAAAAACAAGACATCTTGACTGCCCTCTGGAAGAAAAAAAGAATAATGTACCTATACATATTATAATCAGTAAAAAGATAACGATTTCCTATTACAGATAAAAATAGAAATATATCTACAATAATAATTATCAGATATAAACAAATTTCATTATATGTTTCAAAGTAACGAATCAAAAAGAACCTATTCCTATTTATTAATAATCTTTACAATCATCATGTTCGGCATCGCAATCTATCTGCTAATGACTCAAGGTAGTAGTCATGGAATAGTATGGGGCGGCCGTTATGGTAATAAACTGGAAGGTACACTTAATGGTTATGGAGTTTTATTAATTGCCTGCGGCATGCTGTTATGTACACTCTGCTGGTTATGGCAAAACAGGCCAAAAGGTTTTTCCATTTCAATGGGAGAAACAAAAAATGTAGTAATCAGCAATGCCACAACAGAACAAGCAAAGGAAATTCTTTCATCCGAATATTATCCGGCAAAAATATGTATGTTTATAACCAATAAGGCTAACAAACATACTTTACAAATCATTAGAACGAATATCAGAATCTTCCAAATATTCTTATTTGACAAGAACAGACAAGTATTCCATCTTATCGGACCTCATAAAAATACAGAAATCTCACTTGAACAGGTTTGTAAAATAACAGATGATTATTTCTGCTCTTCCAACCTACTGAAAGAAGAAAAGTACACATGGGAGATAAGTTTATAAATACGATCTCCAAATCGGAAATATTTTTATATGGACTGCATTAAAAGCCATTCTAACGCATTTTTAATACAACTCTAACAATATTCTAATACCACCTTCCCCCATTCCCGCAATACCTTTGCCAGAAAAAAATATGATGTTATTTTACGATTACTTGGCAAGAATGGGGTGTGCTTTCGTAATGGGCACATTAATTGGTATTGAACGGCAGTACAGGCAACGTAATGCCGGGTTGCGGACTAACATCCTTGTTTCAGTAGGAGCTGCAGCCTTTACCGTACTCTCATGTGACATGACGATAGGTAATGGAGATCCGTCAAGAGTGGCAGCACAAATTGTTTCAGGGATAGGCTTTATAGGAGGAGGCCTCATCCTGAAAGACGGGTTTAATGTCAGAGGGCTGAACACAGCAGCTACTATCTGGTGCTCTGCTGCATGCGGCACATTACCTGGAGTCGGTCTATATGCAGAAGCAGCAGTTTTAGTGGCCTGTGTATTAATCACACATTGCCTATTCCGGCCTTTATGCACATGGATTGAGAAAAAAGAATCAGGACTTTTTCAATATACAGTCCATGTGGAGTGCGAGCAAAATCTGTCCAATAAAATACAACAAATAATCATGAATGTCTTGTCTTTTGACCGCAACGTAAAATTAAATGCTTTATTCCACAAAACAAGTGGCAAAAAAGCAATTGTTTATTGCGATATGGAAATGCAAGGAGAACACAAGGTTTTATTGGACCTGCTTGTATCCCGTTTACGTTCGCAAGATGGGGTATTCAGTGCAGGATGGGAAAAGAAGAACTTACCACAAGAGGATTTCTAACATCAAAATAGATAACCTAAAAAGGACTATGAAATAAAAGAAACATGGAAAAGCGCTTTTTACGTTTCCCGACCGTGAAACGTACGGCTCTCTATGCGGAAACCTACGTTTCCCACATGAAAAACGTAAGGTTCCGGTGCAGGAAACGTAGAACAAGCAGAAGAAACCGCAGAAAACCGTATATAGGTTTCCTTGTTTCGATGCAGAATATACTCTTATAGCTGCTGCCAGGGAGTACCTGAAACAGGAAAAGCATAAAAAAAGTCCTTGATTCATTCAGAATCAAGGACTTTTAAGCGGTGCGTACGGGAGTAAGAGAATGATTGTATCTGATACCCATATATAGTATATAGCATTGATAATAAGATATATACAAATTTCTTCTCAACTTTGTAGTTTCAATAAAACTCATATACTTTCCAAAAGCGAGGGAGTAGTTAAAGCCCCTTATTCCCCCCAATCTTTCTTCCTACCTTTACTGTGGAGCTAAAGAGGAATCGAACTTTACAGGGGGAGTACGGAGGGAGTATTTATATCATGTACAATCATATAATATCCAGTGATTTACATTATATATACCCTACTGAATTTCTCTTTAACTTCATCGAAAATTTAAAAAACAAAGCGTATGAAGAAGATGAATTTTAACACGAGAGCCTACGTTACAAAAAATGAGCAGTTAATGATTAGGGTAAGATGGAACAGCAAAAGGAATGAGGTAGCTTTTTCTGTGGGTTATACCATTGACCCGATGAAATGGGATTCTACAAAGCAACTGGTAAAAGCTAACACCACACATTATATTGGTGGAAAGACTGTGTATGCACGAGAGATAAACAATGCAATCCGTACTTTCTTGGGGTGTATTGAAGAAGTCTTTACTGAATATTCACTTCATAATGAAATACCGGGTAATGCTGACTTGAAGGAGCTGGTAAATGAGAAGCTGGGAAGAAACAAGCCTAAAGTTGTGGAGGATGATAATACAGAAAAGGCACTGAAAGACATCTTCTCAGAATTTTTACAGCTTCGTCCACAAGAGGGAGGTTGGGGAGATAAGATACATGAAAAGTATGAGCAAATGTGGAATCAGTTAAGTAGCTGCGACCCTAATATAACACTGGAAAAACTTACAGCTCCTAAAATGCAGGAACTTTTACAGTGGTATGTGAAGAATGATTATTGCAACCGTACCATACAGAAGCAGTTCAGAATACTAAAATCATTCCTTCGCTGGGTTTCTAGAAATGGATATACCATACAATCCGGCGTATTGGAGTTTAAACTCAATCTGAAAGTAATACCACGAACAGTTACTTTTCTTAAATACAAAGAACTAATGAATTTCTTTGAGTATGAGTTTCCAAAGGAGAAGGAATATCTGTCAAAGGCTCGTGATATGTTCTGCTTCATGGCTTTTACTTCACTGAGGTATTCTGATTTGGCTAAACTCAGACCAAGCAATATAATAGACGGTTACTTGGATTTCTGTACTGAAAAGACAGATGATAGATTGCATATTGCATTGACGGAACACGCTCAGAAGATTATTGATAAGTATGCTTGGTATAAAGGTGATACTGTTTTTCCAGTTCCTTCCAACCAAAAACTGAATGATTACCTGAAAGAAGCCGCAAAACTGGCTGGACTGGATAGAGAAATAACACAGGTTTATTTCAAAGGTAACACTCGGCATGAAGACACCTATAAATTTTGGGAACAGATAAGCTGTCACGATGCAAGAAGAACTTTTGTATGTTGTTCTTTGGCTCTTGGTATTCCTGCCAGTGTAGTAATGAGTGCTACCGGACATAGTGATTATGAGAGTATGAAACCTTACATTGAAGTAGCTGATGAAACACAGAAGATGGAGATGGATAAATGGAATACCCATCAATACAAGTCTGGCATAATAGAGAAGCTGGATAAGATGGGTTCTGAGCAATTAAAAAAACTTTTTGAGTATGTGAGGGAAATAGCTTGAAGATTAAATTATTATATTTGGAGCAGTATTCAGTAGATTAAAATACCGGGTACTGCTTTTTACAATATGCTTTATGGAAAAAGGAACAGATTCGACAAGATTAGATAAAATAAAGGCTGAGATTCAGTCTTTAAGAGAAGAAATGCAAAATAAAGTATGTAGGGAAGAACTTTATATATTCAGACTGGAAGATTATTGTAACTCTCTAAAGTATGGAATAATTAATAATGGTTTAAATCTGCCTAGTATATCTTCATTCACATTTTACTTTTCTAAGTTAAAGGCGTCAGGCAACATTGAATACATATTAAATCTTCTCCGTGAGTGTTGGATACTGGCTCATCCCGATAAAATGTTTGAATCAACATACAAATACAATGACCAGATTAAAATTTTAGAAAAATCACTTTGTAAATATACAAAAGATGAATCCATCCCTAATGATGATTCCATCCCTAATGATGATTCCATCCCTAATGATGATTTCGGCTCTTATGATGTGGTTTCAGAAGAGTTGAATGCTTCTATAAACACTTCTATTGCTAGAATCTATTATAGTAAGGTCTGCAAAAATAAAAAACAACTTTATTTGTATCGTGAATATCTTGATGAACTTTATAAAACTATTTGTGGTATTTGTAATAACAATGAAGTTTTAATAGAGAAAGGTTTTATTGCAATGTGTCGTTTAAAAGTAACATTCGGCAGGAATCAACTTCTTTCGTTATTTAAAGATATAGCTTCAGAGGGGTTTGTTATGGACGATAAAGTTACAAGAAACTCTTTCCTTTCTCTATTCAGCAACACTATACATACAGCTAATAAAAAAATAATCTGGTTGGATGTTAATAAGAAAAACAACCAACCTTCTATTGCATCATTGTATGCGATGTTTTCCGCTATGGGAGTAGAAATGAATATCCACAATAAAAACATTATTTGCAAATTGTTTAATGACGCAAACAATGAACCAATATCTCCAGAAAGTCTAAAGCCACGTAAGGAAAGTGATAGATTGCTTAAAATAAAATTCATAGTGGATAAGGCTCGTAACAGTTAGGCTTGTTATACCGCTATTTAGTCCCTCATATCATTCAATCTAATATTGGAGATATGAGGGATTTTTTATTCCTCTATCATCCCCTTACCTTGCTATGGAAGCCTGTGCCTGTATAACCTTTATTCCCCTTCCTTCCCGTATTCTTAAACGACTTTAAAAGTTAGACCTTTGCAACATCAAATTAAAATTTATATAAAATGGAAATAGGAAACAACACAAATCAAGCGGAAGTTGTAACATTGAATGAGCTGCTTGAAGGAATTGAGAACATTATTCGGAAGTGTCAGTCCGAATCAAGTTTAAAGCCGGAATATCCTGAGTTACCACCCTTAGTAACTGGAATTAAGGGATTAGCTAATATTTTAGGTATTTCCGTAAGTACGATAAGCAGGATGAAGGCTGATGGTGTACTTGATGAAGCCATACTGCAAAATGGAAAGACAGTCATTTTTGATACCTATAAAGTATTGGATATTCTTCGTATAAGCAACCATAAGAATAAGTTTAACCGTAAAAACTGTAAATTATGAGTACCGTTCAGAAGGAGTTGCGAAAGATAGCAGGGGAATTGTCCCCTGCTGACATTGAGTTCTGTAAAGAGGAAACACAGAAGATAGCGGATTTATCCCCCAAGATGTTCGCTAAAGTTTTTTCAGTCTTGTATATTGTTGATTTGCTTGGTGCAGAAAAAGCTGGAAAAATCAGAATAGCAAGGCTTAAAATGAACAGGAAACCAAAAGTCAAAGCTGTCGAATCACTAGTAGAAACAATCTTGGAAGTTGGAGCGCAAATAATGTGTGTGATTATTCCTGCTACCGTTGCTGTCAGGTTTGGATTTGCTGTAACAGATTTTGAAGGGAATCCCATACCGGAGAATGAGCTTTCAAGGACTGTGGTTATCATAGACGGTCAGACAAGATATTCCGCAATTCAAGAAATCAGAAAAGAATCTCCCGATATGGAGTTGCAGTTATATGCTTATTTTCCTCTGCACTGGATAGCTTTAGACACGATGTTACAGGCTATCAATTTGAAGGTGTTTACTTGGATGAACAGTGATTTTATGACAGGTGTACTGGGAAATACCAGTATAGACAAAGACACCAAGTCTGCTCTGGAGTATATTCAAATGCTGGAATCAAGGGGATATAACTATACTTCCGCCTGTGAATGGGTAACTCTCACGAAAGGGATTGTCAGAAAGACACCTCTCGTAAAAGCCATGAGTGAAGCAAATCCCAATCTCAGCTATTTATACTCTGAATCTGGAATGGCAATTCATAAGGCTGCACTGGAGAAATTCTCAGGAGCTAATGAGAATGCGTTGAAAAACAAGACCATTCCTGAGCTTGTCATAGAAAAATGGTGTACCGCCTGTAAGGAAATGAGCCAGAAGGATGCAACAAAGTATATCATCTCCTTTATCGAAGGAATTGGAAATGACGACCTGAGAGAAATGGTATCTCCAAGTGAGTATAAACGTGGCTGTGGAAAGAAGAAGGAAGTATTTGTAAAGGAACAGTTTGAACGGTCATACCAAACATTTCAGGAAACTAACCCATTAAAACCAGAACAGAATGAAAAAGACTTATAAACAATGGATTACGGAAGATTATATATTCTGTACTCCTGTAAATCCGAAAGTAGATATGATGATGGTCGGTTCTTATAGATGCAATCTCAAAGTCCATACAAGAGAGGTGATGTTGGAAGCCATATCTGCCGAAGTATTTCTAAGGAGGGGTTACAAGGCTACTGACCCTGACGGTATTTCTGTTACTCTCTTGGATTCTGATTTGCCCAAGAAACTGGTTATCGTTGAGGACTTGAACTTATATCTTGCACTTCAACAGGAAACACTTCTGGAGGATGATAATGTAGTGGTTGAGATTCTGAATGATTTACCGAGAGCTAAGAGGTGGAGTTTCTAATGTCTAATTCAGGATGGGAGTTGTTTATGGCTCTCATCCTTAAAAAAATGACTGATGTATGGGTAAGATTGAATTTAGCAATGGGGTGATGCAGTTTATAAGTTGCAGTATTCCGTTTCCAACCAACAACGGACTTCACATAGTCAGTTCCGGCTGTGGTTCAGGAAAATCAACCATGATTCAGGAAATAATAAAGGAGAAATGGAGTGAAGGGATTCTGGTCGTGGTTGCAACGATTGAAGCTGCGGAGGAACTTGGGAGAAAAACAGAAGAATGGATTGGCGGTGTATCTTCTTTTCATCGTCCTAAGCTCATGGTGTTGCATTCAGATACAAACAGAATAACCGAAATGGAAGATTACAAGGACAGTCCACTTTCTCTGGCTGATTATGATATTTTGGTTATAACTTCTGCCAGAATTATCATAGAGCCTTACGAGCTTTTCATTTCCTATAAGACAGGGAAAAGAGGATTCATGCTGATTGATGAAATGATTAACTATTATCCGCAGCCTTTTGAGATACCACGGGAGATAAGTGATATTGTTACCTTCATTGACAGACACAAGAGCCATAATGGAAAATCAGGTGTGGAATGTGAAGGAGGGTTTTATCAGCATTGTTATCAGGATATAAATCTGATGTGGGCTGCTTATGGAAAAAGTGGTTATAAACTGTTCCGTACCAAGAATGAGCTTGCAAGATATAAGACTGAATATATCTTTCACCATATCCTAAAGAATGGTCTTGTTCCTATTCGTGGAAGGGTGAATGATTTTGCTGATGGATTATGCTGTATATTGTTTGACGGTACTGCTGACAACATATTCAAGGAAACAGACCAAAGGCTTCTCAGTATTAAAGGTTTCCGTTATTCAAGTGATATAGAGTTTATCCAGTTTGACATACCGTTCAAGAGGAAAAATAATGAGGATTGGAACAAGAATGCGTTTATGGCTGTTGGAAAAGGAGTTATTGATATGCTGAAAGGAGTTTGCAATACAGGAAAGAGCCTTATCGTAACGTGGAAGTCTTTGGATATATTCAAAGGAGTAATGAATGAAGGAGTTGCTGATACTTATGAGCTTGCCGGAGATAAGGTACAGTATAATTTCCCTAAACTATTGGAAGAATGTCTGAGGGAAGCAGGAATAAGCCCGGACAGTTTCTCAATCATTTACAGGGGGAGCGGTCTTGACAGGGGTTCAAATGAGTACAGAGATTACAGTAATATTGTTTTCTTGGGTGAATGGCATATTCCTGATAATATTGTAGGAGATATAAACAGGATGTTCGGTTGTCGTTGCAGCTTCAAGGATTACATGAAGTCATTGTTAATCCAGACTATATGCAGAATCCGGATAAGGAAGCATAAAGAACTTCCGATTAAGGTTTATTTCTCTTCTGATATTGACTATAATCTCATGGAAGAAGTTCAGGAGTATTTCATTAAAAACTCACCTCTTAATTGCAAAATAAGTGGTGTAATGAAGCCATGTAAGAGATATAGCAAGCCTGAAAAGAATTGTATTATGGATATGATAAGTCTTTATTTCTATGACCCCAAGATAAGGGATAGTATAGAGAATGAAACTCCCTATTCATTTGATATTACTTTGGATGAACTATATAAGATTATTCCTAAAAAAAGAAAGGCTAAGGATAGATATAATAAACTTTGTAAATATCTGAATGATAGAGGAATAAATATGAATATAACATAGAACCAAAAAATTTCTATACTCTATATAATAGTATACTCAGAAAAAAAGAAAAAAGGTTACATTACCTGTCTGACTAAAAAACAATATAAAGATGGAACTGAAAGAAATAATGGTGTCCTGCTTTCCCAACGTACTTGTAAAGGTAAATCCCCAGCATATCCCTCTGCTTGAAGTATTGGAAAGCATAAGGAAAGGTGATTTGAGAGTGAGGGTTGAAAGAGTGAGAAAAGAAACAGACCATAATCTGAGAAACGACCTTAAAAAGAAATTATTACCAGCCATCTGTTTTTCAGGTATGCTTGAAAGGATGGAGGATGCAAAAATTATAACCTCATCAGGGGTTATCTGTATAGACCTTGATAATGTAGCTGACCTGAAAGCTGAAAAGGAGCGGTTAAAAACTAATCCTTATGTGCTATCTGTATTCAAATCTCCCTCCGGTAATGGTTTGAAGGTGCTTGTCCTGCATGACCTGCAAGATTTTTCCTATCATAAGGCTTTGTATTATTATATTGGAAATTTATTAGGAGTAACCGGAAGAAGTGATTTGAAGTTTGACCTATCATGCTCCAATATCTCCCATCCCTGTATGTGGTCTTATGATTCCGGGCTTTATCTGAACAAAAATGCTAATAGACTGCATATAGACACAGCTAATCTTCCATCCATTCCACCTGCTCCCAAAAAGAAAGGGAAAGCTGCTACGCCTGTCCTTAATAGTAATATAACTCCAATTCAGATTACAAAATCAATAAGAGCTAAGGCATTAGAATCCCATACCTTATTTGAAGAATATTATAGCATGTACCCCGGTGTTCGGAACAATAACCTTCTGATATTGGCTAGTTTCTTCTATAATGATGGTATTCCAGAAGATTTTGCAGTTGATTATCTGATAGCTTATTATAGTAGTATTGAAAATGGATTCACTTCTGACGAGATAAGAAAAATAGTACATTCTGCTTATCATTAATTGGTTATATATCAGATTATCAATATATTATGATAATAACCAAAAATTCTACATATCCTATATAATGGTATATCTAGAAAAAAAGAAAAAGGTTACATTACTTGTCTTTTTAATTCTCTGGATATTATCGGATAATAGGGAGAAACAAAATACTGGAAGCCTGCATATTGGTTTCCAGTATTTTTATATGTTACTTCATTTGTACCCTCAGAACAATCATATTTGAATTTATCTCCAGCCAACAATCCCTTATCTTGCTTGCTCCAAGAATTTTAGCACTCTTTTTGTAAGCATCTAGAAAGTCTGACTGTTCCAGATTATAAATTATATATCCCAAATAAGGCATAGGAGGAAGAGGTGATGGCATTATGAACCCATTATATCTATCTCCTGTAATGATTAAAGCATCCTCACCAATAATACTTTCTCTCGGGTCAGCCCCTAAAGTGGAATATTCTAAAGGTCTATTGAAAAACATGGCTACAACATTTCCTAATGTACATAGCTTAAATTCAACTTTATCTTTACCAACCATATTATCCAAATCTTCCTGCACCGCTCTTTCAATTTCACTAATGTTTGTTTCCGTTATGGTATATACTTTACCCATAACGAATACCTTCTTTTCTTTTTTCATTACTGTCTCCTCCTTAGTTTAATACGTGATTTTCATTATGATACAATCTGGATAACATCTTATACCGATTTCTTCAACAATCCCTTCCCCTTTACATGTAAATAGTAACAGTGTCTTATAGAACTGAATGAAGGTAGTTACATCGGTATAGAAATTTTTACCATTAAAACACAGTGGACTAATTAATGGATAACCACCCATCTTTTTAGGAGTAAAGGCTCTAAGACCAATACCTGATAAAATATTTGCGTCAGTATCATATATCACTGGTTTGTCTGGATTGATATAAAAGTCACGAATAAATTTCATAATTACATGATTTTCGCTTAACTCCTCAATCGCGAAAGACACCATTCCACCAGTTGTTTCCTCCAAAGAATCATTTACGGCTGATTCAATCTCCTCTATCGTCATTGTAGTATCGAGGACTTCTCTGTTTGCAATAAAATAGTTTTTCATAGTTTAGATTTTTGTGATTTAATAGTTAATTTGATTCCTAATTCTTTAGAAAGATAAGATACTAACCCGGTATAAGCGTCCGTTCTTTTTCTTTCTCTTGGGCATATCTCCAGAAGTTCCTTCAGTGTTATTTCAATGCAGAGACCAGTTTTAAAATTCTCTCCATACCTCTTTCGTAAGGCTTCAACATCTTTCTTATACTTTTCAGGGATAGGTTTGGCAATTGAACTACTTTTTTCGATGACACCAGGAGTAGTTTCTCTAACCTGACGCTCTGACGATTCTTCTAAAGTACCATCAAAGAATATATTCATTAGATTTCCTAACATAGTTGTTGATATTATTTTTGTCATTAGTTAGAGTTTCAATCCACCAGAATCGCGTTTTGTCATTTTGAGAGATAGATACAAAAAAAGAACGACTAAGCTTTATTCTTAATCGTTCTCCTAATAATAAGATTAATAGTTTCTATAAAGTTTGATTACTCTTCAATAATATGTTTTGTATAATTAGATTTTTGCCATCCAGCTCTAGATCCTTTTGGTATATGTAATTCAATTTTACTATCAACTACAAAATATTGTGGAATTTCCCTGGTTTTAAAGTATAGTTTTACTCGTTCTTTTTTATTTATTAAATCACTTTGTGAAAAAACAGAGCGCATTGATTTTAATGTTGCAGGGAATCGTATTTCATACAGTGCGTCTGTACCTTTAAATGTTTCACTGAATATGTTTTCTACAGAAGTATTACTTAAATCCAAACTTTTTAATGATTTGCAATCTTTAAAAGCTCCCTCTCCTATGTAATTTACAGTGGAAGGAATATTGATTGTCTGCAAGCTCTCACAACCTGAGAAAGCATATCGTTGAATATTTTTTAAGGAAGGAGGCAAAACGATTGTTTTTACTGATTTATTCCATATTCCCGGTACAGAAGCTAATTGTAATGGTAGTCTTAATTCTTGTAAATTATTTAATTTGTAAAAAGCATTACTTGGAATCCAACAACGAGAATCAACTTCAACTTTTTCAGATGAAAGAGTGGTTGCAAGCTCTTTTAAAGTCATTGCTTCCATTTGTTCGCCAATATGTTTTACCAAATTGCTATTTCCTTGATTATATTGGTCTTTTGATTGTTGCTTTGCAGCATCGGCTATAAAAGATAAATAATTAGCAAGGAATTGTCTTTCGGCTTGTTGATCTTTTAATGTTTCTGGAGAAATGCTTATAAAAGTACGAGATAAATCTAGCAGCCTTAAATGTGTACATTCTTCAAAACATTTTAAATCAGTGTCATATAAGAAACCTGTTAATATGAGTGATGTAGCTGTACTTTTAATATTATCAGTCAATAGATTTGCTAAGGTACCAGCTTTCTCTACTGTTAAATTATATTCAGACTGTTCACCTTCTTCTTTTAAGGCTATTTCTTTCCAAATACCTATTGAAAAATTGGAGCGACTTCCTTTGGGAATAAAAATATCAGAACTCTTCCAGTATGATAAATCCGCTCCTCCGCCATTGTAATAAAGATGTGTAGCATCATAATTATAATCCTTTTTATTATATTGGTTAATATAGTAAAGTTGCGGTGCATTTTGTCCTTGAAATACAATTTGCTTTATTTGCGAATTATTAAAAGCACGGTCTCCTATTTCTGTAATAGACGCAGGAATAGTTATTTTTTCTAGCGCAGTCTCTGCAAAAGCTAATTGTCCTATTTCTTCTATTTGCCCTAAGTTGATTTCTTTCAGTTTTTTACATTCATAGAAACACAAATTAGGTATAACTTTGATATTAGACGGTATTGTAATTGTTTCAATCTCAGATTTCCAAAATGCTCCTACGGAGATACTATCAATATGTTCCAGTAAAGATGTACTAAAAGAATCAGACCAACGGTTAAGTATTCTTTTGTTTTCTTTTTGAGATATAATCTTTAATGGTAAAATATATCTTGCTGCAGAACAAGAAAGAGACTTTAACTCGGGAATTATTAATGTATCTGCTATCATTTGAGTTTCTTTTTCATCTTCATCCCAAGTTTTTATAACTTCTCCTGTCAATTCTAATTTTTGAAAATAGCATCGACCTGTTGGATAGGTTGTGATAAGAGAAGCATTTGATGGCATTTTGAGGTAAGCCAACTTGGGTAAAGCCTGATTTGTGATTTCTATACAAAAATCATTCTGGTACTCTGGCAATAATAAGTTTAGGAGGGATGGAAAACCTGACAGGTAAATTTTTGTTTGTGCAAAAGGATGTCTGGAATTTTCTTGGGTAAAATAAACTTTAGTCAAATCCAATGTCTCCAAACTCGATAAAGATGAAAGATAAGATAAATCTTCACTGTTTAATACCCCTTCTATTTGCAATTTCGTTACTCCTGAAGAAATATCCGCCTTACTCATTTCTTTAGATAATCTCCCCGGCTTTTTTACAGAAACAAAATTTTGTGCAAATAATAAACTACAATTGCAAAATAATACAATCAATAATAATGGAATCTTTTTCATTACTTTTGTTATTGTAATACCTATAAGCCCCCGAAGTCAGTATTAGATTAAACAAAAAAAGCGTGAGACTTGTCCTACTATTCATCGAAAACAGGTATCGCCAAACACCTCGTGAAGATGAATAAGAAAGAAACAATACTCTCACGCCTGTACGATATATGTACCTATACAGCATTGGCTATACGGGAAACATATACAAACAGAAAATGAGCGTAATATTGTCTTTCATCCCTTCACTATTGAAATTGGCGATTTCGTTTTCAGGATAAAAGCAAAAAACGCTTTCTATTATAGTCCAACCATTTCTCCAGTCAGACTTTACAAATATACGTTTTTTGTTCAATATTACGCTCGATAAAGAGTATTATTTCTTTCAAATATAAGGATTTTAGCTGCTTCATGGATGGGAAAAAGAAGAAAAGGAGAGAATTTAACGTTCTCTCCTTTGGCTGCTATCGCACTAAAATCCAAAACTTCTTTCACTGTAAGTTTCAGTACTCATCCATAAGCAATTATTTAATTTGAAATCATACTTATCTTCCAGCGTTTCTAGAAATGCTTCAAAATCATCATACTTATAAGATTCTTCTATTTGCTCTTTGGTTAATTTTATCTTGATTACTTCGCCTGCCGAATAATCAAAAATGATAATGTAGTTCGTTTCCATAAAGATTATTATTTGTTGATGAATTGGTTCTTAACTCTTTGGACTGTCGAAATTCCGATTCCTTGAAGTTTGGCGATATTCCTGATACTGTACCCTTTTTTGAGTAGATTAATGGTTTCCTTATATTCCTCCTTCATTTTCTCGTCTGATTTAACACTTCCTTTCTTCCTTCCAAGTTTACCGCCATTCATAATATAATTGGCTCTCCCAGAATTTAGGCGATATTGAATGTTAGACCTTTCAATATTAGCCATTTCTGCCAGCACCGTTACCATGATACTTGCTATCGGGTTCACTTTTCCGTCAGGCTGTAATGTATATAATCCCAAGTTCTGAATATATACCGATACCTTTGCTTCATGTAGTATCTCCAGCGAACGAAGCACTTGTAGCGTACTTCTTCCCAATCTGCTCAGTTCTGATAAAAGAAGGAAATTTACGGATTCCTTTTTACAGTATTCCAAGCATTCTGTTAAAACCAGTCTTTCCTCAATTTTCTTTGCTCCTGAGATATGCTCCTCGTAGATTTTTACAATCCATATATTTTGCGATTCAGCATATCTTTTTAAATCTTCTATTTGTCTGCTCGTATCTTGTCTGTCATTAGTTGAACTGACACGAGCATAGATAACTGCTTTTGTTCTCATAATAGTCTTTGATTAAAAACATAACGTAAGGGAACGTATTCAAACAGCTCTTATAAGATTTATTTGAACACATTCCCGATTTGAACACATCACGTTATTTCCTGATGAAATATTCCGTAGCTGAGTGGACTAATATGTAATATCGTTTGTTCACCCTGCACCTATTTTCATAAGGATTGTAGAAATTCAAACATAGCTCTTTATATAATAAAGGTATGTTTTTCCTAATCCGGCATATTAACCATTTGTAGTTTATTGGTCTGCTGCCTTTCATTTTTTTCTCCCATTCCTCTATTGAGATTTGGGAGCAATCACATTCAAGATACATATTGCTTATTCCAGAATTATTTTCACATCTTCTTTAATCCATATTCCTAAAGGGTCGCAGTCAAAACTTATTCCGAAATAACATATATGGTAATGTAATTCTTTGTCTTGATAGAAATTGTAAACCTCCTCCTTACCAGTTCCATAATTGAACAGATTCTCGGTATCTCCAAAATATCTTCCTTTCTCGTCCTGAAATACTGGTCTGTTCCAATCATCTATTCCTATAAATGTCAATTTTAGTTCTTTCATGTTCTTACGTTTTTGATTGTCAGTAAATAAAAAAGGAGGACACACCATTTTATATATAGTGCATCCTCCTCAGATGTTAGTGCTTGGTTATTCTTTACTCAATAAACCAGTTCCAAGAATCGTCCTCCTTATTGATGGACTTTACTAAACCTACCGCCACATCATAAGCGTTGATGGTTCTTTCAAGTGTGGTATCAATATAGTTGTTCTTGTAATTGGTAAGTAACTGATAGAATTGCCAAGCGGATATTGCTTTTCCAAAACCTCCGAAATTCTCATCTGTATAATAATCCCGGATAGCTGAATTAATCTGAGCTTCATTAAGTATCAGCTCAGGCAATCCAAGTCTTGTCTTGATACTTTGAGGTAGAGCTTGGTACATTCTCGCTTTTCCTAAGAATTGGGCGAGGGTACTTACATCTATGATAGTATCTGTCAGTCGGTGCATTTCTTCAATATGGTTTATATAATCGTAACGGCTGAACAGCTCCATACAATATTTATACAGGTCTGCTGTATTGGTTACTTTTATACATAGTTTTACACCGTCTGTTCTCAATAGCAAGTTGGTACATACTTCATTCACAAAGCCAATACCAACTCTGAATGTCTGTTTTTGAGAAGAATTACCAAGTAAGTTTGTTTCGGTATAGGTTCTGACACCTACCACTTGAAGATTTAACTTGTTTCCGTTTATCTCATAGGTTATACTTGGTATCTCAATCATAAACATAATTCTCTGATAGTAAGAGCCTGAATCCTCGTTCGTCAGATTTTCCACTAATTTACCGCTCCCTTTTCTTGTCCGTAGCTTCATTTCGTGGCTTACTCTGATTTTTGGCTCTAGAAACTGCTGACCCTGAAAATAAGTCTGGGTCGCATCACAAACAGTATTGATAAAATCATTATGACTGATTGTTTCAATGTTATCTCTACTGAATACTGGTACTAGATAATCGTCCTGTAAAGTCTGCAAATCCATTTCAACCGTATTTCCCAAGATGAATGGATTTCTCTCTTTTTCAGTTTCCAATAATACCATTTCGTTTGTTTCCATGATTCTGTTGTTTTTGTTCGTTATTACTCCGTTTTGATTTTCGTGGCTTTCTTCTTCAAGATACCACGTAGCTTCTTCCAGTTCTTGAAAATCGCCAGTAGCATTTCCAAGATAACGATAAAGGCTGATTCCGCTTTCTCATACTTCATTCGTTCTCAGTCTTAAATCCTTTCACTGTCTTTGGTCGTTGGTAGCCCTTGAATACGTGTCGTAGATATTCTGTTACTTCTACAATGTTCACAATCAGGCTAATCACCTTCATTACATCTAAAATTCTTTTCATTTTCATAATTATTCCTCCTTTTGTTAGTTAGTTTATTATCACTAATAAGGCTTTGGAGGGAAAATAAAAAAGCAAGAAATACGGTGCTGACTGACCGTACTTCTTGCTGTACTAATAGGAGATAATAATGAAAATAATCCCTACTTCTGGATTTGTGATATAGCTTGAAGTATATCTTATCCGAAAATAGGGATTATTGTCAGGTGAGATAAGTAGAATATCCTCTGCTTATCCACTGCTTTCTGTTATTATGTTTTCTCTGCTTATTATCTTTCCTATTCTTTGTTTTTCTTCATATATAAGAGTTTGAGGGGATTTGGAGGGGAGTAATGACATGGAATATTTATCTTTCTTAACTCCGGGAAGTTAATAGAGTATAAAAGATAGGGGGAGTAAATGAGGGAGTATGAGATTTTATAAAAATAAAAACCGCTGATTTACAGCGGCTTACAAATTACTAAGCGGTGCGTACGGGACTCGAACCCGTGACCCCATGCGTGACAGGCATGTATTCTAACCAACTGAACTAACGCACCATTAAGTTTTTTCGTTGCCATCTCTCTCGATTGCGATGCAAAGGTAGTGCTTTTTTTTGAATCTGCAATAGCTTTCCGAAAAAATATTCAAAAAAGTTTTACGCCTCATTTTTTAGAAAGCCACACATAGGAGGTTCTTACAAAAACCTTGTCAGAAAACACCATCACAGACAAACTTTTTGTCGCTTTTATTAGGAGATTGTTTATAATTCGTTACTTTTGCAAAAACTATTTTTTTCTACAAAAAAAACAGCACTGAATGAAAATTGCAATCATAAAATACAATGCAGGCAACCTCTTTTCGGTGGATTGTGCACTGAAGCGACTGAGTGTGGAACCTGTCATCACTAACGACAAGGAGACACTGCTCAGTGCCGACAAGGTGATTTTCCCGGGAGTGGGCGAAGCACGTACCACCATGGATTACCTGAAAGCTTGCCACATGGACCTTCTCATCAAAGAGCTCAAACAACCAGTATTAGGTATTTGCCTGGGGATGCAGTTGCTCTGCCGACATTCGGAAGAAGGTGATGCGGACTGTCTGGGAATCTTCGATGCGGAAGTCAAGCGATTCCAGTCGACCAATCCTGAAGAGAAAGTTCCTCATATGGGATGGAATACATTGTCACATCTCCGCAGCCCGCTCTTTCAAGGTATGAAAGAAGAAGAGTTCGTGTATTTCGTGCATAGTTTCTATGTGCCGGTCAACGAATTTACAGCGGCCACAACCGACTATATCACTCCTTTCAGTGCGGCCTTGCACAAGGATAACTTCTATGCCACCCAGTTTCATCCGGAAAAAAGCGGAAAGGTGGGAGAATGTATCCTGCGCAACTTTTTGAATCTCTAATCACGAAACATTATATAAAATATGATAGAACTTATACCAGCCATCGATGTCATCGACGGGAAGTGTGTACGACTTTCTCAGGGCGACTATCAGTCGAAAAAGGTTTACAACGAGAATCCAGTGGAAGTGGCCAAGATGTTTGAAGCGCATGGCATCCATCGCCTGCATGTGGTCGACCTGGACGGAGCGGCTTCCAAGCATGTGGTAAACTATAAGATACTGGAAGCACTGGCCGGACAGACTTCGCTGGTCATTGACTTTGGCGGAGGCATCAAAAGCGATGAAGACTTGCACATTGCCTTCGAAAGCGGAGCGCAGATGGTAACGCTGGGCAGCATCGCCGTAAAGGAGCCGGATACGTTCAACCGATGGATGAAGGTATATGGCAGTGAACGGATTATTTTAGGAGCGGATGCCAAAGACGGGAAAATAGCCGTCAACGGATGGCTGGAGTGCAGCCGTCTGGAGCTGATGCCGTTCTTGGATGACTATATAAAGAAAGGTGTCGCAAAGGTACTCTGCACGGACATCTCTCGCGACGGGATGCTCAACGGGCCGTCTTTGGAGCTATACAAGCAAATCATGGAGGCGCACCCCGACCTGCATCTGATAGCCAGCGGAGGCATCAGCGGAATGAAGGACATTGAAGCACTGAACGAAGCAGGTATTCCGGCAGTGGTATTCGGCAAGGCTTTCTATGAAGGGCGTATCACCCTGCAGGACTTGAAAGCTTTTCTTCCTTAACTCTTAACTCAAGAAACTGATTATGTTAGCAAAAAGAATCATACCCTGTCTTGACATCAAAGACGGACAAACGGTGAAAGGTACCAACTTCGTCAATCTGCGACAAGCGGGCGACCCGGTAGAACTCGGAAAGGCTTACAGTGAACAAGGAGCCGACGAACTGGTTTATTTGGACATCACTGCCAGCCACGAAGGACGGAAAACGTTTACGGAGCTGGTGAAACGCATTTCTGCGGAAATCAACATTCCTTTCACCGTGGGAGGAGGTATTCATGAACTGAGCGATGTGGAACGTCTGCTAAATGCCGGAGCCGACAAGGTGTCTATCAACTCTTCGGCCATCCGGAACCCGCAGCTCATCGATGACATCGCCCGCCATTTCGGTTCGCAGGTATGTGTGGTGGCCATTGATGCCCGACAAACCCCGCAAGGCTGGAAATGTTACCTCAACGGAGGAAGGCTGGAGACCGACCGTTTCCTTATGGAATGGGCGGAAGAAGCCAACAGCCGCGGAGCCGGGGAAATCTTGTTTACCAGCATGGACCACGACGGGGTAAAGGAAGGATATGCCAACGAAGCACTGGCCGAACTGGCCGACCGGCTTACCATTCCGGTCATTGCTTCCGGAGGAGCTGGCAAGAAAGAGGATTTCCGTGACGCATTTACGTTAGGAAAAGCTAATGCCGCCCTGGCAGCCAGTGTTTTTCACTTCGGTGAAATTCCAATTCCCGAATTAAAAGATTACCTTTGCAAAGAAGGTATCGCCGTGCGCAGATAACTGTTTAAACTAACTATATTATATAAAGTAAGATTATGGAACTGGATTTTGAAAAAATGAATGGCTTGATTCCGGCCATTATCCAAGATAACTATACGCAAAAAGTATTGATGCTGGGATTCATGAACAAGGAAGCCTACGAGAAAACCATGGAAACGGGTAAGGTGACTTTCTTCAGCCGTACCAAAAACCGTCTGTGGACCAAAGGAGAAGAAAGCGGAAACTTTCTGCACGTGGTTTCGGTAAAGGCTGACTGTGACAACGACACACTGCTCATCATGGTACATCCGGAAGGCCCTGTCTGCCACAAGGGCACAGATACTTGCTGGGGAGACAAAAACGAGCAGGACATCATGTTCCTGAAAGAGTTACAGGATTTCATCGACCGTCGCCGTCAGGAAATGCCGGAGAAATCGTACACCACCAGCCTGTTCAATTCAGGAGTCAACAAGATGGCACAAAAGGTAGGTGAAGAAGCTGTAGAAACCATCCTCGAAGCCTGCAATGGAACCGACGAACGCCTGATTTACGAAGGAGCCGACCTGCTTTACCACTTGATTGTGCTGCTTACGTACAAAGGCTACCGCATTGAAGACTTAGCCCGTGAATTGAAAGAGCGTCACAGCGCCACCTGGAAAAAACACTAATCACTATATATGGAAGAACAACCACTCATTTCTTACCAGCACGTAAACGTGAGCTTGCAAGGACAGGAGATTCTTTCTGACGTAAACCTGGAACTCCGGAAAGGCGAATTTGTCTATCTCATCGGGAAGGTGGGCAGCGGAAAGTCTACTCTCCTGAAAACCATCTACGGTGAGGTGGAGATTGATGCCGGAGAAGCATGGGTGCTGGGAAATGCCATGCGCACCCTGAAACGGAAGGACTTCCCTACCCTGCGCCGGAAACTCGGCATCGTGTTTCAGGATTTCCAGCTACTGACCGACCGTACCGTGCACGAAAACCTGAAATTCGTGCTTAAAGCTACCGGCTGGAAAAACCGTACCGAAATAGAACGGCGAATTGAAGAAGTGCTCCAGCAGGTTGGCATGGAAAACAAGGGGTACAAAATGCCTAACGAACTTTCCGGTGGAGAACAGCAGCGTATCGTCATCGCCCGGGCCATACTGAACAAACCGGAAATTATCCTGGCCGATGAACCGACCGGCAATCTGGACGTGGAAACCGGACGGCGCATCGTGGAATTATTGCAGGACATCTGCCGCCAGGGCTCAGCCATTCTGATGACCACGCACAACCTCAACTTGCTTTCGGAATATCCCGGAAAAGTGTACAAATGCGAACATCACCGTCTCACGGAAACGACAAATTCATAAAAAAGACAAAGGAGTAAAAGGATTTTTGCCCAAATGACCCCAAAATAGGGTTTTTATTATTACATTTGCTCCCGAAATTAATTAATTATAGAACATTTAAAATTCGAAACGTAAAATGAAAGTTTTAAAGTTTGGAGGTACATCTGTGGGTTCTGCACAAAGAATGAAGGATGTGGCCAAATTAATCACTGACGGCGAACAGAAAATTGTAGTCCTGTCTGCCATGTCAGGTACGACTAACACATTAGTTGAAATTTCGGATTATCTGTACAAGAAAAATCCAGAAGGTGCAAATGAAATCATCAATAGACTGGAAGCGAAATATAAACAGCACATTGATGAGTTGTATTCTACCGAAGAATATAAACAGAAAACACTGGATTTCGTAAAATCTGTATTCGATTACATTCGTTCTTATACGAAAGACATATTTACTTTATTTGAAGAAAAAGTCATCCTAGCTCAGGGAGAAATCATCTCTACCAACATGGTGACTAACTACTTGTGCGAGCAGGGCGTAAACGCGACATTGATTCCGGCACTGGAATACATGCGCACTGACAAGAACAGTGAACCGGACCTGACTTATATCCGCGAAAAACTGTCGGCACAACTGGAAGCAAACCCGGGTTATGAAATCTATATCACTCAGGGATTCATCTGCCGCAACGCATACGGTGAAATCGACAACCTGCAGCGTGGAGGAAGTGACTATACGGCTTCTCTGATTGGAGCTGCCATCAATGCTTCTGAAATCCAGATCTGGACAGACATCGACGGTATGCACGACAATGACCCGCGCGTAGTAGACAAGACTTCTCCGGTACGTCAGCTTCACTTTGAAGAAGCAGCTGAACTGGCCTACTTCGGTGCAAAGATTCTGCACCCGACTTGTATCCAGCCGGCTAAATATGCCAACATTCCGGTACGTTTGCTGAACACCATGGAACCGACTGCTCCGGGCACACTGATTTCTAACGATACGGAAAAAGGCAAAATCAAGGCGGTAGCTGCCAAAGACAACATCACCGCTATCAAGATTAAGTCAAGCCGTATGCTGCTGGCTCACGGTTTCCTCCGCAAGGTATTTGAAATCTTTGAAAGCTACCAGACTCCGATTGATATGGTATGTACTTCAGAAGTGGGTGTATCTATGTCGATTGACAACACAAAACACCTGAACGAAATCGTAAACGACCTGAAGAAGTACGGTACAGTAACGGTAGACCATGACATGTGTATCGTCTGTGTAGTGGGCGACCTGGAATGGGAAAACGTAGGTTTCGAAGCAAAGGCACTGGATGCAATGCGTGAAATTCCGGTACGTATGATTTCATTCGGTGGAAGTAACTACAACATCTCTTTCCTGATTCGTGAATCAGATAAGAAGCAGGCGTTGCAGTCATTGAGCAACGTGCTTTTCAACGGTAAAGAGAAATAAAAGCAACCTTTTATAAAAGCTAAAGGCGGAGGATACGGTCAGTAAAAACCGCATCACCGCCTTTTTTATTCTTCTAATATAACAACAATCACAACTAAACCCATTTTATGAAAGCTAATTTTCCAATAGAGCAGTTCCGAAAACTGGAAACGCCATTTTATTATTATGACACAAATCTGCTTCGTGAAACCTTAAATAAAATCAAGGAGGAAGCAGGAAAATACAATAAATTCTGTGTGCACTATGCGGTGAAAGCTAATGCCAACCCTAAAATATTAGGCATCATTCGTGAAAGCGGACTGGGAGCTGACTGCGTAAGCGGCGGCGAAATCAAAGCTGCCATCAAGGCCGGATTCCCTGCTAGCAAGATTGTATATGCTGGAGTAGGAAAAACAGACAAGGAAATCAATCTGGGACTGGATTATGACATTTTTTGTTTTAACGTTGAGTCTATTCCAGAACTGGAAGTCATCAACGAACTGGCTGCAGCAAAGAACAAGATTGCCCGCGTGGCTTTCCGTATCAATCCGGATGTAGGTGCTCATACGCATGCCAACATCACTACCGGACTGGCAGAAAATAAATTCGGTATCAGTATACAAGACATGGATCGTGTGATTGACCTGGCACTGGAGATGAAAAACGTGAAGTTCGTAGGATTACACTTCCACATCGGCTCACAGATTCTGGATATGGGCGACTTCGTGGCACTCTGTAACCGTGTAAACGAATTACAGGAGAAACTTTTTGCCCGTCAGATTATCGTGGAACATATCAACGTGGGAGGTGGCTTAGGTATTGACTATGCACACCCCAACCGCCAGCCGATTCCTGACTTCGCAGAGTATTTTGCTACTTATCACAAGCACCTGCGCCTGCGTCCGCAGCAAACGCTTCACTTTGAATTGGGACGCTCAGTGGTAGGTCAGTGCGGTAACCTCATCACTAAAGTTATTTACGTGAAACAAGGTACCAACAAGCAGTTTGCCATCGTAGACGGAGGAATGACCGACCTGATTCGTCCGGCTTTGTATCAGGCTTATCACAAGATTGAGAACCTCACTTCGGAAGAACCTGCAGAAGCATACGATGTAGTAGGTCCTATCTGTGAATCATCGGATGTATTCGGAAAAGCCATCGACCTGAACAAGGTACACCGTGGCGACCTGATTGCACTTCGTTCTGCCGGAGCCTACGGTGAAATCATGGCTTCTGGATATAACTGTCGTCCACTTCCGCAAGGATATACTTCGGACGAGTTAGTATAATGCAACTATTTTTATTTGTTGAATAATTCGAAGGTAAATTTACATCCCACGGAGGTAAATTTACCTTTTTCATTTCCGATAAAGACACCCACATCAAACAAGTGGGTAGCAAAGCCGTAACCGAATTCCAGATAAGGATTCAGGTGGGGCATGAAAAGAACGCCGGCATAAATACGTTCCTTCTGTACGAACGACAACAAACGGGTGACCGGATATAAGAGGATGAAAGGTGCCTCAAAGGTCAGATTACCTCGTATGTAATGACTGGAAGCATTGTACCAGCGTCCGTCCAGCATCTGGAACGTACCTCCAATATCGTCATTCCAACCCTGGGGAAGATTCAAGTTGGCAAAATGCGCATAATCCACAAAGTACATATCCGATTGATTGGTAAACATACCGGCTCCCACATGATAAGCCAGTGAACGCACATTCTTCAAACGAATGATTTGTTCCACAGAACCTTCGATTCGTTCATAGGTACCGGAATTCTTTAAAACTTTGATACCCCGTTCGTAATCCAGCATAAAGGTAGGAAAGAAAGAGCCGACATTTATCTTTCGGTTGCCGTTCATATAATAATACATGCCCGGTGTCCATTCCAGACGAATACGGGGAGCGAAACTGTTATAATTAGAACGTACACGTGCTTCCACTTCCGGCGTACTCTTAGTATAACGCCAATGCATAGCCAAACCTGTGCCTAACTTTAGTCCGTTGCACAACTCAATGTTATGCGATATATCTACGTATACATCTTTAAAATAATCCAATTCAAGTCCATCGAAGGTAAACGCACTGTCCGGAATCTGCTCCAGCTGGTCGAGTACCACACTACTGTAAATTCGGTTACCATTTCCTCCATGTACTTCAATGGAGCCCAATTTCCGAGGATTGTAGATATATTCCATATCCGCCTTGGCATAAAACTCTTTCTTTGTAAAGTTATAACCAATCTGAGGAACAATACGTAGCAAACGCCCATCATGGAAAAGCTTGTTGTACTTAAATACCTGCCGATAGGATATTCCGTTCCGGTGGCTATAACTCACTAATAAGGGATTGATAATCGGAGAGCAGTTGATGCTTCCCACTTTAGAGATGTCAATGTCATAGCTGCTAATCAAGGCATCCCCCAGCTGCCCCAAGAACACCATGTTCTTCTTCAGTTTTGTAGGCTCTGCCTTTATCGTATCGGCCTCCCGTTTCAATCGCCGCTCATCCGCCGAACGGTAAAGCGAATCCTCATAAGCAGACAAAGGAATCGGACGGATGCGGTTGAACGAGTCACGTTCCACCACGAGCCGACTGGTATCACACGACAAAGTATAAGAATTCGAAAGATTATGGTCGTTCGTTTTCTTGACAATCCATTCCTCCCCCGGCTTACGATAAACAACCGATGAATACTTCATCCACCCCGTATACTTCATCTCCAGATGATTCTTCAGGAACTTGAAGTTCAAATCAAGATTCAGTAAAACAGGAAGATATTTCGTATCTTCCTCCTCGCCCATCTGCATGCTCAGTTGGAACCTTACCAGGTCATAACGTCCCTTGAGATTCATTCTTCGGATAGTCCAGTCGGCTGATGAAAGCCACAGAAAACCTTCCACCAACTGCGTGCTCCGGTAACGGGGTACGACACGAATGCAATACAATTCTCCTCCCAACCGGTGCTCCACCCTTTCAAGCAAATAATGATAATGTACCTGAGCCTTTCTGTTCAGCGGTGAAAGTATCCTGTTACCCATCAGCGAAGGAGCATAAATATTGAACTTCATGTAGTCCATAATGTCGAATATCTGCCCTCTGGTGCTGGGGAAAGTCGTAGATATTGCCCTGACCTTCCGGTCGTAAATGGCAGGAGCCGTATATTGCAGCTCACTGATAGACTCATGAAAATAATCATTTATACCCTTTTCCAGACGAAACATGGAAGGCACATACTTGATAATCCGGTTCTGCTTATGTACTTTCAGATGACCTTTCAAATACAAATCGCCCTTGTATCCTTTCACCTCACGCAAATAAATAGATGCAGAATGAAACATGTAATCCAAAATAGAATCGGCCACGACAGGCTTTTTCGGAAGGTACGGAGCATTGTCGCGCGCCACCCCTCGCAGTGGGAAACAGCACAGCAAGCACAATGCCAGCAAGCCCCACAAAGCCTCATATAAGCCTTTCAGTTTTCGCATATTCACAGCAAATATATAATAAAGCCCTTATCTGAGGCCATTTTTATGATGAAAAAAAAGAATATTTTCAATTTTTCTTCGTACCTTTGTGCTTAATAACATGGTTTTGGAACATTTTATGGTAAAAAAGGAATTAACAGAAGCTGAGATTGCCGAAAGTATACCAGATTTATGGCAACCATTAACACAGCAACAACGCGAATTGCTGGCACAGAACTTTACGATTCAGAAATACAAAAAGAACGAAACGATTTATTGCGAAGGTGAAACGCCGGAGAATTTGATGTGCCTGCTGAACGGAAAGGTAAAGATTTACAAGGACGGCGTAGGGGGACGCAGCCAGATTATCCGAGTAATAAAGGACAAAGAATACTTTGCCTATCGTGCCTATTTTGCCGAAGAAAATTTCGTGACCGCTGCTGCTGCCTTTGAGCCATGTACCATGTGCCTGATTCCCATGCCCGTCATCGTGCAGCTGATTATGGAAAATACGGAACTTGCCATGTTTTTCATCAAACAGTTGTCGAAAGACTTGGGTATCTCCGACGAAAGAACAGTCAACCTGACCCAGAAACACATTCGAGGACGTTTGGCAGAATCATTGCTTTTCCTGAAAGATACCTACGGTGTGGAAGAAGACCAGTGTACTCTGAGCATCTATCTCTCCAGAGAAGACCTGGCCAACCTCTCCAACATGACCACATCCAATGCCATCCGAACCTTGTCTAATTTCGCCGCCGAAAAACTGATTATTATTGACGGACGAAAAATCAAGCTCATTGACGAAGAAAAATTAAAGAAGATAAGCAAGATTGGATAAACTTGCGGGTGAAATACCTCTTGTTTGTTCATTCACCGAGTGATATTGTTTCTGTGATACATGCTTCAAGAGAAACAATATCACTTTTTTATTTCCTTAAATCCGAATACCAAGCATTTTCAATTCCCCTCAGAAAAACTTGCTAAATTCATTTTGCAAACGTACTTTTGTGTCAAAATATCATTTATATTACATTTCTACTGACATGGAAAATACCACACACAAAGAAGAAACCCACAAGACTCTTTTCGCCCAGATGCGGCAAAGACTGAAAGAACGAAAGCGCCGGGTAATGCGCCTCATCGAGTTGAAACGCCTCCGGAGAATACGTAAAAAAACTGTACCCGGGTACACCTATTGTAAGAATTGCGGTACCAAGCTGGAGGGAATGTATTGTCATTGTTGCGGACAATATGCCCTCGATATCTACCAGCCTTTCTGGAAATACCTGAGACAATACATTGAAAATGTCTACCAGTTTGACAGCAAAATCTGGCAAACTTTGTGGCTGATGTTCACCCGCCCCGGATTCCTGACCAACGAATTCAATGCCGGAAAAATCAATTCCTACGTACATCCTTTCCGGCTCTATATGTGCATCTCCGTCGTTTTCTTTACCCTTTTCTTCATGATAGCCTCCGACAAAGCCAATCAGGCATTGCAGGCTGTAAGCTCCCTAAACATCAACGACGGAATTGTAGCACAGCTCAAATCATCTGCTACCCTGCCCGATACATGTGTGTATGTATACCAAGGCCCTGAGTTAGTGAAGGCCTTTCAAGAAAGAGGAGTAGAAAAGGCCGAGGAGCTGTTCAAAGTGCAACGTCTGGACGACCGGTTCTCTCTTTCCTACATGCGAATGCCCCGAATCGTGGCCGACTCCTGCCTGCATGAAACAACTCTCCGGCAAAAAGACCTGAATACCATTCTGAATCTGAAAAAAGTAAAAGGTGAATACTTGAATAATCTGATTGAGGAAGAAGAGATTACCTCTGAATCCCTGCAAGCCGCGCGTCATTTCCAGGTAGATTCCACCGGTACTGCTCTTACTCCCGTATACGAATGGAGAGAAGACCACAACGATGAAGCACAACAACTTCGTCAGGAATCCTTTCTCAACCAGTTTTTTGGAGATTTGTCCAAATGGACTCCGCTCTACATGATGTTCCTTCTGCCACTATTTGCCTGGCTTTTGCAGGGAATGTTCCGGAAATCCAAACTTCCTTACATGTGGCATTTCGTACACGCGATTCACCTGAATACCGTGTTTCTGATACTGATTCCTATTCCACTGGTACCCGTGCTGACAAGTGACACTTTTATGGAATCATTTAAGGGAAACATGCCAATGTATACTCTCCTTATCTTCGTAGCAGGCATGTTTGTGTACACCTACATTTCCCTGCATACAGTATACCGCCGAGGATGGATACGTACATTTGTCAAGACAACCGTTTTCCTGGCTGTCTTTACCTTCATTTCACTAGCCATTGCGGCTGCGCTATTGGTATTCCTGCTTTCCACTCTTTCTGAGCAGCTTTAATATCAAACATTCACATAAAAAGAGCACTCCCGAGACATAACATTCATCTCTCAGGAGTGCTCTTTGCTTCAATATCCCTCACTTAGTCACTTAGATTTCCCGCAAAGCCTTGCAGAGCTGGTCGGGACAAGAAGTCGGCTTCCCGCCACAACGGATACCTTCCAGACGAGCAATCACTTCATCTATTTTCATACCTTCCACCAGGGCTGAAATCCCTTTCAAGTTTCCATTGCAACCACCGGTAAAATGCACACCCTTCAGTATGCCATCCTCTACCTCAAAATCAATCAGAGAACTGCATGTTCCCATCGTACGATAAGTATATTTCATTGTCATCAATATGCTAGTCGAGTTAACATAAAAAGAGAACGGAGCACCACTTGCCGGATTATTCCGGCCGGATACTCCGTTCCGTCATTATCTTTCAAGAAAAGCTTATTCAGCGTCTTCTTCCGGTTTCATGTTAGTATATACGGTCTGTACGTCGTCAAACTCTTCCAGACGTTCTACCATCTTATCGATAGTTTCACGCTGTTCCGGAGTCACATCTTTCAGGTCGTTCGGGATGTAAGTGAAATCACCACCGACATCTTCAAAACCACATTCTTCCAAATGCTTCTGAATAGCCGCATAGCTCTTCGGATCACCGTAGATAGTGATAGTTCCTTCTTCCGGATCTTCATCGAATTCGTCTTCTACGTTGTAGTCAATCAAGTCCAGAATCAGTTCTTCCATATCGATACCTTCTTTCTTCTTGAAAGTGAACACACACTTGTGATCGAACAAGAAGGCCAGTGAACCTGTAGTACCCAAGTTACCTCCGAACTTGTTGAACACAGAACGTACATCGGCTACGGTACGAGTGGTATTATCAGTCAATGTATCTACGAATACGGCGATTCCGTGAGGACCGTATCCTTCGTAAGTCATACCTTTGTAATCGCTCTGGTCTTTACCCATTGCGTTCTTGATAGCACGTTCAATGTTATCTTTCGGCATGTTTTCACGCTTACAAGTAGCGATTACCGAACGCAAAGTCGGGTTGTTTTCCGGTTCCGGGCCACCGGCCTTTACCGCAATTGCAATTTGTTTACCCAGACGTGTAAAGGTCTTTGCCATGTGACCCCATCTTTTCAGCTTCGTAGCTTTTCTATATTCAAATGCTCTTCCCATTGGATGATATTTTAAATTTATTTTTTAATGAATTTACTTATTATCGAAGCACAGCTCCCAGTTTGTTCTGCAAGTTGCCAATCAGCTTCTGCATGAACTTGTCAATCTGCTTATCGTTCAGTGTAGCGTTTTCATCCTGAAGCATAAAGCTTACAGCATAGCTCTTCTTGCCAGCTTCCAGGTTCTTTCCTTCGTACACGTCAAACAATTCTACAGACTTGAGCAATTTCTTGTCGGTTTCGTAAGCAATCTTTTCGATTTCGGCAAATTGCACCTTCTTGTCAATCAGCAATGCCAGGTCACGTTTTACTGCCGGGAACTTGGAGATTTCCTTGTAGCTTACCGTATTGCCCTTGATGGCCTTCATCAGTTCTTTCCAGTTCAGGTCGGCATAGTACACTTCATTATCGATATCGAACGCTTTCTGAATCTTCTTGCAAACCACACCAAAGGTAGCCAGCAATTTACCGCCACGGGTGTGTACGGAGATAGCTACTGAGTAAATGTCATCTGAAAGGTTACCGAACACCAGTGAGCCGAAGTTCACACCCAAGCGACGGAATATGTTCAGCACATAAGCCTTCAGTTCGTAAACCGAAGCGTTTTCGTCGGCATGAGCCCACGAGTTGCTTACACGCTTTCCGGTAATCCACAACCCCATGTGCAACTCTTCTGAATAGCCTGACAGCACTTTTTCCGGATTCTTTTTCTCTGCATGGAAGTGATAGCAGTTACCGAATTCGAAGAACTTCAAGTCAGCATTCTTGCGGTTGGCATTGTGCTGGATGCTTTCCAGACCACCAAAGAGCAAAGTAGCACGCATCACGTTCAGGTCGTTGCTCAACGGGTTCATCAGGCGCACCAGATTTTCCGGCTTGTAAGTTTCCAATCCATCGTAATAAGCGGCCGCGGTCAAGGAATTGTTCAGGATTTCATTGAATCCGCAACCCACCAACTGTTCGCCTACCAGGTTCTGGAGTTTCACCGATTTATCCACTTCTCCCTTCACGCTCAGGCTTGATTTCAGGGTAGTAGGAATTTCCACGTTGTTATATCCGTAGATACGAAGAATATCTTCAACCACGTCGCACGGACGCTGCACGTCTACACGGTAAGGAGGAATCTGCAAAGAAAGACCTTCGATCGTTTCTTCCACAATTTTCATTTCCAAGCTGGTTACGATGCTCTTCACCGTTTCTGCCGGAATTTCCTTTCCAATCAGTGAGTTTACATAATTATATGAAAGTTCTACCGCGAAATCGGCAATCGGATTCGGATAGTTGTCTTTGATATCAGAAGCAATTTCACCTCCAGCCAATTCTTTCACCAGCAGAGCGGCTTCCTTCAAGGCATAGATAGTAATGTTCGGGTCGATACCACGTTCGAAACGGAAAGAAGAATCGGTGCTCAATCCGTGACGGCGGGCAGTCTTACGCACCCATGTAGGATGGAAGTAAGCACTTTCCAGGAACACGTCGGTAGTAGTTTCGGTAGTACCAGAATCCAGACCTCCGAACACACCGGCGATACACATCGGTTCTTCCGCGTTGCAAATCATCAGGTCCTTATCGGACAATTTACGTTCCACTTCGTCCAATGTAACAAACGGAGTTCCTTCGGTACAAGTCTTCACCACAATCTTGCCGCCCTTAATCTTGTCGGCATCGAAGCAGTGCATCGGCTGGCCATAGGCATGCAGGATGTAGTTGGTAATATCGACGATGTTATTAATAGGACGCACACCGATAAGGCGGAGCTTGTTCTGCAACCATTCAGGACTTTCCTTTACCGTTACTCCCTTGATGGCTACTCCAGCATAACGCGGGCAAGCTTCGGTATTTTCCACCACGATGTCGATGTTCATGTCGTGATTGTCTACCTTGAAAGCATCTACCGAAGGACGCTTCAACGTAGCTTTATGACCGTTCTGAATAAGCCATGCGTAGAGGTCGCGTGCCACACCGTAGTGTGAGCAGGCATCGGCACGGTTCGGAGTAATGTCCACTTCGAGCACGTATTCGCTCTTCACGTTATAGTAATCCTTGGCCAGTGTACCCGGAACTACGTCAGTAGGCAATACGATGATACCTTCGTGGCTTGTACCCACGCCAATTTCATCTTCGGCACAAATCATACCGTTTGATTCCACGCCACGGAGCTTCGACTTCTTGATGGTGAAACATTCGTCACCATCGTACAGTTTTGTACCCAGCGTAGCTACGATAACCTTCTGTCCGGCAGCGACGTTAGCGGCACCACAGACAACCTGCACAGGTTCTCCCTGTCCTAAGTTGACGGTCGTAATATGCATGTGGTCAGAATTGGGATGCGGCTCACAGGTCAGCACTTCGCCTACTACCAGACCTTCCAATCCTCCCTTGATAGTTTGAACTTCTTCCACTCCCCCAGTCTCCAGACCGATGGAAGTCAGTGCGGCCGCCACTTCGTCCGGAGTAAGGTCGAAGTCGACGTATTCTTTCAGCCAGTTATAAGAAATATTCATATCGTAATAGTATTTTATAATTTCCCAAACAATGATGTGCAAAGTTAATACATATTTGGGATATAAGAGGTAAGACAAAAAATATTTTTAGCCAAAAACCATCAGAACGGTACATCGGGCACAGGTGCACCAAACGGATTGTCGGGCATAGGAGGCATCTCTGCGGGTGGAGGTGGTACAAAGTCCTGTCCGCCGCCGTTATTCATCTTCGAACGGAGCACCGGAGCCTTCTTCTCTTCACCCGGCATCGGTACAATCATGTCGTCATCAGGGTTCTGAAAACGGGCATATTCGCCACGGAAACGGAGCAGCACATCACCCACGGCACCGTTACGATGCTTGGCGATAATGATTTCGGCCATGCCGTGCAGGTCGTTTCCTTTCTCGTCGGTGTAAATCTTGTAGTATTCCGGACGGTGGATAAAGCACACCATGTCGGCATCCTGCTCAATGGCTCCCGATTCACGGAGGTCACTCAATTGCGGACGCTTTCCGTCGATACCTTCACGGTTCTCTACTCCACGGTTCAACTGGCTCAGCGCGATAATCGGGATGTTCAGCTCCTTGGCCAATCCCTTCAACGAACGCGAAATGGTGCTGACCTCTTCCTGACGGCTTCCGAACGACATACCGCTGGCATTCATCAGCTGGAGGTAGTCGATGATGATGATTTTCACCCCATGCTCACGTACCAGACGACGTGCCTTAGTTCGCAATTCGAACACGGACAAAGAAGGCGTGTCGTCCACGTAAAGCGGTGCGTCGTAGAGTTCTTTTATCTTGTAGTCGAGCTGTCCCCACTCGTAAGGTGCCAGCTGACCGCTCTTGATTTTCTCGCCCGGAATTTCGCAGACGTTCACGATCAGACGGTTTACCAGCTGCACGTTGCTCATTTCAAGCGAAAACAAGGCTACGGGCACTTTGCTGTTCACCGCCATATTCTTGGCCATGGAAAGCACGAAGGCCGTCTTACCCATGGCCGGACGAGCCGCAATGATAATCAGGTCGGAGTTCTGCCAGCCGGAGGTCATCTTGTCCAGCTGATGGAATCCGCTCGAAAGTCCGCTCAAACCGTCGGTACGTGCCGCCGCCTTCTGAAGCATTTCATAGGCCTCCTGAATAACCGGATTAATCTGCGTGTAGTCCTTCTTCATGTTCTGCTGAGAGATTTCGAAGAGCTTTCCTTCAGCTTCCTGCATCAGGTCGTCCACGTCCTGCGTCTCATCGAACGCCTTGGTCTGTATATTGCTCGTAAAAGAAATCAGCTCACGTGCCAGAAACTTCTGGGCAATGATGCGGGCATGGTACTCAATGTGAGCCGACGAGGCCACCTTACCACTCAGCTGAGTGATATAGAACGGTCCGCCCGCCTCTTCCAAGTTACCGCGCGAGCGCAACTGCTCGGCCACGGTCAAAATATCAATCGGTTTCTGTTGAATAGCCAAGTCAGTAATGGCCGCATAAATCAGCTGGTGCCGGTGTTCGTAGAACGACTCCGGACGAAGAATCTCGCTCACCAGCGAATACGCATCCTTCTCAATCATCAGCGCACCCAGCACGGCTTCTTCCAGTTCGGGAGCCTGAGGCTGGAGGTGGCCGTACTCATCCATCGGCTTGGTCTTAGCCGTCTTTGCCACACGTGTATTTCTTCTCGGTTCTGCCATTTTATTTTTGTTTAAGTGGGGCAAAGATACGATTTTTTCCGTGAATCCCGATTTTCTCGAAACTTTCTGCTATATTTGAGAAACGAAAAAACAAACGACCTTATGATTACATTTCCAAATGCCAAAATAAACCTTGGCCTGAATATTATTGAAAAACGTCCCGACGGTTACCATAACCTGGAAACTATTTTCTACCCCATCCATTTGCAAGACGCACTGGAAGTAACACGAAGAGAAAATAACGATGCTCCTTATACGCTTCACGTGAAAGGTACGGCTATCGAGGGTAAGCCGGAAGACAACTTAGTGGTCAGAGCCTACGAATTACTGAAAAAGGATCATGACATACCGCCCGTTGACATCCACTTGTTCAAGCACATCCCCACAGGTGCCGGACTGGGAGGTGGTTCGTCTGATTGCGCGTTCATGATTAAGTTGCTGAACGAGAAATTCCGTCTGGCACTGAGTCTGGAGGAGATGGAAGACTACGCCGCCCGTTTAGGAGCCGATTGTGCTTTCTTCATCCGCAACCAGCCGGTATTTGCCACGGGCATCGGTAACCTATTCGAACCTGTCCGTCTTTCGCTTTCGGGCTATTACCTGGTGCTGGTGAAACCGGACATCTTCGTATCCACGCGCGACGCTTTCGCACACATCACTCCCCGTCGGCCGGAAGTTTCGTTGAAAGACATCATCTGCCAGCCGGTAGAAACGTGGAAGGACAACATGAAGAATGATTTTGAAGACAGCGTGTTCCTGAAATATCCGGAGATTGCAGCCATCAAGGACGAGTTGTATGATTTGGGCGCGGTGTATGCCAGCATGAGTGGTTCCGGCTCGTCAGTTTACGGCATTTTCCGCCAGCCGGTAGAACACGTGGACGAGAAATTCGGCGGATGCTTCTGCCGTCAGAGAGAACTGGACTAATTGGAGTCCGGTTCTTTTTCTTCACTTAAAATTGATGGATCAGGATTCTACAAGCCACTTCTCAATGCCCCGTGTAACAAGACTGAAATTGACACCAAGCTTATAAAGTTTACGTGTGTCCGTTGCAAAAGGCAAAGCATAATGCTTATCATTAATCTGCTTCAATGCTTCCTCTGCAGTACCATTTAGCTTAAACTCCATCACATAAATGTATTTATCCGTCTTCACCACAAGGTCAATACGTCCTTCCGAAGTGTGATATTCTGCCTGCGTATAAAAGCCCAACAATTTGAATACGATGAACAATACATTCTGATAGTGCAGTTCCAAATCGCGCACCAGCTCATAAGGCGTATCAGAAAAGAAACTCTGGAGACGACGCATAAAAGCATCAATTTTTCCATTTTCTACCTCATGCACAAAATTGACAATTTCAAATGCCGAATCAGCTTTTGATGTAGCCGAATAAAAAGGCAAGAGAAACTTGATAAATCCTTCCTCCACTTCCCGATTAGGAAAGCCCAAGGTATATGTACGAAAACGCTTGTCGTATCCCTTTATGGTGAGATAGCCACTCTGATATAGAATAGGCACAGGATTCGTCTCCATTGTATCAATACCGCTTAAAGAGTCAGCGGTAGCTAGTTCTTCCGTCAGACGATGCAAATCATAGTGACTACGTAAAAGTAGTTCCACTAAGAAAGTCGGCGTGCCCGTCTCAAACCAATAACTTCCAAATTCCCTACTTTTCAAGGCATTGAGCAGACTGAACGGATTATAAAGGCCGCCTGCATGACCGGAAAAATGATAACCGTCATACCATTGTCGCAGGCTTTTACAAGTCTCTTCATACGCCATCTCATTATGTTGCCCCAACACACGAATTCCTTCTTCAAAGTTTTCCAGTAATTCTTGCTCAGTAATACCGCACAAATTATTGTAAGCCTGCTGCAAGGAAATGTCTTCCAGATTATTCAAATCGCTGAACACACTTATTTTACTGAACTTTGTCACACCAGTCAACAAAGCAAAACGGAGATATGCATCCATCGACTTCAAAGCCCCATAAAAAGCTTTCAACGTATTACGGTACTCGGTCAGCAACGCTTCATTGCCAATAGCCTGGAGCATGGGCTTATCGTACTCATCCACCAGCACCACCACATTCTTCCCCGTCTTTTCGGCCGCACGGCGAATCACCCCGTTGAAACGGCGGGCTACTCCTATTTCACTCTCCGAAGCCCCATAAAGACTTTCCCAGTACTGTAGATTTTCCTCCAGCACATGAATCAACGCTTCCGGTGTATCGTATTTTTGTGCATTCAAATCCAGATGCAATACAGGATACGTAGTCCATTCCTTTTCCAAAGCTTCCATAGCCAAGCCATGGAAAAGTTCTTTTTTCCCTTGGAAGTAAGCTTCCAACGTAGATATAAGCAAACTTTTCCCAAAGCGTCGCGGACGACTCAGAAAGTAGTATTTACCCGTTTTTACCAACTGATAAATCTGTGCAGTCTTATCGACATAACAATAGTCTCCTTTCCGTATCTCTTCAAAACTCTGTATGCCTACCGGATAAATCATGCTCCTCATCTGAAATGAAATTTACTATTTCTGCAAACTTACGCAAAATCTCTGGAATAACCTCGAAAAACGGGAGAAATGACGCTAAACGACTTAATATCAGAGTTGTTACGATGTCAAATGATGACAAGCCGAAAAATCGGAAAACGCAAAGAAAAGCGGATTTAAGAAGAAGAATGGTTTGCAAATCATTACCCGTAAAAGAGTAAGATTTAACATATGAGAGATGCTATTGCACCGTTTGTCACCGATTTGCGTATCAAGGTCTAACTCGTTGATATTTAACTTTGCAAACAAAAAAAACGAGTATGGCAAGAAGTACATTCAAAGTGCTGTTCTACGTGAACGGCAGCAAGGAGAAAGACGGTATTGTCCCCATCATGGGACGAGTGACAATCAACGGTACTGTGGCGCAGTTCAGTTGCAAGCAGACCATCCCGAAAACCCTTTGGGATGCGAAAGGCAACCGAGCCAAAGGCAAGAGTGCCGAAGCACGGAACGTCAATCTGGCATTGGCTTCTCTATTCTGCTATGTTCTGCATCAATCAAAAGAACGCTTTTCTCATTTGCAAAAGTAGTGTTTTTCTCTTTCATTGCCAAAGTTATTCCTCTGAAAAATAGAGTAAATCAAACATCTTATCATTATTGTACATTTGTTGCACATCTTGCTGATGAAAATCAGTCGTACTGTTTTGCTTTTAATTCCATACCGTTTCCACATTATATTTGAGCCTGCCCGTTTGCGAATAGCCTGTCGGCAGGTTCGCCTGTCTGTGTGCCGGCAGACCGGTCGGCAGGCAAGCTGGACGGCAGGCAGGTTGGAACGCGGGCAGGCTTGCAGGCCAGCGTGCGTATGCCTATATGCTTTTGTTTATTGCACCATTCTTTTGTTGCTTTATTACTACGTTGATAGACGGATGTATTGTACCACCGATTTATATCATTCAAACTCCACCTCTCTAAAGCCACAATCCATTGCTGATGCCTTTATTTGAAGTTTCGCTGTTGTAAACCAGTACGACAGTAAAACAGTAAACCAGCATATCATTGAAACTATGTTGCTTCCTATCTGCATTGGATTACTTTCTTGGTTGTCCGGTTCTGTTCATCGTCGATTTTGTAAATCATTGGTTTGCTGAGCTTGTGAACAAGCGAGGATGTATTTGCTCAAAATAGCATTTCCTTATTAGTCTAATGTCAATTTTGGCTGTGATTGGCACATATTGACATCGAATTGACACTATTGTCTGTTTCTTAGAAGGATGAAAATCCAGCTTTGTTCCCTGTAATCTCAATAAGGTGCAGGCTTGCACACCGCCCTCATCCCCTTTCTTCTTTTGGGCAGCTTAGGCATCGGGAAACGATGCTTTTAGAGCCGAAATAACAGCACAAATTCCAATCCGTTTGCTGACGGATTATTGATTTCACGAGAAATCAGCAAGGTGTCCTTCGGGTAACCCGAAGGCTTTTCGGTTACTGCCGAAAAGTGGCAGCAGCAAGGTATGTTTTGAGTTACTCAAAACCTTTCGAGTTACTCCCCGAAAGCCTTGCCGCTTGGTTGCTCCTCCGAAGTCGGGCAACCTGTTTCTGACCTGCGGTAATCGTGTCTTATTCCTTGTACTTGATGCCATATTGTTTCATCTTGCCGTATAGTGTGGTGCGCCCGATGCCGAGCAGTTCAGCAGCCAGCGAGCGGTTGCCGTCCGCCTGTTTCAGAGCACGGATTATCTGCCTCTTTTCCATTTCCACGTTCTTCAAGGACAAGGATGTTTCGCCCGACAACAGTGGTTCTTCAAAATTCAGTTTGTCAGCCGTTATCGTATCCCCGTCGGTGAACAGCACCGCCGAGCGTACAGTTCCTTTCAGTTCCCTCACGTTTCCGCCCCACGGATGGGCAAACATCCGCTTCCTTGCTTCTGCATCAAAGCCTTTCACCTGTTTGCCGAACTCCTTGTTGGCAAGTTCACGGAAGAAGTCCGCGAGCGGCATGATGTCCTCACGGCACTCACGAAGCGGAGGTATGTTTAACGTGTATTCCTTAATCCTATGGAACAAGTCCTGACGGAAACGCCTTTCAGCGATGGCTGACTGCATATCCTCGTTGGTAGCGGCAATGATGCGCACGTCAGCTGCCCTTTCCTTGCTGCCGCCAACGGGTCTGTACCGTCTGTTTTCCAATGCACGGAGCATCATCTGTTGTACTTCTAACGGCAGGTTTCCTATCTCGTCAAGGAACAGCGTGCCGCCGTCGGCTTCCTCCCAATAACCTTTCCGTTTGGTGTCCGCACCCGTAAATGCGCCTTTCTCGTGCCCGAATAGGGCGGAAGCGGCAAGTTCCTTCGACAACAGACCGCAATCCACTGCCACGAAAGGCTTGCATAACCGTTTGCTTATGTATGTATTTTCTCGGCGGCATCTTTGCCCCGCTCCCCGAATTTCCCTACCTTCGTACCCCTAAAAACATTTACTTATGAACACATATAATATCATTTCACTCCATTCCTGCCTTGAATGGCGCATTCCAGCGGCACGCTGGTTTCAGGAGAAATGGGAAATTCCTTTGGAGGAATACCTGATAAGCATAGATGAGTGCATTAACGGAACCGCGCCCGTTCCGCAGTGGTACATAGCGGCCGATGAAGGGCGGATTATCGGCGGAGCCGGTGTGATAACCAACGACTTCCACGACCGCAAAGACCTGACACCGAACATCTGTGCCTTGTACGTCGAGCCGGAACGCCGCCGCCTCGGTATTGCCGGACACCTCCTGGCGCATATCTGCAAGGATATGGCGGCGAAAGGTATCGGCACACTCTACCTTATCACGGAGCACACGTCCTTTTACGAGCGTTACGGCTGGGAATACCTGTGTATGGTGCAGGGCGACGACGGGGAACGGATGCGAATGTATAAAAAGGAATGGTAAAACCTTTGCCCACGTCAAAGTTTCTTCCAATCCGTCCCGATAACCGCCGTCGACCCAGTCGACAGCAGCAATCCGTCAGGAAAAGCCCTGTCGATTCAGTCGACAACGCCAATCGGCGCGGAGAAGCATCATCGACTCAGTCGGCAGCTCAAATCGGGACGGAGAAGCCCTGTCGACTCAGTCGACAGCACAAATCCGGCAGGATTGGCATCACCGACTGGTTTTTCAGATATTATTTGTCAAGACGAAGGAAAAAGACTATACTTGTCAACGTGAAATTTTCGTATTATCCTTAAAATTAAAGCGTATGAAACAATTGTCAGCATTGAATATTGCTCGCCTCCGCACCGAAGAATCGTTCGGTTATCTGAAACAAGTTGAAACGGAAACGGCGAACCTGCCTATCGGCGAGGAGACAGGAACCCCAAGCGAGATAAGCCTATTGTCCGCTACGAATCCCGTGTTGGAGGCAAAGGTTAACGATTTCACCACAGCAGTCGATGCTTTCGACGATGCGTTGAAGGCATCCGCGACAAATCCTGCCACCGCTACGGCGACCGCGACCGATGATGCGCGCGATGCCTCTTGGCGCGGCAGCAACAACTACCTGACGGCGATGTGTGCCCATCCCGATGCCGAAATCGCCACATACGCCGCCGAAGCGAAAAGCCTCTTCGACAAATACGGCGACCCCACGAAGCTGGCGCAGACGGAGGAGAGTGGCGTATTGCACAATCTGTTGCAGGACTTGGAAGCGCTCGATTCCGCCAAGCGCACCGCCCTTGCCTTTGATGTCTGGATGAATGATTTGAAAACGAAAGAAGATGCCTTCCTCGCCGCAGCCGCCGCCCGCACGGAAGCCGATGCCGCCCGTCAGGTGGGCATCGTGAAGGAAACCCGTACCGCCGCCGAAGCTGCCTACCGCTCATTGGTAGATACGGTCAATGCCTTGGCAATGATAAACGGCGACACGGCATACGCTACCTTCATCGACCACGTGAACGCGATGATTGAGCGTCAGAAAGCCATCTCGAAAGCGCGTGCCACTCGTGCGAAGAAGGAGGACGAGAAGCCGGGAGAGCTGTGATTCGTTGAATAAGAATTAGGATTAGCCCCTGCAAGTGAAGTTTGCAGGGGCTTTTTGCGTACACGGGTAGCTTCGGTTCCAACTTCTTGCATCCGTTGCCGTTCATGTATCAAGATAGCGGCCATGCTACCGATGACCGCCATTAAGATGATGTATCCGAAAAGGATTCTTATTCGTAAATTCTTTTGTATCATGCTCATTCCAATTAATACAAGGTCGTTCAAACGTCTTAAATATCTCTTTCCGTTTACTTGGGGATTTTTGAAAGTTCATGAGGAATAGGTGAATGCTGCAACTACTCCAGCTTCAATCATGTTTCACTTTTAGTTCTTGATGTAACGGGCTTTTAGTTCTGTAATCATGTGCTCATTGGTTTGAGAGGGATGGAAACGTTGGACTTTTATCGATATGGAATCCTGTTCTTTACCTCCCCAGTCCAATATTCCGGAATAGATGACCCTGCTTTTCCAATACAACGTGCCTTCGATGAAAAACGTATAGGTTCCCGTAGGAACACGATTGCCTTTGTCATCTGTCCCGTCCCATTGGTAGGTCGCCATGCCGCTTCGAGGGGTTGCGCCTGTTATAGCATCTATCTGTGCGGAAGACAGGGCTTGAGGCTTCGCCTTGCTTACCCAAACAGGCAGGGCATCTTTCCGGTATTCGTATCCGCCTTCCGCCGTAAACGAGGTAGCATACAAGGTACGTACCAACCGTCCCGTTTCGTCTTCTATCCAGATTGCGTATTGGCTGGAAGCAATGCCGCCCCGTTGAAAACGGAAAGAAATCTCCAACCGTTCGCCTGCGGAATTTTCTTTCGCCTCTCCCCTGTCCTTCGCATACGAATTAGTGCAACCTTGCAGGCAGATGCCGGCTGCAACCAGAATAGCATAAAACAATCTTGTTTTCATAAGTTTTATTCGTCCAATTGATAGCAGTTTAATCCGATTTCCGGGACATAAACGCGTGTGATGGAGGTTCCGAAATCTTCTACCACGAACTCTCCGGCTCCGTTCAGCGTGGCGGCAAGCAAGTGTCCTGCCAAGGCGGAATAATCGCTGCGTCCCACGGTGATATGCAAGTGAAGATACGCTTTCCCATCCATTTGGGAGATGTTTCCTGTCAGGTTGGCTATCTCCATTTGTTCCTGATAGGTCTTGTCTACGTATTGCTTGGTCTGTGGATTGAAGAAACGGAGGGTCAGCGCATTAATCGCCCCTATCCCGTAAATGGTTCCCGACTGGATGCCCTGTTCGTTGCAGAAAGCATTCAGGGCTTTGACGATTTCCGTGCGATTTTGGATGCTAACAACGTATTTGTTGCCTATTTGCTTATAGGTGTACATGCTTTGAGGGTTTTGTGCGCTTGCCGGAATGAATAACCATCCGCAAAGCAGCAGGATGAATAAAAGTTTCAATTTCATAAAAGCCTGTGTTAAAACAGTTGAGACGATAGTTCAGGCCGTTGGTCTTGATGCCAGTAGGGATAAGGCTTCTCTGTTTTGCTGGCGGTATCAAGGCGTTGCACCTGTTCCACCGTGAGCTTCCAGTCTGTTGCGCTAAGGTTCTGCCGGAGTTGTTCTTCGGAACTGGCTCCGATGACCAGACTACACACCGTGGGGCGTTGCAACAACCAGTTCAGTGCGACTTGCGCCACGGTCTTTCCGGTTTCAGCTGCCACTTCATCCAATACATCTATTATATTATACAGGCGGTCGTAGGAAACAATGTTATCCCTCACGGGTGCACCGCCACGTGCCACTCTTCCATCTTGCGGTATGGGATTGTTCCGGCAGTAACGTCCTCCCAAACGTCCGGCAGCCAACGGGCTCCAGATGATGCTGCCCACCTGCTGGTCTATGCCGAGCGGCATCAGTTCCCATTCAAAATCACGATTTAACAACGAGTAATATACCTGATGCGCCACATACCGGCTCCACCCACGCCGTTCGGATACCGAAAGCGATTTCATCAGCTGCCAGCCGGAGAAGTTGGAACAGCCTATGTAGCGTATCTTGCCACTCGTTACCAAGTCATCTAAAGCCCGGAGCGTCTCCTCCACGGGCGTATGGGCATCGAAGCCATGAATGTAGTACAAGTCGATACGGTCGGTACCCAGACGGCGCAAACTTGCCTCACACGCCTCTATCAGATGGAAGCGCGAAGCCCCTTCCTCGTTACGGTTTTCGCCCATGGAGAACGTCCCCTTGGTAGCAATGAGCAACCTGTTCCGCTTTCCGGCAATGGCTTTACCCAATATTTCCTCGGCAAGTCCGTGCGAATACATATCTGCCGTATCAAACATGTTCACCCCGGCTTCTAGGCACATATCCACCATGCGGGTGGCTTCTTCCACTCCCGTATGCCCCCAACCCTCAAAGCCGTGAGAGCCTCCAAATGTTCCTGTTCCCAAAGTCAATGCCGGAACAAAAAGTCCAGAACCATTTAGTCTACGATATTCCATAATGACATAATATTTAAATGTTTTACAATCCAATAATTCATACAAGTAACATCAAAACCGACACACAGGTAACGGCTGTTGTGAAATAGCGGAATCCTTTTTCAGGCAATCGTTTGACCAAGAGGATGCCAAGCACGCCACCTAACAGGACGAAAGGCACGGTACAAGCATCCAATGCGAGCGACGAGAGCGTGATATTGTCCCACGCCAGTACTTGAACGGGGATTTTCAGGTAGTTTATCACGAGGAAGAACCATGCATTCGTTCCCACAAAACTGTATTTAGGCATCTTGACCGACAGCAGATAGATAGCCATCACCGGACCTGCGGCATTTCCTATCATAGTAGTAAAACCGCCCAAAAGTCCGAAAAGCGGCCCATACCACCAGTAGGAGGACAGGCTGTTTTCCTTTCCCTTCCATTCTGACCAAAGCATGACGACGAGCACGGCGAACAGACAGCCCCCCATCAGGTGCTTGAACTCGGCAGGCGGCACATGTTTATCGACAAGCAGTGCCACGACAAAGCCAGCCAAAGCGGCAGGCAACAGTTTCAACACATATTTCCATTCCGCAATACGGCGGTAGTACAAGACTGCCACCAAATCCGCCACACATAATATGGGAAGTATCAGTCCGGTAGAAGGCTTTGCACCGAAAGTCATCGCCATCAGCGGAACCGCCAACAGGCTGATACCCTGAATACCCGTTTTCGACATTCCTATCAGCATTGCCGAAAGGAAAAGCATCCCCAAATCCGTGGGGGATTGTATCCACATAGAAAAATCCATTGCTATTGTTTTGATAAACCTAAAACTCTCATTAGCTCTTGCTTCATGATGTCGGCATCCACATCTTTCCCCGTCCAATATTTTATGGCTATCATGGCTTGATAAACAAGCATGTTCATTCCGGGCAGGACATGTTTGCATCCATTTGCCAAGGCATCTTTCAACAAGTGCGTATAAACCGGATTAGGGATACAATCTGCCACTATCATCTGTGGCAGTAATGTGTCCACTCGGATATTGAGACGCTGCTCCACGTTAGGATACAAGCCTACGGGAGTCGCATTGATTACGATATCTGCATCAGAAGGAATGCTGAATGGCCGATTCCACGGCAAGAATGAAGCCTTTGCCGGTGTGCGGCTGTTCAGTAAATCCGACAATGACTTTCCTCTTTCACTCACATTCACGATGATGATTTCTCCAACTCCGGCCAGTGCCATTTCTACGGCTATTGCACGGGCTGCTCCGCCTGCACCGAAAATGACAGCCTTTTTACCGGGTATGGATGTTACTTCCGAGATAGCCTTTACAAATCCTTTTCCATCCGTATTTTCACCCGTTGTTCTCCCGTCCGGAGCGATTACGACCGTATTCACCGCACCGATAATCTGTGCAGATTCTCCAATCCGGTCCAGATACTTCATGACTTTCACTTTGTTGGGAATGGAGCAGTTGAATCCCCGCCATCCCATTGCCTTGGCACCTTCAACGGCTGCATATAGATTCTCAGGACCTACTTCACAATTGATATAACGATAATGCAGTTGATGGTGGCGGAATGCAGCTTCCATGATGGCAACGGTGGGGTTTTCCGCCGCAGGTTTTGCAAACGACCCAAGCAATCCAGGCAGAAAGTTAGGCGATAAAATCTTTTGTTCTTTAATGTTCATAATACCAATCTATTTCATTTCGTTTGACTGCTGCAAAGTTAGCGGCAAAAAAAGAAACGAAATTCCATTATATTTGCGGTGTTATACGTTATATTTGCAACTGGATAAAAAAACGAATATGCCAATATTAGAACGTAAGATTGTACATAACATGGCAACGGTATGCAGCCATATTTCCTACCCCCACTTTGTGCTCCCCTTGCATAAACACGTGGAATACGAAATCATGCTGTTCACTCAAGGCAATGGAAAACAGTTTGTCGGTGAGGGAGTTTCGGAATACAAAGCAGGAGACATAGCCCTTATCGGAAGCAACGTTCCTCACCTTCACTTATGCCATACCAAGCTGTATTCCACATCTGCAAGCAACCCGGAAGATGAATGGAGCGCGGGGGAAGCCATACAGTTCAGACCGGATATTTTCCCGAAACAGATGAAAGACATTCCTGACTATCGTTTTATCTACGATTTGCTACAGAAAAGCCAATATGGAATTCGTTTTTACGATGAAGGACTGTTTGATGCAATGTGGAAGTTGATACAGGCCTTTGATTCTTCTGAATATACCTCACGTCTTATCTGCCTACTGCGTATGCTTGAAAAACTGCATGAAAGCCGACATTTCAAACTACTCTCTGACACGGCGTATAATCAAGCGAATTCTATTCCCGATGTGAAGGAGCCGGTTAATAAAGTATATGCCTATCTTTATAATCACTTCAAGGAAAAAGTGAACTTAGAGGAAATAGCGAAATTTGTCAAACAAAACCCTTCGGCGTTGTGCCGCTACTTCAAACAGCGCACGGACAAAAGCATTTTCCAATGTCTGGCAGAGATACGGATTGAACACGCTTGCAAATTGCTGACTTATTCAAATATGAATATTTCACAAGTAGCCTACGAATCAGGGTACAATAGCGTCACCCACTTCATTGCCCAATTTGAGAAAATCACTAAACGTACACCATCTGAGTATAGGATGCAGATAAAATTATGAGAATACTTAAATACAATGACCAGCGGGATACAAACCACCTGTACATCAAAGAAGAACAAGCCGTTTCGGTATGCCCGAAACACAAACTTGCTCCCCTCAAAACTCCGTTGGATTGGTTTAGAGTAACTCTGAAAACGCCACTCCCTGCCACAAGCTGCCAACACAGTGCCAACCCATCGTTTGATGCACGATACCCATTTACTTTGCGTCCAAAACCGAGTATCAACATTAAAAACAGTATCGACAATGGAAGTATTGATTTTTCAGAAAGAGGCGTTTGAAGAAATGGTGGCGAAGTTCAGCCGCTTCTCAGACCGTGTGAACGAACTCCTTGCCAAGCAAGGCAGCAAGTCATTAAACCACTGGATGGACAACCAAGAGGTCTGCCAACAGTTGAACATCAGTCCGCGCACCTTGCAGACGCTGCGTGACAACGGCACACTGGCTTATTCACAGATAAACCACAAGGTGTTTTACCGACCGGAGGATGTATTGCGCATCGTCAAGCCTGTGGAGAACAAACCTAAATCTGCAATGGCATGAGTGAAATGATTACCAAGAACCATGCGCTTGTCGCCGAGTTCGGCGACAGCCTTGACCGTCTGCTGGACAGTGTCATATATAAGTAAAATTCGTATCTTTACAACAAAATAAGAGTTCCTTGTAAGCAATTCAAGGTAGAACGCAGCAGATTGCACAGTTGCCAAGTCATTACCTCAAAATCGGGTAATTCTCCCAAAGTCTTTTGTATAAGGCAATAACAGAAGTTTTCCAGAATTACGAAAAATCTCTAGAATAGCCCTGCAAAACAAAGAACGGCTCAATAACAACCCTATAGAAAAACATTTGCACATAGTGCCATACGCACCAGTTACCAGTGAACTGACAGCACCCATCATTTTCCCTTCAGTATCTTCATAGCTATATCCATATACCGTGTAATGTCGGTCGTAATCTCGCGATTATATACATCGCAACGCTTACGGCCCAGCCGCACGACAATGGCATCCAAATCGGGAACAGCAATGATGTATTGCCCCAGCATACCGCGCATGTAAGGGCAACGCATACCATGATAATCCATCACCCACGTCTGGAAACCATAATAGCTGAGTGAATCCTTTCCCCACTGATCTTTCAGGTACGAAGCGGGACGCATCAGTTCGTCCATATAGGCTTCGGAAACCAGTTGGCGGCCGTGCCAATTGCCACGATGTAACAAGAGGCTTCCGAAACGGGCTACATCGCGAGCCGTGGTATGGAAGCAACAAAAGGCTTTTTCATCACCGTCTTTTTTGTCCAGCAACCAATAAGCATCCCGTTCGGTCTGTATCGGACGCCAGAGCTTCTCTTCGGCATAGTCGCTTAGTGTTTGCCCGGTGGCTGCCTCGATGACAAAAGCTAACAATTGCGTCTCACCACTACGGTAGGAATATTGCACACCGGGACGATCAACTACCTCCAGACCCGTTACCAGGTCATAAAGATCGTTACCATAATAACCATGCGTTGTGACAGAAAAGAGCGAAGCATACGCCTCATCCCACGCCATGCCTCCACTCATGGTCAGCAAATGGCGCAGGGTGACGTCAGCCTGCATTCCTTTTGTATAGGCAGGTATATAACGCGATACGGGGTCGTCCAGACTATGAATCTTTCCTTCGTCAAGGGCAACTCCCGCCAGCAGTCCCACGATGGTCTTTGTAGCAGAATAGATATTTGAGGTCAGTGTATCGTTCCACCCGTCACGGTAATTTTCGAAGACGATGCTGTCACGACGGATGACGAGGAAGGACACAGTGCGTAAACTGTCCAGATAGTGCGCATCCTTCTCTGCCAGTTGGTAGCGGTTATAATCAGCAGAAAGGGGCCAGTGGCACACGTCGTCAGGATTGTGGTGTACCGTATGCCGGTGAAAGGTTTCCAGGTCATCGATGACGGGCATCCAGTGAATGAGTGCCTGACGGGCGTAGTAGGGCAACGAAGCATACACCACGCCTATTACCACTACCAGAGCGATGAGCAGGCGAAGAATAGTTTTCTTTTTTGTTTTCATAAAATATACATTCTGCAACAAACCCTGCTACACATCATTTCTTTGCAGATTCTTTTTATCGTATGCCTGCCCCCTAGGCACAAGATAGAGGAACATCACACAATCATCCACTATCTGCACATGAAAACTGAAAAAGGCACGGTAACTACCTATCCTCAGACGGTAAATGAAGTCATAATCCACCAGTTTCTTGCAATCCGTCAGTTCCTCGATATTTTCAGCATCCATCACCTCCTGAACCGCTTCACGTACCGACTCCAGCACCTTTCCGGAAAGTTTACGGACAGCCTTCTCAAACTCCTTTGAAAACTCTACCCTCATTTTTCAACCACTCCCAGCCAGTCCATAAAATCTTTGCGCTCCTTACCATCTAACTTGATCTTCCCGTCCGGATAGTTTTCTGACAGATAACGGTAAGCCTCGCTATCGTCATATTCTTCTGCGGTCTTGTCAAGCAGATTCTCAATCAACTTTTTCAGGTTTGTCCCCTGTCGGGCTGCCATAACTGAAAGTGCCTTAAAGGTATCTTCTTTCAAATCAATAATCTTTCTTCGATGTGTAACTGTTGCTTCCATAATTTCCCTTTTTCGCAAAGATACGAAATATATACGATATATATGGTATATACAAATTCATTTTTATAGAAGCCATTTTATTCGTACCTTTGCCCCACAATAAAAACGAACTCAATATTTCACCATGATACATTCCTTACACACCCCGACTGATGGCATCGCCTTGCCGAAAGCCTTCACCTTTCCTTTCCACTACACCCCTCACCCGCTCACCCGACTGGCGGCCGACGAGGTGCGTCAGTATCTGCTCACACGGGATGACTGGCAAGAGGAACTTCGTCAGGGAAAAATGTTCGGGGTACTGGTAATAAAGGATACCGAAGGGAAACTGGGTTACCTAGCCGCTTTTTCGGGTAACCTGGCCGGAAGCAACCACCATGCGTTTTTCGTTCCGCCGGTGTACGACCTCCTGCAACCCGACGGATTTTTCCGCATTGAGGAAGCGGAGATTTCCGGCATCAACCACCGGATTGCCGCCATGGAAGCCAGCGAAGCATACTGCTTGGCTCGGGAGGAATGGAAGAAGGCGGAAGAAGAGGCACAAGCCACGCTGGCTTCTGAAAAACAGAAACTGAAAGAGGCGAAAACCCTCCGTGAACAACGTCGGAAAGAAGGCGTTTCACCCGAAGAAGCGGAAGCGATGTCGCGCGAAAGCCAGTTTCAAAAAGCGGAGTTCAAACGGTTGGAACGGAGATTGAAAGAGAAGGTACAAGCGGCCGGAGAGGCTTTTCAAGCACTCGAGCAGGAGATTCAGACCTTGCGCCACGAACGGAAAACTCGTTCGGCGGCTCTCCAGTTGCGTCTGTTCGCCCAGTTCCGCATGCTCAACGCACGAGGGGAAGTGAAAGATTTATGCGAAATTTTCCGCTCCACTCCGCAAAAGACACCGCCGGCCGGTGCAGGAGAATGCGCACTCCCTAAATTGCTTCAGTATGCTTACCTGCATCAGCTCCAGCCATTGGCTATGGGTGAATTCTGGTGGGGCATGTCACCCAAGGATGAAATTCGCCGCGAAGGACATTTCTATCCGTCGTGCAAAGGGAAATGTGAACCGATTCTGAAACACATGCTCGTGGGACTGGACGTGGAACCGAACCCGCTGGAGGAGGATGTGCACCGCCAGACAGCACTGGAGATTCTCTACGAGGATGAGTGGCTGGTGGTGGTACACAAACCGGCAGGCATGCTTTCCGTACCGGGCAAGAATGACCTCGACTCCATTCTCCAGCGCTTGCACAATCTTTATCCCAAGGCCACCGGTCCGCTTATCGTACACCGGCTGGACATGGCTACCTCCGGCCTGCTGCTCGCAGCCAAAACGAAGGAGGTACACAAGGAGCTTCAGGCACTTTTCGAAACGCGTCTTATCCAAAAGCGTTATACGGCCCTGTTGGAAGGAGAACTGGAAACTGACGAGGGTATCATCGACCTGCCCATCTGTCCGAACCCGATGGATCGTCCGCGCCAGATGGTGAGCCGGGAGTATGGCAAACGGGCGGTCACCTCCTATCGGGTACTGGAACGCAAGAACGGAAAAACACGGGTCACATTCTATCCGCATACGGGACGTACCCATCAGCTCCGTGTACATGCTGCCCATCCGGAGGGATTGAACCATCCGATTGTAGGTGATGACCTCTACGGTCAGCCGTCCGACCGTCTGTATCTGCATGCCGCCGCGCTGGAGTTCGTACATCCGGTGACTGGAGAAAAACTACACATCGTAAAAGAAGCTGATTTCTAATAAGTTACAAATTTCCTCTTTTCTCTCAAAAAAACGCCTTTGCGTTTAAAAGAAAACGCAAGTACGTTTAAGGTAAAACGCACTTGCGTTTCATGTCAAATGTACTTGCGTTTGAACCAAAACGCACTTGCGTTTTTCTGGCTGACAAAAAGCGACACATAACTGACAGATTTTTCAGTGTAAAAGCATCACAAAATGACAATTCGTCAGGTTTTTATTCTTTACAAGCTGTGGCAAAGAATTTGAATTAAACTAAGCGTCGCAAGCAGGCCTGCAAGCATACAGGACGGGCTGCGACAAACGAAATGAAAATAATAAGAAACCACAACTAATAACGAGAAAGGAGACCATTTATGAACTTTAACAACTTTACAATCAAATCGCAAGAGGCAGTGCAGGAAGCGGTAAATTTGGTACAGAGCCGTGGACAGCAGGCCATCGAGCCGGAACATTTGATGGCAGGTTTGCTGAAGGTGGGCGAAAATGTAACGAACTTCATTTTCCAGAAACTCGGCATAAACGGCCAGCAGATAGAAACCGTACTCGACAGACAAATTGCCTCACTGCCGAAAGTTTCAGGTGGGGAAGCTTACCTGAGCCGAAGCGCCAACGAGGTGTTGCAGAAAGCCTTGGAAGTATCTAAGGAACTGGGTGATGAATATGTGTCACTGGAAGCCTTGTTGCTGGCACTGCTGAACGTGAAAAGTACGGTGGCCACCATCCTGAAAGATGCAGGCCTTACCGACAAGGAACTGCGGGCTGCCATTCAGGAACTGCGTCAGGGACAGAAAGTCACCTCACAGTCGAGTGAAGATACCTATCAGTCATTAAACAAATATGCCATCAACCTGATTGAAGCTGCACGAAGCGGAAAACTTGACCCGGTTATCGGCCGTGACGAGGAAATCCGACGGGTATTGCAGATTTTGAGCCGACGTACGAAGAACAATCCGATTCTGATTGGTGAACCGGGTACGGGTAAGACGGCTATCGTAGAGGGACTGGCACAACGAATCCTGCGTGGAGATGTGCCGGAAAACTTGAAGAACAAGCAGCTGTTCTCACTGGATATGGGTGCGCTAGTAGCAGGTGCCAAATACAAAGGTGAATTTGAGGAACGTCTGAAATCGGTTATCAACGAAGTGACGAAGTCCGACGGAAACATCATCCTCTTTATCGATGAAATCCACACGCTGGTGGGTGCCGGAAAAGGGGAAGGTGCCATGGATGCCGCCAACATTCTGAAACCGGCCCTGGCCCGTGGCGAACTGCGGAGCATCGGTGCCACTACCCTCGATGAATACCAGAAGTATTTCGAAAAGGATAAGGCATTGGAACGTCGTTTTCAGACAGTCATGGTAGACGAACCGGATACGGCCAGCTCTATCTCCATCTTGCGTGGACTGAAGGAGCGCTACGAGAACCACCATCAAGTGCGTATCAAAGACGAAGCCATCATCGCGGCAGTGGAACTGAGCAACCGTTACATTTCCGACCGTTTCTTGCCGGATAAGGCCATCGACCTGATGGATGAAGCGGCTGCCAAACTGCGTATGGAGCGTGATTCGCTTCCGGAAGAACTGGATGAGATTGAACGTCGGTTGAAGCAGCTCGAAATTGAACGTGAGGCTATCAAGCGTGAAAAGGACGAGGCTAAACTGGCTCAGCTGAACAAGGAGATTGCAGAACTGAAGGAACAGGAGACTTCTTACAAGGCTAAATGGCAGAGTGAGAAGGAACTGGTAAACAAGATTCAGCAGAACAAGAAGGAAATCGAACAACTGAAGTTCGAAGCCGACAAGGCAGAGCGTGAAGGTGATTACGGACGGGTGGCTGAAATCCGCTACGGAAAGCTTCAGGCACTGGAGAACGAAATCAAGTCTATCCAGGAAGATCTGAAGAAAAAGCAGGGTGACAGTGCCTTAATCAAGGAAGAAGTAACGGCTGAAGACATCGCCGATGTAGTTTCTCGCTGGACGGGCATACCGGTAAGCAAGATGCTGCAAAGCGAAAGAGAGAAGCTGCTTCACCTGGAAGATGAGCTGCACAAGCGGGTTATCGGACAGGACGAAGCCATCGAAGCCGTGGCTGATGCCGTACGCCGTAGCCGTGCAGGACTGCAAGACCCGAAACGTCCGATTGGTTCATTCATCTTCCTGGGTACGACGGGTGTGGGTAAGACCGAGCTGGCCAAGGCACTGGCAGAATACCTGTTCGATGATGAATCGCTGATGACGCGTATCGACATGAGTGAGTATCAGGAAAAGCATACCGTGTCACGTTTGATTGGTGCGCCTCCGGGATACGTAGGTTACGATGAAGGTGGTCAGCTTACTGAAGCCGTACGCCGGAAACCGTACTCTGTGGTGCTGTTCGATGAAATCGAGAAGGCTCATCCGGATGTGTTCAACATTTTGTTGCAGGTATTGGACGACGGACGTCTGACCGACAACAAGGGACGTACGGTGAACTTCAAGAACACCATCATCATCATGACTTCTAACCTGGGAAGTGCCTACATTCAGAGTCAGTTCGAGAAGATTAATGACCAGAACCATGACCAGATTGTAGAAGAGACCAAGAAAGAGGTGATGAACATGCTGAAGAAGACCATCCGTCCGGAATTCCTGAACCGTATTGACGAGACCATCATGTTCCAGCCGCTGAACAAGCCGCAAATCGAACAGATTGTCCGCTTGCAAATCAACGGTATCCGGAAGATGCTGGAAGGCAATGGAGTGACTTTGCAGATGACAGATGCAGCTGTCGACTTCCTGGCCACTGCAGGTTACGATCCTGAATTCGGTGCACGTCCGGTAAAACGTGCCATCCAGCGCTACTTGCTGAACGATTTGTCAAAGAAGCTTCTGTCACAAGAAGTGAACCGCGAAAAACCGATCATCGTAGAACGCGAAGGAGATGCATTGAAGTTCCGCAACTAAGTCAGCGGGGTTTCCCTATCTTCTATATAAAAACAAACCCTCCGCAGGGATTTCCTCAAAAGGATACCTGCGGAGGGTTTTTGTTTGTCTGTATATGATATGAATTCTTTCGAATCAGGGTATCGTCATGCGCTTCAACTCATCCAGCGTGCCGTTGAACACATTCAAATCTACATCCTCACGGATGCCCGGCAAACGTCCCACATCGGTATGCTGCCAGAAACGCCACTGCCCTTTGTATTCCACCGAGTCGGCATAATAATGGGCTATCCAATACGGATATGAGTTGAAAACGGAATCGTTCAGGTAACGGGTCTTAAATTTATAAGAGGTATAGAGAATCGGTTTTACCCGATAATAATCTTCGATTTTATCCAACCAGACTTTCAAGTCGCGGCGAAGCTTTTTCTCATCTTCTCCCCTCACCTCGATGTCGAGCACCGGAGGCAAATCGCCCGATTCCAGTTTCACGGAGCGGATAAAGAAATCGGCCTGACGGGAAGCGTCTGTCTTGGGATTGTAAAAATGATAGGCTCCGCGGATAAATCCGTGCTTGCGGGCCTCATCGAAATTATGGATAAAGGCTGTATCGCTGAAATCACCTCCCTCGGAAGCTTTCATAAATACGAAACGTACAGGAAAAGGGGCTGTCTGGGTTTTCTGCAGTTCACTCCAGTCTATCTGTCCCTGATGGTGGGACACATCGAAACCGTGCACTTCAAATCCGTATGGCAGACATACCCCGTATGCTTTCATGCCATAGCAGGGTTTCCAGCGGTAGGCGTACGGACGAATAAAGAAATAATAAAAACAGATGACAAAACAGGCTCCAATGAAACCGAGCAGCAGGTAATAACACCACGAAGGCATCTGCCACCGACGGATGGTCTTCTTCCCTTTGGAAGTCCTGCCCGACGTTCTTCCGGAAGCGGTCTTCTTACTGCCTGTCGCTTTTCGGGTCGCAGGACGCTTGCGGGTAGTTTTTTTCACGGGCTCGTTCACCGCGAGAATGGGTGATTTCTTTGTCATCTTAACTAAAAGTTTATAGAGAATTTCAACAGATGTACCGGCAGAACCGGTTGAGCTTGTTTCAACAAATAGCGAAGAATCCGGCCCTCTTTCGGTCGGCCTGATTCTTCGCTAAATTAATTTTCCTATAGAAAGTTCCCTTCCGGGAATTCAGGAATCAAATTATTTTGCCTGTTCGTACTGCAGAGTCTTAGTCGGCTGGTCGCAAACTTCTGTAGGACCGAAGTACTGGATAGGACCCGGATAAACGTAAGCAGTTTCCTTAGCCCAAGTGTCACGTACGGCAGCAAATGCCTTGAACGGAGCACCATCCAGTTTCACCAGTGCTTTCTGGATAACCGGTTTCATTTCACCGTGACGACGTTCCATGTTCATCATCATAGTGATAGGCACACCACCTGCAATCCATTCTGCAGCAGGAGCTGTAGTGTTACGTACAGAAGACATGTAACCAGTCTTACCGTTAGCAATCAACATAGATGCAGTGTAACCCAATGAGTAGCAGTAGTCAGCATCGAAGTTAGAAGGAGCAGCGCAACGTCCTTCGTAACCGAAGAAGTGGTGCTGAGCAGCAAACTTACCTACGAACTTGCCTTCTTCTTTCCATGCAGCCAGCTTAGTAGCTACCATTTCAGACAGCAGCTTTTCAGTTTCAATCAAAGAAACCTGTACGTTTCCGTGCGGGTCACGGTCAAGCGACAACTGACGAGCTACGCCTTCCGGCAAAGAAGCATAGATAGCAGCATTTTCAGGAGACAACTTGCTGATAATATAATCACGCTGTTTAGAACGCTTGATGCTGTTGAATTCTTCACCGTTAGCAGCCAGGAAGTCGTTCAATTCAGCAATCAGACGCTTCATAGCAGGGATAAATTCAATCAAACCTTCCGGAATCAATACGGTACCGAAGTTGTTACCAGCAGCAGCACGGTCAGCAACTACCTGAGCGATATAAGTAACAATGTCATCCAAAGACATGTTCTTAGCTTCTACTTCTTCTGAGATGATACAGATGTTCGGCTGAGTTTGCAAAGCACATTCCAGTGCGATGTGAGAAGCTGAACGTCCCATCAACTTGATGAAGTGCCAGTATTTACGAGCTGAGTTACAATCGCGTTCGATGTTACCGATAACTTCTGAGTAAGTCTTGCAGGCAGTATCGAAACCGAATGAAGTTTCAATCATGTCGTTCTTCAAGTCACCGTCGATAGTCTTCGGGCAACCGATTACCTGCACGCCATAGTTCTTAGCAGCATAGTATTCAGCCAATACACAAGCGTTTGTGTTAGAATCGTCTCCACCGATAATTACCAGCGCCTTGATACCCAGTTCTTTCAAGATTTCATATCCTTTTTCGAACTGTTCTTCTTTTTCCAGTTTGGTACGTCCTGAACCGATAATATCGAAACCACCAGTGTTACGGTATTCATCGATGATATCAGCTGTCAGTTCCATATAGTTGTGGTCAACCAAACCGCCAGGACCCAGGATAAAACCGTACAATTTGTTAGCCGGGTTCAGTTTCTTGATACCGTCGAACAAACCTGAGATTACGTTGTGGCCACCAGGAGCCTGTCCACCAGACAAGATTACGCCGACGTTCATCGGAGCAAATTCTTTAGCTTCACCTTCCACAAACTGAATCAACGGCATACCGTATGTGTTCGGGAACAGCTTCTTGATTTCTTCCTGATCGGCTACAGACTGAGTCGGTTCGCCTTCCTTAGCTACTACAGCACCAGTCAACGCTTTCGGCAATTTCGGCTGGTAAGCAGCTCTTGCGATTTGTAATGCACTTTTTGTCATAATTGTTATTTTTATAAAGGTGTATGAATTAATCTTTATTGTTGCTGTGCAAATTTCGTATTTTTTTTGCAAATATGAAAGAAAGCCGGCATTTTTAGCCGCATCTAGCTTCTTTTCTCTTCTTCTACCCTTGCCTTGATACGCTCCAGCAGGCGCAGACATCCCTGCAGACGCGGATTCTCATGACACACGTAGGCCTGCATGATTAACCGGTGCACGGTTTCTTTGACATCGGGTATATAGACAGCCTTGTCCAGTTGCATCTCTGCCGGAAATTCGGCCTGCTCTGCCCAGGCTTTCAGCTCGTCTACTTCTTCAATGGTATATACATTCTTGTCCATATAATAGATGATATTAAAAGGGATAACCTACTGCAAAATGAAACGCGAAGTCGCGCTTGAAATCAGGAGAGATAATCGGATAACGGTCGCGTCCGGTGTACATCGGATTGATAGCCTTCATACCTCCGTCGAAACGGATAATCAGGAAGTCCAGGTCGAAACGCAATCCTAATCCGTAGGCCACGGCCAGCTGTTTATAGAAACGGTTGAACTTGAAAAGTCCTTCGGGCTGCATTTCCCGATTTCGGATGGTCCACACATTTCCGGCATCCACAAATGCCGCACCGTTCAGTTTCCAGAACAAATGGGTACGATACTCCAGATTCAGGTCGAGCTTGATGTCACCGGTATGGTTTACATAATCCAGACTGTTGCTGTCGCCACGGTAACCGCCCGGTCCCAGCGAACGGACACTCCATCCACGCACACTGTTGGCACCTCCGGAGAAATAGAGTTTTTCAAATGGAAGGCTCTTGGAATTTCCGTACGGAACGGCCACCCCTACCCCCACATGGAACACCAAGGCATTACGGTCGTCAATCATGAAATTCTTGGCATAATCGAAATCCGTCTTTACATACTGCGCAAAACTGATATTGGCCATCTGATATGCCTCCCCGTTCTTCGGACTACCATTAATCATCCGTGAAAACAAATACAACAAGTTGCCCGACTCTTCAATATTGAAACGGATAGAATAAGAATTGCGTTGCGATGTCTTCAATGTAGTAGCACCCGAACTATTATAAGTATAAGTATAGCCCAGACGCACAATAAACAAGTCTTCATAGCTATAACGCAGTAATGGATTCCTTTCGTCCATATAGTCTAGGTATTCACGAAAAGTTTCCGAACGATAGGGCATGTAAATATAATTCAAGTCGAACACATCAAAACGATGGGTCGCTCCACGCTTTCCCCAACGGTAACTCCAGGCCGCAGAAGCCACAGTACGCTCAAACTCCGGACGAATCTGCCAGTTGTATTTTACCGTTACCTCAGAAGTAGCACGGCTACGACGACGGAAATCAGACGACAGGAAAGGAAACATAAATTCCGGGAAGCTCAAGCTGGTTTCTACCCCGTATTCCAGGTAGTTGCTGTTGGCATATCCTTCCAGTCCTGTAACCGCTTCGTATGCCCCACGCAGCTTAATGGTAAAGGTTTCAGAACCCTTAAACAAGTTCCGGTGGGAATAAGCTACGGAAGCTGCAGCACCCAAGTCGCCCGCCGAGTTGGTACCTTCAAATTCAAAAGAAAGCGACTTGTTCTTGTTTCGGGTAAGCATGACGTACGCATCCAGATAAGCCGAATCAGCCTCCAACTCTTCACGAAAACGGATGTTGGAATATTTCAGGATGTTCAGTCGCCCCAAAGCAGAATAAGTATTCTGCACATCGCGATTACGATACAGTTTTCCAGATTGCAAATAATTATAATCACTGATTACCTGCGGACGCAAGAACAACTTATCCTTATAAAAAAAATTCACTCCTCCCGAGCGAAGAGAATCCACTCCTTTCAAGCTCTCGGAAGTCAGCTCTGCAAAGTCCACATCGAACATAAAATCAACGTTGCGAATATAATACTGACGATGCTGTGAAGGAGGGTCTTCCTTCTTTCGCTGATAAGGATGGAGTTGCATAATCAAGTCGACATTGCGCGAGTTACGCATGGTATCGACCTGATACGTAATAAAATCTTTGTTGAAACGATAATAGCCCCGGTTCTGAAGATACTGTGTAATGCGGTCACGTTCTTGATCAAGTTTGTTTACGTCAAGACGAGAACCGGCCTTCAGATAAGAACGGGCTGAATCAGCCATCAGGTAATCATGTATCTGGTAGTCGGCAATATCGTATGCCACATGCGAAATCAGGTAAGGCTCACCGGAATGAATCTGATAACCGACCTTGATTTTTTTCCCCTTCACCTGAGTGTACATACTCACCTGACCGCTCATGTATCCCATGTTGCGCACCGCCTGTTCTATCTGCAAGCGGGTTTCTTCCGCCAGGTTCGGGTCATAAATACGGGGAGCGTCTCCCATGCGGTACAAGAAACGGTTAATCCACTTTGTAGAATCCTTTCCAGCTGCTCCGTAAATATACATAGGGAGTTTCACCAGACTGAACCACTTGGCATTGGGTGTCTGGCGAAGATACATATTCATCTGCGAAGGCTTGATTTCCTTGTTATCTGATTCTACTTTTACGTTATCCAGAAGATAGTGTCCCTCAGGAATGAATTTACTGACCGAACATCCGCTCAGAAAAAGCAGCAGGACAAGCAGGCCGATATAGATACGGGGGATTATCTTCATACAAACTGAAACTATATGCAAAATTTTATATGCAAAGATAGGCAATATTAAAAATATCTTCTTAGCTTTGTTCTTAAAATATAATTAAAAATCCCCGTCACACTATGCTGAGCAAAAACAGAATCAAATATATCCGGTCATTGGAGATGAAAAAATACCGGAAAGCAGAAAAAGCTTTCTTGGCCGAAGGTAACAAACTGGTCAACGACCTGCTGGGACACTTTTCATGCAAACTGTTAATTGCTACGGCCCAGTGGCTGGAGGCTCATCCGCTTCTGCTCGCTCAGGAAACCATTGAGGTAAGTGCGGAGGAACTGGCACGTGCCAGTCTGCTGAAAACCCCGCAAGAAGTGCTGGCTGTATTCGAACTACCTTCTTATACTTATGATGATTCATTACCCGGCCATTCACTCTGTCTGGCACTGGATGACGTGCAAGACCCGGGTAACTTAGGCACTATCATCCGTATTGCCGACTGGTTTGGTATAGAAGATATTTTCTGTTCACAGGGTACAGCCGACGCCTTTAACCCGAAAACCGTGCAGGCTACGATGGGAGCTTTGGCACGCGTCAAGCTGCATTACTGCGATTTGAAAGAATTCATTCGTGTACAGACAGAAAGGAACGTACCGGTGTTCGGCACCTTCCTGGACGGAAAAAACATCTACTCGCAAGAGTTATCCGCACAAGGGGTTATCGTGATGGGAAATGAAGGGAACGGAGTGTGCAAAGAAATTGAAGCACTCGTTTCTCAAAAGTTGCTGATTCCTAACTACCCGCAAGGAAAGGATACCAGTGAATCATTGAACGTAGCAGTGGCCACTGCCATCGTATGTGCGGAATTCCGCCGCCGTCTGTCATAAACGCACCAGACGGCTTCGTTCGGTAAATTCCATCTTCTGCAAATCAAAAAACGGCACATGGAAAGCATAAAGCGGCTGGTCTCCTGTCACCGCAGAAGCAATCCGCGCACGAAACTCCTGAAACGTTTCACCTTTTCTTAATTCCGAATCAGAAGCTACCAGAACAATCAGTCCGCCCAACCACTGGGTATTCCGGACCTCTTCTTCCAAAGGCTCCATCGACACCCACGTACGACCAGCTACTTCCAGTCCTATACGCTGCATACGGAACAGTTTGTCCTGCCCCGCATGCCAGAGATAATGAGATGCATAATACTGCATAAGTATCAGCGTTTGGTAATTTCCTGCCGTTTTACCCTACGAAGGGTATCGTTCTGCGCAAGTGTATCGGCTTTTACGCCTGCAGAATCAATCTGCTTCTGCAAATTCTCCTCATGCATGCGATAACGCATCAGACGTATATCGCTGATTAAGGCCGATGAATGTTCTTTTCCGGCGTAATACATAAATCCGCTCACGCTCTTGTACTTAAATGCAGAATCCGGGCGAAGCATCAGGCGCTGTATGCCCGAAGCCTCTACCACCCGACTGATTCCCTGCGTACTGTCGTTATCAAATACCACATTCATGGCCATCACTACCTTACCTTCATGCTTACCTTTAGGCAGGAAAGAGAAATTTGCTTCCAGCACCATCTTGTCCCTCTCGTGGAACGATGTATCAGCCTTCAAATCGAAAGTCAGCTTATTGGTGAGTATAGAAGAGGTCAGCCAATAAATGGTACGGTCCTGCCAGAGGTCTACCGTATCACCCGACAATGAAACCGCCACTTCTCCGCTGCTGCGGACAGTCTGCTTTTTCAACAGTTCAGCAGTAGTCTCCATGCGCTTCTGCAGATTCTGATAAATTGTATTCATCTCGTCGCTGTGACGTGAATACCATACCATAGACGAATCAAACTCCGCCTCCGTTACTCCATGCTTCTGGAATACGTATGCCAGGTAAGCCTGTTTCTTGTAATTCTCATCGTAAGGTAAATCCGCACTCATCGTAGTTGCCAGATGGTAATCATAAAGCAGGTTCTCCATGGCTTGCGGCTGGATAATTTCTTCCGGCACTTTCTTGCCACAGCTCCACATGCCGCACAGCGCCAGCATGGATACTCCTATAAGCGATATTCGTTTCATTTCTTGGCTTCTTTATGGGAAGAATTCGCATGCGTTTCCGTATTCAGGTAATGCGAATAAAAAATAAGCAAGGCAATGATGCCGCAACTGATAGCCGCATCGGCAAAGTTAAAAATCGGGCTGAAGAAAATAAAGTGATCACCTCCTACAAAAGGCATCCAGTCAGGCCAGTAGGTATCGATAATCGGGAAGTAGAACATATCGACCACCTTGCCATGCAACCAGTCGGAATATCCCTGTCCCAGTGGAACCCACGAAGCAATCTGCGAATGCGTACTCTCGCTGAATATCTCTCCATAGAACACACAGTCGATGATGTTACCCACTGCGCCGGCCAGAATCAAGGAAAGACAAACCAGGTAACCATTCTTCACCTTGTCCGTCCGTTTCACCAGTTTCACCAAATAGACCGTAATCAATATGGCAGCCACGATACGGAAAAGCGTCAGGAACAGTTTAGCAAAAATCTCCAGACCAAAAGCCATACCGTTGTTTTCCGTAAAATAGATATAAAACCAGTCAGTCACATGAATATTCTCATGCAAATACATGTTCGTCTTCACCGCAATCTTGATAAGCTGGTCGATAATCAGTACTCCTGCCACCACAAGAGTAACCAGACGTCCCTGAGTGAAAAATTTTTTCATCTTCTTCAATTTGCAAATTGGATTCAAAAAAATTGAGAACTGAAAATTGAAAATGGATCACTTTGAAAAGTCCCGTTTCTCAATTTTCAATTCCCAATCTTCAATTAAAAATTCATTTCGTTACTTCTTTCCCTGCTGCTTGGCCTCGATACTCAATGTAGCATGAGGAACAGCACGAAGGCGCTCAGCGGGAATCAATTTACCTGTTTCGCGACAGATACCGTAAGTTTTGTTTTCAATACGGACAAGCGCCGCACGCAAGTTTTGAATGAACTTCAGCTGACGGGCAGCCAGACGAGTAGTTTCTTCTTTCGATAAGGTATTGGCACCTTCTTCCAACACTTTATATGTGGGAGATGTATCGTCAGTATCGTTACCATCTGTGTTCATTATACTACTTTTCAGTTTCTCATAGTCGCGTTCCGCGAGCTGAAGTTTCTCCATGATAATGGCGCGGAATTCCTCAAGTTCTGCGTCAGAATACCTTGTTTTTTCAGCCATAGTGCTTAAGTTTTAAGTTAATAATAGTATCCACCCGACTAAAGCCGGGTGGATGAGTTCATATTACAGCTTCGTTACATTTACATACAACGAGAAGTCATCAAAGTTAAGTTCAGTACCGTCAACCACTTCATCAGCCAATGTCAGTGAGTTAGCTAGCACCTGGTTGCAAATATAAGTATTATATTCATTTATCGCGTCATCGGTATTTGAATTTTTTGACAGCACGATAGCAATCTTGTCAGTAATTTCAAAACCGCTGCTCTTACGGATATTCTGAATACGGTTCACCAGTTCGCGAGCAATACCTTCACGCTTCAGTTCATCGGTTACAGTCACTTCAAGCGCTACAGTCAACTTACCTTCGTTGGCTACCAGCCATCCCGGAATGTCTTCACTGAAGATTTCTACGTCGGCAGCTTCTACCACCGCATCTGTTCCGTCAAGCTGGAAGGTGTAACTTCCGTTCTTTTCCAGTTCAGCAATAGCTTCCTGCGACATACCTGCCACAGCTGCAGCCACCGCTTTCATCTGTTTTCCGAATTTCGGGCCCAGTTTCTTGAAGTCACATTTTACTTTCTTCACCAGTACGCCTGCCGCACCATCCACGAACTTGATTTCTTTCACGTTCACCTCGTTCATGATCAAATCTTTCACAGCTTCGATATGCTGCTTTTGCGCTTCATCTACCACCGGAATCATGATACACTGCAGCGGCTGACGAACCTTGATGTTGACCTTACGACGCAAAGCCAATACCATAGAAGTCACATCCTGTGCCATCTGCATACGAGCTTCCAGTTCTGCATTAATCAGGTTTTCATCGGCTACCGGGAACTTGGCAAGGTGAACAGATACTACCTGGTCACGTCCGGTCACTGCAATCAAATCCATGTACAGACGGTCTGCATAGAACGGAGCAATCGGTGCCATCAGCTTAGCTACCGTTTCCAAGCAAGTGTACAAGGTCTGGTAAGCAGACAACTTATCAGTTGACATGGCACTACCCCAGAAACGTTTACGGTTCAGACGCACGTACCAGTTACTCAAGTTATCGTTTACAAAATCTGTAATCAGACGGCCAGCCTTTGTCGGTTCGTAATCGGCAAAGCAAGCATCCACATTCTTAATCAATGAATTCAACAGTGAAAGAATCCAACGGTCAATTTCCGGACGCTCATTCATCGGCACATCTTCTTCAGCGTATGTAAAGCCATCTACATTGGCATATAGTGCAAAGAATGAGTAAGTATTATACAATGTTCCAAAGAACTTACGACGTACTTCATCCACTCCGTCAGTATCGAACTTCAGGTTGTCCCATGGAGAAGAGTTGGTAATCATGTACCAGCGCAACGGGTCGGAACCAAACTTCTCGATGGCACCGAACGGATCTACGGCATTACCCAGACGCTTAGACATCTTGTTTCCATTCTTGTCGAGTACCAGACCATTTGAAATCACGTTCTTGTAAGCCACACTGTCGAACACCATTGTAGCAATGGCATGCAGTGTAAAGAACCATCCACGAGTCTGGTCCACACCTTCCGCAATAAAATCAGCCGGATAGTAGCTGCGTGAATCTACCAGTTCCTTGTTTTCGAACGGATAGTGCAACTGTGCATACGGCATGGCACCTGAGTCAAACCATACGTCAATCAAATCAGATTCACGCTTCATCGGTTTGCCTGAAGCAGATACCAGGATGATGTCGTCTACATACGGGCGGTGCAAGTCAATCTTATCGTAATTTTCCTTGTTATATACACCCGGTTGGAATCCTAATTTCTTATACGGATTTTCAGTCATGAAGCCGGCAGCAACAGATTTTTCAATCTCGTTGTACAGTTCTTCTACTGAACCGATGCAGATTTCTTCGCCATCCTCACTTCTCCAGATAGGCAACGGAGTACCCCAGTAGCGCGAACGGCTCAAGTTCCAGTCATTCAAGTTTTCCAACCACTTGCCGAAACGTCCGGAGCCAGTTGACTCAGGCTTCCAGTTGATGGTCTTGTTCAACTCAATCATGCGTTCCTTGCAAGCAGTAGAGCGAATAAACCAGCTATCCAGCGGATAGTACAACACCGGTTTGTCGGTACGCCAGCAGTGCGGATAGTTGTGCACGTGCTTTTCCGTCTTGAATGCCAGTCCCTGCTGTTTCAGCATCATGCAGATATATACGTCGAGCGATTCAGCAGCCTGTGCAGCCTTTTCATCGTATTTTCCATCTATAGTGAACTGCGGGTCGTATGCATTCTTCACCCAACGGCCTTCATATTCCTTATATTTTTCTACATCGACACATTCCTTTACGAAAGCCTCATCCAGTTCCTCCATCAGGTAGAACTTACCGGTCAGGTCAACCATCGGACGAGTCTCGCCTTTCTTGTTAATCATGAACAAAGAAGGAATACCTGCTGCACGAGCCACGTTCGCATCGTCCGCACCAAATGTCGGTGCAATGTGTACGATACCCGTACCGTCTTCTGTAGTGACATAATCACCCGGGATGACACGGAAAGCTTTGGCCGAAGCTTCTTTCCAGGAACCGTCTTCTGCAGCTTCCACTGGTTTCACCCATGGGATAAGCTGCTCGTATTCCATGCCAACCAGGTCCGTACCCTTGTACTCACCTACCACCTTGAACGGAATCAGTTTATCACCCGGATTGTAGTCTTCCAATGCAATGTCTTCTGCTTTTTTATTGAAATGCGTATAGAGCAAAGGTTTGGCAAGTACCACCGTCATCTTTTCTCCATTATAGGCATTGTAAGTCTGAACAGCTACGTAGTCAATCTTCGGGCCCACACAAAGTGCCGTATTTGAAGGCAATGTCCACGGAGTAGTAGTCCATGCAATGAAGTAAGGTGTACCCCACTCTGCCATTTCCGGCTTCGGATTCTTCATCTTGAACTGACCTACCACGGTAAGGTCTTTCACATCGCGGTAACATCCCGGCTGGTTCAACTCATGTGAACTCAAGCCTGTACCTGCTGCCGGAGAATACGGCTGGATGGTATATCCCTTGTACAGCAAACCTTTCTTGTAAAGCTGCTGCAACAGCCACCACAAAGTTTCAATGTAACGGTTATCGTAGGTAATGTACGGATTTTCCAAGTCTACCCAGTAACCCATCTTATGGGTAAGGTCAGTCCATTCTTTAGTGAACTTCATGACATCCGTGCGGCAATGCTTGTTATAATCTGCCACCGAAATCGTTTTACCGATATCCTCTTTGGTAATTCCAAGTGCCTTTTCCACTCCCAGTTCCACCGGAAGTCCGTGTGTGTCCCATCCTGCTTTACGCTTCACCTGGAAACCTTTCATGGTCTTGAAACGACAGAATGTATCCTTAATTGTACGTGCCATCACGTGGTGAATACCCGGCATACCGTTAGCCGAGGGAGGACCTTCGTAGAACACGAAAGAAGGATATCCCTCACGTTCTGTCATACTTTTAGAGAACACATCGTTTTCATCCCATTTTTTCAGCACCTCCTTGTTTATTTCTGACAAGTTGAGCTGAGAATATTCAGTAAACTTCTTACTCATAATTATGTAGTTTTTATCTAATTTCTAATCATTCAGGAAGTAACCTCCCAAATTTAGGCTGCAAATTTATAAGAAAAAAAGGTTATATAAAAGAAATAAGAAAAAAATACTGCCGGATAGCATAGTTTATAAACTTAAATAAACCTATTAAAATGAAAGGCCGAATATGCACAGTTTATCTAGCGTCGTTTTTTGCTTGAGCATTCATAACAACCCTTATATTTGTTTTTCAAAAAAATCTCCTTACCTTTAACGCCCTAATCCTTTACTATTTTTATATGAAAAAAATCAGTACAATTTTATGGATGGTGGCAATATGGATGGTGGCAATATGGATGATGGGACTGATGCCGGTTCGTGCCGCCGCAGGAGTACCAGGCCGTAACCTGCAAGGTGAAAAAGGTGAAACCGTTATTTGCCGCGGAGTAGAAGCACATACATCCGGTCCAATGCTTCAGGTAGGACAGGTAGCACCCGATTTTCACGCCGTCAATGCAAAGATGGCAGAAGTAAGCTTATCCGATTTCAAAGGAAAGAAAGTGATACTGAACATCTTCCCCAGTCTGGATACTCCGACATGTGCCTTGTCCGTAAGGCAATTTAATGCCCGGGCCGCAGGGCTGGAGAATACAGTCGTGTTATGTATTTCCATGGACCTTCCCTTCGCACAGTCACGTTTCTGTTCTACCGAAGGGCTGGATAATGTCATTCCGCTGTCCGTATTCCGCAGCCGTGATTTTGTCGCACACTACGGTCTCCAGCTAGCCGACGGACCCTTGGAAGGTTTAATGGCCCGTGCCGTCATTGTAGTGGACGAGAGCGGGAAGGTAAGTTACACCCAGCTGGTGGAAAACATTTCCCACGAACCGGACTACGAAGCGGCTTTAAAAGCTGCACAATAAGCAGAAAGTGAAGGGATGCTCATTCCCTTCCTTTTGCATTAAATCGAAACCCCAACCCCAACATCAGGTTGTTGGGGTCCTTGAAGTCGTGCAACTGATACCCCACATGCAGAAAAAGATTTTTGGTGATATCAGTTTTTAAAGCCAATACCTGATAGAATGAATCCGTATCGGCTCCTTTGCAGATGACATTCCGGCCGATACCTAAATTGATAGAAAATATCGGCATCACAACTTCTGCCCGCACGGAAAGCCCTACGGCAAACTGTTCGCGGAAAGGAGGACGATAGAATTTGATGGTCTCCGCATCGGGCTGCCCCACACTATTGGCTATGTAACCGGATATGTTGGCACTTTCATCGTACTGTGCATCGACTGATACACCGGCTCTGAAGTAACGGCTGAAGTTGTACATCGGCGTAAAATTCAGTCCGAGAATACCAAATGAGCCGGGCACCAGCACAGGATTTCCACCTTCTGGAAACACGCCTTTCTTCCGGGTGGCTCCGTACACAATGAGGTCGTAACTGACATAGGGCTTGAAAGGCGGACGCCGAACAATGCCGGAAGAGCCATCTGCCAGCGTGGCACGCGACGTCCCTCCGAAATAGCGTGTCAAACCGATACTGGCTCCCAAGGTATTCACTCCCGCATTGGGGTAAGCGGTATTCCCGTTTGAAAAGTGCGTCGCACCGATTCCTGCCCTAAGATTTGTCTGCGCATCCAGTTGCCAGTTCAACAGGAAACTCAGGTGAATGTACGCATTCATTTTGGAACCTACTACTCTGTTGTAGGGATTCGACTCCGCATCATACTTTTTCCATCCGAAGGAGGCTCCGAAGTTCCATTCATAATCCAGTGACAACCGGGGAGTAAGACTGGCTATGCGTGAGGTCTGAAAGGCATATACAGACCAGGGATTCCCCAATTCGGAAGAATGGAAAAACGTGTTATACCCCACCCCGATTCCTTGTACGGCATGAGGATACATTTGGCCGAAATAAGTATCCGGCGCAAACTTGAACCCATACTTCAAATGAACCGACAGGTTTTTCCGGATGGGAGCAAACGTGGCATTGTTTCCGGCAAAAAACTCATGCGTAGGGAAAATATAAGCCGGCTTGATATCAATGCCTGCCATGTGAATCATTTTTCGGGAAAGGCTGTCCTTGCCATCGGCATAGAGAGAAAGTGCACGGAAAAATACAAGCGCACACATGCACAGTCTGACTGCAAGTCTATTTATCTTCATCAGTAATTGCAATAGGAATGATTAAATAATTAAACGGTTTCTTGCTGGAAAGCGTACCGGAAATTACCAGCTTCTTTCCGGTCAGCGAGTTGGAAAGATAGGCCTTATAAGGTACGTTATACTGCTCTATTCCATTATACACTTCCAGACGTACGTGCTTGCCTGCCTCTACGGTTTTCGATACCTTCAATTCCTTGTCGAGTCCCGCATCCAGCCGTTGTTCATGATGACGGAAAGAGACCTTCGTGCCATACAATCCCGGTGTGCCGTTCACTATATCCGGAATCTCCACCTGGGAAGCCGCATCGCCCAGCAACTTCCGTAAATCGTTTTCATCTCCTCCCCAGCCGCCATACTGCATGTAAAACTCCACGATACGGGCTGAATTCTTATAAGGATAAAAATACACTGTGGCGGGACTACTGGCATCCAGGGTATTCACTTCCACCTGTTCTACGGGTTCCAGCATGTAATCGAAGGAAGAAAACTGACTCCAGTCGTATGCCACACTGTCTATCTGATATTTACGGGTAGGAGAAAAAGACACGCGAATCACCTTCTCTTCATAACGGTTGCCCACCCTGACAAATGTTTCAAACGGCTGGTCATAGAGATTCTCGCCGGAAATAAAATGCAATTCACTGCCGTTTCTTTTTTCCACACGAAAATCCAGAAACGCATTCTTGCAATACACAATGCCGGTTTCTCCTTCCTCAAAAGGAAGATATTTGGAGTTTTTCCCTTCCAGATCTGTGGCCGACACTGCGACCCCTTCCCTCAGACTTTCTACCCCTAAAATATCCCAGTTGTCTGCCTCAAAGCAAACAGTTACTTCTTTTTCTGTTTCGGATAAAGACACGGAAGGTTCTGCCGACAGGAATCTGTCAATAAAAACATCGCTGTTGCATCCGGCCAAAAGCCACGCGACAGCGAGAATACCGCATTGCAGCCTACGGAATGTGGTTTTCATTATCACATGCATTTACTTGTTCATAGGTTTATGATTCAAAACATAAAGTTAGACAGTTTTTCAATATGGCAAACATATTTCTGCAAAAAAGCCCTTCATTGACACATTTTTTAGCAGTAAAAGAAGTTAGCTAACAAGCATTATAATATCAATGATTTTACGTACATTTGTCTGACATTCTATTAAACTCGCATACGTATGAAATATTTTGAAGTGACCTTTACCGCACAGCCGTGCAATGAAACTATCACAGATGTATTATCGGGACTAACAGCCGACATCGGTTTTGAAAGTTTCGTGGAATGTGAAAACGGCATGAAGGCCTACATCCAGCAGAGCCAGTTCGACGAGGCCGCGCTTAAGCAAGTGGTGGAAGATTTTCCGATACCCGGCGCAAGCATCAGTTACTCCATTACGGAACCGGAAGACAAGAACTGGAACGAGGAATGGGAAAAGAATTTCTTCCAGCCCATCGTCATCGACAACCGCTGCGTGATTCACAGTACCTTCCACAAGGATTGCCCGAAGGCCGAATACGACATCGTCATCAATCCGCAGATGGCTTTCGGTACCGGACACCACGAAACCACCAGCTCTATCTTAGGAGAACTGTTAGAGGCTGACCTGAAAGGCAAATCAGTGCTCGACATGGGATGCGGCACATCTATCCTGGCCATCCTGGCCAGCATGAGAGGAGCCGGAAAGGTGACCGCCATCGACATTGACGACTGGTGCGTGAACAACTCGCGCGACAACATTGCCCTGAACGGCATTTCCAATATCACCGTGGAACTGGGAGATGCTTCCCTGCTGAACGGACGGGAACCTTTTGATGTAGTAATAGCCAATATCAACCGCAACATTCTGCTGCAGGACATGCCGGCCTATGCGGCCTGCATGAAGAAAGGTTCGGAACTGTACATCAGCGGATTCTACACGGAAGACATTCCAGTGCTGCGCGAAAAAGCAGAGAGTCTAGGCATGGAATACGTGCATCACCGCGAAAAGCACAACTGGGCTGCCGTAAAATTTATCATGAAATAAGCAAGCTGTCTAAACAACAGCAAAGGCTGTCAGCGCTTCAATGCCCTGACAGCCTTTTTCATGTCTTCACTCACACGATAAGACTCACCTATTTTCTGAATAGTCTTACGGAAAGTAAAATCGTCCAGATGACAATGGCGCAGAAAAGCCATGGTCTGTTCCGGAAACTTGACAAAACAGAATGAAAGTGCCCAGGCCACAGCCATGCGCACATAATATCCCTCATGACGAATCCCGTCGAGCAGGGAAAGGTACTCATCCAGGTGAGCTTCATCCAGGAAATAACTCATTCCCATCACTACGCCGAAACGTACCTCATACTCACCCGATGCCTTCATCCATTCTTTCAGGTATTCCCAAAGCCGCGCCTCGTTACGGCGGATAAAAGCTTTTCCTCCTCCAAACTTAAATGTATCGCACACCGACCAGCTGTTGATAATCCACACAAAACGTGTCACACGGTGAAGATAGACTTCCACATCCTCGTCGGGGCGGATGCATCCCAGCACCATACCTTGCAGCATGCGTTCTTCCATATAGAACCCGTCGGCCGTGTCAAGATAGCTCTCCCAATCAGCTTTGGCAATCCTTGCAGCCAGTTTCCGCAACGCCGGCAAACGAATGCCCAACACATGTTCCACCCCCGGGTGAAGCCCCTCGGTAAACTTGCGGTTTCCCTCTTCCGCCAGTATCAGCAGATGTTCTTTGACGGTCAGACCGTCCAGTCGAAACTCTTCCATACCTTATTATATAGCAAGATTTAAAATGTGGAACAAAGATAGGAAAAATTGAAAAATTTCCATCCATTTGTTTGGCGTTTTCATATTAATGGTTACCTTTGCGAGTGAAACAATAAAAAAACAAGAAAAATAACATTATGAATCTTTCTACGGTAAATACATTCTTCTGGTGGCGCCGCTTACAACTCCAAAGGTCGTAAGGGAACTCAGTCGCATGTATATATCTCAATAGTAATAATATCACAGAAGGGCTGTCGTAACTTTACGACGGCCCTTTTTGTTTTTTCACCCTAATGCAAACAAATACACTCATGAAAACTTATCAAGTAAACCAGGAAGGATTTTATGGAGATTTTGGTGGAGCCTACATACCGGAAATTCTCCATCGCTGTGTGGAAGAATTACGCAATGCCTACCGCAAGGTGCTGGCAGATGAAGGATTCCAGAAAGAATACGATGCGTTGCTCAAGGACTACGTAGGACGTCCTTCACCACTTTATCTTGCCCAACGCTTGTCGGAAAAATACGGATGCAAAATTTACCTGAAACGGGAGGACCTGAACCATACGGGAGCGCACAAAATCAACAATGCCATCGGCCAGGTGCTTCTGGCCCGGAGAATGGGCAAGAAACGCATCATCGCCGAAACAGGAGCCGGACAGCACGGAGTGGCCACGGCTACGGTATGCGCCCTGATGGGAATGGAATGCGTGGTCTACATGGGAAAGACCGATGTGGAACGGCAGCGGGTAAACGTGGAGCGCATGCAGATGCTGGGAGCCAGAGTGGAAGCCGTGACTTCGGGCAACATGACCCTGAAAGATGCTACCAACGAAGCCATACGCGACTGGTGCTGCCATCCGGCGGACACATACTATGTGATTGGTTCCACAGTGGGACCTCATCCCTACCCCGACATGGTAGCCCGCTTGCAGTCGGTCATCAGTAAGGAAATCAAAAAGCAACTGATGGAACACGAAGGACGTGACTATCCGGACTACCTGATGGCCTGTGTGGGAGGAGGAAGCAATGCTGCCGGAACCATCTATCACTACCTGGACGATGAACGGGTGAAAATTATCTTAGCGGAAGCCGGAGGAAAGGGAGTGGAAACGGGATTGTCGGCTGCTACCATCCAGTTGGGCCGGCTGGGCATCATTCATGGTTCCAAGACCCTGGTCATGCAGGACGAGGACGGACAGATTCTGGAGCCTTATTCCGTTTCGGCCGGACTGGATTACCCCGGCATCGGTCCCATGCATGCCAACTTAGCCGCACAGAAAAGAGCCACCGTGCTGGCAGTCAATGACGACGAAGCCCTGTGGGCTGCCTTCGAACTGACACGGCTGGAAGGCATCATTCCGGCACTGGAGTCGGCCCATGCCTTAGGAGCACTGGAGAAAGTAAAGTTCCAGCCCTCGGACATCGTGGTGCTGACCGTGTCGGGAAGAGGTGACAAAGACATTGACACTTATCTGAAATACAAAAACAACCCTGAAATCTTTTAAACGAGAAAAGCCATGAAAAAATTTGCTTATACCACCCACTACAAAACGCTGCCCGGCGACTTGCATACGCCCGTGAGCACGTACCTGAAGGTGCGCGACCTGTTTCCGCAAAGTATTCTGCTGGAAAGTTCCGATTATCACGGAGTGGAAAACAACCGCTCTTTTATCGGACTGAACCCCATTGCCAGTTTCTCCGTAAACCACGGAATCGTGACCACGGTCTTTCCGGACAAAAGCCGTGAAGAACGTCCGCTCACTCCCGAGTTCCAGGTGGAAGATGCTTTCCAGTATTTCCTGAGACAGTTTCAGGTGGAAGGAGAATATGCCCGCTACGGAGGAGTGTACGGCTACACCACGTTCAATGCCATCCGCTATTTCGAACAGATTCCGGTGAAAGACAGCAGCGACCCGAAGAACGATGCGCCGGAGATTCTCTACATTCTCTACAAGTACCTGATTGTGTTCAACGACTTCCAGAGCGAGATGGTGTTGGTGGAGTTGCAGGGCAACGACGAGCCGAGCCACATTGACGAAGTGGAGAAGGCGGTACTGAACCGCAACTACACCACCTACGCCTTTCGGGCGACGGGCGACACCATCAGTACGCTGACCGACGAGGAGCACAAGGCCAATATCCGCAAGGGCATTGCCCACTGCAAGAGAGGCGACGTATTTCAGATTGTGCTTTCCCGACGTTTCATCCAGCGCTATGAAGGCGATGATTTCACCCTCTACCGGGCATTGAGAAGCATCAATCCTTCGCCTTACCTGTTCTATTTTGATTTCGGCGGTTTCCGGATTTTCGGTTCCTCTCCCGAAACGCATTGCAAGATTGAAGCGGGAAAGGCCACCATCGACCCCATTGCCGGCACCACCCGCAGAAGCGGAGACAAAAAGACAGATGCCGCACTGACCGAAGCCCTACTGGCCGACCCGAAGGAGAATGCCGAACATGTGATGCTGGTGGACCTGGCACGGAATGACTTGAGCCGGAATTGCCACGACACACACGTGGAATTCTACAAACAGCCGCAATACTACAGCCATGTGATTCACCTGGTGAGCAGGGTAAGCGGCACACTGGACAAGGAGGCCGACCCGATTAAAACATTCATTGACACCTTTCCGGCCGGTACCCTCAGCGGAGCTCCCAAAGTAAAAGCCATGCAGCTCATCAGTGAAATAGAACCGCACAACCGAGGGGCTTACGGAGGTTGCATCGGCTTCATCGGACTGAACGGCGATTTGAACCAGGCCATCACCATCCGTACCTTCGTAAGCCGTAACAACGAGCTCTGGTTCCAAGCCGGAGGGGGCATAGTAGCCAAAAGTGACGAGAACAATGAACTACAAGAAGTAAACAACAAGTTGGGAGCATTGAAAAAAGCCATTCTCCTGGCCGAAAAAATATAACACACCATGAAAATTGTCATCATCGATAACTACGACTCATTTGTGTACAACCTGAGTCATGCGATAAAAGAATTAGGAGCAGAAGTCACCGTAAAACGCAACGACCAGTTTCAGTTAGAAGAACTGGAGGAATTCGACAAGATTCTGCTGTCGCCCGGTCCCGGTGTTCCGGAAGAAGCCGGTCTGCTGCTGGACGTCATCCGCAGGTATGCCGGAAAGAAACCGATATTGGGAGTCTGTCTGGGCGAGCAGGCCATCGGCGAAGTGTACGGAGGAAAACTGACCAATCTGGATGAGGTGTTCCACGGCATACAGAGTCCTGTCACCCTGACTGCGACGGACTATCTGTTCGAAGGACTTCCCTCCACCGTACAGGTAGGAAGATACCATTCCTGGGTAGTCGACCGGAAAGATTTCCCGGATTGCCTGGAAGTAACCGCCGTAAGTGAAGAAGGATACATCATGGCACTCCGTCACCGCACACTCGATGTGCGAGGCGTGCAGTTTCATCCGGAATCCGTTCTCACCCCCGAAGGGAAACAGATGCTGGGCAACTGGATACACCATCAATAAAGAAAACCCTATTTTCTCACTCATAAAACTTAGATACACAATATGAAACAAATACTGAAACGGATATTCCACCACGAAGAACTGACACGCGAAGAAGCCTGCACGCTGATGCAGAGAATGACCGGCGGCGAGATGAATGAAGCACAGACAGCCGCCCTGCTGGCCGCCTTCCAGATGCGCGGAGTCAAGGTGGACGAACTGGTCGGCTTCCGCGATGCGCTGCTTCAGGCTTGCGTGCCCGTTGACTTGCATGAATTTCATTCCATTGACATCGTGGGTACCGGAGGAGACGGAAAAAACACCTTCAACATCTCCACATGTGCCTGCTTTGTCGTGGCCGGAGCCGGTTACCGGGTAGCCAAGCACGGAAACTACGGAGCCACTTCAGTAAGCGGGGCCAGCAACGTCATGGAACGCTACGGCGTAAAATTCACAAACGACACGGACAAGTTGAAACGTTCCATCGAACAATGCGGCATGGCTTACCTGCACGCTCCCCTCTTCCATCCGGCCCTGAAAACCGTGGCTCCCGTACGGAAGGCATTAGGAGTACGTACCTTATTTAATTTATTAGGTCCGCTGGTCAATCCCTGCCATCCGACCTGCCAGTTGTTAGGAGTGGCCGACCTCCCACAGATGCGGCTTTACACCAACACGCTCCAGCAGCTCGGTATCCAGTTTGCCGTGGTCAACAACCTGGACGGATACGATGAAATCTCACTGACCGATGAATTCAAGGTGATGACCAACCGTTACGAAACCATCTATCGTCCCTCGGAATTAGGTTTTTCCATGGCACGCCAAGAAGAACTTTACGGAGGAAACACCCCGGAAGAGGCAGCCGCCATTTTCGACCGGGTGCTGCACAACGAGGGCAGCAAGGCACAGACCGACTGTGTACTGATCAATGCCTCGTTTGCCATCCAGGCACTGGAGCCTCAAAAGAAAATAGAAGAATGCGTGGCACTGGCCAAAGAATCGCTCGAAAGCGGAAAAGCCCTGGCCACTCTACGCAAGTTCCTTACCCTTAACCAATAAACGAATGATGACTACTGATATCTTACATACCATTGTGGCCCATAAGCGCACAGAAATTGCCCTTCAGGAAGAAGCCGTATCTCAAGACTTCCTCATCCAGCAGTTGGGCACTCCCCGTCCGTCGAAAAGTATGAAACAGGCACTGGCCGCATCGCCCTCGGGCATCATTGCGGAATTCAAACGACGCTCCCCGTCGAAAGGAGATATTGCTCCACAGGCAGAACCGACTATCATCGTCCCAGGCTATGAGCGTGCTGGTGCTTCCGGCATCTCCGTACTGACCGACCCGAAATTCTTTGGGGGTAACCTGAAAGATTTGCAGGCCATCCGACCGCTGATACACCTTCCGGTACTGCGAAAAGATTTTATCGTCAGTCCCTACCAGCTATATCAAGCCAAGCTGGCCGGTGCGGATGTGGTGCTTCTGATTGCAGCCGCCCTGACCGCGAACGAATGTAAAGCCCTAGGAAAATTAGCCCATCAGTTAGAGATGGAGGTCCTGCTGGAGATACACACGGAAAAGGAACTCGACTACCTGCATGAGCATGTCGACCTGATTGGGGTCAACAACCGGAACTTAGGCACGTTTCATACGGATGTGGAGAATTCATTCCGCCTGGCCCGAAAGTTGCCGAAAGAACTGCTATGGGTATCCGAAAGCGGCATCTCGCAACCCGACACATTCAGGCAGTTGCGTGAAGCCGGTTTCAGGGGATTCCTGATGGGAGAAACTTTCATGAAAACGCCTTCACCGGAAAAGGCTTTGTCGGACTTTCTTCAAGCTCTTGCCTTATGATTGTCAAAGTGTGCGGCATGAGGGAGGCGGAGAACATCCGTCAGGTGGAGCAAACAGGAGCCGACTGGATGGGATTCATCGACTATGAAGGTTCTCCCCGCTATGTACCGGGCGTACCGGAATACCTGCCGGAGTCGGTGCAGAAAGTGGGGGTGTTTGTCAATGCTTCCCCTCCGCGAATCCAGGAAAGGAGGACAGCATGGCAACTGAATTTCGTCCAGCTCCACGGAAAGGAATCGCCGGAGTTTTGCCGGGAAGTGCAACAGACCGGCCTACGCGTCATCAAGGCCTTCGCCCTGCGTACGCCTGACGACCTGCTGGCAACGGAAAGCTATGCCGCCTGCTGCGACTATTTTCTGTTCGATACTCCCTGCAACGGATACGGAGGCTCCGGCAAAAGCTTCGACTGGGAAATCCTGACGCACTACCACGGCGAGACGCCTTTCCTGTTAAGCGGAGGGCTGAAACCTGAAAGCCTGGATGCGTTACTGAAATTCAGCCATCCCCGCTGGGCTGGCATCGACCTGAACAGCGGCTTTGAACAGGCTCCCGGCCTGAAAGATGCGGCTGCCCTCTCTGACTTTATTGACTCTTTCAAACAAAACAAGTACAACCTCTAAAAACTTACTGATATGAATCGCATTGACCAATTATTCCAGACACATAAAGACCACGTGCTTTCCATTTATTTCTGTGCAGGTACCCCAACTTTGGAAGGTACCGCCGAAGTCATCCGCACCTTAGAGCGGAAAGGAGTACAGATGATTGAAATCGGTATCCCGTTCAGCGACCCGATGGCCGACGGTCCTGTCATTCAGCACGCAGCCACACAGGCCCTGCGCAACGGCATGACGCTCCGCAGACTCTTCGGCCAACTGGAGCAAATCCGCACAGATGTCCGCATCCCGCTGGTGCTGATGGGCTACCTGAACCCCATCATGCAGTATGGTTTCGAGAATTTCTGCCGGCAATGTCAGGCATGCGGCATCGACGGCGTGATTATTCCCGACCTTCCTTATAAGGATTACCAGGAAAGCTATCGGCCCATTGCACAACAATACGGCATCCACGTGATTATGCTCATCACGCCGGAAACCAGCGAAGAACGCATCCGGCAAATCGATGCGCATACCGACGGATTCATCTATATGGTATCTTCTGCGGCCGTGACGGGAGCACAAAAGGAATTCAATGCACAGAAGCAGGCTTACTTCCAGCGTATCAAGCAAATGCAGTTGCGGAATCCACGGATGATCGGGTTCGGTATCTCCAACAAATCCACTTACGAATCAGCAGCGGCATACGCCTCCGGATGCATCATCGGGAGCAAGTTCGTGACCTTGCTTGAGGAAGAAAAAGATGCCGGAAAGGCCATCGACAAACTGTTGGAAATGCTAAAAAACGAAGGATAATTAATCATTCTGTTATTTTTGGCGGCTTATTCTTTCAGTCAAAGCATATTTTTGCTATCTTTGTGCCAAACTAAACGAAGCATCAAATGATAAAACCAGATTATCCTTCCGTATTACTCATCTACACTGGAGGTACAATCGGTATGATTGAAAATCCGGAAACCGGTGCCCTGGAGGCATTTAACTTCGACCAACTTCAGGAGAACGTGCCGGAACTGAAACGGTTCAACTACCGCATTTCCTCTTACCAGTTTAACCCTCCTATCGACTCCTCGGACATGGAGCCGGCCTTGTGGGCCAAACTGGTCAAAATCATCCAATATAACTACGATAACTTCGACGGGTTCGTGATTCTGCACGGCACGGACACCATGGCTTATACCGCTTCCGCACTGAGCTTCATGCTGGAGAACCTGAGCAAACCGGTCATCCTTACCGGAAGCCAGCTGCCCATCGGTGTGCTACGTACAGACGGAAAGGAAAATCTGATTACTTCTATCGAAATAGCCGCTGCAAAACATCCGGACGGAACTGCCGTGGTACCGGAAGTCTGCATTTTCTTCGAGAACCACTTGTTGCGTGGAAACCGTACGACAAAGATTAATGCAGAAAACTTCAACGCGTTCCGTTCTTACAATTATCCGGCACTGGCCACGGCCGGTATCCACATCAAGTACGAATACGACCGTATCCGGAAGGTGGATCCCAACCTGCCCATGCATGCACACTATGTCTTCGATACGAATGTGATTATCCTGACACTTTTCCCGGGTATTCAGGAAAACATCGTGCGCACGGTGCTCAACACGCCCGGTCTGAAAGCGGTAGTGCTCAAGACGTACGGCTCCGGAAATGCGCCCCAGAAGCCCTGGTTCATCCACTTGCTGGCAGAAGCTACGGCAAAGGGAATTGTCATCGTCAACATTTCACAATGCCAGACGGGTATGGTAGAAATGGCACGTTACGAAACCGGTCTGCACCTGCTCGATGCGGGTGTCATCAGCGGATATGATGCCACTGTGGAAAGTGTACTCACCAAACTGATGTTCCTGCTCGGCCACGGGCTTACTCCCAAGGAAATACGCAGCGAAATGAACCGTTCCATAGCCGGAGAGTTTACCAAGCCCATGTTGTAACCTAAATGTAACACCTATTTCATAAGGACGAAACAAGAAAGGGTCATCTTTGTAACGAAAACTAAATCACATTGAATTTTGTATTAATTAATAGAAAATACGCATGAACGATTACCGGATTTTAGTTGTAGACGATGAAGAAGACTTGTGCGAGATTCTAAAATTCAATCTCGAAATGGAAGGATACATGGTAGATACTGCCAATTCCGCCGAAGAAGCCTTGAAACTTGAATTGCCACGTTACAACCTGATACTGCTGGACGTGATGATGGGAGAAATTTCCGGATTCAAAATGGCCAGCATGATGAAAAAGAACAAGGATACACAGAACATTCCTATCATTTTCATCACCGCAAAGGATACGGAAAATGATACGCTGACCGGATTCAACCTGGGAGCGGACGACTATATTTCAAAGCCTTTCTCTCTGCGTGAAGTCATCATGAGAGTAAAGGCGGTGTTACGACGCACAGCCGGCGTACAAACCCAGGTGCCCGAACAGCTGATTTATAAAGGACTGTCGGTCAACATTCCGAAGAAGAAAGTAACCATCAACAGCGAGGAAATTTCATTAACGAAAAAAGAATTTGAAATACTTCTGCTCCTGTTGCAGAACCAAGGACGCGTATTCTCCCGCGAAGACATTCTGGCGAAAGTATGGCACGATGAAGTGTACGTGCTCGACCGTACGATTGATGTGAATATCACTCGCCTTCGCAAGAAAATCGGTGAATACGGTGCTTGTATCGTAACCCGCCTCGGTTATGGATACTGTTTCGAATGTGAATAAATTACGGTGGCACAATCATGACAAAATTTTCTTATCGCATCCTCCCTTTCAGTCAGAGGCTGTTTCTTTCTGTCATATTCCTTTTCCTGGGATATGCAGTATGCTTTATGCTGTTTCAATACAAACGCGAAAAGGCTTACAAAATAGAATTACTGAACACGCAGCTGCAAAACTATAACAACCAGCTGTGCGACTTTCTGGCCGATCATCATGGGGTCAACTCTGACTCCATGCAGAGCTATGTGACGACTCACATGATGCCCAACCTGCGGGTTACGCTCATTGAGCCGTCAGGGAAAGTAGTGTACGACAATACAAATGCCAACTGGAAAAGCTTTGCCAACCACTCTTCCCGCAAGGAAGTGCAAGACGCACTCATGTACGGAAGCGGCTATTCCATCAGCCGCCCGTCGGAAAGCATTCAGGGAGAGGAATATTTTTATTCCGCACGCTATTATCCTCCCTACCGCATCATCATACGGTCTGCCCTTCCCTACAACCTGAGTCTGGCAGAACACTTGCAAGCTGACTCCGGCTACTTATGGTTTGCGCTGATTATCTGTCTGGTACTGATTTTCATCTTCTACCGTTTTACTAGGAAGCTGGGCAAGTCCATCACCAAACTGCAACAGTTTGCCATGAAGGCCGACCGGAACGAACCGATTGACATGGACATCCTGCAAACTTTCCCAAAGAACGAACTGGGAGAGATTTCACAACACATCATTAAGATATACAAACGCCTGCACCGGGCGAAAGAAGCTCTCTACATTGAGCGTGAGAAACTGATTTCGCACCTTCAAACCTCACACGAGGGATTGGGTGTCTTTACCAAAGAACGGCAGGAAATCCTGGTCAACAACCTGTTTACGCAATACATCAACAACATATCCGACCGCAACCTGCGTTCTACCAATGAAATTTTCGACATTCCGGAACTACAACCCATCATTGAGTTCTTAAACCGGAACGAGGGTAATTTCAGTAAAGAGGAAAAGCGGTATGCCATGCACCTCAACAAGAACGCTCGCTCGTTTACCGTGGAATGCATTATCTTTCAGGATATGTCGTTCGAAATATCCATCAACGATATTACTCAGGAAGAAGAGCAGGCCCGCCTGAAACGCCAGCTGACACAGAACATCGCTCATGAGCTGAAAACGCCCGTCAGCAGTATTCAGGGATACCTGGAAACCATTATCAGCAACCCGAACATTCCGCAAGAAAATGTCCGTGTCTTCCTGGAAAGAAGCTATGCCCAGAGCAACCGTCTGACCTTCCTGCTACGCGACATCTCTGTGCTGACCCGAATGGACGAGGCACCGGAACTGGTAGAGAAAGAGCAGGTAAACCTGAGCAAGATTGTAGAAAACATTTTGAACGAGGTAGCACTCGGTCTGGAAGAAAAGCATATTACTGTGGTGAACAAGCTCCCGTCGGAAGTCATACTGACAGGAAGCAGTTCACTTCTCTACTCTATCTTCCGCAACCTGACCGACAATGCCATAGCCTATGCGGGTAATGACATACAAATCACCATCAACTGCTTCCGCGAGGATGAGAAATTCTACTATTTCAGTTTCTCTGATACCGGCGTGGGAGTACCCGAAGAGCACCTTAACCGCCTGTTCGAACGCTTCTATCGGGTAGACAAGGGACGCTCACGAAAATTAGGAGGTACAGGTTTGGGACTGGCCATCGTGAAGAACGCCGTATTGTTCCATGGCGGAACCATCTTCGCCAAGAACATGCCGAAGGGAGGACTGGAATTTGTCTTCACACTGAAAAAGGATATACAAGGATAAAACAATTCCAGGCAAGACATTCTGTAATTAAAACTGCTACAATTTCCCCTGGTTCCAGTACTTCCTTGGCAGTACTGAGATTCTGACTTTTCCTGATATAACTAGACGTTTTTTCTTTTTATAAACTGGAACAGTAGACACTTTGCGTATTACAGCTAAGCGTTCCGGACACGCAAGAACCGGGAGCTGTTGTTTGGCAAACTGGATGCCCTTCGATGAGGCGTTCGTTTTTTTAAGGTCAATAGAGAGTTTTCCTGATTTAACCTGACTATTTTTCAATTAATAAACTGAGGTTACAAAGATTTTAAAAGAGACTCTATTGTTTTATCTGCCATTAAAAAGAATATAAATGAGGGTCTCAAAATAGAAACACCAGTAAACTTATAGATTACAATGCTCGACTATTATTCATGGGTTGAGCATTTTTTATATCTCAGCCTTATCATAATGGTAAATTCATACTATAAATACCAAATCCAAAATTAGCAGTAACTCCCCATTGTACTACTAAAAGTTTATCTTACCTCTTTAAATGGAGGGTTATATACGTAATCTTTGTAAGCCATAATTTAACTATATTACATTGCATATCAAAGTTTTTTATTAATTCTGGAAAACTTTCGTTAGTGCCTTATACAAAGGACTTTGGGAGAATTACCCATTTTTGAGGTAATGACTTGGCAACTGTGCAATCTGCTGCGTTCTACCTTGAATTGCTTACAAGGAACTCTTATTTTGTTGTAAAGATACGAATTTTACTTATATATAAAAAGCACTGTACTATTTATTATGTCCCTTAGATAGTACAGCACTTGAATATTTGTCTAATTTCTTTTGATATAGAAAAAATGTTTTAAAGGCTATTCTTTGTGATAAGAAACCATATCTCCCTTATCATTTCGATACATCTCTATATAATCCAAACAACTTGGCTTTAATGCGCCATTAAAGTGGAAAACAAATGTTCTTCTTCCATCATTTGATTCACAACGTAGAGTTGATTCATCTTGTTTTGTTACACGTCCTACAACAAGAGGATTGTATGGTGGTATCATAAATTCAAACGTGCCCTTGCTAAATTTGTAGTAGATGTCTCGTTGGGTTGGACTATCTATAGTTTTTTCTCCATTTCTCCATAAACAGTTTCTTGGTGAACTAAAGTGATTATAATCTTGCCCTGAACTGATTTTATGTGCTCTTATAAAATAGCTCTTCACATAACTACCATAATCAGAACACATTTGAATATTCATTTTATAACCATTAATACCATAATCCCGTTCTTCTACTCCATAGTGTCCTTCTCCATATTTTACCATGTATGAAAACACCTTATCAGCAACATTGAAGTTTCTTGATGGGATCTTATCAATAAGACCTTCCGAGAAGTAATCTAATTCAAAGTCAATCTGATAAGAACCTTTCAGATAAAGATATGCTGCAAGATAAATAGCTTCTGCTTCAAGGTCTTTTGTATTAAGAGGCATGTGTTTTTTCAGGTCTGTTACACTTTCCTTTACATATTGTTCTATAGGGTCCATAGATGGAGCTTCTGATTGCAGAACTGACTTTATCGTAGATTCAGACTTACAATTGTTTACACTTGAAGATGATTGTGAACTCACATTTTTATCTTCCTTTTTACCGAATAAAAATTCAAAAAAATCCATGTTATTTGTATGATTTAAAGTTTAACACTCTTTTTCTTGTTTCTTTGTAATTGTACCTACATTCATATTGTAATATCTTAAATAAAGATTCAATATTACGACTTGTTAATTTGCCATCCTCCGCACAGATTCCTGTATAAAACAACAAAGCTATTGATTTTGCCTGCTCGTGTTTTGCTGATACAATTTCATTATATGTTTTTTCTTCAATATCAACATATCCTCCCGTATCATTAGGTTTAATAGATGCGTGTTGATAATAGGTAAGTGATTTCATATTATACTTCCATCCCGAAGATATTGATATTTGGGTTGCTAATTCATTACAATAATGCGCATAGTACATATCAGAAATGTACAACAAGTCAGGATTGATATTTATTGGAATTATATACCTTGCCATAGAATCCATAGCAATAGATGCCCTATTTACATAAGCTTCCTGTTGAAAGATTTCATCATTTGTTGTACAGGCTAATTTTGTCAAATATAGATAATCATATGAATAAATCTTTCTATATAGTTCCATATGGTTTTTAGGGCACATCAATAGTAATAATCTAAAAGTATTTGCTGCCCCAGCTAATCCATAATCACTATTCCAATATCGATTCGGGAACATTGCAAGTTGATTTATACTTCGATAAAGATAATTTAGCCCTTCTTCGAACTTTTGCCCATACATATACATACCTGCTATATCAGCAAGTATATATGGATGCTCTGTATCTTTAAATTCAAATATGATAGAATTTAATACAAAAGTAGGAATTTCATATAATGCTAATGAAATTCCCCTTGTACGCCAAGGAGAATTTAAATCTTTGAATTTAGGCTTGTCATTTTGTGCATTTTGAACTTTGAGGACATAATTATCCACAAACGAATCATCTATGCACAAACTTCTATCAATCATAGTAATTTCAGACATTTCATAATTCTTACATTTATTGTGTAGATACAGTCCCAACTCTTTAAGTAAAGATATGATATACTCATTGTGTATTTTATTCACATAAAAATCAAACATCATAGGAAAGAGCCAATTGCCCTTTTTCTCTTGAAAACAAATGGGATGTTCATGTGCAAATTGACTGAACGATTTTGGGTCAGCAGACTCAATTTTCTCAAGGAGAGTTTTGATGTAATAATTATCTTCCATACAAAAAACTTAATTATCAATGTTATGATAGATTTTCTCCCTGTAATGTTATCAACCGCTTCTTAACAGTCCCGTTCTTACAGGATTTTACTATAGAAATTATGACTTCATCCATACGTGGCACTTCCAATTTTCTGTATTCATTTGTATCATCACAGAAAACCACAAGATACATCTTTTCGATAATTATGTCATAATTTCTTTCGAGAATATAGCGATATAGGTTCTGTTGAATACAATAATGCCAATATGGCGTATCCTCAATTTGATTGAGTTCACCTAACCCTTTCTCGCCATAGTTGTTTACCGCAATCGGTTTACCCCAAAAATCGACAATGCGATGACTACGTTTCCAATCATATATGTCAAAAACATCTCCACGTTTATGTATCATATCTATTGTACCAGCAATTTTTAGTTCGTCATCATATATAGCCCATTCTGTTCTAAACGGTTTAAATTTGTGGTTTTCGAGAAACTCTATGAATTGCATATATTCAAGTTCAAGAGAAATTTGTTCTTCTATGTGAACATATTTTCCGTCATATTTGAAAGAGAATTCTTGTTGATATGGAAGTCCCTTATAATAGTTTTCTATTTGTTGGTGCATAAAAGTTCCGACATCACGTGAACACGCACCTTTTGAATCCCATTCTTCAAGAATCTGTCCTTGTGATATATTTCGTTGATTAGCTTTATATTCTGACCAATAGTATGAATCAAATGGCTTAAAGAAACAAGATATCACACTGCTGACAGGAATAAATTGTTCCTGTCCATCATATAGATAAATATGTTCTTGTGGATAGAATTGAATATGAACGTCTTTTTCGCAAAAAACAGGTTCTCCTATTTTATAGTTTACTTTTCTATTTGAAGAAAACACCAATGGTTTCATTCTCTTGGCACAAACCCTTTCTTTTTCCGTTTGTGTTATGTCTGCAATTTCAAGTTTCTCATTGTCAACAATACCAAATTCATGGTTCAAGTATTTCTCGCGAGTATTTTCACTTGCCATAACTTTGGCTTCGATTTCTGTCCATCGTTCAATTTCCTTTGGAGTAGAACATGAGAGAAAATCGATTGGTAAAACCATAGAGGGTTGTATATAATGAAGAACTTGTGCTATAAAAGCCGCACATCCCTTAGGATTGGAAAAAACTTGATATTCAGTAAAACGAATAACAATCCATCCGATATTATTCAGAAGTGCATCACGAAAATCATCTCCACATCCTATATAATGTATAGGTTTTCGTGTAAATGCAGCATATGGTTCGTCTATTTCAATGTCTATTCTTATAGATGGGTGCTTTTTGCATATAATCGCTATATCTGGTTCAAAAGGCCTGTTATCTTCTACAGGAAGTATATTGCAATCACCGAGTATAAGTAAATCACATCCCCTGAAAGTATCTTGTAGATAATTTTGGAATTTAGCTTCACTGAACCCTCTTCTTGCTATAGCTTTTCTTCTGTATGGAAAAACAATACAGCCATCTTCAGGATATTTAGTTACTGGATATTTCCAGTTACTCTTATCTTGGACAACTGATGGCATCAAATAATCAACATATTGAACATCAAAATCATCAACCACTCCAACAGCATAATCACTTTCTATTTTTTTCTCTGTTTTGCAAATGACATCTATCAATTCTTTATCTACGCTTTTAGACAAAGCAAAATCTTTAACCTTCTTGACTTTTTCTTTTGCCGTCTCAATATCAGCAGACTTTAATGCATTAGAAATAGAATTGATTTCATCTTTTATTTGTTTTTGTTGCTGCACTTCTATGTTCTTTTTATCAATGAGTTTTTGCATCTCTTCCCGAGAAAACTCTTTCATTAAAGAAATATAAACAATACAGGGCTTTTGATGCTTAAATTTCTGTATTACAGATTCGCATCTTTTTACAAACAAGTCTTGTGTTGTTACTCCATCAATAATAACAACATAGTTTGAAGATAATTCATCTATATGATGGAGAGCACATGATTGAAATCCAAGTACAGCCAAATCAAGAGTTAAAAACTGAACTTGAAGATTTTCATCGAATTCAGCCCCATATGCGATTACTTGCACAGGGACACCCAATGATTTTATAAAGTTACTAATCTCTATGTTGATATAAGAAGGGGTATTTATTTTTCCCTCCTTATATTTATCTATATTAATGTTATTCTCTTGCGTCTGTTTAAAATGAGTGTAATCTAAATCGGTTGCAGTGCAAAAACTTGAAAAAAAGAATTGCCATATGCGATATTCTCCTTGTATGATATTTCCTTTATAGTCGGTTTTTTGAAAATTCATGTTATAAAAATAGCAACCAGAATGTGGCGTTGTAGATTTTTTGCTACGACATAACTTACTAAAAGCTATTTGTGCCTTTTCCCATTCTTCGGTACTTAAAAACTCTTTTTGCCGCCTATCGAAATCTATTATTTCCGTAATATTACTTATTATTATTGATTTGTTTGCAGAAGGATGTTCTTTTTGCCAACAAGTAAGTCCATCTGAATAGTTGGCTTTAATCATATTATATTCAGTTGATACCTGCTTTTCTCGTTGTATTCTTTCCAATTCGAGCTTTTCTCTCTTTTCCCATTCAACTTTAGGGAATGAGAGGAATTTATTTATATCTTGTTTTGTAAGATTGTTTTCAGACTGGAATATTCGTAATTCTTTTCGAAAGAAAGAGTATGCATTAGGATATATATCTTTTTGATGCTTAAATTTCTTTATTAAACGCTTGGTTGATAAATTTGATATAAATATAAAAGCTATAAGAATGGCTATTAAAATTCCTATAATTATGCATACGACTTTAAAACCTTGAGTAAGTCCCCAAGTTATAAGTGCTAGTAGGGCATATCCAATACAACCCCATTTTTTTTCTGAATCCATAATTCTTACTTATAAATATATAAAGCGTGAACTGCACAGCCACGTCTTTATTTGGAGGTCGTAGGAAACCTTGCATACAGATGTAGTAATAGCAGCCCACGCTATAGCGTGAGAACCACTATGCCATCTGAGTATGCAATTTGAAAATTTCCTACGTTTCCAAATACTTGATGCGCATAACGCTTCTTTCTTATCTAATATGTTTTGGAAAGAGTTACCTCAATCCGATACAAAGGTAAGAAAAATCCGTGATCTGCCATTCAAACATCACGGATTTTTTTGATTTACAGTTTCATACTCCTATTCTGTCTTGGTTTCGGTATTCCGATAGCTTCTCTAAACTCATTCATTTTCTTTCTGAACCAGTTCACGTGTGAAACCCCGTCTATCTTGAAATCGAATCTACCGTTTTCGTCCTGTCTGATGGAACAGACGGAGTGTCGGGTATCAAAACTTCGGTTAAATTCGGAAGAATAGAGTTCGCCTTTTATCCCGACCTCCTTGAACTCGCACAGTCTTCTGATTATTCCGTCATTGAACCCCAATCGGTCACGCAGGAAGTTTATTACAGGCATCAGCTTCTCCACATACGGGAAATAGCGTCTGACAAAATCCGTAAACTCCGACAGCTTGCGGTGCTGTTGCTCGTAAGCGTTTCTTATCTCCTGTATCTGTTCGGCTTGTTGCCGTTCCCGTTGTCGGGCTTCGTCTTCAAGTTCAAGGATGCGGTCTTGCAAGTCCTCGTTCCTGCGTTCCAACGATTTCATTCTTCCACTTCCGAAAAGAGAACCCACACTGCTTGCAAGGGCGGTTGCCGTATCGGTGGCTGCGCTTTTGAGCTTGTCGGTGCGGATTTCCGCTTTTACCTGTTTCAGTTCCTCCTGCGCCTCGGCTTTCTTCTCCTGTAACAGTCTGGTTTCGGTTTCAAGGGTTTCATTTTTCTTTTTCAAGTCCCGATAATACTGCATGGTGGTAGTGTGCCGTGCTTCCGAGCCCCGTACCCCACGTTGCAATCCGTATTTCGTCATCACCCTTGCGTAATTGTCGTGGTAGGCAATCAGGGTCTGGCGGTTGAACAGGTCATCGGCACACAAACGGACGGAATTTGTTTTCTTGCGGTACTTGCGCTTACCGTCCGTCTGTTCTTTCTTGGCTTTGCGCCTTTCACCCGTCACGATAGGAACAACGGCTGCGTGGATGTGCGGAGTCTTCTCGTCCATGTGCAGATGGGCGGCAACCACATTGTCTTTGCCGAATGTGGCTTGCAGCCATTGGATGCTGTCGTTGCACCATTCGTCGAGCTTTCCTTTTTCCTGTATGTTCATCATGTCCTCGTGCGTACCCGACAAAACCACCCGGACAACGCGGACTTGGTCGTGCGTGATTTTCCGTCTGATGCCTGCCGTGTTCAGCCTGTGGGCAATCGCTTCATCCCTGCCGTGAACGCCATCAGGGTATTCGACAAGCACCCTGTTCAGATGTGTTCTTGTCGGGTCTGCGTTTTTAGGTATTATCTTTCTCTCTATATGGTCGGACTGCGTGGTGTCCGATGTACCCTTTGCCTTCTTAATGTCCAATGAAAAATATCCCATATCATTACTGTTTTTGCGGTTATCGTTATGTTTCTTCTCTCTGCCTGTGGCATCGGCTCACAGGGTTTATTATGCAAATGAACCATTGCAGCACTCGGCATAATCCAAACGAGTTTGGCTTCTGCTCTCGTTTGCACAAGGTTTCCAAAGGGATTTCCCTTTGGCTCGATAGGGTGTTTTTAGCGTTACGGAGTAATGCGTGAAGAAAACGCCCTATTGAGCTATGGTATTTCTGTCTAAATACCTTGGGAGAGCGGACGTGCATATTACAGATGAAATCCCCCTTTCTTTTTCGGTGGCTGCATCATCCGCCTTGCGGATTGGACTTGCTTCTTCTCCTTTATCGGCTCTGCCGATTGGGACAAGGGCTTACCGCACAGGTAGTCGTTCAAGTCCTTATAATCACGATAGTACATTGACTTGTCAAGCATCCGTTCCCCGAACTTCTCTTTCAGCTTCTTGCAGGTGCTCCGTCCAGCCGTGTCGTTGTCAAGGAAACAGCCGATTTGGGTGTAGGTTTCCAATAAGCTTTCCGCTTTCGCAAGATTGGAAACGGAGTTCAGTATGACATAGTCCTGTGTGTCCAATCGCGGGTGTTGCGGATTGTTTCTTACTCGGATGGTAAGGAATGAGAGGTAATCCATGAACCCCTCGAACAGGTAACACATACATCGTTGTCCGTCCTGCTGTCGGATATGAGTGATGTCTTTCGGGGCGACACATCCCTTGAAGTATCTGTTGCGCACTTCATATCCTCCTGCCATGTTCGGAAAGCCGATGGCAAAATAGGGTTTGTCGGCATTCATAAACCGAAGCTCCCTGCATTCTCTTTTGGCAAGTCCGATGTTTATTCCCCTTTCTTGCAGATAGGCTATAAGAGCAGGAGAGGACAACTCACCAACCCTTAATCCCTGATAAGGCTGATTGTCGGAATGCTGTCTGCCAAAAGAGAACGATGCAGGGCGGATGTATGCTGTCTGCTCCTCTATGCGTTTCAGCAGATAGGCTACATCTTCCGAACGGTAGAGTTCCGCTGCCAATGCAATGATATTACCGCCTTTGCCGATGCCGAAGTCGTACCATTTTTCAAGCTCGGTGTTTACCTTGAACGATGCGTCCGTTTCTTCCCGTAACGGTGATTTGTACCACAGGTTCCTGCCTTGTTGCTTTACAGGCGTATAGCCCAGACTTTGCAGATAGTCTGCCAGTTTGATTTGCTTTACATCTTGGATTGTCATATTACATATGGTTTTGAAGTTGATGAAAATTTGTTGATTTGATGAATTGTCAATGTAATATATTTATATACAGCCTCGTAACCTCTCAACATCTTCTCAACAAACCACTCGCCAAAAGAAAAATCAACAAACGGGTGTCGGTGGTCTCTCAACTTCTCTTTTGGCTTGTTGAGATTTTGTTGAGAATGTATATCGTTTATTGTCAGTGTATTTATACCCATATTCAACAATTCAACAGAAAAATGATAATATTACAGGGATTCAAGTTGCTCCCTTGTGACGGTGTAGAAGCGTCCCACTCTCCTTATCGGCTCATACCGACACTCCCGATTGCAGTTGAACTGGTAGGTGGTATAAGTCAGTCCGTTTGGCGCAGGGGTCAGTTTCCAACATTCCTGCAACACTTTTCGGACTTGGTGTTTCTCCACCTTTACCTGTGAGTGTACCAGCAAAAGAAGAATGTCGCTGTAACAGAAAGAGAATGTATCCGTGCCGACACTGTCCATGATGTCAAGGACAAGTTCGTGCATCTCTATCTCCAATCGGTTGCGGTTGCTGCGGATAATCTTCTGCAAGGCTTCTGTATGCAGCAATGTGGGGTTGAACCACATCCGGCTTTCCTTATCGGTGGATAGCTGTCTGTATTGCAGGAAATGGAGAAAGGCGGGTATCTCCGCTTTCAGTTTTTGCAGGAAGTCGGTGTCATCGGACTGCAAGCGGTCTATCTTGCGCACCCAATAGCGTGTTTCCCCTGCATCTATGATTACGGGCAGATACTCGTTGTTGGAGCACAGCACGAATTTGGCGAAGAATGCAATCTCGTCACGGTCTTTGCCTTTGGCTTCCACCTTGTAGGATAAGGTAGTGCTGAGGTTTTTCAACCGTTCGCTGTCCTCCCTGCGGTTGAGCAACACCTCATCCACCACGATAAGGAGCTTACCCGCCCAATCGGAATTGAACTGGCTGCGGAAATCCTCGTTGGTGTTGAAAGTCACATTGTTCTGAAAAAGGGCTTTCAGAAAGTTCAGGAAGGTGCTTTTGCCCGTGTTGCGTTCTTCCGACACCAACAGCAGGATAGGCAACTTCTGAATCGGTTGCAGGTAGAGCAGTTGCAGATAGTCCATCCCCAACTCGTATTGTTCCCCGAAGATGTGATGCAGCAATGAACGGATAGAGGGGAAATCCCCTTGTCGGGGTACATGGTCTATCGGTTCGTAGAGGTTAAGGAATTTGCCGACCACGGAACGGTAGCCGATGTGTTCGGGTACTGTGCAGAAGCCGTCATACTTGGGAACGCTGCCGATGTAATCCTTGCCGTAATCCTGTCGCAGGGTCTCGTTGTTCCATGCGATGCGTTTCTTCACATACCCTCCGTTCAGTCTCGGTTGCTCCACAATCTTGTAGAGCATTGTCCCGACACGGATAAATTCTTCCTTTGCCATGCCGCCATCCGATGGCGGTCTGTGGCTGTCCTGTTGTTCGATAGCTGACATAATCAAATGGTTTTAAGTTTGAAAATTACCAGCTGCAAAAATATAATCAATTATCGGATAGGTTGTTATGCAAAACACAGCAGAATGGTGACAAATAGCCCCCGAAACAAAAACTTTCAATGGTTTGAGGCAGGAAACGGGTTGTGCAAACGGAAAAACTCCCGAAAAGCGAATGTCGGATTACGCTTTTCGGGAGAAAAAGTCAGAGCGTCTGTCGTTCTGTCGTACTGACTTAATGAATTACTGACTTACCGAGTGAATAATGTCAGGCATGCAGCTACGAGAAGTATTCGGATTTGGATATACCGTTGGTATTCAGCGAGAAGAAGATGCTTGTTTTCTCTTTTCGCAGGTACAGTCTTTCAAGAACGGCATTACGTACCTGTTCCGCTCTGAATGTGCCGATATGGAAAGCGAGGGCGACTATCGCTTCAAGGTTGTAAACCTCCATACTGCAATTATCGGATACCCGTATGCTTCGCCTTATCCCATATTCCCTTAAAACTCCGCTCTTGCAAAGAGCCTTCAGTCCTGCACGGAATGTCGGGGCGGTTACTCCGAACAGGTCGCAAAGTTCCCATTCGCTCATGGCGGTTGCGCCTATATCGGTCGGCAAGGTGATGTTGCCATTGCCGTCCGTTGTGATGATGCTTCGCTTCATGGCTATGCTTGGTTATGGGGTTACACTTCCGAACGATGCGTTCAGTTTGTTGCCGAACATCGACAGGTCATTGTCAAGTTTCTGTGTGGTTATCTTCGCATAGATTTGAGTCGTGACAATGTTCGTGTGTCCCAGAACACGGCTCACGCTTTCAATGGGCATCCCCTTGCTAAGAGCCAGTGTTCCAAATGTATGACGTCCGCAGTGGTAGGAGATTTGCTTCTCTATTCCGCATTCCGCCATTACCTTTTTCAGTTGTTTGCACATCGTCCAATAGTTGATTTTCCCGAAAACCAGCCTGTCTTCCGACAGATACTTGTACCGTTCGATTATCTGCAAGGGAATATCCAGCAGCTTCACTTGGAACGGGACATTTGTCTTGTGCCGTTTCGACAATATCCATTTCTCACCGTTCACCTCCACTATTTCGTCCGTTGTGAGTTCTTTCATATCCACGAAAGACAAGGCGGTGAAGCAGGCGAAAATGAACAGGTCTCGCACCAATGCGAGGGTGGGGTTGTCAAACTCGTGCGCCATGATTCTTTTGATTTCGTCCTCTGTCAGATATTCCCGTTCCTTAACATTCGGGCTGATATGGAACTGCGCAAACGGATTTCTCGGTATCAGTCCGTTATAGTGCGCACGCATGACCACGCCTTTCAGCCACATGCAGTTCAGCCAGATGGTGGCGTTTTTCAGTCCCCGTTCAGCCGTAAGATAAGCCGCAAACTCCTTGATGAAGTCGGGCGTAAGTTCCAGCATGGACATGTCCGTCCGTCTGTAGAATGACTTGATAAAGGCTGCGACATAGTTCCTTGCCCTTACCATGACCTTATATGTGCCGATGCTGCGGTCTTTGCCGACACGTTTCAGGAAGTTGGCGCAATCCTTGTCAAAAGCCTTTATCAGTGTCTCATACTCGCTTCCGACCCCTTGGTAGGCATTGCGCACCATTTCAGCCGTTACGTATGCCTCTCGGTCGGATATGCGCTGATAGTGCTTGATGATTTGCGCCTTGATGTTGTCCAATGCCAGATTGACGTTCCGTGCTTCGGCACTCTTGCCTTTGGCTCGGTTGCCTTTCGCATCCCAAAGGGTTTTCGGGATGGTCTGCTTGCAACTGAACTGCGCCACAGTACCGTTGATTGTCACTCGTCCCATGATGGGGACAATACCGTCTTTCTCCTTGCTGCCGTTCACGTAGAACAGCACTTTGAATGTACTTCTTGCCATACTCGTTTTTTTTGTTTGCAAAGTTAAATATCAACGAGTTAGACCTTGATACGCAAATCGGTGACAAACGGTGCAATAGCATCTCTCATATGTTAAATCTTACTCTTTTACGGGTAATGATTTGCAAACCATTCTTCTTCTTAAATCCGCTTTTCTTTGCGTTTTCCGATTTTTCGGCTTGTCATCATTTGACATCGTAACAACTCTGATATTAAGTCGTTTAGCGTCATTTCTCCCGTTTTTCGAGGTTATTCCAGAGATTTTTTGTATCTTTGCAAACGGATGGAGCATATCTCTATCCAAGACATATTAGAAAATGAAAGAAGCGTTATGCTTATCTTGTAAGTTAGGAACCTGAGAAATTTCAAACGTAGTACAAGGAAGGCATAGTGGTTCTCACGCTATAGCGTGGGCTGCTATTCTCATATCTGTACTACGGGTTTTCTCAGGACCTCTAACTTAAGATGTGGCATTGCAGTTCCACGCTTCGTAGTTTTACGAAATCCTCATAGGAGCTGTAGAGGAAAAAGAGAACCTATGAAAAAACAATCTTCTTCAATTAAAAAAGGCATAATATGTTGCCTAAGTTTATTCTGTAGCCTCAGTATCCAAGCTCAAAAACTCGGAGATTACATTGAAATCGACAGTGTTCCCGCCTTTATCTTTTATATAGACAACACAGGAAAACATGGTCTAGCGATGTCTATGCCTGCTGTATATTCTGATATGCTAAAGAAAATAGACAAATATGTAAAAAAGGGATTAATAGACAAAAGACAGGCTGAACTATCAAAGAAAGGCAATGTGATAGATATAAAAAACTATGAAGAATCAGGGATGCTCAAGCCTAAGAACAAACAAAAACTTTTTGAGAACCTTATTCCAAAACTAACAGAAAAAGGAGAAGAAAACGCAGCCATCATTGAAGCCTACTGCAAAGAACAGAATATTTTAATGCAAGAACATTTTCCTTGGGAATACTGGGCCTCACAATTAGGGCAAGGCTGGTTTATCCCGGGAGATTACGAACTCACTCTATTTGCCCAATTCTATTCTGGAGGAATTGGTAAAGATTACCACATGGGGATTTCTTTTTTAACAAAAAGAGGAAAAGAACTTTCTAACAATACCAGAGTGCAAGATGCACTCACCTCCATCACATCAAAAGGAGGATTAATATCATCCACAGCAAAATATGCCGATTGTGGTTTTAGAACATTACATAGGATTCAAAAAACGATGCCCAAACTGACATATTGGTTTGAATTATTAGACAACCTAAATGGAGCTTATAAAGAATTGAACGTCCAGACATGTGCCATACATAAGTTTTAAATTAAACAATAACTAAAAGTTGTGCCCGACACGAAATAGGGTAAACAAAAATGAAAACGATATTCTCTATGAAAAAGACTTACACTACTTTTTTATTTTTTCTTTTAGGAGTATTTTCAACCTCTATCTTTGCACAAAGCACTGTATATTTCTTTATAAAATCTACAGGAAATTTGACTACAACAATAAAACAAAACGGGAAGGATATCTTTGACATGACAGGACCTATAAAGAAGACCATCAAACCTTCAGGAAATATGCAGCTTCCTTTTAATCAATACGCTCCATGTTATAGAAAGTGTATTTTTAAAAACGAAGGAAAAATACTTTTCTCAGCAGAATGTAAACACATCAACGCTGTCAATGGGAAAATATCAACCATGGCAGGAGAAATACAGCTGAATTTAACAAGCGGGTCTACATATTATGTATCCATAACCAATAAAGGATTAAATGATATGCAGTTAAAGAATCTAACAGAAAAAGAAGCCGAAAAATTACTGAAAAATAAAAAATACGTAGCTCTCCCTGAATATATAGAACAATAAATACCTGCAATTATGGAAAAGAAATCATATATTTTATTATTCTTTTCTTTCTTCCTGCTAATAAGCAACGCACAAGAAAAATCCATTAATCATATCTTCTCAAAGACATTAGAAGTAGTAAATGAAAAGAACAAAAAAGAAAGTTTCAAAGGACAAATCCTAAAAGGCAAACGAAACGGAATGGGAGTTCTTTTACAACGTAATGGAGCACTCTATATAGGAGATTTTTACAGAGATATGATATCAGGTTACGGCATGTTTATTGCTTCGGAAGATAGTTATGTAGATAATTGTGATAGCTGTACTGTGTATATCGGCAACTGGAAGAATGGAGTAAAATCCGGCTTCGGAATTTGTTATGCCAATAATGGAGATATTATTTACCAAGGACAATTCGAGAAAGACAAACCTATCTCACAGTATCCATCCAATAATATAGACCTACAAAAATATTTTTCTTATTTTGATTTTGGTAATGGAGAATATTTCTTAGGAGAAATGGAAAAAGAAACTGCTAACGGCTACGGTATAATGGTATATGACAATGGAGACTTATGCATCGGCAATTTTAAAGAAGGAAAAAGAAATGGAATCGGGCTGTACCTTCTATATAATGGAGAATGGGAAACGATTAATTTTGAAGGTGACAACTACAATATTGTCAGCTCATCCATTAACTACCGGAACATTGACGCTAATAGAAAAGCTAATATCAAGAGCTCACTATCTGAAGCATTCGGATATTTTGCACAGGCAGCAAACCAAACAGTCCAAATTGCAAGTGAAGTTCAGTCCATAAAAAAAGGAGAAAAGCCTTTTTCCAATACAAGCTCAAATGTCAATATATCCGAAAATACAAATCTATCCGATGATAATATTTCCAAAGAAAAGAAATCCTCTACAGTCCCTTATTCTATATCCGCAAATCAAAACAAAAATACTGACAGCAGGACATATGCGAATTATGATGGAATGCTGAGCAAAATGCGTTATGGAAATATGGAGTATGACGATGCCAAACGAAAAGAATATCAATCCAAGATGAGAGCATTAAGAGAAAAATGGGAGAAACGAGGAGAAAGATTCCAGCATTCAGAAAATGAAGACTGGCTCGGCAAATAAACTATAAACTTACTCAATCATATTAAACTCTAAATTAAAACAGGTCATGAAAAAATTACATTTTAAACTATTTAAAAGATTATCTTGTATTGTTGTTTTTACAACATTATTTTTCTCTCATGTACAAGCCAAAGGTATCAATGATGCAATCCAACTTCCAGATTTCAAGAGTGGAAAAACTATCTGGGTCATCCGAGCAGGCGTAGGATTTAACGGTTTTACCGGATCAAGCATAGAAACGACCAAACTACAATGGGAAAATAACGATTGGAATGGCAGTTTTGGGAAAGCCACAGGATATGAATTCACATTAGGGTTTAACAAATCCTTTGGTAATCATCCACTATATTGGGGGATGGAGCTTGGCATGGCATCAAGAGGATATACATCATCTTCTTCATGGGAAAAAAGTGGAAGTTCAGCTATTAGTGGGGGAACCGACTATCATGGTAAATTCCAAGATGAATCAATGCTATGCCATACAGTAAAGTTTTCTCCATTCACTATTGGTTATCGATACACATTCCTTGAAAAGATGGCTGCAGACATACATCTTGGAGCCTATGCCAGCTATGATATCGCAGGAAAATACAAAAGAGATTATACAGACCATATCATTTCAACATCCAAATATGGCAATAGAAATGATAAGACCACAAGCTCCACAGAAACCAAGATAAAAGATTATGACAATATGAAACGATATGACGCGGGTATTAATCTGGGAATAGGCTATTGGTTTGGTAAATTTAATATAGACTTTACATGGCAAAGAGGATTTATCGCCATATTTGAAGGGGGAAATGAATTAGTAAAAATAGGAAAAGAATCACGCAAACGTGGAAACCTGTTCACAAACAATTTCCAACTCAAGTTGGGCTATGCATTCTAATATAAACAACCATCAAAATTTAATCAGAACATATGAAAACATTATATTCAGGACTACAAATATTGCTATACCTATTACTAACTTTACCTTTAGCAAGCCACGCACAAAGAAACATACCTAAAGTTACATGTATTTATTGTGGAGGTACGGGAAGAGCTGGTTACGCTTCATGCCTTTTTTGTGGCGGTAGCGGACTGATGGCTGACCCTCAATACCAAAACCAGAAAGCGTATGAATATGGAAAAGCTTTAGGATTATGCGGAAAAGGACAAGCTGCATTAGTACACGGAAATTACAAAGAAGCATTTGACGCCTTTGAAGAAGCCATGAAATTAGAAAATGCAGAGGCAATGTTTTTTATCGGTGTTTGTTGTGAGCTAGGAATGGGAGTAAACGTAAATCATGAGTTAGCCAAAGAATGTTACTCATTAGGTAGCCAGTATGGTAGTATAAATGCTAAACAGGCTATAGAGAGAATCAACCAAAATGGTTTTTGGCCAGCCACTGACCAAACAAGACAAAATTTCAGAAATGCACTTAAGATGCAAATAGAAATTCAAGGAAATGCAGCAATGATGAACCGTAACTTCAATAACAGCAATCAATCAAACTCAACAAAAGACTATGGAGCATGCCCTAACTGCCATGGAACAGGAAGATGTACCATGTGTGCAGGCAGAGGAGAATGGAAAGATAACAACGGAATATATCATGATTGCAGTATATGTCATGGCGGAGGACAATGCCCAAGTTGTCATGGCAGTGGAAAATTACGCTAACATTAAAGAGAGGAGGCTTCCTTCAAGACTAAGGCAACCTCCCCTTCATTTTCCATTCATCTTTTTCAGATATTGCTTCTTTTCCCTTTTACTCATTTCTTTCATAATCAAGTCTGCCGGATGAGAAGATTCAAACTGAGCAGTTTGCCCATCAGGCTTACAAGTTTCTGATTCATTAACTGCTATGATGGGTATAAATGAATGATATGCTCTTCCTTCTATGGCATAATCCTTATCCGAATCGCCAAAGCATCCACTCATTTGCAGACGTAAATGCGCTCCTTGACGATAATTGTTTCCGCCAATAACTCCAATCGGCTCTCCCGCCTCTATGTTTTCTCCAGGCTCTACAAATACACCTTCATTCTTAAATAATTTATAAGTGGCGAAACTCCCGTCTTTATGATAAACAACTACATAATTTTCGGTTCGTGCATACACCCTGCTTCCAGGTTTCTCGGCCTCTGAAGCTTGATACTGATGAACATCACAAACCAATCCACCACGCATGGCATACACTGTATCTCCCTCATTCATACGAAAAGCCAATCCTGTCACTTTTTTCCCTTTTCTATCTCTTTGAAAAAAATCCTCCAAGGAAGTCAATATATGAATATCTACTTTTTTCCCTGGAGCTACAGGTGGAAGATAAACAAAAGATGAATCTGAATCAGTTTTCCAGTTCCCCCTATAACTCCTACTTTGATAAGCGAAGCCGACAGGTACTTCTTCCACTTCACGTTTTAAGGTCAACAACCGGCTAATTCCATTACCTGCTACAGAAATATAAGGAACATCCGTTGTCATTCCAGAAGCTCCTGTAAGTTTCGTAAAAACAATCTGAATAGTATAAGGATAGAATGAACTATTTTCCGCTTTCAGAATATAGTTCTTTCCCATAGCCTCATAAGAGACCTTTACATCTTGCGCTTTTAAAGAAAACCCGGAAAATACATAAACAACGCAAAACAATAAACTAAACCTTACATTAAACATAGCTCAAAATATTAAGGTTAAATAAAAATCCCCTCATGCTGAATCACATGAGGGGTTCAGAATCTATAATGATGTCATTAATTTATTTTGCTACACGTTCCAGCCATTTTACCATAAACAGCATGACTCCCATTGAAATGAGGCATACAATCATGAAAATAGCCCAGCAATATCCGATAGGAATGGCGTTATACATAAGTGGGCCAATCCACAACAGAAGATTACCTACAGCTGTTGCACCAAGCCACAATCCCTGGCAAAGTCCCAAAAGATGCTTTGGAGCCACCTTCGAAACGAATGACAATCCAAGTGGAGAGATAAACAACTCAGCTACCGTAAGCAGGAAGTAAAGAACAATCAACACCCATGCACCGGCTTTTACCTGCTGGTCAATAGGAAGTTCTCGATATTCTGCAGCAGAAGGATAACCCATAATGAGTGAATATACAGACAAGAAGAGATAAGCCAAACCTGCGATGAACATACCGATGGCAATCTTACGCGGAGTAGAAATTTCCTTGCCTCTTCTTGAAAGAGAACCGAAAATCATCATGATGACCGGAGTCAATGTGATCACAAAGAAAGGATTCACTGCCTGCCATATTTCCGGAGCAATTGTAGATGTATCAACGAAGTCTCTCGCAAAGAGTGAAAGTGAAGTACCATTCTGATGGAATGAGAACCAGAAGAAAATAACCACGCCAAGCACTGCAAACAAGGCGTAAAGACGCTGTTTGATTTCCTTAGCCATGGCAGCCTTTTCTTCAGCTGTATAAGTAACAGCAGCAGCTGCTTCCTTCTTCCCCGGATTTGGGAACTGACTCTTGGTCACAAAGAAGATAATCAAAGAAATAAGCATTGCGGCAACAGATGCAACAAATGAATAATGAATACCTTCATTAAATACCTGCAAATACTGTGCGCAAGAAGCAGCCATATCGGAAGTTTCACCCACACACTGTGACATCAGCTGATTCAAGTTACCCATAGCCTCAGCCGACATACCGTCTGCACCTTTTGCTATATATTCATGGCACAGAGCAGGAAGACCAGCATTGTAGACCATATTGTGTGCACTCAGCCACCAGCTTCTCAACAAAGGAGCGATAAACGGAGCGATAAGTCCACCAATATTGATAAATACATAAAATATCTGGAATCCGGAATCTCTCTTGCTCTTAGCTTCAATCAGTTCCTTTTCCCCCTTCTTTGCAGCCTCTGCTTCAAGGTCATCGTACATCTGACCTACAATGGCCTGAAGATTTCCCTTGAACAGACCATTACCAAATGCGATAAAGAACAAGGCAATACAAGTAAGCGTAAGCAACCAGGATGTATTACCTGCATTGGCAGTAATAGGAATAGATAATGCAATATATCCAACAGCCATGACCACGAGACCGGCCATGATTGTACCTTTATAATTCTGCTTTCTGTCGGCTATCAGCCCCCCCACAAGACTTAACAGATAAATACCTGCATAAAAGAATGAATAGATAAGTGTACTTTTTTCCTCACTTATACCAAATTTAGAACAAAGAAACAATACCAGTACGGCATTCATGATGTAGTAGCCGAAACGCTCCCCCATGTTAGAAAGTGCAGCCGGTATCAGACCTTTAGGATGCTTGTTAAACATAAATAATGAAGATTTTAATAATTAATAGTGTTAATACTCGTATAAATTCTGTCTCTCGTTCGCAAATATACAATTATTCAAATAAATATGCAAACCTACCTCACTCAGCACCTTGCGGAAGTTTTCCCCTGTATGTACGGCTTATTACGCGTTCAAAGCTATGAATAATCTCCTGCCCCATGTTTACACGTGTGCTGTCCACTTTCCGAATTTCCACAGGCGTAACTGCATCTTTATACTTCGCCTTGCCGATACGGATTTTCATCTTGTCCAGGTTTCCGGTAATGTTCACTCCCGCCTTGAACGGCAATGGTGATTTCAGCACTGAGATGTGATAGTTAAAGTTCATGTCCAAACCCTGGGTTCCTCCCACAGCCGCCTTGTAACGGTCTATCTGAAGTAAGAACGGGTATACCGTCACATTGCCGTCCTGCACGGTCAGGTTGACCGAAATACTGTCGAACACGTTCCGTTTCTTGTTCTTAAACATCAGTGTCTTGGATATTTCGGCAAAGGTTTCTCCATCCATCAGTACCAGACTGTCGCCTTTAATGTGCATGGCCGCTTTCAGACTTGGAATCTTCACGTTCAGGTTGGAATCAAGCACAGCCTCGGCCGTAGCATCAAAATCGACCATTCCCTTGAAGGAACGGAGCATCGGCACAATCGTATCAAGTGAAGGAATGAAATCGACCAACTTACCGATATTTACCTTGCGCAAACGAAAATCAAAACCGGCATAGCCTCTTGTTTTTCTGCGGGCACGGTATACCAATGTGGTTTCCAGGTCTGCTTCCAATCCCCGCATGGTCAGCTTTTTCAGATAAACGGCCTGATTGCGAATGTCTACCGCTCCTTGCACATTTTCAAACACCATATTCCCGTAAGTCACCTTGTTCAGGTTGGTCTTCAACTCGAAATCAATATTCTTCGGAATGACAAACAACTGCATCGGTTCTGCCGACGATACCGTGTCGGTCTCTATCTGAAGTGTATCCTGCGGGAAATTCAGTGCATTAATCAACTGATTGCAATCGAGGTTGCGGGAAGCAATTTCCAGATTGGCCTTCAGCATTTTTCCTTTCTTCATTGCCGCATACAAGCCGTAAACCGATCCGCTTGCCGTCAAGTTGGAACGTCCGATGCGCATGCTGGCATTCTTCAAAGTGATAACTCTATCGCCTACCGTTACGGCTGTTTTTCGCATTCTCACCGGCAAAGCCAGTTCAGGGGTTCTTAAAGTTAGTCGGTTGAATCCGACAATTCCTTTGGGAAGCCATACTGAATCGCGTACCTTTTCAGCCGTCAAGTTAAAGCCTCCCTTGTCCATACCCATTTTCATACCGCCCATACGGCAGAAGAGTGTATCGGTCTCCAAGGCTACCTTTATATTCGGCATGGCCGGATTCAGTTTGCCCGGCTGCAGGTGCAAGGAAGCCTTTGCCTTTTTACTGAACACCTTCAACGAATCACCCATCTCTCCTTTCAGACGACTCATCTGCAATTTACATTCCACGTCAATCAGACGGGTCGTATCCTGCGGATTCGTAGACCGGACGGTGGCATTCAATTCATCCAGATTGGCAGAAATAGCCGCAGTACGCAAGGAAGCCTTGCGAATGTTCATTTGTGCGGCAAGATTGTCTTCTCCAATGAAACGGAGAGCGGCCTGGCTGGTAAATTCAAAATTCTTCTTGGTATCGCGCAAGAACATGTCCTGCATATCCAGCTTTCCTTTCAAACGAACACGCCCCCAGTCCTGCTTCTGAATAGTCGACAAGCGACAATGCAAGCGGAAGTCGGCTCCCACCCGACCACCTATCGACACTCCTTCCTGCAAGGGGAAAGTCTTGGCCAGTGCCGTAAGGTCTATTTCCGAACGGGTATGAAAAGTGATGTCAGGGTCGCCCAACAAATCTTCCACTTTTCCGTCAGCTAATATATCGGTGTGAGCTCCCTTGAAACGGAATATTTTCAAATCAGCATACGAGGGCTTGTGGCGCATGAAATCAACGTACCCACTAAATTCAGCCGTCAGGTCGTCAATACCATAAGGTAAATCGGCATACTTCGCCGAAGCCTGATTAATGCTCATGTGAAGTGTAGCTTCCGGCATCCGCTGTTTGCCATAAAGCCCCTTCAAGGTTCCTTCTAACGTAACCTCTCCTTTGGCAGTAAGCTCCTGACGCTTCAGCACACTCTCCGGAATCATATTAAACACGGTTTCCAGCGACGGGGCATGCAACTTATAGGTCAAATCTACCGAAGCCGGTCCGCCAATCGTATCCCGCCCAAGGGTACCCGACAAGTCGAGGGCTATTCCATTTAATGTCAGTCCCGTATCCTTCAGCGTAAGTCGTCGGGAAACACGATCCAGTTGCATATCCGCATTCAGTCCTACAGCCAGGTGATTCACCAATAGCTGTCCGTCCTGCCAGAAGAGCAAATTCTCGTTGTCATACTCCAGTGCCAACATGGAATAATCTTTCTTCAAGGAAGCTTTCAGATTCATGTTCAGGTTCTGCACGCGGGAGTATACTCTTGTATCCCTGTCGTCGAACGTCACGTTCGTACGCTTCAAGGCCACACGGTTTATGTCTATTTCCTGAATCTGAGGCTTCTGCGATGTGGTATCCTCTTCTACTGTCTCTTCCGTACTCTTCACGATGTCCCAGTTGCTTTTTCCTTCCTTATTCTTGAAAGCATATACCGACGCATCTTCCAGTCCCAGATAGCGCAGGCTGATTTTATCATGCAGCAGATAATCCACCGGATTCACCACTACCACACATTTCTTGAAAGAAACCAGTGAATCGGTCTTCTGCCACAACGTGTCATTAATGGCTTTGGACACCAATACTCCATCCGTCACCTTCAGTCCGAATCGAGGAAAGGTGGAAAAGAAGGTCAGTTCCACGCTTTTCATCTGCAAACGGGCATTCAATGACTGATTAGCCACATTCAACACCACCGGCGTCAACTTTTCCGGTGTAAAAATAAAATTCACCACGATGGTTACGGCCAACAAGAATACAGTCAGTAACGCTCCTAACGAAATGGCCGTCAGCCGAATTGTTTTACGTAATTTCTTGTTCATCTTTTTTCTTTCATAAACAAACTCATCCATTGTTTGTGCTGCAAGCGGTATTCAGACAATAGGTACAGACAAACTCAGGATGTATCAGATAATGAATCAAAAAACGGGCCTTGTCCGCTTTCCGATATGATTCACCCGTAAACGTTCCGGAGGAAGATAGTTTAAAAGGGCACACTTTGAGGTGTTGCAGGAAATCCACTTCTGCCATATCAAGCACTTTGTACATGGTTTCCTTTGCCGACCAGTGCAAGAGCAACTGATACAGTTCTTCACGCGACTCCATCCGTGCTCTTTCCGGCATCTCGTCTTCCCTCACAAACCGAGACTCTACCTTCCGTACCCGCTCGCCATAAGCTTCAATATCAATGCCAGGCTGGGCAGACTCATGCAAACCGACTGCCACATATCCCTTCGTATGAGAAATGGATACATGATACTCCCCTCCTGTCAGAAACGGCTTTCCGGAAGGTTCATGTCCAATCCGTGCTTCTTTTCCCAGCATCGTTTTCAGTAGCACACGTACTGCCAGGTATTCCATTTTCCGGGAAGGAGCTTTCAGACGTTCAAGTTCTTGCCGCACCACGTCGTCCGACAGACAGGCATAAAGTTCCTCCAGCGTTTCCGTCACCTGCCAGATTCCCCATCGGCCATTTTCCTCCGTCCAAGTCTTCAGCAGCGGCATAGTTATTTCTCCTTCGCCTCATCTTCTTCCTGAACCACAGGCAAGATGGTCACTTTCACCTTCTGGATACGACGCGAAGTCATCTCCAGAATTTCAAAACGGTAATTCTGGTAATTGATAATCTCATGCAATGCGGGGAACTCTCCCTTCAGCTCCAGCAAAAGGCCAGCCAGTGAATCTGCATCCCCAGAAACATTTTCAAATACCTCCTCACTATCTTTGATAATCTTATAAAAATCCGACAACAGAGTTTTTCCTTCGAATACATACACGTTTTCCGTCAGTTTCACGTACGTGCGCTCTTCCTCATCGTATTCATCATTGATTTCTCCGACAATTTCCTCGATGATGTCCTCCATCGTCACGATACCCGACGTACCTCCAAATTCATCCACCACTACAGCAATATGAATCTTATTCGCCTGAAAATCACGCAGTAAATCGCCAATCATCTTATTTTCAGGTACAAACAAGGCAGGGCGAATCAGGTTCTGCCATTTGAAATCCTCACCCTTATCCAGATAAGGAAGCAAATCCTTGATATACAGAATTCCTTTGATATGGTCACGCGTTTCTTCATACACCGGAATGCGTGAATATCCGTTTTCATTGATACACTTCAATACCTCCGAAAAGGTAGAATGTATTTCCAAATCCACAATATCCAGACGGGAAGTCATTACTTCCTTCGCCGTTTCTTCTCCAAAACGGATGATTCCCTCCAGCATATTGTTTTCTTCCGGTGTTTCCTGAATATCCGTCAATTCCAGCGCCTGAGAAAGTTCATTGACCGACAGGTTCCGGACTTTCCGCTTCTGTGAAAATCGGTTGATGAAAAAAGAAGACCGGACCAGCAACGAGGATATGGGCCAGAATACGGTACGCAAAACCGTGACTACGGGAGCCGCCTTACGGGCAAAGGGTAAAGTGTGCTGTGCCGAATAAATTTTCGGCATAATTTCTCCGAACAGCAACAGCAGGAAGGTCAATACGACCGTTACAATCAAAAACTCCAGAATTTTTGCCTCTCCAAAATCAATCACACTGGCAAACACATAGTTCAACAGCATGATAATCGTCACATTGACAAAGTTATTCGAAATCAGAATAGTGGCCAGCAGACGCTCTGAATCATCAAGCAAGGCCTTGATTTTAGAGTCAGAAGGATGATTCTCCTCCTCTATATCGTTCAAGTCAGAAGGAGATAACGAAAAGAAAGCTATTTCAGAAGCAGAAACAAAGCCCGAAGTATATAATAACGCAAGGGCAAGCAGCAAAGCAAAAGCAGCCCCTAACGAAAGGGGCATTACGGTAATTCCGTCACAAAGCTCCGTCCAGCGGAGCAAACACGAGTCAGGGTCCATTCTATCTACCTGTAGTTAAACATCTATTTAAGACCGCCTGAGATTAAAACGGCAAATCGTCCGAAGGATTGTTCTCAGGCTGAGCAGCAGCGGCAACCGGCGAAGCGGCCTGTGGTTGTACAGGGGCAGCAGGCTGTGCAGCACGCGGAGTCAGCATTTCCATATTGTCACCAAAAATTTCCGTTACATAACGTTTCACTCCATTCTGGTCGTCGTATGAACGAGTACGGATTTTTCCTTCAATATACAGCTTATCGCCTTTGTGCACATACTTTTCGGCTGTTTCAGCCAGTCCGCGCCACAACACGATGTTATGCCATTCCGTACGTTCAGGCACCTGTGTGCCATTGGCCAGCGTATAAGCACGGTCTGTAGTAGCCAGCGGGAAAGTAGCCACAGCTACTCCACTGTCCAAATATCTTACTTCAGGGTCTTTCCCTACATTTCCAATCAATTGTACTTTATTCAATGACATGATTTTATTTTTTATAATTTGGTTTCAAAAGTAACGAAAAAAAACGAGATATCAAGCGCGACACGGGGAATTTATGCAAATCGTCAATCAGAACGCGCTGAAATCCAGAAAGAACGGCATCTTCCTCTTCCAGTTCTACTTCGTAACATCGGGCATGGATTACCCGGTGTGACAACACGTGTTTCACCTCAGGCGATACCACGCGGAACATACGTATGGAGCGGTTACCTACCAGTTCCCGGAATGCAGGAAGAGAGAAAATCTCTTCTTCCCCCACTTCCTGTTCCGTTTCAATCAGCGGAAACTCATACAGATTCTGCCAGATGTCTCCGGCTTCACGCCTTTTTATAAATGTATGCACGCCTGCACGCACGTAAATATAAGAAAAATAACGATCTAACACCTTCGTTTTACGTGATTTCCAGGGAAGTTTGTCCACTAAATTCTTTTGCAGGGCCACACAACTGTCTGAAAGCGGACAAAACAGACAGGAAGGCGATGACGGCACACATTGCAAGGCCCCGAAATCCATGATGGCCTGATTATACAATGCCGGACGCGACTTGTCCATCATTTCATCGGCCAGCGAAGCATACAGTTTTTTTCCAGCTCCGGTATCAATGGGTTCTTCCACGCCCAGCCATCGGGACAATACGCGATACACATTCCCGTCGACCACCGCATACGACATGTCGTAAGCAAAGGAACAAATGGCTGCGGCCGTATAGTCTCCCACCCCTTTCAATGCCCTTACATCTTCATAACGCACGGGGAAAGCTCCTTTTTCGGCAATCGTACGCGCAGCTGCGTGCAAGTTACGGGCACGCGAATAATAGCCCAGCCCCTGCCAGCACTTCATCACTTCGTCTTCCGAAGCCTTTGCCAGTGTTTCTACATCCGGAAAATGCTCCATGAAACGGCAGTAATAATCATACCCCTGCACCACACGGGTCTGCTGAAGAATGATTTCCGAAATCCATATCTTATAAGGGTCTTTGGTGTCACGCCAAGGCAGGTCACGCTTGTTCTCCTTGTACCAGTCAATTATTGTAGTCGCAAACAAATTCATCCAATCTATAATTTGGCTGCAAAAATAATACATTTGCCCGACATATACAGAAAAACCACGTCATACAGCTGTATAAAAGACTCGTAACTCTCAAAAAAGCACGAGTTTTCTAAAAAAATATTCCCGAGAAATTTTCGAAAGATACAGAAAAGCTATATATTTGCAGTCCAAAAATTTAAGATAACGTATAACAATAATTATTAGCGCAATGACTAAAGCAGATATTGTAAACGAAATTGCCAAGAACACAGGTATTGACAAGGCAACAGTATTAGCAACCCTTGAGGCGTTCATGGGATCAGTAAAAGAATCTTTGTCGAAAGATGAGAATGTCTACCTCCGTGGTTTCGGTAGTTTCATTGTAAAGAAAAGAGCGCAGAAAACTGCTCGTAATATTTCTAAGAATACTACCATTATTATTCCGGAACACAATATTCCGGCATTTAAACCAGCAAAAACATTTACTCTATCAGTAAAAAAATAATTAACATTTAGTATTAACCCATAAAATTTTGAAGCTATGCCAAGCGGAAAGAAAAGAAAAAGACATAAAATGTCTACACACAAACGTAAAAAAAGACTAAGAAAGAACAGACATAAAAGCAAAAAATAATTGTTAGTCTGTCCGACTTCAATAAAGAACAAACTTGCAAAGCTCAACAAAAGCCTTTCAGGTTTGTTCTTTGTGTAATTAGCAACCTAGTAAAAACAAAAAACCAAGTAACAAAGTGACAAGCGAATTAGTAGTAGACGTACAGCCCAAGGAAATTTCTATCGCCCTCATGGAGGACAAGAACCTGGTAGAGTTCCAGAAAGAGGAACGAAACCTCTCCTTTTCCGTAGGCAACATGTACGTAGGTAAAGTCCGGAAACTCATGCCCGGCCTCAACGCCTGCTTTGTAGACGTAGGCTTTGAGAAAGACGCTTTTCTTCACTACCTGGACTTGGGACCACAATTTCATTCTTACCAGAAGTACCTCAAGCAAGTAATCAGCGACCGGAAAAAGCTCTATCCCATGTCGAAAGCTTCCATGCTGCCCGACATTGAAAAGGATGGAACCATTTCCAGCGTGCTCCAACAGGGACAGGAAGTCATCGTACAGATTGTCAAGGAACCGATTTCCACCAAGGGGCCGCGACTGACCTGCGAATTGTCGTTCGCCGGACGCTATCTGGTACTGATACCTTTCAACGACAAAGTATCCGTTTCACAAAAAATAAAATCCAGCGAGGAAAGAGCACGCCTCAAACAACTGCTGCAGAGCATCAAGCCTAAGAACTTCGGAGTCATCGTACGTACCGTGGCCGAAGGAAAGCGCGTGGCAGAACTGGATGCGGAACTGAAAGTCCTGCTGAAACATTGGGAAGAAACCATCACGAAAGTACAGAAGGCCACCAAACTGCCCTCACTGGTTTATGAGGAAACAAGCCGTACCGTAGCCATGCTGCGCGACTTGTTCAACCCGTCGTACGAAAACATCTATGTGAACGACGAAACCGTTTTCAACGAAGTAAAAGATTATGTAGCACTCATTGCCCCCGAGCGTACGGGTATCGTGAAGCGCTACACCGGCCAGCTCCCTATTTTCGATAACTTCGGCATCACCAAGCAAATCAAATCCTCTTTCGGGAAAACCGTTTCCTACAAGAGCGGAGCTTACCTGATTATCGAGCATACGGAAGCACTCCATGTGGTGGACGTAAACAGCGGAAACCGTTCCAAATCAACTAACGGACAAGAAGCGAATGCACTCGACGTAAATTTGGGCGCAGCCGATGAGTTGGCACGCCAGCTTCGTCTAAGGGATATGGGAGGTATCATTGTGGTAGACTTCATCGATATGAACCTGGCTGAAAACCGGCAGAAACTTTACGAACGCATGTGCCAGAACATGCAGAAAGACCGGGCCAAGCACAACATCCTTCCTCTGAGCAAATTCGGACTTATGCAAATCACGCGCCAGCGTGTGCGTCCGGCCATGGATGTCACTACTGATGAGGACTGCCCAGTATGTTTCGGAAAAGGAAAAATCAAACCTTCCATCCTGTTTACCGATACATTGGAAAGTAAGATTGACTATATGGTCAACAAGCTGAAAGTGAAGAAATTCACACTACACATTCATCCTTATGTCGCTGCCTACGTAAATCAGGGACTCATGTCCATGAAGCGCAAATGGCAGATGAAATATGGATTTGGCATCAAAATCGTTCCGAACCAGAACCTGGCGTTCCTGCAATATAAATTCTTTGACGTGAACAACCAGGAAATGGACATGAAGGAAGAATTCGAAATTAAATAATCTGAAGGCCGTCTCCCACCGCAAAACAAGGGAGACGGCCTTTTTTGTCTCCAAAGGCAAAGCCCCTTCCCCCTCTCTTTCCTGATTGAAAAACGTACAGGAAATAAACGAGCTACCGTGCCACACGATTTATGTTTCTCTCCGCAGAAACCTACGTTTTCCACAAGAGAAACATAAGGTTCCGCACCGGGAAACATAGGTTTCGCGGCAGGGAAACATAATTACAACAAAGGCTTTCGGAGCACTCCGCACTGATGTTTTCTCTTATTCCACCCCAGCACGTTACACACCGGAATTCTGTTTTTATCCTTTATGCCCTTGTCGATTTCCTCCTTTTTTTACTACCTTTGCAGAAAGGTATCATTTTAATATAAAATCATGAAAATACGTAGCATTTTATTCGTTATTGGGGTTACATTCTCTCAGTTTTCACTGGCACAACAGACTTTGCCGCGCGATCCGGACTGCTGTACCAGTATCATGGTAGGGAAACTGGCCTCAACCGACGGCTCTGTCATGACGAGCCACACCTGCGACAGCTGGTACCGTACGTGGGTAAACGTAGTACCGGCAGCAGACTTTGCCAACGACACTGTGATGAACATTTACGACGGACGCATGCACACGGAATCGGTCAACGACCAGACAAAACTGACCGTAAAAGGACAGATTCCGCAAGCCAAACATACCTACGCTTTTCTGGATACGGCTTATCCGTGCCTGAATGAGAAGCAGCTGGCCATGGGAGAAACTACCATCAGCGGACGGGATACCCTGCGGAACCCTAAAGGAATGTTCATGATTGAAGAACTGGCCCGCGTGGCATTGCAACGCTGCACCACGGCTCGCGATGCCATTCAGCTCATGGGTAAGCTGGTGAAGGAATACGGCTACGGCGATTCGGGCGAATGTCTGACCATTGCCGACCCGAAGGAAGTATGGCACTTTGAAATTTTCGGCGAAGGTCCCGACCAGATTGGCGGTGTATGGGCTGCCGTACGTATCCCCGATGATGAAGTGGGCGTATCGGCCAATATCTCACGTATCAGCACACTCAACCTGAAGGATACACGTAACTATATGGCATCTGAAAACGTGTTCAGCGTAGCCAAGAAACTCAAGCTGTAGGATGGCAAGGAACCGTTCAAGTTCTGGAAAGCCTACGGGGGGCCGAACTATTTCGGCAAGATGCAGGCATTCAGCATCCGCGAGTTCTTCATTCTGAGCACACTGGCTCCTTCGCTCAAGCTTAGCATGGACGATGAGGAACTGCCGCTGAGTGTAAAACCGGAAAAGAAAATCAGCAATGCCGACGTGATGGCTTACCTGCGCCAGACGTATGAAGGTACGGAATGGAGCGTAACGAAAAACCTGAAAGTGGCTGTCAAGGACAGAAAAACCGGAAAGACTGATACCATTACCAGCCCGCGTGCCAACCCGTGGATGCGTACTGACGAGGTACAACTGTTCAATGCCCTGCAAAAGGGTGCCGTGACAGCCAACCGCAACGTGGCCGTGCCGCAATGTGCGTACTCTACCGTCATCCAGTTGCGCGACTGGCTTCCGGATGCCGTGGGAGGTGTCTGCTGGTTTGGCATGGACAACCCCGGACAGAGTCCGCGCGTGCCCATCTTCTGCGGCACGACCGACCTGCCTGAAATGTTCAAGATTTGCGGCAACCACCGCTACCGCCTGGATGCTGCCTTGTGGCACTATCGCCAGGCCAACAAGCTGGCTACCGTGAGATGGGGAAATGCCCGGAAGATTTTGGAAAAGAACCTGCTCCATTTTGAAAGAAAAGGAGTGGAAGAACTGACGATGGTGGAACAGCGCTATGCCGAACTGCTCAAGAGTCAGGGAGAAGAAGCTGCCAAGGCTTATCTGACCGACTACACCAAAGACTTTATCGGAGCTACCCTTCTGCGCTGGGACGAAATGACCGCCAAATACTGGAATGACTACCGCTTCGGATTCTGATTCCTCATTTATACACACGTAAAAAACACATAGAAAAGATATGAAAACAGTTACATTTATCTCTGCATTACTTCTTGCTTCGGCCACCGTTCAGGCACAGCCCAAGGCCGAAGGCTACCAGTTTACTACCGTAGTCAACCAGAAAGTGACTCCGGTCAAGAACCAGGCTGCTACCGGTACTTGCTGGTGCTTTGCCACTACCTCTTTCATCGAAGCCGAACTCCTGCGTCAGGGAAAAGGTGAATTCGACCTCTCGGAAATGTACATTGTCCGCCAGAAATATATGAACCAGTTGAACGACAACTACCTGCGCCACGGGAATGGTAACATCGGTCAGGGAAGTATCTCACCCAGCTGGTTTACGGCTTTCACTCAGGTAGGCATCGTGCCGGAAGAAGTATACAGCGGCATCAACTACAATTCTCCTACACACAACCACAAGGAGCTGGCCTCTTATATGGAAGCCATTGCCGGAAAAGCCGTACAGATGCGTCAGCGCAGTCCGGAATACGACAAGCTTATCAAGAGCCTGTTCGACATCTACATGGGCGAACTGCCTGAAAAGTTTACCTACAAAGATAAGGAATACACCCCGCAGTCCTTCGCACAGAGCCTGGACATCCATCCCGAAGACTACGTCATGCTGACCAGCTTTACTCACAAGCCCTACTATCAGGCATTTGAAGTAGAGATTCCCGACAACTGGGAACATGCCAAGATGTACAACCTTCCGCTGGACGAAATGATGGAAGCTACAGACTATGCACTGAAAAACGGCTATACCGTATGCTGGGACGGAGACGTCAGCGAAAAAGGTTTCTCTTTCAAGCACGGAGTAGCCATCAATCCGGAAACCGGAAAGACAGAAGACCTGAAGGATACTGACTTTGCCCGCTGGCAAGGTATGGATGCACAGGAAAGACTCAACGAAGCCTTCAAGTTTGAATATCCTTGTCCGGAAGTCAAGGTAACTCCCGAAATCCGCCAGAAAGGATACGAATCTTTTGTGACAACCGATGACCACCTGATGCACCTCACCGGCATTGCCAAGGACCAGAACGGCACGAAGTACTACATCACCAAGAACTCTTGGGGAACCGACCGCAATGACTTCGGCGGTTACCTGAACATGTCGGAAAGCTACGTACGTGCCAAGACTATCTACGTGCTTGTATACAAGGATGCCCTGAGCAAGGACATGAAGAAAAAGCTCGGACTGGCCGACTAAAAAACCTGCCTGAAAAACAACCAGGTTACCAAAATGGATGCTTATCTTTGCTGCTGTCAACAGATAAGCATCCATTTTTTATGAAAACTGAAGACTATAGTCCCATTTTAGAATCAGCCGGCATTCGTCCCACCTCTACCCGACTGCTCATCTATGAAGCCATTGCCCGTAACAGTGACACATTCAGCCTGAGCACGTTGGAAAGGCAACTCGACAGCATCGACAAGTCGGTCATCTTCCGCACCCTCGTGCTCTTTCACGAGCACCACCTGATACACAGTGTAGACGACGGCAGCGGCTCACACAAATACTGCATCTGCCACAACCATGGACACTGCCACGAAGAAGAGGCCCACTGCCACTTCTATTGTGAAATCTGCCAGAACACCTACTGCCTGAACGAAGACCTGATACCGCACATCGACCTGCCCAAGGGCTTCACCGCCCGAAAAGTCAACTACATCGTAAAGGGTATCTGCGCCAAGTGCGCTGCCAAGCACTCCGTTTAAGGCCGTTTTTTTGATTTACATCAATAAAACACCGAAAAATCAAAATTTCATGTTATAAAACATATATTCTATTCGAAAAAGCCCTATCTTTGCAGCGTAATCAAGAACGAAAGTTCAACGGTTACCAGGAAAAAAGATTGTTATAGGATTTAAAAAGATTGTTTTTACCTCGTCGGGATGACGACGTATTTTTGGATTAGGTTTTAGATTTTAAGGTATTAAAGTTTTTTATTCACTAAAAAGAAAGGGTAACAACATGAAAACGATGAAGAATTTCATTCAGAAGGTCTTCAAGGGAGACCCGATGATTTGGGGTTACGTAATGCTCAGCTAATGAGTGTGTAACCCCTTTGCAGACCGGGGATGTTCGGTCTTTTTGACAGAAAGTTGTAAAGTTTACTGTATACAATACCTTTCAGAGGTATCATAAAAAAACGAGTGTATCCGCTTCGATGCACTCGTTTTTTGTATTGATAGCCAAAGTCCTGCAAAATAGTTCTTCACATAAGATGATATTGAAAGAAAGTTCCTGAATCTGTCACAAATTATTGCCAGTTCCGAATCTTTTCAATAACTTTCCTGCAAATTTCCAAAAACGATACAGAAATGTCATTAATCAGAGTTATTCTCTCCATTATTTTTCCGCCTCTTGCCGTAATTGATAAAGGCTGTGGCTCAGTACTGATTGTCTTCATCCTCACCCTGTGCGGATGGATTCCGGGAGTTATCGGAGCTTTAATAATCTTGAACAAGCAAGAATAAATCTAATTCAATTACTAAATAAGAAATCACCATGAAAGAATTACATGTACATGAAATTACAGGACATTCACTTGTCCCGGCAAAAGACATTCCGGCATTGCTCGATGAAAACCATATTGAATTTCAGGCTATCGATTGTGTAAACTGGAAGGACTATCCTTACCGTCCTGAAGTGGAATTCCGCATCGCTCACACGGGAGATGCCATTTTGCTGAACTACCGCGTCAAGGAAGAAAGCGTACGTGCCGTAGCAGCAGAAGATAACGGCAGAGTATGGGAAGACTCCTGCTGTGAATTCTTCTTCCAGCTTCCCGAAGACCAGGAAGAAAATATCTACTACAACTTTGAATGCAACTGTGGAGGAACCTTGCTCATCGGCGGTGGAAGACCGGGCGACAGACCTCATGCACCAGTGGAAATCATCCGAAAAGTAGACCGCTGGACCTCGCTCGACAAAGCTCCTTTTGAAGAACGTATGGGAGAATGCGGCTGGCAGCTGGCCCTTTGCATCCCGAAGGAAGCATTCTTCCGTCATCAGCTTAAAGGTTTCAAAGGAATGACTGCTCATGCCAATTTCTACAAATGCGGCGACTTGCAGCACACCCCGCACTTCCTGTCATGGAACAAAATAGACTTGCCGAAGCCCTGCTTCCACTGTCCGGAATTCTTCGGTAAGATTATGTTTGAATAAGAAATTGCACCAATAAAAAACAAGAACAAATGTACTTGACTGTTTTCCTCTCAGGGTATGAATACAAAAATGAATATAAGTATGAGAGAGAAAAGAGGAAAAGCAGTCAAGTAACATTCGCCTGCAAACACAATAGAAACTAAAAAAGAGAACTAAATATGCTGTCCTCCACCCAGCGCCTGATACAAGTTGATAAGGCTTTGTATCTCCTTGAAACAGTTAGCGGTTTGAGAGAGCTGGGCATTTAACAACGTCTGCCGGGCAGTCAGCACTTCCAGATAGGTCGTGTTGCCATGCTGCATCAGCAGTAACGTACTGGTGAAGGCCTTTTCCAGGGCAGCCACCTGATTTTCGTAATTATCTTTTTTCCTTTTGCTTATCTGATAAGACACCAGCGCTTCGTTCACTTCCGTACCGGCATCCAGCAACTTTTGCTCAAAAGCCAGAAGAGCCTCTTCCTGCTGTGCCTTGGCAATGCGCCGGCGGGCAATCAACGTTCCTCTGTTAAACAGCGGCTGCGTCAGAGAAGCCAGTGCTGAGGTAACAAACTTACCCGGATTGGTAATCAGTCCACCCACTGAATTTGTCCATCCGGCACTTCCACTTAAGGTTATGGACGGATAAAAGGCTGAATTAGCCTGATTGGTCACATAAAACGCTTGTTCCAGGTCACGTTCGGCCATACGCACGTCCGGACGGTTGGAAAGCATCTGAAGTGGAACTCCCACAGACAAACGTGAAGTGAATTGTTGACCAAAAAGTTTTCCTCTCGCAATCTTATGCGGTGTCTCTGCCAGCAGCAAAGACAGACTGTTTTCCACCTGGTTAATCTGTTCTTCCAAATCCATCACCGAGTTCTCTACTTCATAATAAGTAGCTCTCATCTGTGAAACGGCTGCCTCATCGGCCTGTCCCGCATCCATCAGGGCCTGCGTAGACTCCACGGTTTCCTTCCACGTATCGGCCGTTTGACGGGAAATCTCCAGTTGCTCATCGAGCATCAATAACGTGTAATATGTATTCGCAATATTGGCTATCAGGCTGGAGTATACTGCCTGCTTATAATCTTCACTTTGCAGATAAGCAGATTTAGCCTGACGCTTGGCATTACGTAGTTTCCCGAAAATGTCCAGTTCCCAACTGGCTGTCACCGGAAGCGTATAGGTGTGTGAAGCCTTGCTGCCTTCCACCGTATTGATACCCCCTTGCGGAGAAAGAGCAAAGGAAGGAAGAAAAGCCAGTTTGGCCGAAAGCAAAGAAGCCTTCGCTTCTTCCACACGCAGACTGGCTGTCTGCACATCTGTATTCTGTGCCAGCCCCTTTTCAATCAGCTCCTGCAAATAAGGGTCTGTAAAGAAATCCCGCCAGTGGATGTTTCCGATACTTGCCGTATCGGAAACTGTGACCTCTTCGCCGTACAAGTTCTCGGGAACCGAGGTCTGCGGTTCATAGCTGGTATATATTCCGCAACTGCTCAGCAAGAGCGTTGCGCCACATGCGATTATCTTTGATGTATTCATATTATTCATTTACTTTTCTGTGTTAAAGGCACTTTTCTCAATCAAGGTCTGTTCCTTCTCATATAGAATCTGCTGGTCGGGTTCCTTCTGCATAGGGCCACGCAATTTTTCCTGAAGGTATTCGAACACCACAAAGAAAACCGGAACCACAAAGAGCAGGGCCAACGTACCAATCAGCATACCTCCTACTACACCCGTGGCCAATGAACTGTTTCCGTTCGCTCCGGCACCGGATGAGAACATCAACGGAAGCATACCAAAAATCATACACAAGACGGTCATGATAATAGGGCGGAAACGGGCCTGAGCTGCCGAATAAGCAGAAGAGATAATACCCATACCCTTACGACGGCGTTCAATGGCATATTCTGTAATCAAGATGGCTGTTTTAGCCAGCAAACCAATCAACATGATGGCACCGGTCTGAAGATAGATGTTGTTCTCCAACCCTGCCACACGGGCAAACAGGAAGCTTCCCATCAATCCGAAAGGAACGGACAGAATTACTGCCAGCGGCACCAGGAAACTTTCATACAAGCAGGAAAGAATCAGGTAAATCAATACCACACAGAGGGTATAGATGAACACGGTCTGTGCTCCTCCGCTGCTGGCTTCCTCACGTGCCATACCTCCATATTCATAACCGTAGCCAGAAGGAAGTACCTGTGCTGCAACCTCCTTAATGGCTTTCTGAACTTCACCGGTAGAATATCCCTCGGCCACGTTCACATTCACATCAATCGTATTATACAAGTTGAAACGTTTGGCAATTTCCGGACCTAAGACAGAACGCAGTGTCACAAACTGGCTGACCGGTGCCATCTCCGTTCCATTACGCACAAACATATTGTCCAGCGCATGCTGATTCAAACGGGCATCGGGTGAAGCCTGAATCATGACACGGTATACCTTTCCATACTTATTGTAATTAGATACGTACGAACCTCCACAATAGGCTCCCACCACATCGAGCACATCACTCGGACTGATTCCGGCACGCTTGCATTTAGTTGCATCTACATCCACCGCAATCTGAGGGAAGTTCATGGCGTATGAACTATAGGCCATTGCCACTTCCGGACGTTCGTTAAGGGTCATGATAAATTTCTGTACGGACTCATAGAACGGCTGCATGTCGCCTCCCGTTTTGTCCTCCATATAAAGTTCCACCGCATTACCGGTTCCGTATCCCGGAATCATGGCAGGCTGGAAACAGAATACCTGCGCCTCTTTTATCTCGCTGAACTGGGCATTCAGGCGCTTCATGACAGCTTCTACCGAATGTTCCTTTCCTTTTCGTTCATCCCAGTGATACAAGCGGATGATGACCGTACCGTATGACGTGCCCTGCCCGGAAATCAATCCATATCCCGTAATACGCGAATAATGCTCTATCTCTGGAGTAGCTTTCAATATATCCTGCACCTTGTCCATCACCTTATTGGTTTCAGCCAAAGAGTTACCAGGTGAGGTACTGATATTAATCATCATGGTTCCCTGGTCTTCCTGAGGCACCAGTCCGGTCTTGGTTGTCGACATCAGATATACCAGCAATACAGTGGCAACACCCAGTGAAGCCCATACAGTCCACCGATGATGGAAGAAGAACATCAGTCCTTTCTTGTATTTGCCCAGCATCGTATTAAATGACACGGTATAAGCCGCACGGATACGACCGCTGAAGCTCTTGATGCTTTTCTCCGTGTCAGAAGCTTTCATCATCATGGCGCACAAAGCCGGACAGAGCGTCAAGGCATTAATACAGGAGAGTCCTACAGCCACCGCCATCGTAATACCAAACTGAGTGTAGAATACCCCAGAAGTTCCTCCCATGAAAGTCACCGGAATAAATACAGCCATGAAGACAAAGGTACACGACACAACGGCCATCGTCACATCACTCATGGCATCCTTTGTGGCAAGATAAGACGAGCGATACCCCACATCAAATTTAGCCTGTACGGCTTCCACTACAATAATCGCATCATCCACCACGGTACCGATGGCCAGCACAAGGGCAAACAAGGTCAGGATATTGATACTGAATCTGGCCACCGACAGGAAGGCAAACGTACCAATCAGTGACACAATGATGGAAATGGAAGGAATCAAGGTACTCTTGAAGTCATGCAAGAAGAAGTAAACCACCAACACTACCAGGATAATAGCTATCACCAGGGTTTCAACCACATTGTCGATAGAAGCAAAAAGGAAGTCGTTCACACTCATCATCTGAATAAACTCCGTTCCCTCCGGAAGATCTTTTGAAATATCATCCAGCAAGTCGGAGATTTCCTGGTTTACAGCCGTAGCATTGGCACCAGCCACCTGGAAGACCATGAAAGTAACTCCCGGAACTCCATCTGCTTCGCCATGGAAACTATAGGATTCACGTCCCAGTTCTACCTCCGCAATATCTTTTACCCGAAGCACGGACCCGTCTTTCTGCGAACGTATGACCATGTTTTCAAATTCTTCTACGCTCTTCAGACGACCTTTGTACTTCATGGTGTACTGAAACACATTGTCCGAACTTTCACCCAATGAGCCCGTAGGTGCTTCCGTATTCTGCTCACCCAATACGGCTGTCACATCAGAAGGAACCAGTCCGTATTGTGCCATTTTGTCGGGTTTCATCCAGATACGCATACTGTAAGTATCTCCCATCAGCCGCACGTCGCCTACGCCCTGAATACGTTTTACCTGGGGAATCACATTGATGTCAAGGTAATTGGCCAGGAAGGTTTCATCATAACGCTTGTCGGGGCTGATAAGACTGTTAATCTGAAGGAAGCTGTTCTGGCGTTTCATGGTGCTGACACCAATAGCGGTTACTTCGGAAGGCAGCAGACCTTGTGCGGCAGACACACGGTTCTGCACATTCACCGCTGCCATATCCGGGTCGGTACCCTGCTTGAAATATACCAGGATTTCGGCTGTACCCGCATTGGTAGCCGTAGAGGTAATGTATATCATGTTTTCTACCCCGTTGATACTTTCTTCCAGCGGCATGATGACACTGTTCATCACCGCATCGGCATTGACACCAGTATAAGTGGCTTCCACGCGTACGGTAGGCGGAGCAATGTCAGGATATTGTTCCACGGGAAGTGTATAAAGTGATATAAATCCCACTATCAGAATCAGAACCGATATGGAGAGGGCCATCACCGGCCGCTTAATGAATATATTTCCTTTCATAATCGTCTGTTATTTTACTTGCGTTCCTTCACGAATCATTCCGGCTCCGTCGGCCACAATCTCATCTCCAGCTTTCAGTCCATCCAGCACAATGTATTCTTTCCCATCGTTGACCGGAGCTACTTTTATTAAAGTAGATACCGCTTTTCCGTCTACCACCTTATAAGCCAGAATCTTATCCTGCAACTGTACGGTAGCTCCCTGCGGAATCACAATACATTTCTTATAGACACTTGGAATCAGCACGTTACCCGATGCCCCACTGTGCAGCAAACGGGAAGCATTCGGAAATACCGCACGTACACCTACCGTACCCGTCTCCTTGTCAATCACGCCACTGACAGATTCTATCTTTCCCTTTTCTTCGTACACAGAGCCATCGTTCAACTGAAGCTGAATGGCCGGCATATTTTCTACTGCCTTATCAATCGTACCGTATTGACGTGCCAAAGCCAAAAGCTGATTTTCAGTCATCGAGAAATAGACATACATGGTGGCATTATCTGACACAGTGGTCAGCGGTTGCGACATATTGGAACTGACCAGTGCTCCTACCCGGTAAGGCAACATGCCAATCACCCCGTTGCTGGGGCTTTTTACTTCCGTATAAGAAAGGTTATTCCGCGCATTTACCTCCTGTGCCTTAGCCTGTGCCAGCTGTGCCTTGGCAGTCAGATACTCATTCTCAGTTGTCTGCAAGTTAAAGCTGGAGACTACCTTCTTGGCGTACAGTTCCTTTGTACTTTTATACGTAAGTTCAGCTGTAGCCAGACTGGCTTTCGCTACTTCCACATTGGCAACTGCCGTTTCCAAAGCCGCCTTATAAGGAACCTGGTCAATCACAAACAAGACTTCTCCCTGTCGTACGACATCTCCTTCGGATACATTCAACTTTTCAATATATCCTGACACTTGCGGATAAATGTCAATGTCCTGCATACCTTCAATAGAGGCAGAATACGAAGTCATGATTTCCTTATCCGTATCTGCTGTAAGCGTTACAAGATTATAGCCTTTCTGAGTGTTTTCTTTGGTTTCCGTCTTACAGGAAGTTATCCCCATCGCACAGCTAACTAGCAACATCAGCCATACGTTTAATTTTCCAATCTTTTTCGTCATATTCGTTTCTTTTTTTGTTCGCGCAAAAGTAGCAAGCAAGGGAAAAAGGAAGGCAACCGATTTTCGCACAGAGATGTTCAATTTTCTCCACCCTTCCGTCAAAATCATGAAATATGGAAAATAAGACATTCTTGAGAGAAAATAAGACATAGCACCTTGACCAAAAATCTTCATCTTTGCAAAAAAGAATTATGGAAGAGATTATTAGACATATTCACATAGAAATGCTTCAGGCACATTGCGATGCCCAAAGCTATATTGACGATTACATGTTTCTGACCGAACGCCTGGAGAATGTGTTCCCGGAAAACCGGAATGTCAAACTGGAAGTTTTTCTGATGCTCTATTGTGAGGAAGGAGAAGTAAAATTGGAACTGAACAACGTGGCCCGACACTTACAGGCCAACGACCTGCTGATTAGCCTGCCCAATACTATTATAGGTCAGGTAATGGCCAGTCCCAACCATAAGGTAAAAGTATTCTGTTTCTCCAACCGCTTTATCCAACGGCTGACCCAGACTCAGAAATATAGCTGGAAGTCGATATGTTACATACAGGAAAACCCCATCAAGCATTTTGGAGAAAACCGGAATGAAACGTTTCACCAGTACCTGAAACTGATAGAGGACAAGATACAGACTCCACCCGACAAATACCAGAAAGAGATTCTGCTGCACATTGCTTCAGCTTTTTATGGCGAGATGGTGGCTGAAACCACCCGAAAGTCCATTGAAAAAGAAAAGCAAGGATACCACACTCCTGTCAAACAACCCGACTTCATCTTCAAGCAATTCATGGAAGCGCTGACAGCCGACAATGGCAAACATCGTACACTGACTTACTATGCCGACCTATTCTGTTATTCACCGAAGTACCTGTCGCGCATCGTCAAGCAAATCAGCGGGAAAAATGCATTGACATTGATTCATGAGAATGCCATTGAACATATCATTCCGGAGCTGAGACATTCCAACAAAAGTATTAAGGAAATTTCTGTGGATTTTGAATTCCCCAATGTGTCGTTTTTTGCACAATATGTAAAAAAATACTTAGGAATGACACCTACGGAATATCGCAACAGCAGTCAAGAGAAAAAATAGCAAAACAAATATATATCAACCCAAAAGCAACAGCAAATCCACGCTGTTGCTTTTTTATTTTCATACGTTATCCTTTTTATAATCAAACAAATACGTACCCTTATTCTCAAAAATTAAAGCATCAAGAAAAAATTGCCTGAACAAAAACGGAAATATTACGTTTAAAAGCATGAATAGGCAAAAACATTAACGAGATAAACAAACTAAACCATAAAACGACTAATTAGTTATTTTTTCGACGGAAAAAGTTATAGGGTTGGTTTAATAGATTGTAATCAACGAGAAAACAACAACAAAATGAGAAAACTTACTTTTATTGCATTTTTATGCACTTTGCTATTGGTTTCTTGTAACCAGGAAGAACAATTAGACACATCGTCTACTACAAACAAATCCGGGATTTTATTCAAATTACAAAAGGATGGATATGAGGGAAGTACTTCGCGTATCTTTGGAAAGGAAACCTCTCCATACGATGAGTTGCACTATTTCATTGTGGATGAAAACGGTGAAAAGGTCAAAAATATCAAGAGCTATTATGAAGCCTCTACGTCCACAATTTATACCGAAGGACTGCACAAAGGAAATTACCGTCTGCTGGTTTTAGGAATCCAGGGCGATGCCACCAAAGATAAAGCCATCGTTCATACTCCTGAGCGTATACAAGATGAGTGGCTGGCATTTCCGGAAGATTTGCAGAAACCACTGGAGGCTGAATATTTCTATTCGCAAACTCCTTTCTCAGTCATAGAGGTACAGACTGCCGACGGAATACAGGAAACGGCTTCAATTACAGATGAAATACCCCAAAAACGGATTGTAAGCCGGGTTGATTTCGATTTCACCTACCATAATCCTTACGTACGCAATGCGGTAACAGATAAAAGTCTGTCATTCGGTGACGTACGGTTTTATACCACTCTCTCGGGCAGCGGAGAACTGAGCGGTGAAAGCAACGGCACCCTCGACCCGATTTCCTTGAATGAGCAGACTTCCTACCTCTTCATGCCGCTGTGCGAGAATGCGCACCTCAACGGTGAAATCACAATTTTCACCCGCAACTACCGCAAGGAGGAAAGGCGTCAGGTGTATGGATTCGAGCAGCAATCACTAAGCAGCAATCACATTCATCACATAGAATCGGTAGTGACTCATCCGGATGACAAGGATATAGTGATGTTCATCACACCTGCGGCATACAATGCAGGCGGACATAAAGCCATCCTGCAGGACGATGAAACAAAAGAAGTATACACCAATCCGTCACTCCGGAAGTTCAATACTTCACAGCCGCTTCAGGTGTCGGTTACCGAAGAAGGAAAACTGCACGCACGTTTTTACTCTCCCCGTAATCTGAGTAACGTACTGATAAAAATGCAGTTGCCGCAAGTAAGCAATGAGTATTTCGACCTGGCCTACTTTGATTCAATTCCAGCATTCTGCGATTTTTATGAAGAGATTCCATTGATAGAACGTTCAGTAATGTGCCGCACGGAATCAGGAAAAGTGATTGAAATAAGCAAGAAAACGGCTGCCGAACTTTCGAATGCTGTACTGAAAATAGAATCGGATGACCCGTTTTGGGCCAAACTGCAGGATATTAAGCATGGATGGAATATTTACTGGGGCCTGTATGGCGGAGATCCGGAAAGAGAAGACGGGGGTCCGGTAGGTAACTGGATGGGAATACGCCCGGTGCATTGCCGTGAGTCGGTAGCCCTCTTCCTGAACTTCACCTATATGATTGACATGCCGGAACACGAACAGATTCTGCGTGACAATGCCGACCAGCTGTACGATGACAACAAACAGCCCGTAAAGGTGGAAGCGGTATTGCAACAGATGCGGATGGCCAGAACCCTTCAGGTGGGATTGGTCTACCCAGGAAACGGAGTCGTTGGTTTAGGAGGTGGAAGCACATTTGGATGTTACCAGCAAGGATGGTTTGAACACTATTTTAATACCTACTCGTGCAGCATCATGTTCCATGAGCTGGGACACGTAATGGGATACGGACACAACAGTTCGTTTACTTATGGACCATGGGCAGAAAAATTGATGAACAATTTTTATGTCAATAACATCCAGGATATGCCTATCAACTCCAAAAACTATTTGAACAGTACGCAAAACCCTCACCGATACAAATAAACAAACGAAATTAAATCTGACGAAAAAATGAATATGAAATATATACTTACGCTGGCAAGCGCAGGCTTGTTTTTACTAAGTGGCTGTCTGCAGGAAGATTTCCAGCAGTCACCCGACTCAGGCGGAACTTTAACCGTCAACTTTTCCAGAACTGGAATGACAAATGAAACAGACACAAACACTGATGAGCAAATACATACACTCAATGCCTACCGCTTTGAGAACGGGATACTGAAGGAATCATTCAAATCCTTACAAGTAAACGATGAAGGAATGTGTAAGCTTGACCTTGAGCAGATAAAGGGAAACATCTATTTTCTGGTCAATGGTGAAAGCGTGATTTCAAAGGCTAATCTGACAGACGATGTCACAACTCTGGACGAGTTTCTGAACTTGACCGCTACTTCAGAAGAAATGACATCAGAATATATGTTAATGAACGGAATGGCCGACTTGAGTTCAGGCAATACATCTTTCTCCGTAGCTTTAAAGCGTGCGGTAGCCCGTATCGACCTGGAGTCTTCATTTCAAGATGCAGAAGTAAACCGCATCGTGATAAAAGAAGTAGCTCTGACAGGTTTAGTACATGAAGCCGGCAACCAAAGCGTACTGGCTAACCTCGAAAAAAACGAGTTGACAAAAGACTTCGGAGAGCATCCGTTTAAAAACGGAAAGGAATCTCTTTACTACCTTCCGGAACAAACATCCAACGGTCATGAGGTGGAAATTATGATGACCGCCAATGGAGGATGGCATAGGTTAAGAACTACCCTTCCGACGTTGAAACGTAACACGGTGTACACGCTGAGAGTGTATGGAAACGGTGCAAACCTGAACGTGGAAGTACTGACGGATAACTGGGAAAGCGGTGACTCATCCGCATCAGGTCTTACACTCAAAGGACTGGTCGATAAAGAGAATTCACAACTGTCAGAAGGAGTAACCATCAATGAGCGTGGCGACACCGTATTCATTCCTTGCTGGGAAAGCAACTTCCAGCTGACCTTGGCAGCCGAAACAGGAGCCGAAGTCAGCATCTTTGGAGAAGCTGAAGGAGTCACAGTCACTCCAGCCACTCGCTCCAGAGGACTTTCTCCCGTTGCACAAATCAATGTCGCCAGCAGACAGAAAATGCCGGGCAGCAAACATGAATACGTATATCTGGATGTTCATAAAGACCAGGTACAAACCGGTAGAGTAGTACTGGTGTTTACGCCTAATCCGATAGAATTGAGCGGACTTATCCAGTTTGACGAAAATGGAGAATGTGACTTCAACCGATACGTGGACGGAGAACTGGCCCGCTTGATTTTGCCGGAAGGAAAAACCGCCACACTGAGATTCGGAGAAGAAGAAGCACAATGGATGAAACTCACTGATGAAGGTAACAATACCTATCGTCTGTTAGGGGGATGGAAACCCAATGACCCGAAAGCAGACGGAAGAGAGCAGGCCGGCGAATTAATCATTACAGATAAAGACGGCAGCCATTCGGAGACTTATACCATCCGACGCCTCAACTGGGGATTGCCGGTAGTTAATGTCAACGGTACATGGTGGTGCAAGTACAACCTGAGAGGTAACGTGAAGAATTTCAATGACCAGATTCTGATTAATTCAGACCCTGCCAAAGACAGCAGTCTGGCAGACTACCTGACTTCCTGCTCTGACGATGAATTCCTGCACATTCTGGGCGACCAGTATCAGGCCGGAAATCCTGAAGGGTTACAACTTACTCATGATGACTCTTCATTCTATTACGAAGGATACAAAAGCCAGACGAACAACTTCGGGACCCTGTCTCCTACCGTCATGGCACCCGACGGTTACCAGATTCCGGACTTCGATGACTACCGTTTCTTTACAGGAAGCACGAATTTCAATCTGGGTTACTTCAACCCCGGTGCCTTCAACAATGGTTTAGGCCAGCGACTCAACTTTAAGGTCGTAGAACGTAATGCGACTTTCCAGGGATTGCAGTACGGTCCGGTTACCTTCTATGATTTTGAATACGAAGGCAGCCACTGGACAATCTGCGGCTTAGGTCACCAATGGGATGCAACCAGCATATCAAAGATGATGATTTTGCTGGCGACCTATGGAAATGGAGGAAGCACCTGGATGATAGAAGGTTATTCAAACAGTGAAGGCAGAGGAAACTGGTTCAAGTATACAGGCAACAATGCACAGAAAACCCGTACTATCCGATGCATCAAGACACCGGTGGAATACATCTACGAGTAAAAAAACAACAATATCTAAACAGACAAATAAACCAGTATAATATGTACATCAAAAAATACATACAGTTTTTCGGCATACTTTCTGCCCTATTATTTACAACAGCCTGTGGAGGAGAAGATATCCCCAGCGGAGGAGAAGGAGGAGGTACAGGAGACGGAGGAAGCAGCACACCTGTCCGAACTATCACTACTCACATCAATGAGTTCCAGGTGGAAGGAGAAAACTCCTCTCTTCCCGGTGAAGGTGAGATAAAAGAGCTGCAGGCCTGCCTGTTCGAAGACGGTGCGATGACGGAAATCTATACCCAGTTCACTCAGAAAGACGGCCAGTATATGTTTCAGACAGACAAACAGACAGGTCATCTCTACATATTGGCCAACATTGCCGACCAGATCAATGTGCAGGAACTGAAAGCACAAGGCATCACCGAAGATGAATGGCAACAGATTACGTTTGCACATGCTGAAGACTACATACATGCACCGGAATTTTTCTCTGGCATGATTGACTTAGGACAGACTGCTGAGAATGCGCTCCACCTCCACCTGGAAAGAGGTATCGCCCGTTTTGACCTTTCCATCCGGACCACCAGCTCCATCAAGGTGAAAAAGGTCGTGCTCAAGAACATGACGCACCACACTTTCCTGTTTCCGCAAAATCCGGTCACCATACCGACTGATGCGGGTGTAAAAGACCGTTCGATTGAGTTTCCACAATGGCTGGAAACGAATACCCAAGGCATCGCCTACGTGTACGAGCAGTCTGGAGAAGATTTAAAGGCGAGCATGGAAATCGTGAAGAATGGGAAAGAGACTACTTTGGAATCTACCCTTCCATCTACTTTGAAACGAAACGTAGTGTACACATTAGAGATTACTACGGATTCTGCTACGGGAGAAGCCAAACTGAACATCGTTGAATGGAAAAACGGAGGCGACCATACCCTTTCTTCCGGCATGGGCAACTTAAAAGTAGATACCCAGACGTCTATTCTTCCTGAGAATGTGGTGATAAATGAGGAAAAGACACAGGTAACCCTTCCTCATACAGCTACAGAGATGACATTGGCCATCGACTGTGATGATGAACTGGAACTCATTCCAGGGAATATGCCGATAAAGATTGAATCACTGGGAGGTACTCGTCCGGAAACGATAGGAAAGAACCTGTTCCGTATTCAGAAAGAACAATGGAGACCTGGCGTTGCAGGCCAAGAACTGAAGCTCAGATTCCACCGGAAAGGACTGCTTCACAATTATGAGGAAGACGCTCTGACATTAGTCTTATCTGAAAACCCAATTAAACTGGAAGGGCTCATCCACTTCCATGACGGCTATGAATTTGACTTCGGACGCTACATTGACAATGAATTGGGACTCATCACTCTGCCGGAGTCTAAAAAACTGACGGTGGAATACGAAAGTGGTGAAGGTCACTGGATTAAGCTGGAGGAGCAGGATGAAACACCCAACTCATTCCGCATCATAGGAGGCTGGAAACCCAATGACCCAACGGCCAACGGACGCAAGCAGAAAGCTACACTGGTAATCTGCAATACCGACGGTACGGACAGAGAAGAATACACGGTCGTACGCCGCAACTGGGGACTCCCTGTTACCTACCTCAACGGTGTATGGTGGTGCAAATACAATGCCATGGGAGATTCAAAGAATTTCAGCGACCAGATACTTTCTTCTAACGACCCGGCTGCCAAGGCAGGAAAGACGCTTTTTGATTACCTGCGCGACTGTACTCCTGAAGAGTTCTTCAAACTATGGAAGTGGCAGTATCAGGGAAAAACCACGCAGGGTATGGAAGTGATTGACGACGGTGGAGTGGCTAAACTGAAAGGATACGGTCCATCCAGCGCTCATATCAACAGACTGGATGCCACCGCCATGGCACCCGACGGCTACGAACTTCCTTCCATGGAGAATTTTGAAAGAGTCTTAAACTCAACCAGTGGAACCATCTGGCTGATGTGGGACGGAAGCCATACCACGGCATGGAACGGAGGCTCAAACATTCAGCGTCGCCAAAGAAGAAGAAACGATGTTACCGTAGGAAGCGTAGCGCTGTCTGACCTGATTTACATTCAGATGTACAATAATGCAGAACAGCAATACGAACCACTCGTATGGTACGGTCCCGGAGCACAATGGGATGACAGTGGCATCAAACATGGACACTACAATGCCATGTTATGGGCTACCCACTCGCCCAGCAACGGACAAGGATGGTTTTATAACGGAACAATGGCAGGGCTTTATCCCAACAAGAACGGTGCAGGATCAAACGACACCCGACTTCTTCGCTTTAAGAAATCGGACGTAGAATACATCTATGAATAACAACCCTCAAAACGTCTTTGCGTTTCAAAGTAAACGCAAGGACGTTTTACTTAAAACGCAAGTGCGTTTGGACCAAAACTCTTTTACGTTTTAGTTCAAACGCACTAGCGTTTTTTTATACTCATTGAAGTCCTTAAGGAGAATTTCAATAAATCATTGAATTACAACAAAATACATCCCTATCATAAGCAATATCATCAACAGTTCAGCCCCACGGTTGACACGGATGGCCACACGCATATCCCGACTATCCAACGGACGAGGATTATCTCCGATAAAAGGCTTGTAAACTGTCTCGCCAAAATAATCGTGCGGACCGCCAAAACGGCAGTTCAGGATTCCGGCCAGTGCCGCTTCCGGATAACCGGAATTGGGACTGGCATGCATCCGCCCGTAATGTGCCACGAACTTCAGCAGCGACCAGCGACCGGAAACCAGCACTATCAGCAGGGCAGTCAGTCGGGCGGGAAGGTAATTGGCCACGTCGTCCATACGGGCCGCCCAGCAGCCAAAATCTTTATAACGGGCATTGCGGTAGCCAATCATAGAGTCGAGGGTATTGACCATCTTATACGCCAGCATCCCCGGCACCCCCAACAGAAAATACCAGAAAAGCGGAGCGATGACACCGTCACTCAAATTCTCGGCCAAAGTCTCAAGGGCAGCCGTACGCACCTCCTGGTCAGTCAAGGAAGAAGTATCTCTTCCCACGATGCGGGCCACCTGTTTTCTCCCGGCTTCCAGCGAAGTATCCGCCGCTTCAAACACCATCCGAACCTCATCTATCAGGGTTTTCCCGGCCAGACAATAGAATACGGCCACTACCGAAAGTGCTATCTTTACCCAAGGATGCAGCAGAGCTGCCGCTTCCAGCAGCCCCTTGCTCACCAGAAAGGTTAGCACAACCATCCCTATTGCGGTCCACGCTCCGTTCCGTCTGCGGTGAGCTCCCTGATTTCCTCTGCGCTCACACCGCGAAATCAGTTTTCCGAATCCTACCACCGGATGGGGCAACCACAGCGGGTCACCTAAAATCTTGTCAAGCAGAAAGCCTCCTGCCAGGGGAATCAATCCCATTACGAGTTCTGTATCCATTCGTGTATGCCTTCAATTAATAGATTGTTTTCTTCTTCCGTCTGTATGGCGATACGGAAATAACGCGCATCCAGTCCTTCGAAATTGGATGCATCGCGAATCAGCAGTCCGTGTCGGGTAGCCAAGAATTCCTTCAGTTGCGCCGCAGTACCCTGCTGAAGGCGTGCTAAAAAATAATGCGTATCCGTAGGCAGTACCTCTACCCCACCCAAAGCTTCCAGCGCATCGGTCACCCGTCTCCGTTCCGTCAGCAAAGCCTGTATGTCCATGCGATATTCCCCCGGATGCTGCAACAGGTAATGTCCGGCTTCTACGGCCAAGGCATTGACCGACCAGGGCATACGGCAGGCACGTATCCGGGAAAGAAGTTCCCTGCTGCCCGTCACCGCTCCCAGACGCAACCCCGGCACGGCATAGCATTTGGTCATGGAATGCAGAAGCAATACGTTAGGCAGTTTCACCGTCTCGGCTACGGACAGCACCTTTTTCTCCGTAAACAGCGCATACGACTGGTCAATGACAAACAGCTTTCGGGGATATGTGGCTATCAGTCGGCGAAGCGTGGCGGCATCCCATGTCTGCCCCGTGGGGTTATTCGGATTACACAGCCAGAAAATCCCCTCATTGCCCGTCAGTTTCTCCAGACTGGAAATACCTTCCACCCGATGTCCGTGCAAGCGGCAGGCATCGGCATATTCACTAAAGGTCGGTATCCATACAGCAGAATGACTTCCGCAAAAAGCCTGGGCAATGAGGTAGATGGCTTCCGTGGCTCCATTCGTCACACAGACTTCCTCCGGACTGACACCATGCAACCGGGCCAGCTCAGCAGCCAGTGCATAGGGCTCCGGTTCCGGATAGGAACGGATGCACGGCAGGCATCCGGCCAGGTAGCGGTTCAACCCATCATGGTTCACCCGGTGGTACACATTCGAACTGAAATTGGCATGAATGGCCGTATAGCGATAGGCATCGTCTCCGTGTCCGTTAATCATTTTGAGTCAGTATTTGGTAAAGCAGTGGCATGTTCAGGTGCTTCCGCACATGGTCGGCCAGCTTGTTGTATTGTTCTTCCTTGAAAGCGGTATAATCCAGCTGAGGTTGCTCCAGCTTTTCGGCATACGGAGCCAGCAACCATTCTATCACTTCCGGATTATCCAGTATGCCGTGAATATAGGAACCGGCACATTTCCGGTCCACCACACAACCATCTGTTTCTCCGTTCTCCAGACGTACTAACGGAGTCAAAGTCTCTCCTCCTACTGCCGAAGTACGTCCCATGTGGATTTCGTATCCCGTACAGTTAGGTTCTTCGGAAGACAGGAAAGCAAAACGTACCTGACGTGTCACCTTCTCTCCTTCGATAACCGTCTCTGTCGGCAGAAGTCCAAGTCCGGGCATCTGACTGATACTTCCTTCCACTCCGTCGGGGTCGGCAATCCGCTGCCCCATCATCTGGTATCCGCCACAAATTCCCATCACGGTAGCGCCGTTGCGGCGTGCCTGAAGAATGGCTTGTGCCACTCCGTTACGGCGTAGTTCATACAAATCATCAATGGTGCTCTTGCTGCCGGGTAGTAGGATGATGTCGGCCTTCATCAGGTCGTCCACGTTGTTCGTATAGTATAAGTTTACCCGTTCGTCATGCTCCAGCATATTGAAATCGGTGAAGTTCGAGAGATGACGAAGCAGCACCACCGCCACATTGACCTTCCCCTGCACCGCTTTCCGCTGTTTCAAAGAAAGCTCCACCGAATCTTCTTCCTCAATGTAAATATCGTGGTAATACGGTATCACACCCAGCACTGGAATGCCGCAGATTTCTTCCATCATCTTCACACCCGACTCAAACAAGCGAAGGTCGCCACGAAACTTATTGACAATGATTCCCTTGATGCGCTTGCGGTCTTCCGGCGTCTGCAAGGCCACCGAACCGTAGGCACTGGCAAACACACCTCCCCGGTCGATGTCGGCTACCAGAATCACATCCGCATGGGCATGACGCGCCATGGGCAGATTTACCAAATCCGTATCCTTCAGGTTGATTTCCGAGATGCTGCCCGCTCCTTCCATCACCACCGGATTGTAACGGGCTGCCAGGCGGTCGAATGCCTGGTTCACTTCCCGGCGCAACTCATCCCGTCCCTCTGTCCGGAAATAGGCATACGCACTCCGGTTGCCTATGGGCTTGCCGTTCAGTACCACTTGTGAAGTATGGTCGGAAGTCGGTTTCAGCAGCAAAGGATTCATGTCGGTGTGACAGGGTACTCCTGCCGCCTCAGCCTGCACCGCCTGTGCCCGACCGATTTCCAGTCCTTCGGGAGTGGCATACGAGTTGAGCGCCATGTTCTGTGCCTTGAAAGGCGCCGGATGATACCCGTCCTGCAAAAAGATACGGCATAGTGCCGCAGCCAGCACACTCTTACCTACATCACTTCCCGTTCCGGCCAGCATGAGCGGATGCAAACGCGGAAGCGGCAGGTCGATTTCCACCATCCCTCCATAAGGAGGCAAGGCTTTCATGGCATCTTCCAGTTTCACCTTGCCGGCATAGACCTGTGCGGCTACCAGCACACCTCCATGGGCAAACACCAGTGCCGGACCTGAAGTACGGTCCAGGTGGTCAAAGAAGTCGGACACACGGGCCAGCACGTCCATGAACGACTCTCCTCCGGTAGTCCGTACCCGCAGGTAATCGTCATACCATGCCTGAATGCGCGGGTCGGTTATTTCCTCGAAACGCTGCATCTCCCACTCACCCATGTTCATCTCTTTCAGCCGCTCGTCACGTTCCGCTTCGGGAAAGCCGCAATAAGCCGCCAAGCGTGTACAGCGGGACAAAGGACTGGTATAGATACGTGAAAAACGCATTCCCGTATCCTGAAGGGCCTTTTTACATACCTCTGCCTCTTCCTGAAACGAAGCACGCAGGGGCACATCGGTCTGCCCGTAGCACGTCCCGGGTGCCACATCCACCGAAGTATGTCGAACTAAATATACTTTCATTTTCTTATGTCTAACCGTATTAAAAATTATATGCCATCACTACTGCTCCCATCCAGCACGCCAGCTCACACAAAAGAAAAAGTGCACCACAACAATCGCCGGTGTATCCTCCTAAACGTCGCTTGAGCAGCCAGCCCAATCCAATAAAAAGTACACATGGAAAGCACAGCATCCCCCAATAAGAAAGAGGTAAAAGCAGTAAAGGCAACAATCCGCCTGCAATATTGGCTATCCACTCCGAAAGGCTCATACGGGTATAGACCACCTTAGCCTTGCTTTCTTCTTCTTTTCGGGCGTACGGAAGAAACAGGAGCATGAAACTGCATACAAACTTGCAAAAAGGGTCGGCCACGCACAGCACCCAGGGAATAACGGCCGCAGGCAAAGATACCAATAACGAGAATGAGAGCAGATAATACAATATCAGCCCCAGCACACCGTAGCTCCCAATATGGGAATCTTTCATGATGTGGAGAATGCCTTCCCGGTCGCGTCCGCCCCCAAATCCGTCGAAAAAATCGGCCAGACCGTCTTCATGCAAAGCCCCCGTCAGGAAAAGACGGGCACACAAGGCCAGCAGTACCGCTACCGGCAGAGGAAACCAGGTGGAGAAAACCCAGAAAGACAGGGCCATCACTCCCCCCGTGAGCCATCCGCAAAGGCTCCAGTAACTCACCACGTGCCGAAAGCATTCGGACGGCACCGTACAAATCCGCCAGAAAGGCAGACGGGTGAAAAACATCAGAGCAGCCAGTAAATTATTCATGAGGTCAGAAGTATTTGGTAATGGATGCATGGGCAAAGTTATCCATCTCATTCAGCATCCGCACAGCTGAATCGAGGATAGGAAAGGCACAGACAGAGCCGCTTCCCTCACCCAGACGCAATGACAGATTCAACAACGGACGGGCGTGCAGGTAGTCCAGCAACAGTTTGTGTCCGCTTTCATCTCCCTGATGTCCGAACACAGCATACGAAAGTACGTCGGGACACAAACGCGAAGCAGCCAGTATGCAGTTGGTCATGATAAAGCCGTCCACAAGAATGACCATGCGCAGCTCTGCCGCACGCAACATGCCACCTACTGCCATCATCATCTCAAGTCCTCCGAAACGACACAGGATTTCTTCCACAGTATGCTCGCCCGAGAAATGTTGAAGAGCCTGCTGAAGCACCCGGAACTTATGGGTCATGGCTTCTCCATACAGTCCGCTGCCGGCTCCCACGCATTGTTCCAGCGGAATACCTGTCAGGCAACTCATCCACAAGGAAGAAGCGGAGGTGTTTCCTGCTCCCATTTCGCCGAAACTCACCACGTTACAACCTGCGGCATGAATACGGTCTACGCATTGCGCTCCACGCTCCAGACACAGATTCATTTCCTCGGGTGTCATGGCATCTTCGTGAAGGAAATTACGTGTGCCGCGACGGACTTTCATATCAATGATGCCTTTTTCGTAGGGCAAGTCGTAATCCACACCTGCATCGATAATTTCCAGGCGGAATCCATGCTGACGGCACAAAAAGTTGATACCGGCTCCTCCGTGCAGGAAATTACTGATTTGCTGCCAGGTAATCTCCTTCGGCGAAGCACTGACCTTTTCTTCCACAATACCATGATCAGCTGCAAAAAGCAAGTTATAAGGATTGTTCAACGAAGGCGACAAGGTCTGCTGAATCATACAAACCTGCAGGGCCAATTCCTCCAGACGCCCCAGAGAACCTTTCGGTTTCGTCAGGTTATCAATCTTTTCACGGGCTGCCTGCTCCAGTTCCGAACAGGCAATAGGTGCTATAGTAAACTTACGCATGATTTATCCTTTCACTTTAACCGGAATACCGGAAACCATCAGTACGACCTGATCGGCTTTCGAAGCAATATACTGGTTCATCCATCCTTGCAAATCGGTGAAACGACGCTGTACCTCATTGGGGGAAACGCCTCCCATACCTATCTCGTTCGTGACGAAAATAAAGGTCGCATCCTGAGCGGTAAAACGGTCGAATTCCTGCTTCAAGGCTTCTAAAGCAAGTGACACTTCCGGCTGTTCCACAAAGTAGTTCGTACACCAGAGCGTCACGCAGTCAATGACAGCCACCCGTCCCGTAATGTCATGACGGCTCAGTTCCTTTTCTTCTTCGATGTTCGTCCACTCCGGACCCCGGTTTTGCTGGTGACGTTCTACCCGGCGACGAAATTCCTCGTCCCATATCTTTGCCGTAGCCATATACACCGGCGATGTAGACAACTCATGAGCCAGACGTTCTGCATAACAGCTTTTTCCAGAGCGCTCGCCGCCCGTAATCAGTATTATCTTCTTCATAATCTTCTGCTGTGGTTTTCAGCTTCCGTTAGTATATAAATAAAAACTGTCTCAAGGCAAATGTGCACTCCGTAGCCGGAACGATGCATCCGTTTACCTTGAGACAGTTTCCTGTTCCAAATTGTACATCAAGCTGTACGACTCTTCTGCTTTATTCGGCTGCTTTTTCTGTTTCTACGAAATCAGTTTCTCCGTTTGACACCAGCAAGTTGTACCACTGAATCAATTTCTTAATGTCACTGGTATGTACACGGTCACGGTCGTAGTTAGGCAATACCTCAGCCATAAATGCGTGCAATTCTTCTGCAGAAGCTTTCTTGTAATCCAAAGAAGTCACGTTACCGTTTTCTTTCTTCTTTACAGATTCCAGCACTTCGCCCAAAGCTACTTCTTCTGCATCAGTATACATGGCAATATCGCCCAGTGAGATTACCTTGTCACTGGCATAGACCGGAACTCTTTTCTTATCTGCACTGACTGTTTCCACAATCAGCATATTCTTTGCCTGAGAAATCAGTTTGTACAAACCTGGTTTTCCAGAAATCGCTAAAATAGTCTTCAACATATTATCTCTAATGATTAATTTAATTACGAGTGACAAAAATACAACGCACGAATGACATACACAAACTATCGGCCCGTTTTTCTGTGAGCAAGCCACTCTTCCAACGCCGCAATCTGCGTATCCAACTGTAATTTTTCGTCGTTGAAAATGACATAGTCTGCCCGACGCTTCTTTTCTTCGTCATCCATCTGTGCAGAAATACGTGCCCTTATCTGTGCTTCCGTAGCGGCATCCCGCTGCATAGCCCGCGTTATACGCAACTCCAAGGGAGCATACACCATCACGACATAGTCCACGGCTGTGTGAAAGCCCGACTCAAACAGGATGGCGCTCTCCATAGCTACCACCTCCGTTCCGGATGCGGCCTGACGGTCTGCCCACTGTTGGAAGTCTTCATACACACAAGGATGGATGATGCGGTTAACGCGTCCGGCATTCTCTGTCGAGGCAAACAAGTAACTTGCCAGCACGGGCTTGTTCAATGAGCCGTCTGCCTTATACACGTCCTCTCCTAACAAAACCAGTAACCCCTCACGTATTCGTGGATGAGAAAGCGTCAGTTTCTTGGCTTCCGTATCCGTATCGTATACAGGAATGCCTGCTTCTTCCAGCAAATGCGACACATAGGATTTACCACTCCCGATACCTCCTGTGATTCCAATCTTGATCATTCTGATTCTTTTTCTTTAGAGGGTTCGCTTACGGTCTGCTGTTCAATCAAGTAATCTACAGAGGAAGGAGTCACACGCACGTGACTTACTACATCCGGATAGCGTTTTACGGTAAGAGGCAGTTTTTCTGATTTATTCGCCACCACATCAGCGTAAGAAACACCGACCAGAAAATCTTTCTCCGTCACAGACTTAAAGTTCTTCAGTCCCACCTGCACAGTTATCTGCACCTTCGACGGGAAAGTCCGCAAAACCTTTCCTTTCGGGAAACCGATTTCCACCACTGGCACTTCCAGCGTCTTCTCTGAATACATATCCACACAAGCCACCACATCTACGGATGATGGCACAAACTTCACGCCATGAAGCTTTTGCAGGTTGATATGTTTCTTCAGCGTATCCGTTACGTTAGTCCAATGGAAGGGCTGTGTGTACGCTGTCAGAATGGTATTCAGCACACCCTGAGGGGCATAGACAACTACAGAATCAGGTATTACCCGAATATCCGACACATAATATTGTCTGCCAGCCGATACTTCTCCACCCACTGCTACCGGCACTTTCTTGGGTATTCCCCTTGAATAGATATAATCCAGTGTGTCCGGACGTACGGCAAGCAGTTGCGTAGAGTTATTCAGCTGGGCACTGATTTTTTTCAATATCTCAGTCTGAGGAATGCGGACATAAGAACCTTTATCCTGATAATCCTCAAAGTTAAAAGTCAGCGGAAAGAAAGTACGTCCCAGCATGTAGTTCAGCAGTACCGTACCTCTGTCTTCTACCTTCACCCGAATCTCATCAGGCAGTTCAGACGTCATGACCACCTCTTTCGGCACATTCTTCAGTCTGACCGGAATCTTAAACTCGGTCTGATACGTGTCGTTCATGGTCTGCAAGAACCAGAAACAAAGCGACACGAACACGAAAAACAGAAAAATCAGAAACTCTCTGCTCTTGGCACTGAGCAGAAAGTTCCTGATTTTTCGTACAAGTATCAAGTAATATCTCTTTATGTTCTTTCGATCGAACATAGTCATTCATATTTATTTCGCAGGCTGAGCCTGTGCATCTGCATAAATTGAGTTCTTATCTACCTTGATTTTTACACCGGCAGCAACTTCAACTACAACAGTATTATCTTCTACTTCCTTGATTTTTCCATAAATTCCACCCGCAGTTACTACAGACTGTCCTACTTCCAAATTCTTGCGGAACTTGGCAATTTCTTTCTGCTTCTTGTTCTGGGGACGAATCATAAAAAAGTACATAATGGCAAAAATAGCCACCATCATAATAAGGAAAGAGTAATCTGCTCCTCCCTGTGCCTGCAATACTACAGCTAACAAATTCATACGTTTTTCGGTTTAGATTAATAATAGCTGGACAAATATATTAGTTTTTGGTCAGCTTGTTTTCCTTTTTCAATTGATTAACAATACCGTCCAAAGTACCATTGATGAAACCGCCACTCTTCGGAGTGCTATACAGCTTGGCAATTTCCACGTATTCATTCAACGATACATTTACCGGAATGTTAGGGAAACTCAGAATCTCAGCCAATGCAATCTGCATGATGATGACATCCATCACAGCTACTCGGCTCAAATCCCAGTTCTTTGAATTCTCACTGATTAAATGACGGTAATAATCTGCATTCAGGATAGAACGACGGAACAAGCGGCGAGCAAAGTCCTGATCTTCTTCATCCTTAAATTCAGGAAGAAGTTCCTGCTTTTCACCGTTCTCAGGATTGAAGCGCTTGATAGTCTTCAACACAAAAGTATCCACGATTTCCTTATCGTCATTCCAATACAAACTCTGGTCTTCCAGAACTTCATCAAGAGCTGTATTGTTGAAAATAATTTTCTTGTACAGTTTTCTCCACAATTCACGATCCTCTTCGTATGAAGAAGTTTCGCTGGCCATATACTCCTTATATATATCACTCTGCATGATTTGTTCACACAGGTTTTTAATGAAATCGCCTTCATTTTCCCAGGTTTTCTTCTGAGAAGAAGCAAAAGCATTCAACTGTTTGTTGATTTCCAACTGCGCAATGAAGCGATTTTCTACAAATTTCATGTTGGGAGACAAATCTTCTTTGGTAGGAACCAACTTGTTTTTTGCTGCATCCAACCGCTTGTTGGCATACTTGGTTACCTCTACCATCAAAAGCAAAAGATAGTTGTACAGATCATACGCTTTAGATAAACTGAAGAACAACTCCTTTTCTGCAGTATCCAAATTTTTACCTCCGTTCTGATAATACGCATAAATTATCTGAACTATCTTCAGACGAATAAGAACTCTGTTAATCATAATATATAAACAAACTATATTTTTAGGTGGGCAAAAGTAAGCATTTTTCCTTTATTACACACCATAAAGCATTATATTTTTTCTTTTTTTTCAGAGATTCGACATTTTTCCTTATTCTCTTTTGGCACATTGCAAAAAAATATTCAAATTTGAACGCATTTTTATTAGTAACAGTGAGTTATGGAAGAACTGAAGAAGAAAAGTACGACTATTGAAAACGACAAAGAAATCGTTTTCTCCAAAGCTATCAAAGCTGGAAAACGAATTTACTACTTGGATGTAAAGAAAAACCGGAAAGAGGAAATGTTCATTGCTATCACAGAAAGCAAGAAAGTAGTGTCTCTTGACAAAGATGATCCTCAGGTTAATTTTGAAAAACACAAGATTTTCCTGTACAAGGAAGATTTTGAGAAGTTTATGAACGGTTTGCAGCAAGCTATCGATTTTATCGGACACGAACAGGGTACCACAAGTGAAGCACATTATCAGCCTGCTACAGCTACAGAAGAAATGCCTTCACAATCTGAAGAAATAAAAATTGACATCGATTTTTAAGATAAAGCGCAAAAGTACTGATTCCAACTTGAATTACAGGAATTTATTCCATGAACATTTGGAAGGTAAAAAGAAAATGCATACCTTTGCGCCGCTTTTTCAAGCTCATCGTGTGATATACCACATCGTGTGATGGCGAATTAAGCAAACAATCAACTTAATTTAGAGTAACACAAAAAATTAAAAACAATGAAATCAATCGAAATCAAAGGTTCTTTGAGAACTGAAACTGGTAAGAAAGCCACTCGTGAACTTCGTAAAGACAATGGTATTCCTTGCGTATTGTACGGAACTCAGAAAGATGAAAACGGCAATCAGGTTGCTACTCACTTTACAGTTCCTACTGAAGGCTTGCGTAACTTGGTATACACACCGCACATCTACGTTGTAGACCTGAACATTGATGGCAAGATTGTAAATGCTATCATGAAAGATATCCAGTTCCACCCTGTAACAGACAAAATTCTGCACGTTGACTTCTATCAGATCGATGAAAGCAAACCTATCGTAATGGAAGTTCCTGTGAAGTTGGAAGGTTTGGCAGAAGGTGTGAAAGCCGGTGGTAAATTGGCTCTGCAGATCCGTAAGTTGAAAGTGAAAGCCTTGTACAATGTAATTCCTGAACGTCTGGTTGTAGACGTGACTCCGCTGGGATTGGGTAAAACTATTAAAGTGGGTGAACTGAAATACGAAGGTCTGGAACTGCTGAACGCAAAAGAAGCTGTGGTTTGTGCAGTTAAATTGACTCGTGCTGCTCGTGGTGCTCAGGCTGCTGCTGGTAAATAATTTCAGTAACCTAAAACTACAAAAATCCTTTCAATGAAATACTTGATTGTTGGACTGGGGAATATCGGTGAAGAATACCGCGAAACCCGTCATAATATAGGATTTATGGTATTGGACGCCTTGGCTAAGGCGTCCAATATTGTTTTTAGCGACGGACGTTATGGAGCTACCGCCCAGCTCTCGCTAAAAGGCAGACAATTGATTCTGCTCAAACCATCCACTTACATGAACCTGAGTGGGAATGCAGTACGCTATTGGATGCAACAAGAAAAAATCCCTCTAGAAAACGTATTGATTGTAGTAGATGACCTGGCCCTGCCTTTTGGAACCCTGCGACTGAAAGGAAAAGGCAGTGATGCAGGCCACAACGGATTAAAGCACATTGCTGCTACGTTAGGCACTCAGAACTATGCCCGCCTGCGCTTTGGCATCGGAAACGACTTCCCGAAAGGAGGACAAATTGATTTTGTTCTCGGACATTTCGACGAAGAATCCATGAAGCAGATGCCGGAACGTCTGGAGGTAGCACAGGAAATCATCAAGAGTTTCTGTCTGGCCGGACTGAACATCACCATGAATCAATATAATAACAAATAAAAACCATGCCGGAAGCACGAATTGACAAATGGATGTGGGCTGCACGTATCTTCAAGACAAGAACCATTGCTGCCGAAGCCTGCAAAAAAGGAAGAATCTCGATCAACGGTTCTCAGGTGAAACCTGCCCGAATGGTAAAACCAGGGGACGTGGTACAGGTCAGAAAGCCTCCTGTAACCTATTCCTTCAAGGTGTTGCAGGCCATTGAAAAAAGAGTGGGAGCCAAACTGGTACCGGAAATCATGGACAACGTGACTACACCCGACCAGTATGAATTGCTGGAGATGAGTAAAATCAGCGGATTCGTAGACCGTGCCCGTGGTACAGGACGTCCCACAAAGAAAGAACGAAGAGACTTGGACGAGTTCTTCATGCCAGAATACCTGGATGACTTTGACTTCGACTTTGATGACGAGGAGGAGGATGAAGAATAAATATTGTCCGCATTAAAAATAAAAGCTGGACTTGCCTATTCACTTGTGCAAGTCCAGCTTTTTTATTCTGCCTTGGCTGTTACCTCAGAGGCTTCAAACAACGCATTCAAATTCTTTTCCTCTCCTACGACCCATACCACATCGCCTTTCTGCAATTCAAAAGAGACTTCCGGCTGCCGCAGGTTGCTGTCGTCGGCAGACTCAATTCCGACCACCAGACAATGGTATTTATTGCGGATGCCACTTTCACGAATCGTACGTCCGCAAAACGGTGAGTTACGTGCAATGACAAACTGCTTCAAGTACATCTCGCGGTTCTCAAAGTCCTCATCCTTGTAACCTTCGGCCACCTTTTCCAGCTGTCCGGAGAAAACAGACAACTGTTCGTCGGTACCGATAACCTGTAACTTGTCATTCGGAAAAATCCGGTTTCCTCCACCCGGGATATTAATACGGTGCGCACCTCGTATGATAGAAGCCACATGCACTCCGTATTTCTTTCCAAAATCAAGTTCCATCAAGGTCTTTCCTCCCCACAACGAATCAGCAGGAACCACAAAATCCGACAAGTGCAAATCACGGTCCAGCAGTCGTCCGGCATATTCCGGCTGGCTCTCGCCCAAATACGCTTTCTTGATTTCCTTGGAACGGAGATTCTGCACAAACACCCTTTCCATCCCGATTGACTGCTTTTTCAAGAAACGAGAGAAAATCATCAGCAGAACGACCAGAATAGCAATACCCACCATCAGCGCGGCAGAGGCCTGGAACAGATACTTGATGATGTAGACCACAAACAATACAGCCAGCACAATGCGAAGCAATACGATTGAAATCAGCGGTGCATGATTGAAACGGCTGTCCGCCCAGAGTGCCTTGAACTCAATGGAATGATTTTTCTTCATAATCATGGCACGGAGGAAAGGAGAAATCAACAAGATGGTCACTACCGCTCCCAACACTTTTCCCCAGAAACCTCCCAGTGCGGAAATCAAAAGAGGAAGGAACAGGTTGAATGACAGTACCACCATCGCAATGGAAAGCACCAGGTAAATCAATGTGATACGCACAATCGCTCCCAACAGTTTTTTCCAATTGTTCTGATGATTTACAGGCTGCACCCCTACCGAATAACGCTCCAGCAAATGCTTCCAGAATACCGGAAGATGACGGTCCACCCAGCCATAAGCAGGACCGGACAAACGAATCATATAAGGAGTAAGGAAGGTCGTTATCACGGATACAGCCACCACAATCGGATACAGGAAAGAGCTCGTCACATTCAGACTTACTCCCAATGCTGCAATGATAAAGGCAAATTCACCAATCTGTGTCAAACTGAATCCACACTGCATGGCGATTTTCAACGGCTGACCTGACAGCAACACACCTCCCGTACCAAAGATGGTCTGCCCCAACAATATGGCTACCACAATCGCCAGGATTGGCCAGATGTATTCCACAATCATGTTCGGGTCGACCATCATCCCGACTGACACGAAGAAGATGGCCCCAAACAAATCTTTCACCGGAGCCACGAGCTTGTCAATGTGTTCCGATTCTACTGTTTCCGCCAGAATGGACCCCATGATAAATGCGCCAAAGGCTGGAGAGAAACCCACACGGGCTGCCAGCACCACCATCCCGAAGCACAAGGCCAAGGACACAATGAGCAACGTCTCGTCACTCATCAGTTTGCGTGCCCTTTTTAAGAAGAGCGGAATCAGATAAATACCTACCACAAACCAGAGAATCAGGAAGAACACCAGTTTTCCGATGCTGTAAATCATCTCACTTCCTTCAAAATTCTTGCTTACGGCCATGGTAGAAAGCATCACCATCAGCACAATGGCCAGAATATCTTCCAAAATCAAAATACTCAGCACCAACCCGGCAAAACGCTGTTGCCGAAGTCCCAAATCATCAAATGCCTTATAGATAATGGTGGTGGAAGACATGGCCAGCATTCCTCCCAAATAAATGCAGTCCATCTGTTTCCAACCAAACATCCAGCCCACAAACACACCGACCAGTATCATGCAGAAGATAATCGTACAGGCCGATATGACCGCCGAACCTCCCACCTTCATCAGTTTCTTGAAACTGAACTCCAGTCCCAGCGCAAACAAAAGGAAGATGACACCAATCTCCGACCACGTCTGGATATTATCCGCATCTACCACCGAAGGAGTAAACGTGAAATGAGGACTGCAGACAAAACCTGCGACAATATAGCCTAACACCAAAGGCTGCTTCAATTTCTTAAATAGCAACGTCATGATTCCGGCACTAATCAATATCAAGGCCAAATCACTGATAAGAGGAGCTAAATGCGACATAATAACAGTTGTATTTTATTTTGCGCAAAAATAACGAATTCCTTACAAGAAATATCCCCCTGAGAGACAAATATGAAACAGAAGTTTCCAATTCAACCAATAATGTTGTAATTTTGTCCCATTCTAAATAAAGAAAATATGAATACTCCTAAAACTACACAAACCTTTCCGGTGCTGGACATGAGTTGCGCCGCCTGTGCCACACGGGTGGAAAAGACACTGAACCGTCAGCCGGGTGTATACCATGCTCAGGTGAACTATGCAGCCGCTACGGCCACCGTAGAATACAACCCGCAAGAATGTACACCCGAAACATTAAAAGATGCCATTCAGAATGCCGGATACGACCTGGTCATTGAAACGAATGCTCAAAAAGAGAAAATAGCAGAAGATGCACATAGCCGGAAGTACCGTCAACTAAAGCAGCGTACTTTCTTTTCGCTGATGCTTTCCGTGCCCGTAGCCATTATCGGCATGTGCTTCATGGACTGGACGTACGCCAATTACGTGATGTGGATTCTTTCCACTCCCGTAGTATTCTGGCTGGGAAGAGACTTCTACCGCAATGCCTGGAAACAGTTGAAGCACCGTACTTCCAACATGGATACGCTGGTAGCCGTGAGTACTGGCATTGCCTATACATTCAGCCTGTTCAACCTGTTCTGGCCGGAGTTCTGGCTGAGCAGAGGCATTCACCCTCACGTCTATTTCGAGGCGGCCAGCGTCATCATCTCTTTTATCCTGCTCGGACGGTTACTGGAAGAGAAGGCCAAAGGAAATACTTCGGAAGCCATCAAAAAACTGATGGGACTACAGCCGGCCACTGTCACCATACTCACTCCGGAAGGACAGCTGAAAGAAATTCCCGTGGAACAAGTACAGCAGGGCCAGCGACTGGTAGTCAAACCGGGCAACCGCATTGCTGTGGACGGAACCGTGTATGAAGGCAGTTCCTATGTGGACGAGAGCATGCTCACCGGCGAACCGCTTCCTACCGAAAAGACTCCCGGTGCCAAGGTATATGCCGGCACCATCAACCAGAAAGGAAGTTTCAGCTTCATCGCCGACAAGGTGGGCAGTGAAACCGTTCTGGCCCATATCATCCGCATGGTGCAAGATGCACAAGGCAGCAAGGCACCCGTACAGCAGTTAGTAGACCGCATCGCGGCCATCTTCGTGCCTACCATCCTGAGCATTGCCGTCCTCTCGTTTTTAGTCTGGATATGGCTGGACAGCAGCAACGGATTCACCCACGGCTTGCTGGCCGCAGTCACCGTCACCATCATTGCCTGCCCCTGTGCATTAGGACTGGCCACACCGACGGCCATCATGGTCGGCATCGGAAAGGGGGCCGAAAACGGTATCCTGATTAAAGATGCGGAAAGTCTGGAAACAGCCCGTAAGGTGAACGCCATCGTACTCGATAAGACCGGCACCCTGACTGAAGGACACCCCACGGTGACCGACATCTCCGACCCGCTTCTTCAATCTCCGTTAGGCGATGTGCTCTTTACCCTGGAAAGCGCTTCCGAGCACCCTCTGGCACAAGCCATCGTGCAGCATCAGACCCGCCAGCTACTTTCCATGGAAGAATTTGAAAGTCTGACAGGATTAGGAGTACGAGGCAAAATCAACGGAACCTATTATTATGCCGGCAACCGTCGACTGCTGGAGACGCACCATCTTACCGTATCCCCTGCCCTGACGGAAGAAGCTGCCCGACTAAGCCAGGAAGCCAAGACCGTCATCTGGCTGGCCGACTCACAGCAGGCATTAGGGCTGGTAGCCATTGCCGACCGCATCAAGCCGACCTCTAAAGAGGCCGTCAGACAATTACAGGAGATGGGAATCTCAACCTATATGCTGACCGGTGATAATCCGGAAACGGCCCAAAGGATTGCAGCACAATGCGGCATCACCCACTTTCAGGCCGAAGTGCTTCCACAGCAGAAAGCCCAGTTCATCAAGGACTTGCAAAAAGAAGGCAAAATCGTAGCCATGGTGGGCGACGGTATCAATGACAGTGCGGCACTGGCTCAGGCCGACCTCAGCATTGCCATGGGAAAAGGAAGCGACATTGCCATGGACGTGGCCAAAATGACGCTCATTTCGTCCGACCTGAACAAGATTACCGATGCCATCCGCCTTTCTCAAGCCACTGTACGCACCATCCGCGAGAACCTTTTCTGGGCCTTCATCTACAACCTGATAGGTATTCCGGTAGCCGCCGGTATTCTGTACCCCATCAACGGCTTCCTGTTGAATCCGATGATAGCCGGTGCCGCCATGGCCATGAGTAGTGTCAGCGTGGTAAGCAACAGTCTGCGACTGAAACGGAAGAAATTCGCACACACCGCAGTGACCGTACAGGAGGAAGTGCAACCCACTGAAGAAACCACCATACCCGCAACGGAAACAGCTACCCCACAACCGGAAACAGCTACTCCAGCCGCTTCCGAAATCCGGAAGACCTACCAGGTAGAAGGAATGATGTGCGACCACTGCCGCACCCGCGTAGAGAAGGTACTGAACATGTGGGAAGGAGCCTCCGCTCAGGTCACACTCACTCCGCCGGAAGCCGTCATTACCTTCCAAGGGAAAGTACCTGCACTTTCAGAACTGCAACAACTGATTGATGAAAAAGCCGGTGATTATACTCTGAAAGAAAAGAACTGATTGAAAGGGTTTTATCCAATCTCAGTACTTCCTTGGCAGTACTGAAGTACTGACGGCGAAGTACTACAGTACTGCCGTGAAAGTACTGAAGTACTGCAAGGGAAGTACTCAGACATTCACTGCCAGTCTTAAATGAAAAGAACCGTACTGATTGGCTTTGTTTTTACCCCATCCCCCTCATAAATTCAAAAAAAGTCGTATATTTGAAGCAACAATTCAAATATACGACTTATGAAACGAACACATTTTTTTCATGGAATACTTCTGATTGTACTCATCCTTTCCTTTATGGCATGCAAGGATGACCACGGCCCCATTTACCTGGTAAGTGCTACCGACCATCAACAAATCACTGACGGCCAATTGGAAATCAGTCCGTTCAGTAAAGGAGAGAAATTTTTAATCCGTGGAGGAGAAGGAAATTATACCATCAAAAATGAAAATAAGGAAATCGTAGACTACCGCTACGACGGTGACACACTGACATTCATTCCGGTCAGCATCGGAGAAACCTCTACCCTTATTGCCGACCGCTCAGGCAACAGTTACACACTGACGATTGTTGTCAATAACCCGCAAAGCAACTACCGGATAGAAAGCATCAGTGCAGAAGTGGAAGGTGATAATCTAACCAAAGGAGAAGAAGCGGAACTGCTTGCACGAATTGCCGAAGACGCTCCGGTTCAGTCAGGCGGACGCTTGCTATTCACCTACTCTGACGCTTCTTTGTCATACGGCGATTTGAAAATTTTCCCTAACTATACCGGAAGCTATCAAATCGGACTTTTTGAACGTACATTAAAGTACACGGAAGATACCGGTGAACCTTACCAGCAGATTCAGGCAGAAATGGCAGGAAGCACCAAGAGAACATACACTTTCATGCTGTTCGAAAACGAAACCTCTTCTACCCAGACTACTGACAACACTTCTTCTACAAACGAAGAAGGAGCTGCCACCACCAACTGTTTTATCAAAGAAGAGGTAACCGCACAATACAAAGGAGAGTTCAGCGGACTCACCAAGGCGTATCGGATTTATCACCTGACCAAGCTGCCCTAACATTCTGCCGACACTTTTTTGCACATGTCTCGTATCGAACTTCAATCCTTCGATTTGTTCAACCGTATCGAACGGATTCATCATCAGCCGACGGCTGCCCCCGACAATTTACAAGCTAAATATATCCTGCTCCACAAAGTGCTGGAGCAGGCTTGTTATGAACTGACCACTGGTGTCACGCTCTCGTTCGCCAACCTGTTTTCCCGTCTGGATTACATCTGCAAGGAGAAGAAAATGACTCCCTCCGACCGCTATGCCATCCAGACCATGCGTCGCAACTGTAACGCAGCCATGGGCGACCGTTTTCAGGCCGACATGCAGGAATACCTTTACGACCTGCGGGCACTGGTGCGCTTTGTCTCACTGGGTTTTGAAGAAGACATTCCGGCTTCCATCCTTCCGGAAATCCCCCACTCCAACCGTCCGTATCAGGGTACACGCCTGTCGCACATCCCGTACGTACGGGCTTCGGTGACCAGCTGGAACGACACGCAGATTTTTGCAGCGACCGACAGCGAAACCGACCCGTTCATCATCATCAACTATGCCAAAGGTGGGTATGACGGCGACCTGCTCTATCTGAAAGACCTGCTTTCAGAAAATCTGCCGCTGAACCTGCTCGATGTGCGTGTGGACGAGGAAAATCACTACATTCCCAACCTTATTGTGATTCACCCCGATTACCTGATTGACATCAGTTCGCTGGCCGCCTGTTTTCGGGAGTACGGACACCACCCGCTCAACTATTTCATGAACAAAATCAAGCCGAGAGCCAATACGGCCCCCATCCTGATGGGTAACCTGGCCAGCCAGTTTCTCGACGACTATATCAACGAGCAGCCGCAGGAGCCGGTGAGCTACCCCCGCACCATCAAGAAATTCTTCGCCGCTTCGGCCCTCGACTTCTGTACCTGCTCCCTTCCGGCCGACTTTCACGCACAGGCACAGGCGCAGATGATGAACATCCGCTCGTTTGTTCACGATGTGCTGCCTCATAACATACGGAACTTCAACAAGAAGAATACCCTGCTCGAAGCCTCCTTCATTTGTGAGAAACTGGGATTGCAGGGACGTGTGGACATGATGCAGAAAGACTTCCAGGTACTCATCGAACAGAAGGCCGGAAAGCGCGACGAATACCATCGCCGCCATAAGGAAGACCATTTCATTCAGATGATGCTCTACCAAGGCGTACTGATGTATAATTTCGGACAGGAAACCGCCAATATGCAAACCTTCCTGCTCTATTCCAAATATGCCGACGGATTGCTGATAGAACATTTTGCCGAAAATTTGTTCCGGGAGAGCATCAAGCTCCGAAATTACATCGTACACAACGAGATGCGACTGGGCGATGGAGCCATCGGAGAAATTGTAGACTCACTGAGCATCGATTTGCTGAACGAATTGCAGATTGGAGGAAAGCTGTGGAACGACTACCAGGAACCGCAACTGCAGACGGCCATCAATACGCTGAAACGCTGTACACCGCTGGAGCGGGCCTACTTCAACCGTTTTTTCACGTTCATATCAAAGGAACAGATTCTCAGCAAGACCGGAGGAAGCAACGATGCGTCTCACGGATTTGCCGGCAACTGGCATATCCCGCTGCACGAAAAACTGGAGGCGGGCAATATCCTGACCGGACTGACCATCCAGGAGAAACAAAGCAGCGGCCCCGGCAAAGGATACGACCTCATTGAACTGCACATTCCGACACAGGACGAAGACTTCCTGCCCAACTTCCGCACGGGCGACATGGTGATTCTCTATGCGTATAAGGAAGAACCGGACATGAGAAAGCAGATTCTCATGAAGGGAAACATTCTGGAATTGCAGCCGGACCGTATGACCTTAGTGCTGCGCAACGGACAGCAAAATAAAGATATTATCGGCGGCAAAGAAGAGGTGTTTGCCGTAGAACACGATTTTTCGGACACGTCCGCCAACAACGGATTCCGCGGGCTGTATGCTTTTCTGTCCGCACAGGCCGACCGGAAAGAACTGCTGCTCGGCGTACGTCCGCCTGCACAACTGGAGGGCGTCAAACTGAACGGCGATTACGGTCGTTTCAACGAACTCATCCTGAAAGAAAAACAGGCCAAAGACTACTTTCTGCTGGTGGGTCCTCCGGGCACCGGAAAGACCTCGTGTGCCCTGCGCTTCATGGTGGAAGAAGCCCTGAGCGAACCGGACACCTCCATCCTGCTGTTGTCGTACACCAACCGGGCGGTGGATGAAATCTGTGCCATGCTCACGGATTCCGGCATTGCCGACCGTACCCCGTTCATCCGTATCGGCAACGAGTTGTCGTGCGACAAGCGTTTCGTGCCTTACCTGCTGAAATACAGTCTGGATGACTGTCCCAAACTGACCGACATCCAGCAGAAAATGGCACGCACACGTATCTTTGTGGGTACCACGACCGCCATCAATAACCGCCTCAACCTGTTCACGCTGAAACATTTCCAGCTGGCCATCATCGATGAAGCTTCACAGATTCTGGAACCCGACCTGATAGGTATCCTGTCTGCCCGTCATCAGCAGCATAACGCCATCGACAAGTTCGTATTGGTGGGCGACTACAAACAGTTGCCGGCCATTGCCCAGCAAAGTGCGGAAGAAGCTGCCGTGACCGACCTCCTGCTGCGGAACATCGGGCTGGAAGATTGCCGCAACTCGCTGTTCGAACGCCTTTACAAATCGAGTCCGGATACCTGCCGCAGCATCCTTCACAAGCAAGGACGCATGCATCCGGCCATTGCCGAGTTCCCGAACCAGACGTTCTACTACCGGGAGCAACTGGAGAGCGTGCCTCTTCCTCATCAGTTGGAAGAAACGCCTTACGAAGCCGGCCTGACTCCGCAAGACACCATCGACCAGTTGCTGCTGGAACGCAGAATGGTGTTCATTCCCGCAGAAGCTCCAGACCACCTGACCTGCTCGGACAAGACCAACCCGAACGAAGCCCGGATTGTAGCCACTCTGTTAGGCCATATTTACCGTCTGACGGAATCCCGTTTCGACCCGAACCGGACGGTAGGTGTCATCGTGCCCTACCGCAACCAGATTGCCATGATACGAAAAGAGATTGCGCGCCTCCAGCTGCCTGCTTTGCAGGACATCTCCATCGACACGGTGGAACGCTACCAGGGCAGCCAGCGCGACATTATCATCTATTCGTTTACCATACAGAATTTCAGCCAGCTCAACTTCCTTACGGCCAATACGTTTCAGGAGGGCAATTTCCTGATTGACCGCAAGCTGAATGTGGCACTGACTCGCGCCCGCAAGCAACTGCTGCTGACGGGTAACCCGCACATCCTCGGGGCCAACATCACCTTCTACAAGCTGATGGAGTACATCCGCCTGCACAACGGATACCTGGAAACGGATGCCCTCTCGTTCTGCCGGGGAGATTTCACCCTGCCTTCGTACCGGAAGAACTGGGAAGTGGCAGACGATACCTATTCCCTGCCAGCGCATTTCAAGCAGATATTCTCGGAATTGATAGCTCCACCGGCACAGCTGGAAGAAAACGAAACTTACTACCGTGAAGCCACTGCCTACGGCCGGAGTGACTTCCGCACCCTGCCCGAAGAGATGTCCCCATCTGACTTCTGCCAGGCCTACAACTATTTTTATATGCGGAAACAATATGCCGCTGCCCAGGCCCTCTTTACCGGAAGCGGCAACTGGCAGCACGACCTCATCCGTAAGGTATCAGGACGCGTGGTGTTCTGCGATCTCTCGTGTGAAGCCGGAGCTTCGGGACTGGCTTTTGCCGATGTATGCCGTTCCCTTCCCCATCTAGACCTGACCTATACGGGCATCTATCCCATGCAGGAAATGGGAGAAACGGCCGAAGCCTTTTTCCGTTCACCAGCCTACAAGCACATTCAGGCAAACTGGTATCCCCGCCTGAGTGCCGTGCCTGCTGCCTTCTGGCAAGCCCATGCCGTACTGACCGAACTGGTGATTTTCAACCTCTCCAGTCTGTTCGACCGCATCGCTCCGCGAGAAGCACGCGACCTGGCTCTGCAAATCAACCAATTGGTGCATGCCCGTCCCCTGAACCATTACGTACTGGTGTACCGTGACGATGCGGGGCCTTGCATGCACAACCATTCCTACACGGCATTCTGCAACCACCTGTCGGCAGAGCTGAAGCCGCTCCAGCCGCAGATGCCCCTTTTCGGAAAAATCCATTGTGAACCTACCGAAGGAGTTCCAGTTTCGCAGGAATTCCTTTATGAAATACGTACCAACTGATGAATAAAAAACCTATACAGCGTGCCCTCATCGTAGGGGCTACTTCCGGTATCGGAAAAGAAACGGCCTTGCAACTGCTCCAGAAAGGATGGATACTCGGACTGGCTGGCCGGCGTGAAGAGAATCTGAAAGAACTGCAGCAACTGGCTCCGGAGCGTATCCACATCCGGGCCATCGACATCTGTCAGGAGGATGCGACCGACCGCCTGCTGAAACTGATTGAAGAAATGGGAGGCATAGACCTCTACCTGCACTGCTCGGGCATCGGTCATCAAAACTACCAGCTGACACCGGAAATCGAACTCCGCACGCTGGAGACCAACGGCACCGGATTTGTGCGCATGGTGACAGCCGCCTTCCGCTACTTTGCCCAACAGAAAGGAGGACACCTGGCGGTCATCAGTTCCATTGCCGGAACCAAAGGGCTGGGAGCTGCTCCGGCCTATTCTGCCACCAAACGTTTCCAGAACACGTACATCGATGCGCTGGAGCAACTGGCTCACATCCAGAAACTTCCCATCCGGTTTACAGATATCCGTCCAGGATTCGTAGCCACCGGGCTCCTGAACGACGGCAAACACTATCCCATGCTGATGCATACGGAGAAAGTGGCCCGCCACATTGTGTGTGCCCTGGAGAAAAAGAAACGCATTGTCGTGATTGACTGGCGCTATCGTATACTGGTAGCTCTCTGGCGACTGATACCCCCTTTCTTCTGGAAGCGGCTGCCTGTCAGGAATTAGCCACCACCCGTCCTTCTTTCACCACAATCCGTTGCAAACGGCGGTACACATAGATAAATGCCGGAATCAGGAAGAGGTTGGCAAACAGCCAGGCTGTCGGGTCGCCGAAGCATACGCCCCAGAATCCCCACAACGGAACCGCAATCAGACTGACCAGCACACGGGCCACCATTTCCGACACACCGGAGAACATAGCCAGCCGTGTGTAGCCCGCTCCCTGAATGGTATAGCGCAAGATACTGAGCATACCCAGCAAGAAGAAGAAAGAAGTGTTGATGTGCAGGAACAAAGCCGTATCGTCGATAATCTCGGTCTCATCCGGTGAGATAAACAGCAGGGCAAACTTCTCGGCCAGTCCCCACATCAGGGCACCAATCGCTATGACATAGACGGTCATCATCAGCGTGGCCGACTTGATACCCATCCAGATGCGGTCCGGCTTTCCGGCCCCGTAATTCTGTCCGGAATAGGTCGCCATGGCCATTCCCAAGCTATCCAGCGGACACATCACAAACATCTTGATACGCATGGCTGCCGTGAAAGCTGCCACACAGGCCGTACCCAGCGCATTGTTCGCACTTTGCAACATGATGCTGCCGATGGCCGTAATGGAAAACTGCAATCCCATCGGTACCCCGATGTACAGCAACTGACGGGCCAGGTCGCTACGGAAACGACGGTCGGCAGGCTCGGTTTTCAGGATGTCAAACTTGCGGTACATATAGATGTAACACAGCAAGGCCGACAACCCCTGCGAGAAGACCGTAGCAATGGCTGCTCCGGCCACTCCCCACCCTAACGTAAGGATGCAGAACAAATCGAGCACAATGTTCAGTATAGTAGAGAAAAGCAGGAACCAGAACGGGGTCTTGCTGTCGCCCAGCGCACGGATGATGCTGGACAATAAATTATAGAAGAACGTACACGGCACACCGATAAAGGTAATCAGCAGATAGAGGTAAGCCCCTTCAAAGATATTCTCCGGTGTGCGCATGGAACGCAGGATAAATCCGCAAAGCAGACTGGTGACAATGGCTACCGCGACCGACATCACCGCCGCCAGCTTCAGACTGACCGATACATAGCGCCGCATCGTCACATAATCGCGAGCTCCGAACTTCTGTGCCACCGGAATGCCGAAACCTCCGCAACACCCGTTGCAGAACCCTAAAATCAAAAAGACGACCGACGTACTGGCACCAACAGAAGCCAGCGCATTGATACCCAAGAACTTTCCGACAATAGCCGCATCCACCAGCGAATACGTCTGCTGGAGCAGGTTGCCCAGCAACAATGGAAAAGTAAAATTCAGAATCAGCGGCAGACTCGGCCCTGATGTCATCTCTTTAGACTGTGCCATAATTTCCTCTCGTTATCCTTAAAATCTTAATAAGCGTGCAAAAGTACACGAAAGTCACGAAACGAAAGAAAATCATCCCGTTAAATAAGGTAATTCGAGCAATATTTTTGCCTTAAATCAAGCACTAAGAAAACGCACTTGCGTTTCAAACCAAACACAAGTACATTTTATCTGAAACGGCCTTACGTTTTACTTCAAACGCAAGGCCGTTCTGAATCAAACGCAAAGGCGTTTTTTCAACCTATCCCAACAGATTTATAAAGCACAAAGAATCAGCTATTTAACCACATTTTCAAAAGAATCATCCGTTCACGGCTAATTTGTATCGTACCATCATACGCCGGCCATACACTCACCACGGCCTTTCCGTTGAAGTAGTGCTGAATATTGCGTATGGAATCGGCCGAGAGGATAAACTGGCGGTTCACCCGGAAAAAGACACGCCCGTCCAGCTGCTCACTCGTTGCCGCCTTGGCCACCTTATTCCAGTAATACTGGTCTGCCTGATACAGCACGTCGTTCGTCACCCGCTTTTCTTCGTACAAGGCACTCTCCTTTTCCTTTCGGGATTTCTCCAGTCCGGCTTTCAGTGCCCCTCCCGAGTAGACCGGCTGCAACAAAGTCACGGAAGCCCCGTACTTGGTGTCACGCCCCTGAAAATACAGCGGAGTTTCTATGGACGGAAGTTCCCTGTAGAGTTCCAGCGGGTTACCCGTGTAACTGGCATTGGCATTTCCGCTCAGCGAAGGAAGAAAATAGGCCTTCACCTTTTCACGATACTGCTGCAAGAATACACTCTCCTGGGCATGGACTCCCAGCTCCAGTCCCAGCATGCAGCACATCATCATTCTTCTATTCATCTCAATATAGTTATAAAATTAGAGAAACATTTTTTATTGGGCCACACATTTCTTCTTTTTATTCACCCCGTTTGGATATTTTATAGAAAACCGTGTACAAGGCCGGAGTGACAAACAGTGTCAGAAGGGTGGCAAAGGAAAGTCCGAACACCGTGGTCAGGGCCGCCATCAATACCGGACGGGCTCTGGAAACCGTGGCCTCTATCACAGCCGTATAAGGCTCCACACCGGCCTTCTGCTGAATATTTACCTCGTCGAGCAGCACAATCACATTCTTGATAATCATTCCCAGCAATCCCAGCCAGCCTGCGATACAGAAAAAGCCAAACTGAAATCCGGTGACCCACAGACCAAAGACCATCCCTATCAAAGACAAGGGTAGAATGAGGAAAATAATCAAGGGCTGACGAAAGTTGCCAAACAGCATGACCAGAATGACCAGCAGCATGATAAGTGCCAGCGGGAAATACTTAGTCAGTGCAGCCATGGAAAGCTTCCGGTCGTACGTGCGCACAAGGGGATATTCCCAGGCCAGTCCGATGCCGTTGGCCACCTGCCCCAGCGAAGCAGAATTACGCCCGTTCCATATCGGCAAGTCCTCCACGCTTTCCATGTCCCAGGAACCTTTGACATCCGTATGCAGCAACACCGGCACTTTCTTGTCGCGGTCACGATATACCCCTACAGCCGTACCGTCATTGACGGCTTTCACGGCATTCATCATGTCATGCCGTCCCACATTCAGCCTTCCGGCCTTTACCGGATCATAATCGGCCTTAATCATCAGTGCCATGTTTCCCCACTCATTGCGGGCATTCAGCACCTTGGGATTCTTCCGCATGATTTCCAGCGCCAGGTTGGTCAAAGAATCGAGTACCTCCGGATCATCTCCGCAGAAGCGTGCCTCAATCAAGGCCTGCGGAATGGAGTTTATCTCGAAACTGTTCACACGAACCAGCGCGTCCGGAAACATTTCCGGCAAACGGTCGTACAACATAGCCTGAAGCTCACGTGACTTCTCCGGCGTGTCAGCTTCTACCAGGCATTGCGCATAATTAGGCTGCGGACCATAAGCCGCATTGGCCAGGTAATAACGGGGCGGCGTCTGCCCGACAAACGACGACACCTTTTTCACTCCTTCCAACGAATTCAGATAGGCTGTCATCTCCGTCATCTGACGGTCACTTTCTTCTATACGTGTACCCTCGGGTAACCAGACGTCGACCGAAAAATACTGCTTGTTGAGCAAGGGCATAAACTGCTGCGGAATAAAGCGGAATCCCCATCCGGCAATGACCAGCAACAGCACCATCGCTCCTAAAACCACATAGCGTCTCTGTATAGTCCATCTCAATGCCTGCCGGAACAGGTCGTATGCACGGCCGCTGAACAATTCGCCCTTCAGCTCATCCGGACGCGGACGACGCACAAACTCCTGCACGAAGAATACATTCTGCGTAATGGCCAGTACCCAGCTCAGCAAAAGAGATACCGCAATGACAATGAACAGTGAAGACAGGATTTCACCAGTGATATGCGGCGACAGGTAGACCGGAAGAAAGGTCAGTACCGCAATCAGGGTCGCTCCCAACAGCGGCATGGAAGTGCCCGACACGGCATCCAGTATGGCTTTTCTTTTCCGCATGCCCCGCTGCATGTTCACCAGTGCGGCATCGTACACCACAATGGCATTGTCCACCAGCATACCCATGGCAATGATAATGGCTGCCAGCGACATACGCTGCGTCAGGAAATATTCAGAAGGCACAAATTCCCTGTCAGGAAGTGCATTGAAGCGGACCACACACGCCACAGAATCTTTTTGCCGCATCTGCAACGCCATATCCTCGGGCACGTAGGCTTCTACCTTGATGCGTGAAAGGTCGATAAACGTCACCACCGGAACCGACGGTTTCACATCCTGGTAGCGCTCGATATGCGCCTGCTGCACATAACCGTCGAAAGGCGCATACAGACGGCTGTCTTCCCACGCGTTGACTGCCGCTTCATAATCCGCTTTGGTGCGTTCATAGTTTGCCTTTGCCTGCTCATAATTCATGCCGGAGATGTTATCTTTGGCATACAAGCTGGATATACGGGCATAATCAACCTCCGCCTGACGATACAATGCCTCCGTGCGCTGCTTCTGGATAACAAAATCACGTTCATCAATGGCCGCAATCAGTTGTCCCTTCCGGAAAAACTGTCCCTGCTACACATCAAATGCATGCACAGGCCCTCCCACCCGAAAAGATAATTCAGACAAGCGGTAAGGCTGCGAAATAAACGTATAGCACCGTGAAGAGGGAGCCTCCATGACTTCGGCATGAACCACCTTCACGCTGGGAAAAGAAGTCTGTTCCTGTGGCGTACGGCTGCATGCGCACAAGCACATCCCTGCAAGAAATAAAATCTCTGTTTTCATTCTTCTACAATATTATCATTCTACGCCACAAAGATAGCAGGCCCCATCGTCCCCTTTCACGGGAATTACTTATCCCTACGGTGCTGGGAATGATTTTCTCGGCCATCTTCATCATTACCGACGGCATTTTTGTGGGAAAAGGTATCGGCAGTGACGCCCTGGCTGCCGTCAACATTACGGCTCCGCTTTTTCTCATCAATACGGGAGTGGCGCTGATGTTCGGTATCGGTGCATCGGTTGTAGCCTCCATTCACCTGTCGCAAGGAAAGGTAAAGGTCGCCCGCATCAATATTACGCAAGCAGTAGTGGTTTCCTCCTTATTGCTCATCGCCTACGCCGCAGTCATCCTCTGCAACGTGGAGAAAATTGCCTTGCTGCTGGGAAGCTCTCCCCGTCTGCTGCCTCTCGCCACGGAATACATGCACTGGTTTGTCCCCTTCCTGGTCTTCAGTGCCCTGCTGAGTTCCGGCATGTTCTTCGTGCGACTGGACGGCTCGCCCAATTATGCCATGGTGTGCAACATCATACCGGCCCTGCTGAATATTGGACTGGACTATCTGTTTATTTTCGTTTTCAAATGGGGAATGTTCGGTGCGGCCTTAGCTACCAGCCTGGGATACATCGTAGGCGCCCTGATGATTCTGATTTACCTGATGCAGCCGCACCGGGTACTGCACTTGTGCAAAGTGAAATTATCATCCAAGAGTCTGCGTCTCACCCTCCGCAACACGGGCTATATGTGCAAACTGGGATTGTCCAGTTTCCTCTGTGAAGCAGCCATTGCCACTATGATGTTTACCGGCAACTACGTATTCATTCACTACCTGGGTGAAGACGGAGTAGCTGCCTACAGCATCGCCTGCTACTTCTTCCCCATCATTTTTATGGTATACAATGCCATTGCCCAGTCGGCACAGCCCATTCTCAGCTACAACTTCGGTGCCGGAAATCCGGAGCGCGTACGGGCAGCCTTTCTCCTGGCCCTGCTGACCGCCATCTCCTGCGGTGTCGTGGTATTTGCCGTTACAACCCTGTTCTCCGCTCAAATCACCTCGTGGTTTATCGACAGTTCCTATCCGGCACACGACCTGGCCGTCAAAGGACTTCCCCTGTTTGCTTCCGGCTTCGTGTGCTTCGGCATCAACATTGTATCCATCGGCTATTTCCAGAGTGTGGAACGCGACCGTCCGGCCATGGCCATCACCCTGCTGCGTGGTTTTATCCTCATCCTGTTCTGTTTCTGGCTGATGCCCATCCTGTGGGGAGTACCGGGAATCTGGCTGGCTGTCCCCGTTTCCGAACTGCTGACCTTTCTTTTTGTCATTACCATCTATTGTCGCAGAAAACGAAGCTAAAGATTTATTACCTTTGTGCCTGCATAAACGCAGAAAAGTATGAAAGCTTTTATTGAGATACTTCGTGAAAAATACGGACTGGCACAGCCGGAAGCCGAAAAGCTGCTGGAACAGATGGAACTGCTAACCTACCGGAAAGGGGAACATATCGTACGGGAGGGAGAGCGTAACTCTTCCTTCTATCTAGTAGCCGACGGCATCTGGAGAGGACATTATCTGCGCGACGGAGTGGACATTTCGCTCTGGTTTGCCTTTCAAGGTGACAGTATCTTTTCCTCCTGGGGATATGTGGCCGGACTTCCTTCTCTGGTTTCCATCGAAGCCATGAGCGACAGCCGTGTCTATCGTATTTCTAAAAGCAAGCTGGAGACTTTTTTCTCTTCTTCCGTCTTGTTCGCCAACATCGGAAGAGTCATCTTTGAACGCCAGTTTCTGGACATGGAAAACTGGATGATAAACGGAGGTGCTGCACAAGCCAAACAGCGTTACCTGACACTCCTGGAGCAAAATCCGGAATTATTGCAGCACGTACCGCTGAAGCACATCGCTTCTTATTTATTTATCACACCTCAGTCGCTCAGTCGTATACGGGCAGAACTGAGCAAGAAGAAATAACGGTATGAATACTTATCGAACTCCAGTGATGGCATTAATCCAATATCTACCGTCCCGGTATGCAACTTGAATATTTATTTGATGCGTATACTTCCCGGCCTGATAAGTAACCTGATAATTATCAGGCTCCAACGGAACAACCTTCAGACTGTAAAACCACATACTGTCGAAATCAAAATTCGTAATCAAAAGGTCATAGCCCCCGAAGCCATCCTGTAGATTTTCTAATTCTACCTTCTTGAATTGTTCTAAAGCTGTGTGAGACAGATGAGACAAGCGAAAAGACTGCAACTTGGAATTCAAATCGCTACACATGCTGCAATAGGTAGCCACGTAAAGTTTATAAAAACTTTCGACCAATGATTCTCCCGACGAACTATCTATTTTATATGAAGCTGTATTTTCAAAACCGGTCAACCACTCATTTCCATATTGACTACCATTTTCAATAGGGGTAATATATACTATCTTACATTTTTCATTCACACACCCCACTTTTAATGGAATCTCCACCAGACTAGCACTATCTTTTTCATTCCAAAGATAGCTTACCATATACCAATCGTCTGCAATTTCTCTTACATTTAATGTCTTAATTGCATCTGAATTCATATCCTGCGCCCGTATAATCGGATCTCCTCCCGTGGCATTACGCATTCTTTGGAGTTTAGCAGCCAATTCTTCAGTTAAATACTTCTTGCACAGTATTTCATTGGTTGAATCCACATTTAAAATATTCGTCATATAGCTCGTATAGAACATTTTAATTTCATCTATGCATGCACCGAAGCAAATAGTACTAAAACAAAGCAACAAAACAGATATAAATATAAACTTTCTTTTCATGGTATAATATAATTAGACTGCATCTCCAGATTGTACAGCTGGAAACATTCTTGTTCGCGGTTCCTTCAAGCTAATCTGTACAAATATAGAAAAATCCCCACAAAGTATGAAGACTACACTTTTTTATTTGTCATTTTAGCCAATATATACTAACCTGAATAATTCATAGTCTCCACAAAAAAGAGAACGCCCTTCTTGTATATTTGCA